>Ga0310694_10002427_pt1 | contig 19169 bp, 16 predicted proteins | sample 174DNAGHGhighgp2_FD_203884 | JGI IMG/M metagenome (GOLD analysis project Ga0310694, IMG submission 203884) | Sheep rumen microbial communities from Palmerston North, Manawatu-Wanganui, New Zealand - 1742 DNA GHGhigh gp2 (v2) (version 2) | ecosystem: Host-associated > Mammals > Digestive system... | reverse complement strand
TGTAACAATGCACCTCGATGCCCAGTCGCTCCAAAGCCCCCTTTCGGATACCGCTGGCAGCCATTGTGACGTCGGTAACAATATGTTTCAGACTGCCGTCAACCACCTTATTATATAGTATCTCCGTAGCACGTTCGTCCATCCAAAGACACTCTTCCATGCCGAAGTCAACCGTCGTATGAATGGCATGCAGCAAAGGCCATAGACGCCATGTTGGCACGTCAGGATGCTGCATCTCGGAACGTATCGTGCGGAAGCTTTCCATCATGATAGACTGGCCAGGCTTAACGTTCTCCTGCTTCTCCTCACGATAGTAGCCACGAGGTGTGATGAACTTTCCGTTTGCAATATACGACTGCGAATTGCCGATGATGACAACCGTGAACATATCGACATCCTCTGAATTGAAGGTGCCAAGGGTGGTGACAACGACAGTCTGCTCGTCGCGTCCTGCCTGACGAACATAGCCCACAGGCGTATCGACACTACGACCGTTGTCCAGGAACACTTCCACCAGACGATACAGTTGCCAGTAGCGTCCATGCGACTTTGGGTTATATACGGCTGTGACGAAGTCGCCCACAGCAGCAGCTTGGATACGGCGCTCAATCACCTCCCAGGGGGTCATCAGGTCGCTCAGCGATATGAGGCACACATCGTGACCAATGGGTGCGCCCAGCAGAGACGCCGCCTTCTGGAAAGCGGAAATGCCTGGCAGCACCTCTATTTCGATGTCAGCGGGAGAACCGCTGGCCACTCTCTCTTGCTGCATCTCGTAGATGAGCGGTCCCATACCATAGATACCTGCATCACCGCTGGAGATAACCACAACCGTCAGTCCCTGCTCAGCCAGCAGGAAGGCTTGCTCGGCCCTTTCGCGTTCCTTCTTCATGCCTGTATCGATGCATTGGCATCCCTCACGCACATAGGGTTCGATAAACTGAAAATAGTATTTATAACCCACAACGGCATCGGCTCTGCCTACTGCTTCGAGTACGGCAGGAGTCATATCCTCACGACTGCCGGGTCCTATGCCGGCTACGATAATCTTTCCCATAGTGGCTACAAAGGTACGAAGAAGAAAGCAAAAAAACAAATAATCTTTGGTTTTTTCCGCGAAATGATGTACCTTTGCACACACCAATATCATCAGATGGCTACTGACATACTATCACAGGACATCCAGTTTCTGACGGGCGTAGGCCCTCAGCGACAGAAGATGCTGAACACAGAGCTCGGCATCAGTACCTTTGGCGACCTGCTGGAATACTATCCCTACAAGTATGTGGACCGCTCGAAGATCTATTCCATTCACGAGCTGACAGGCGACATGCCCTTCGTTCAGGTCATTGGCCGCATTCTCAGCTTCGATACCTTCGACATGGGACCACGCAAGGAGCGTGTGGTAGCCCATTTCAGTGATGGAACGGGCGTGATGGACCTGGTGTGGTTCAAATATGGAAAGACGGCCAAGACAAAGTACAAGATAGGTACTGAGTATATGGTCTTTGGCAAACCCACCGTCTTCAACAACCGCATCCAGATAGCCCATCCCGATATGGAGAATGTCGAGATGAGGGCCGAGACCTTAGAGATGCGCATGCAGCCCTACTACAACACGACGGACAAAATGAAGAAGATGGGGCTCAACTCCAGGGCTATGGAAAAGCTGACCAAGACGCTCATAGACAAGCTGAAAGAGCCGTTGCCAGAGACCATTCCCGACTTCCTCACCACCCCACTCCATCTGATGTCGCGCGACGAGGCCCTGCGCACCATCCACTATCCGCAGGATGCCAAGATGCTTGAGCGTGCCCGTCTGCGAATGAAGTTCGAGGAGTTGTTCTTCGTGCAACTCAACATCCTGCGCTATGCCAGTGACCAGCGTCGCAAATACAGGGGTTTCGTGTTCAACCGCATAGGACCCGTCTTCAATGATTTCTATCAGAGGAACCTACCCTTCCCCCTCACAGGAGCACAAAAGCGGGTGATGCACGAGATCAGGAACGATATGGCCAGCGGACGCCAGATGAACCGTCTGCTGCAGGGCGATGTGGGTAGCGGAAAGACCCTCGTGGCCCTCATGTCGATGCTCATAGCCATTGACAACGGCTATCAGGCCTGCATCATGGCACCCACGGAGATTCTTGCAGAACAGCATCTGCAGACCATCCAGGCATTTATGAAAGGTATGTCTGTGCGCATAGAGCTGCTGACAGGCATCGTCAAGGGCAAACGTCGTCAGCAGGTACTCGACGGTCTGCTCTCTGGCGAGGTACATATCCTCGTAGGCACCCACGCCGTCATCGAAGACACCGTTCAGTTCCAACGACTGGGTATGGTGGTTGTCGACGAACAGCATCGCTTTGGTGTAGCACAACGCGCCAAACTGTGGAACAAAAGCGAAGGCAACACATTGCCCCACGTCCTCGTGATGACAGCCACACCCATCCCTCGCACCCTGGCGATGACCCTCTATGGCGACCTCGACGTCAGCGTCATCGACGAACTGCCGCCAGGACGCAAGCCCATACAGACTACCCACGTCTTCGACAGTCGCACTACCTCGCTCTACGACGGCATCCGCAAGCAGATCAATCAGGGGCGTCAGATCTATATCGTCTTCCCCCTCATCGAGGAAAGCGAGAAGATCGACCTGAAAAACCTGGAGCAAGGCTTCGAGGCTTTGTGTCAGGCCTTCCCAGAGTTTCGTCTGAGTAAGGTTCACGGCAAGATGAAACCCAAGGACAAGGAAGAGGAGATGCAGCGTTTCGTATCAGGTCAGACCCAGATACTCGTAGCCACAACCGTCATCGAGGTGGGCGTCAACGTGCCCAACGCCTCTGTGATGGTCATCTTCGACGCCCAGCGCTTCGGACTGAGCCAGCTGCACCAGCTCAGAGGACGCGTAGGACGAGGTGCCGACCAGTCGTTCTGCATCCTCGTCACACCCTACAAACTGAGCGAGGACACCCGCAAGCGCATCGATATCATGTGCGACACCAACGACGGCTTCCGCATAGCCGAGGCCGACCTGAAGCTGCGAGGTCCTGGCGACCTGGAGGGCACCCAACAGAGCGGTATGGCCTTCGACCTGAAGATTGCCGATATTGCACGCGACGGACAGATTGTGCAGATGGCGCGCGATGAAGCTCAGAAGATCATCGACGACGACCCCACCTGTCAGTCGCCTCGCTACCAGATGCTGTGGAACAGACTGCACCAGTTGCGCAAAACCAACATCAACTGGGCAGCCATCTCCTAAGCGTGTTTTTGCGTTATGAAACGTATTTAACAATTACTTAAAAAACGTCAACTTATCATAACATCCCACCCTAATCCATTCATTTTCAACATTTTTTTCGTACCTTTGCACCCACAATGATGAGAAAAGCAATTGGTTATTGTCTGGTCTTCCTTCTCTTGTCGTCATATGGCGCCATCGCCATCAAAGGACAAGAGAGCCTGTCAACGCCTCCACAACAGGTGCTGACAGATACCGTCGTAACCGATTGGGAGGACTACGAGGAAGAGATTGACAACTACGACTTCCTCTATACTGGTGGTGAGACCTACAACTACGACGTCATCCTGATGGACAACCTCCTCGACGAGGCCGTCTCGCACATCGGCACCCCCTATCGCTATGGCAGCAAGGGTCCCAAGACCTTCGACTGTTCAGGTTTCACCAGCTATGTGTTCAACCAGCAGCACAACCAGTTTATTGGTGCTTCCTCGCGCGACCAGTATGCCAAGAACATCCCTGTCAAGCGCGAAGACCTGCAGCGTGGCGACCTCGTATTCTTCACCAGTCCACGCAGTTCTCGTGGTGTGGGTCACGTAGGTATTGTCATCGACGTAGATTCTGTCAACCAGACCTTTACTTTCATTCACGCCAGCACCAAGGAAGGCGTAAAGATCAGCAAATCGACTGACGGTTACTATACACGCCGCTACGTTGGAGCGCGTCGAGTGCAATACTAAAAACGACCAATGTGCCTAAAAATGAGACACATATAGAGTGTAATAGTAACATTAAATTACGTTAAATAGTTTTAACTCCCCCTTACTTTTTCCCCTTCTCTCAACAATATTTTGTAACTTTGCAGCGTTTTTTGGATTACTATACCTATCAAACAATAGTGTAATGTTGAGAAAGATAAAGAAAATCGCTTTGATGGCATTGGCATCGCTTGCAGTCATTCCTGCTGCAGGACAGGACCTGTTGGCCAATCAAGCACCCATTGATCGCAAGATGAAAGCTGTGGATTCCATCCAGCTTCAGAAGCTGTTGGAATCAGAAGAAATAGAAAACCCTGCTGCCAGCCTCTATCAGGATTGGAATAATGTCTATGCACATCAGGCAACCGCATTGCCCGACTCTTTCCTCATCAACCTGCGTGGCTTCTGCATGCCTACCGACAGTCGTGTCATCACCTCTAATTTTGGTGCCCGTTGGGGTCGCCAGCACAAGGGTCTTGACATCAAGGTCTATATTGGCGACACCATCCGCGCTGCCTTCACAGGTAAGGTGCGTATCGTCCGCTACGAGGCAAAAGGCTATGGTAAGTATGTGGTCATTCGCCACAACAACGGACTGGAGACCATCTATGGTCACATGTCAAAGCAGTTGGTCAGCGAGAACCAGGAGGTGAAGGCAGGCGATCCTATCGGTCTGGGTGGTAACACAGGTCGCAGCACAGGTTCACACCTGCACTTCGAGACCCGTCTGTGTGGCATTGCCCTGAACCCTGCCCTGATGTTCGACTTCCGCAACCAGGATGTGGTGGGCGACAGCTACATGTTCCGCAAGAGCACCTATACACAGGAGTCGGCACAGGCTACCAGTCTTCGCGGCGTTCCTGGCAGCAAGCCCTCCGTGGACCGTCTGGACGGCGTTGCTTCCAACAACAAGTCAGCTGCCAAGAAGAGTGCCAGCCGTTACCACAAGGTGGTTAAGGGCGAGACACTTTCTACCATCGCACGCAAGCACGGCACAAGCGTCAAGGCGCTGTGTCGTACCAACGGCATCAAGACGAACGCCAGGTTGCGCGTTGGTCAGATTCTGAAATACTGATAAGTCGCTGCCGTGCAGAACATGCCGTTGGCACCGTTCGCCCTCAGTCTCGTACTGGGAATCATCGCAGGCAGCCTCATCACCATACAGCAACCACTACTACTCGTCATCCTGACGGCAGTAGTGGTTGTTGCTTTATGCTGTTACCGTCTGCCCAGGGTGCAGACAACGCTTCTTTATGTCTGTTTCCTGGTGCTGGGTGCATTCATCGCGCCTGATCCTGACACAACAGTTCCCGCTTCATCCTTTGAAAGCATCATCATCTCAGAACCTTCGGAAAAGCCCAAGACCATAGCTGTCGATGTGCTGACACCACAAGACGGCAAGGAACGGCGACTCTACATCTGGAAGGATGAGCGCAGCAGACAACTGCAGATAGGCGATGCCATCCTTGCCAGTCAGACACGTGAAACGTTTGTAGGACCACGCGCCTGGCAAAAAAGCGACAAAGACGCCATCCAGCTGTCAGCCTTCCAACGGCTGAAGATACGAGCCCTGCATTGGCGTCATCAGCTGTTGAACAAGTATCGCCAAGGTGCCTCCCAGCAGGATGACGCCTATGGCATCCTGGCTGCTATGACCCTGGGCGACAAGTCGGCACTGTCGAAAGAACAACGCGACACGTTCAACGAGACAGGCGCCTCCCACGTCCTGGCGCTTAGCGGACTCCACCTGAGCATTATCTACATGCTGTTGACACGCTTGACGACAGGCCGACGATACCGCTGGCTGAAGCAGTCCATTCTGATACTCAGCATCTGGGCCTTCGCTTTTCTCACAGGTCTGTCAACAAGTATGGTGCGCGCTGCTATCATGCTCAGCATCTTCTCGCTGTTTGCTGCTGGCGGACGACAACGGACTTCGCTCAACCTGCTGGCCCTGACGCTGATCATCATGCTGCTGTACGACAGCAGCCAACTGTATGATGTGGGCTTCCAGCTCTCGTTCTCTGCCGTCTTTGCCATCCTCATCATCACACCGATCTTTGAACGTTTCGTGTCGAAGAAATACCTGATGGAACACCCCCTGCAGCGATGGCTATGGGGTCTGCTAACGGTGTCGCTGGCAGCACAGATTGGCGTAGCACCCCTGATAGCCCACTATTTCGGACACTTCTCCACCTATTTCCTGCTCACCAACCTGTTCGTGCTACCCATCACCACCGTCATCCTCTATGGTGCTCTGGCATTCCTGCTCACCTCCTGGATCTTCATCGGCAAGGCCTTACTGTGGTTGGTTTCCATCCTCGGACAGGGACTTACGCTGATAGCAGGACTGCCCTGTGCCAGTATCGACGGTCTGCACCCTTCCGTCATGCAGACCTGTATGGTGTATCTCGTTATCGTCTGCATCCTCATCGCGATACTCACCATCCTTCCTCCAAAGAATACGAAACGAAAATTTGCATAGTTCAAGGAAAATGCCTACCTTTGCAAACCAATCCTAATCATTAGAAAAATCTATCATTATGGCAAAAGTATATGTTTTCTTAGCTGACGGCTTCGAGGATGTCGAGGCCCTGATACCCGTTGACGTGTTACGTCGCGGAGGTGTGGAAGTGATCACAGTGAGCACGGTTGACGACTTACAGATTGTCACCTCTGCACATGGTGTACAGATGGTTGCCGACACGATGTTCGACGACTGCGACTTCGCCGATGCCGACCTGCTGATGTTACCTGGCGGCATGCCTGGTGCCAGCAACCTGTTTGCTCACAAGGGCGTGTGCGAGGCCGTCGTTCGTCAGTACGAGGCTGGCAAGCGGGTGTCTGCCATCTGCGCTGCTCCTGCCGTCGTTCTGGCCCAGCTGGGCGTGCTCGATGGTCATCGTGCCACGTGCTATCCTGGTTTCGAACAGATGCTGACGAAGGCTGACTATACAGGCGAGCTCGTTACCGTTGACGGACTCATCACCACTGCCGAGGGGCCTGCTGCCGCCTTCCCCTATGCCTACGAGCTGCTGGGACAGCTGACAGACCGCGACACGGCCCGTCAGATTGCTGTCGGCATGCGCTTCGCTCACCTGATGGAGAAGTAATCCGTGCGCTGGCATATGGAAAACATCATGACCCAGGAGCAATGCACGTTGCTCCACACACTACTCTCCAACAGCAAGGACATCGTTCTGACATGCCATCTCAACGCTGATGGCGATGCCATCGGATCGTGTCTGGCAATGGCTGAGGTCATACGCACCCACTACGGCAAGGAACCTCAGATCATCGTGCCCGACCAGTATCCCGACTTCCTGCAATGGCTGCCAAAGACGGAGCAGATCATCCGTTACGACAAGTATCGCGAGGGATGCAACTGGACACTCCAGCATTGCGACCTCATCTTCTGTCTCGACTTCAACGCTACCAGCAGGGTCGATGCGATGGAAGAGGCCCTTTGCAACTCGCCTGCCAAGAAGGTGCTGATAGACCACCACCTGAACCCCAGCATCGACACCGTTCTCACCGTCTCTCGTCCAGAGGCCAGCAGCACCTGCGAACTGGTGTTCCGCATCGTCTGGCAGATGGGATGGTTCGAGGCGCTGTCAAAGAACTTCGCCACGCCCGTCTATTGCGGTATGATGACCGATACAGGTGCCTTCACCTACAATTCCGACAGCTGCGATGTGTACTTCATCATCTCGCAACTGCTCACCAAGCATATCAACAAGGACAAGATCTACCGCAACGTCTTCCACACGTTCTCTGAGAACCGCTTGCGACTGCAGGGCTATGTGCTCTACCAGAAGCTGGTGACCGACCCAGAGCGTCACGCCTCCTACTTCACCCTCTCGCGTGCCGACCTGAAACAGTTCCACTTCATCAAGGGCGACGCAGAAGGCCTGGTCAACCTGCCGTTGCAGATCAAAGGTCACAAGCTGAGCATCTCCTTGCGCGAAGATACTGAGAAAGACAACCTCGTATGGGTGTCGCTACGCTCTGTCGATGATTTCCCATGCAACGAGATGGCGGCTCAGTTCTTCAACGGCGGAGGCCATCTGAACGCCTCTGGCGGTCGTCTCAACTGTTCACTGGACGAGGCTGTCAGAATCGCCCAACAGGCCATCTTGGCCTTTGAGTCGAAACTGAAAGGTTAAAAAGACAAGAAAAATAGGCTCAGAAAGTAAAAAACTCAAATCCCAAACCCAAATCTCAATAAATAGTTGTACCTTTGCAGCCGTATTTTTAAGAAATGAGTATGAGAAAAGTCATTATTGCCTTCATGTCGGTGATATGTCTGGCTTCTATGATTGCCTGCAACGACTACGAGACCTATGGTGATAAAAAGGAGAAAGAGCGCAAAGCCATCCGCAAGTTTATTGCCGACTCCAGTATCGTGGTTATCAGCGAGAGCCAGTTTCATGCCAACAACGACGTGACCGACCTGGAGAAGAACGAATTCGTTTACTTAGACAATCAGGGCGTTTACATGCAGATTGTACGCAAAGGCAACGGCAGACCCCTGCAAGATGGCGAGAACTGCGACCTGCTGGTGCGATTCCTGGAGTTGTGCCTGCTCGATACCGTCGCCCTCTACAACGACACCTATGCCTACGATCCCGATGTGATGAACGTCCGCCGTACGGGTAGCACCTATACTGGCTCTTTCGTCAGCGGTACGATGTACAGCGCCTACAGCGCCACCGTCCCCAACGGCTGGTTAGCCTGCCTGCCCTATCTGAACCTACAGCGCGTTGACGACGGTAACCTGTCGAAGGTGCGCCTCATCGTTCCCCACTCTCAGGGTCACATTACGGCATCCAACTACGTATATCCCTATTATTATGAACTAACGTTCCAACGTAAAACAGAAATATATGACGCTGATTAAATCTATCTCAGGTATCCGCGGCACCATTGGCGGACACACGGGCGACACGCTCAACCCCCTGGACATCGTAAAGTTCACCACAGCATACGCCACTTTTATTAAAGGTAAGAAGATTGTCGTTGGTCGCGACGGACGCATCTCTGGTCCAATGGTGCGCGACGTAGTCTGCGGCACCCTTGTAGGCATGGGCTACGAGGTCATCGACATCGGTCTGGCCACTACCCCTACCACCGAACTGGCTGTTCGCTGGCACAAGGCTGATGGTGGTATCATCATCACAGCCTCGCACAATCCCACACAGTGGAACGCCCTGAAGCTGCTCAACAGCGAGGGTGAGTTCCTGACTGCTGCCGACGGTGCTGAGGTGCTGGCTATTGCCGAGAAGGAAGACTTCGACTACGCACCCGTGGAGAAGCTGGGTCGCGTCATCAAGGACGACACCATGAACCAGCAGCATATCCAGTCGGTACTCGACCTCCGTCTGGTGGACGTCGAGGCTATCAAGGCTCGTCAATTCCGCGTCTGTGCCGATACCATCAACTCTGTGGGTGGCATCATCTTGCCCGACCTGTTCAAGGCCCTGGGTGTCGATTTCGAGATTCTGAACAGCGAGTGCACAGGTCAGTTTGCTCATAACCCCGAGCCTCTGGAGAAGAACCTGCAGGGCATCATGGATAAGATGCGTCAGGGCGGTTTCGACCTCGGTATCGTGGTTGACCCCGATGTGGACCGTCTGGCCTTCATCTGCGAGGACGGCAAGATGTTTGGCGAGGAATACACGCTCGTCTCCGTCGCTGACTATGTGCTCGAGAACTCTCAACTCTCAACTCTCAACTCTCAACTCTCAACTGTCTCCAACCTCTCTTCTACCCGCGCCCTGCGCGACGTCACTGAGAAGCATGGTGGCAAGTACACCGCTGCTGCCGTTGGCGAGGTCAACGTCACCACGAAGATGAAGGAGGTAGGTGCCGTGATTGGTGGCGAAGGCAATGGTGGTGTCATCTATCCTGAGAGCCACTACGGACGCGATGCCCTCGTAGGTATCGGCCTGTTCCTCAGCAGTCTGGCACAGAAAGGTCTCAAGGCCAGCGAACTGCGTAAGACCTTCCCTGACTATCAGATAGCCAAGAACCGCATCGACCTCACCCCTGAGACCGATGTCGATGCTATCCTCGTGAAGGTGAAGGAGATGTTTGCTGCCGATCCTGAGGCTGCCGTCAACGATATCGACGGTGTGAAGATCGACTTCCCCACCAAGTGGGTACACCTGCGCAAGTCCAACACCGAACCCATCATCCGCGTCTATAGCGAGGCACAGACGATGGACGAGGCCGATGCACTGGGCAAACAGCTCATGCAGGTGGTCTATGACATGCAATAACAACCATCATCCCCTCCCGCCACTTTGGTCTGGGAGGGGTTTTTCAAAAACTAAATCATAGATGAAATCCTTACATTCAAGACTATTGACAACAGCCACCATCGTGGCGTTGTTTGGCAGCACCGTTGCCTGGGGACAGACGCAGTCTGAGAACACTACCGACTGGCTCAAGGATGTGACCAGCCGTGTCCAGTTGCATGGTTATGCCCAGGGGGGTTTCAACTACACGCATCAGAACGGTGAGGACAAAGCCACCTTCGACCTGAAGCGCATCCTCTTCTGGGCCAATGCACAGGTCACCGACCGCTGGTTGTTCCTCTTCATGCACGATTTCTCCAGCGTGGTTCAGGAGTTCTACACCGACTACCGCCTCACGAAGAACAAGGCCTTGACCGTCCGTCTGGGACAGTTCAAGAACGGCCTGTCCTACGAGAACCCCCTCTCCCCCACCTCTATGGAGGCCATCGATGTCTATTCCGAGGCTGTCACCTTCCTGACAGGTTGCGGCAGCGACCCCCTGTTGGGTGTCCAGTATGGTCGTGACCTGGGTCTGTCTCTCTATGGTCAGACCAACGACGGTCGCCTGCACTATGAGCTGCAGGTGATGAACGGTCAGGGCATCAACAAGAAAGACGGCAACAAGGAGAAAGACTTCATCGGCCGTCTGGAGTACAGTCCCGTGAAGGGTCTTAACCTCGTGGCAACAGGTCAGCTAGGACGCGGTCATGCCGTCAAGCAGTCGCTCTACAATCCCGACATCTATTACGACGAGGAAACGGGCATTGGCGAAAACTACAAGCGCAACCGTTGGACGGTGGGCTTCGACTACAAGTCGCCCCAGTTGAACGTACACGGTGAATACCTGGAGGGTAAGGACAAGAACGCCGTCAGCCGTGGTGCGTATATCACAGGCAACGTCCCCTTGGGAAAGGGTGTCGATCTGGTGGGATCGTACGATTTCTTCAATTTCAACACCTCGCTGGGCATGGACCAGCACAAGGTGATTGCCGGTCTTCAGTACTGGTTCTACAAGAAGTGCCGTTTCCAACTGCAGTATGTCTATAAGAGTGCCTATGTGCAGAACGAGCAGTTCCATCATGGAGCCAACCACGCTATCATGGCACAGATGCAGATACGACTGGACTACGCTCCCAAGAAGTAACAAATCGTCAAATAGTAAATAGTCAAATAGTCAAATAAAAAGATGGTTTTCAAGATTCTACTTACAATCGTATTCTTTGCCGTCATGCTGGGCGTGGGCATCTACTCGCGCAAACAGGCCAGCAGCGTCGATGGCTTTGTGTTGGGTGGACGTTCCGTAGGTCCTTGGCTCACCGCCTTTGCCTTCGGCACCTCCTATTTCTCGGCTGTGGTCTTCGTGGGCTACGCTGGTCAGTTTGGTTGGAAATACGGTCTCTCCTCTGCCTGGATAGGCATCGGCAACGCCATCATCGGCTCGTTGCTGGCGTGGCTCATCCTGGGTCGTCGTACGAAGCTGATGACACAGCACATCGAGAGTCGCACCATGCCCGACTTCTTCGGCACCCGTTATGGTGACCAGGGTCTGCGTGTGGTGGCCTCTGTCATCGCCTTCGTGTTCCTCATCCCCTATACGGCAGGTGTCTATAGCGGCATCTCACGACTCTTCGAGATGGGCTTCGACATCCCCTACGAGTATTGCGTCATCATCATGTCCATCCTCACAGCCGTCTATGTGATCATTGGCGGCTACAAGGCAACAGCCATGAACGACTTCATCCAGGGCATCATCATGCTCTTCGGCATCATGGCAGTCATTTTCGCCGTACTGAACGCACAGGGCGGACTGTCGGCTGCTGTCGATAAGCTGGCAGCATTGCCCTCCGATGCCGACCCCACGGTCAACGGCGGCTTTGCCTCGTGGTTCGGTCCTGATCCCTGGGGACTGCTGGGCGTGGTCGTTCTCACCTCGCTGGGAACGATGGGATTGCCCCAGATGGTGGGTAAGTTCTATTCCATCACTGACGAGAGCGCCATCAAGCGCGGCACCGTCATCTCCACCATCTTCGCCTTCATCGTGGCTGGCGGCTGCTACTTCCTCGGCGGTTTCGGACGTCTCTACGACCCCGTCATCAACGAGGCTACAGGTAAGATTGCCTTCGACTCCATCGTTCCTGCCATGCTCGTCACCCTGCCCGACGTGCTCATCGCCCTTGTGGTGCTGCTGGTGCTCAGTGCCTCCATGTCAACACTGGCCTCGCTGGTGCTGACATCCTCTTCTACGATGACCCTCGACCTCATCTATCGCGACAAGAAATCATTGCCTGGCGAGGTTGAGGAAGGTACCATCGACGATATCGTGGCCGAGAAGATTGAACAGCGCAAGGTCATCGTGATGCGTGTGCTCATCATGTTCTTCATCGCCATCTCCCTGCTCATCGCCCTCAATCCCCCGACGTTCATCGCCCAGCTCATGGGTATCTCGTGGGGTGCTCTGGCAGGCGCATTCCTGGCTCCCTTCATGTTGGGCCTCTACTGGCGCGGCGTCACCAAGGCAGCTGTCTGGGCCTGCTTCATCTGGGGTGTGGGCCTCACCGTCATCAACATGCTGCTGGGCAACCCCATCAACCCCATCAACTGCGGTGCCATCGCGATGGTGGGCGGTTTCCCCATCGTGTGGATCGTCAGTCTGCTGACGCCCAAGCTGCCGCGTCAACAGACCGACTATATGTTCGATTGCTTTAAGAAGAAATAAGCAAGAGGGTGTGTCAAATAGGCACACCCTGTTCTTTGCTATTGACTTTTGGCTAAAGGCTAAGCCATCAGATACTCAATCACCTTCTCGCGAGGATTGAAAGGACGGAGGTCGTCGAGACCCATCGACGTGATGGCAGCCTGCAGGATGGTGTCTTCAGAGACGCTCAGAGAGCGGTGCTGCTGCTCCAGGAAATACCTGCCGGCATCGATGAGCACTCGCTTGGGCACCAGACCGATGATCTCGGTACCCGTGACGCGCACACCTCGGTTCTGGGCACAGCGGCACACCTCCTCATAAGCCTTATGGAGGGGTGCTACGTTGATGTCGGTGATATTCATCGACACCTGCGCAATGCCGTATTCATCGATATACCAGCCAATGGCCTTGGTACCCTTCAGCGTGCCTGGCTGGTGCACCTTGGGGCGGCCTATCTCGCGCACATCGCGGGCTATCTCCTGGGCCACGCTGACAGAGGTGGTGTTCAAGTTCCAGTTCACGGCTATCAGATAGTTGCGAGCACCCACCACGCTGCACCCCGTCCGCTCGGCACGACTCAGGTCCGACGGCATGAAATCGGGCTGCAGACTGGGATTGGTGAGCTTCTCATGCAACGCCTCGTATTCGCCTGCACGACAGACGGCGAGGTTTCTGTGCTCAGGTTTCAAGGCCGACGCCTCATAGGCATAACAGGGGATGCCTGCCTCACGCGCCATGCGGGCGGCCAGCCCTCTGCCCAGCTGGGCACATTCCTCCAGGGTGATACCGCTGACAGGTATCAGGGGCAACACATCGGTGGCTCCCTGACGGGGATGGGTACCATGATGCCGGCGCATGTCGATGACCTCGCCCGCTGTCTTGGCACCACGGAAGGCGGCCTCCACCACAGCCTCGGGACTGCCCACGAAGGTGACCACCGTACGGTTGGCGGCCTCACCAGGGTCAACGTTGAGCAACTGAACGCCCTGAACCGACTGGATGGCGTCTGTAATCCGCTTGACAACGGTCATGTCGCGACCCTCGCTATAGTTGGGAACGCACTCTATGATACGTTTTTCTGCTGTCATAAATAGTAGGCTTTGTGCATTTATTTGCATGCAAAGATACAATTAATTTTCTTAAACGACAAATAATTTATGTCTTTTCATGACGCAGTCTCAGAAAAAAGAACTAACTTTGCAAGCAAAATTATACAACCTGTTTTTATGGATACATTGACAACCTATTCAAATGAAGAGACGCCCAACAAGTACCATCAGGTGGTAGAGGTACGCCCGCAGGTGCTGGAGTGCGACGTCGTTCGTTTCCAGAACAACAAAGAGAAGTGGGTGGCACTGGTGGGACTGCTCGATGGCTATCCCTACGAGATCTTCACGGGTCTGCAGGACGACGAGGAAGGCATCATGCTTCCCAAGTCGGTGACCAAGGGCAAGATCATCAAGCAGATCAACCCCGACGGCACCAAGCGCTACGACTTCCAGTTTGTCAACACCCGCGGTTACAAGATCACCGTTGAGGGACTGTCGGAGAAGTTCAACCCCGAGTTCTGGAACTACGCCAAGCTGATCTCGGGTGTGCTGCGCTATGGTATGCCTATCGAGCACGTCATCAAGCTGGTCAGCTCGCTGCAGCTGACGTCAGATAGCATCAACACATGGAAGAACGGTGTGGAGCGCGCCTTGAAGAAGTACGTGCCTGGCAACACCGAGGCTACGGAATCGACTGAAGAATAAATACTCAACAGTGAACACCAAGAGTAGCATCTTCATCAACAACCTGCGGCTGTATGCCTTTCACGGCGTGCTGCCCCAGGAGCGTGTGGTGGGAGGTGACTACAGCGTCGATCTTCGCGTACATTATAATATAAGCAGGGCCATCGAGACCGACCGGCTGGAAGATACCATCAGCTATGCCGACCTGTGTGCGCTGATACAGCGCGAGATGGCACAGCCCTCGGCCCTGCTGGAGCATGTGGCAGGCAGTATGGCCCAAGCGATTATCCATGCTTATCCGCAGGTTGAAAAGATTTGGATCAGAATAACGAAAAAGAGCCCGCCGATGGGTGCCGACTGCGATGGTGCCGGCGTAGAGATAGAAATTGAAAATGAAGCATAAGACCTATAGAGTATTGTCCCTGATGACGGTGAGGGTGCTGCTGGCACTTCTCGCGTGTCACCTGTCACTAACCACACCGCTGTTTGCTGCCGAGAAACACAAATACACGCTCGTCATCGACGCCGGTCATGGTGGCAAGGACCCTGGCGCCAAGGGCAAGTACTCCAACGAGAAGACCATCAACCTCAACGTGGCGCTGGCCTTCGGACGCTACGTCGAGCAGAACTGTCCTGACGTGAAGGTGATCTACACACGAAAGACCGATGTGTTCATCCCCCTGCACCAGCGTGCCGACATTGCCAACAAAAACAAGGCCGACGTGTTTGTATCCATCCACACCAACGCCGTGGCTGGCAAGAGCCGACCCACGGGTCTGGAGACCTACACCATGGGTCTGCGCCGCAGCAACGAGAAGCTCAGCGCCGCCATGCGCGAGAACGAGGTGGTGCTCATCGAGCAGGACTTCCAGCAGCACTATGCCGGCTTCGACCCCCGTCAGCCCGAGAGCTATATCATCTTCGACGTGATGAACGAGGCCAACATGGTGGAGAGCGTCGAGCTGGCACAGCTCATACAGAAAAAGGTGTGCGCTACGGCCAACCGTCCCAGCAAGGGCGTGAAGCAGGATGCCTTCCTCGTGCTGCGCGAGACGTCCATGCCTGCCTGTCTCATCGAGCTGGGCTTCATCACCACACCATCCGACGAGGCCTACCTGAACAACAAAACCAATATCGACCTGTTGGGCAAGGGCATCTATCAGGCCTTCGTGGAGTTCAGGAAAGCTCACGACAAGAACATGGCGTCCGTTAAACAGGAAACACCAGCGCCCAAACAGGAAGAGGTGAAGCCCAAGCAGGAAGAGCCACAACCGCAAAAGGTGGAGCCACAGCCCAAGCAGGAAGAGGTGAAGCCAGTGGCACAGGTGGAAGTGAAGCAGCCCAAGCAGGAAGAAGCGAAGCCAGTGGAGCCTGCGGCTCCCGTTGCCAGCAACAGCGACGCCCCTGTGTTCAAGGTGCAGTTCATGAGTCTCAAAAACAAACTGAAGAGCAACGACCCTGCCTTCAAGGGTCTCTCCGACGTGGACTGCTACAAGGACGGCAACCTATGGAAATACACCGTCGGTGCCTCTACCGACTTCGAGGATATGGTCGTGCTGCGCCGTCAGGTGGCCAAACTGTTTCCTGAAGCCTTCATCGTCGCCTTCCGAAATGGCGAGCGCATGAACATCCACGAGGCCCGTCAGGAGTACTATAAGAACAAGAAGTAGAGAAGTTAGAGAAGTTAGAGAAGTTAGAGAAGTTATCGAAGTTAGAGAAGTTATCGAAGTTAAAGAAGTTATCGAAGTTAGAGAAGTTATCGAAGTTAAAGAAGTTAAGATGAAGTTTTTCACAAAAGAAGTAAAGATAGCACTCGTTGCCATTGTCGGCATCGTCATCCTGTTTGTCGGCATGCAGTTCCTCAAGGGGCTGTCGCTGTTCTCCAGCAACAACACCTACTACGTCAAGTTCGACAACGTCAGCGGACTCTCCGTGTCCAGCCCCATCTATGCCAACGGCTACAAGGTGGGTGTCGTAGAGCGTATCGACTACGACTACGCCAACCCCAACCAGATTGTAGCAGCCATCGGCCTCGACAAGAAACTCAGTCTGCCTCGTGGCACCAGGGCCGAGATCAGCAGCGACCTGCTGGGCAACGTCAAGCTCGAACTGGTGTTTGGTGACAACCCCTCCGACAAGCTGTCTGTGGGCGACACCATCATGGGAGGCATGCAACAAGGCGTCATGAGTCAGGCAACGGCCATGGTGCCACAGGTACAACAACTGCTACCCCATCTCGACTCTATTCTCGTGCATGTAGATACGCTGCTCACCGACCCGTCGCTGCAGAACACCCTCCACAACACCGACCAGCTGACGGCCAGTCTCACCGAGACGGCTCGCGACCTGCACCAGCTGACGGCTGCCCTCAACCAGCAACTGCCAGGCATGATGAACAAGGCATCGGGCGTGCTCGACAACACACGCCACCTCACGGCCAAGCTCGACAGCCTCGACATAGAACAGAGCCTACAGCGCGTCAACCAGATACTGGCCAACGTGCAACAGCTCACGGCAACGCTCAACAGCGATCAGGGCACGCTGGGACTGCTCATGCGCAATCCTGAGCTCTACCAGAACCTCAACGCCACCATGCACGACCTCGACGCGCTCCTGACCGATTTCAAGGAACATCCAAAACGCTACATCAACGTGTCGGTTTTCGGCAAGAAAAGTGACTAATTTCAAATTTGTCTAAATAAAAAATCTTGCAAAGTGCCCATTATTGATAGCATAAGTGTCTGAAATACAAGATAGTTGACGTTTGCAATAGGGCCAATTATTAGAAAAGTCGTGAAACCCTATAAGATGCCCAAATAGAGCAAGTTACACACATTGTAAACACAAAAACCGTTTTCATGCGATTTGCAGGATTCAAAAAAAATTGCGACCTTTGCACTCGTAATTGCTGAAAAGGCAACAACGGTCTATTCAACCAAACAAAAAAGAACAATAACAAACGCCCACATGCAGAAAAGTCATCAGGCGCTTTGGGACAACTGCCTGCATCTCATCCGGCAGAACGTCACAGAGCAGATATACAAAACGTGGTTCGAGCCCATTGTCTTCGAGTCCTACGACGAGCAGGAGAAGACAGTGCTGGTGCAGGTTCCAAGCCCGTACATCTACGAGTACTTGGAGCAGTACTACGTGCGTCTGATGGCGTGGGCACTCACCAATAGCTTCAAGCAAAACGTCAAACTGACCTACCGACTGGTCATCGATAAGGAGAACCAGAAGACACAAGACGTAGAGGGCGACCGTCCCAACGATATAGAGGCACCCCTGCCGCGCACCCGCGGCAACAAGGCACCAACGGTGCTCGACGGTGCACAGCCCCAGGGACTGAACCCCCAGCTCGACCCAAAGAAGACCTTCGACAACTTCATCGAGGGCGATTCCAACAAGCTGCCACGCACCGTGGGCCTGTCGGTAGCCGAGCATCCGGGCAAGTCAACATTCAACCCCCTCTTCATCTTCGGTCCCTCAGGTTGCGGCAAGACCCATCTCATCAACGCCATCGGCGTACACTGTAAGAAGACCTACCCGCAGAAGCGCGTGCTCTACGTGTCGGCCCGCCTGTTCCAGGTGCAGTTCACCGATGCCGTACGACAGAACACCACCAACGACTTCATCAACTTCTACCAGTCGCTCGACGTGCTCATCGTCGACGACATACAGGAGTGGGCCACCTCGCCGAAGACCCTCGACACCTTCTTCCACATCTTCGACCACCTGTTCCGTCTGGGCAAGCAGATCGTCCTCGCCAGCGACCGTCCCCCCGTGGACCTTGCAGGCGTCAAGGACCGACTGCTTACACGCTTCTCCTGCGGACTCATCGCCGAGCTCGAGAAACCCAACACCCAGCTCTGCGTCGATATCCTCAACTCCAAGTGTCATCGTGACGGCCTGAAGATACCTGCCGACGTCATCCAGTTCATCGCCTGCACCGCCAACGGCTCCGTGCGCGACCTCGAGGGAGTGCTCAACTCACTCATGGCCTACTCCATCGTCTATAACTCCAACATCGACCTCCATCTGGCCGAGCGCGTCATCCGGCGTGCCGTCAAGGTTGACAACCACCCGCTCACCATCGACGACATCCTCGAGAAGGTGTGCCAGCACTACGACGTCAACCAGCAGCAGGTCATGGGCAAGAGCCGCAAGCGCGACTTCGTACAGGTGCGTCAAGTGTCCATGTATCTGGCTCAGAAGTACACCAAGATGCCAGCCTCACGCATTGGTCAGCTCATCGGCGGTCGCGACCACAGCACCGTTCTCCACAGCTGCACCACCATCGAGAAGCGCCTCAAGATCGACAAGGCCTTCCGCGAAGAGCTGTCCAGCATCGAGAACTCCTTCAGGCTGAAACAATAGACTTTTCGCTTCGCGCGACACATTCATAAACGAGGGTGTACCATTTTCTGGCACACCCTCGTA
>Ga0310694_10002426_pt1 | contig 19184 bp, 14 predicted proteins | sample 174DNAGHGhighgp2_FD_203884 | JGI IMG/M metagenome (GOLD analysis project Ga0310694, IMG submission 203884) | Sheep rumen microbial communities from Palmerston North, Manawatu-Wanganui, New Zealand - 1742 DNA GHGhigh gp2 (v2) (version 2) | ecosystem: Host-associated > Mammals > Digestive system... | reverse complement strand
GGGTCTTGTTCATGTCGGCAATCGTCTTGTTCATCGTCATAACGATACGGTCGGGCATAGACTCATGGGCCGACACGGTGCGGAACGTGGAACGAGTAACGGCCATGAAGAGCGAGGCAGGCACGCCCTTGCCCGATACGTCGCCAATGCAGAAGAAGAGCTTCTCGTCGCGGAAATAAAAGTCGAACAGGTCACCGCCGACCTCCTTGGCAGGGGTTAGCGAGGCAAAGAGCTGCACGTCGTCGCGGTCGGCCTTGGTCGGGAACTTCTCGGGCAGCATGCCCATCTGTATGCTGCTGGCAATGCGTAGGTCTCTCTCTATTGAAGCCTTTTGGGCGGTAGTGTCCTTCAGCTCTTCGATGTATTTCACCAGCGACTGTTGCATGTTCCCGAAAGAGTGGCTCAGCTGGCCAATCTCGTCGATGCGCTGGAAGTCTGGCAACGGGGTGTCAAACTGCCCGGAGGCGATGGATTCTGCCTCATGGGCCAGCCGGCGCAGGGGCTTCAGCTCGCGGGTGATGATGCGGATGAAGAAGTAGAACATCAGGAGCAAACCGATGGCGACGATGGTCATAATCGTGCGGCGCAGACTGTCGAAACCACCGAAGATGTCGCCCTCTGGACAGACGATGGCCATCGAGCAGCCTGTCTTGCCGAGGGGCTTGTAGAACACATAGCTGTCCTTGCCATCGATGTTCATGCGCTTCATGCCTTCCTCGCCGCGCTGCATGGCATAGCCCAGAGCGGTCAGAGCTGTGTCAGGCTGCTCAAGCGTTTGTGTGAAGATGGTCTGGCGAGTGATTTTCGTTGTGTCGGGATGTACGAAGTAGGTGCCGCCTCGGCCTATCATGATGCTGTAGGAATTGGGATAGGGCTTGACGGCGGAGATGGTCTGCGAGAGCCAAGTAATGGAGAGACTGGTGTTGATGACGCCTATCACTTGCCCCTGTGCGCCCCTGATTGTCTGGCAGTAGCTGGTCACCATCTCGCTGGTGTTTGTTGCCACATCGAGATCCATATATGGTTCCGTCCAGCACGGACGGTCGAGCAGTTTGGGCATGAGGTACCATTCCACATAGAAGTACTGGTAGTTGTCACTGCCGCCCTGTATGGTACGTATGCTGTCGCCAATGTATTTGGTGTAGGCCGAGAAGTAGCGGCCTTTGTCCTTGAAGTAGTAGGGTTCGAAGGCGATGGAGCAGTTGTAGAAGTCGGGATTGTTCAGCAGCATGCTCCGACTATAGACGAACATCGAGTCGGCTTGGTCGGGATGGCGCTGTACGAGCCATTTGGTCATGTTCGAGGCTACCTCCACACGGTTCAGGATACTGTCAACGCGCAGTGAGGTCTTGTCGAGAATCTGCGTGGCGCGGCTGATAGCTTCCTGGCGCACGGCCTTACGAGCTTGATAGGACAGAACGGCGAAGGCTGCAATGAATATAATGGCAGCAAAGAACACCACCCACAGGCTGACCCTGACCGAGAGTTTGCGACGAATATATGCAATGATATCTTTCATAATTGTCACTTGTGGGTCAGTTCCTCGTATGTCACTTCACGGCTCAGCATCTGGTTCTCCACCATCAGACGACTGGCCAGCCGCACCATGTCTGGACGCAGCCTGAACTCACGCTTCTTTGACTCGCGGTCCACTTGCAGGCGCAGCACCTCCTGGAGCATCAGCCGCTGCATCACGCGGTTGGTGGCGACGTGGTTCTTGTCGATATACTGCATCACAATGTCCAGTGCCTCGTCGGGATGTTGGGCAGCCCACTCCCAGCCCTTCCTGCTGGCCTGTGCGAAGCGGCGTGCCTGTTCCTGGTGCTTGGCATAGTAGTCGCGAGTCATATAGACACCATCCTCCTGCACGTTGTAGCCGTGGTCACAGAAGCGATACACGTTCTTGTCTGTCATCTTAATCCCCGCCTGCACCAGCTGGTAGTACTCGTTATAGCTCATGGCCAGCGTTGCATCAAGGGCGCCGGCAATGAACAGGTTGACGTTCTGTGCGAAGCGTACCCATTCGTAGTTCAGATGGTCCTTGATGCTCATGCAGATGGCTAACTGGCCGAAACCGACACTCCAGATGCCCACACGGGCTCCCTTCTGTGTCAGCGGATCCTTGTCGCGGGCAGAGACGATGACCATCGCATTGTTCATCGATGTCTGAAGGATGTTTACCAGGGGGATGCCTCCGTCAACAATCTCCAACGCCTGGCAGACTTGCAGTGTAGTGGCCTGACATTCGCTCTTGCGCAGGCGGCTCATGGCGGGCTGCGTGGCCGTCGGATGTTCTATGCGAACCTTTATCCCTGCCTCACGATAAAAGCCCTTTTCCTCGGCCACATAGTAGCCTGCGAACTGGGCCTGTGCCGTCCACTGGGGTGTGAACACGATGGTCTCGTCCTGCGCAATTACCGTCTGAACCATCGCCATCATTGCAATAAACAGAATATATAATATGTATAGTGTCTGTCGTTTCATTATATATGTCTCACTTAATCTTCGTTTTAAGTTCTTCCCTGACAAAATATGCCCTGGCCATGCTCTCCGTTATCGGTATGCCGTAAAGACATATACGCCGCAAACCCAATAGGAAACATTTTTCATGGTATTGTATGTTGATGTTGAAGATGAAGGTTATATAATTGCCTAATACATCTGCAAAGTTACATCTTTTTGTTTGAATTGTCAAGGAAAGGCGTTATATTTGCAGCAGAAAATAAGGAAAAACTGAAAAACTCATGGAAGAAAAGAAGACAAAGAAGCGTTTCCATCGCCATTTCGAGACGCCGGGGCTGCCGCTCTATTGGATTATCTTTGCCTATATCGTGCTTGGCTGGTTCTTCCCCGTCGTGGGCCTGATAGCCATCATCTGTATGGTAGGCCCTGTCGTGACCAGCATAAGGAAGGGACGCTGGTGGTGCGGACACGTCTGTCCGCGTGGCAACATGTACGACTGGCTGCTGTCGAAGTACTCGCCTCACCGTCCCATCCCGGCGTTTGTCCGCACCTTCGGCTTCCGGCTGTTCATGGTCGTTTTCATCTTCTCAATGTTCGGCTTCCAGCTCAGCAGAGCCAGGTGGAGCGAGGGAGGACTGGCTATGTGGGGTGACATAGGGCGGGTATTCTGGACGATTATCGTTATAACGACCGTTGTGGGCATCATCCTCTCGTTCATCTATGCGCCGAGGACGTGGTGCTCCTTCTGCCCGATGGGAACCATCTCCCGCTGGGTGGCTCCGAAGAAAGCGCCGCTGCCTTCGTCGTTCACGAACATCCATGTGGCGAGCAGCTGCAAGATGAAGTGCATGAGCTGTTCGCGCGTCTGTCCGATGCAGCTCAAACCTTACGAGTCGCGTGGCGAAGAGATTGGCTTCCTGCACCCCGATTGTCTGAAATGCGGCAAGTGTACGTTGGCTTGCCCAACGAAAATCATGACTCTCCGAAAGGCATAAAAAAACGCGGCACGGTGTGTTGGCCAACGCAGCGTGCCGCGATGCCCAACGCAGCGTGCTGCGATTGCCAACACACTGTGCCGCGTTTTGAACCCTACCTGCGGATGGTGAGCGGGATGGCCTTTTTGTGAACTTGGCGATGTTGCCGTCGTCAGTGATGCCAGAGGCATCAAACAGAGGTAGCCAGCTAATTCATTGGCTGGTATAAAGTCGCGAGCGGAGAAGCGTGCCTTTAGGTACGCAACTTTTCATCTGGCTGGACATAGCCATTCATTAGGTAATCTGGGTTGTAATCGACACCGAACTTGCACAAGATGTCGGCCAGCTCTTCCTGAAATGACACATGACGATGGTGCTCACGCTGGTTTTGAATGTACGCCTTGACCGCAGGCAACTGGGAGCGACTATAGGAGAATGCGCCGTATCCAGCTTGCCATGAGAAGATACCTCGCATGTGGTTGTTCATCCAACGTGTGCTCTGGCCTTTTAACTCCTTGACCAATATGGCGACGCTCTCTGTTGGATGCATCCCTACAAGCAGATGCACATGGTCGGCAGTCCCGCCAATGGCGTGTACGAAATGCTGTCGGTTGCGGCAGATACCAGCAAGATAGGCATGGAGGGCAGGCATCTTTTGGTCGTCAATTAGTGCTTCGCGTCGGGCAACAGCAAAGACGATGTGCATATAGATTTGTGTGTAAGTGTTGGCCATCCTGTGGTTTGTTTCTGCTAATGTTGCGTACCTAAAGGCACGCGGTTCGTTGGTATGTCGCCAACCAGCCATTGAAATGGCTGGCTACCATTGTTATGCCCCTCTGGGGCTTGTGCTACATATAAGGCCCTACCTGCGGATGGTGAGCGGGATGGCCTCCTTGTGTGTCTTGCAAAACGTGCCGGCATCGGTGAGGACGAGTGCCAGGTAGCCGCCTCCGCCTGCGCCTGGCATCTTCCAAGCCAGCACGTCGGGCATGGCAGAGTACTGGTCGATGTATTCCTGGACGCCTGGCTGTATCATGGCAGGAAACATGGCTGTCTGCGCCTCGAATGATGCTTGATAGGCAGCTGCGAAGGCCTGCAGGTCGCACTGCATGATGGCATCCCAGCAATCGTCGGCCGCCTTTGCCAACGCCTTTACCTTCGGCTCCGTGATGTCCTTGCCTTCTACCACGGAACACCCAGGCCTTCGGGGGAACATCGGCACGAGGCAGAGATGGCTCTCCAGCCAGCGGAGTGTCTTCTCGTCTTGGCATTGCTCAATCTTGTCGGGCCAATAGCGGGCATCATAGTGGTGCCTGCAAAGTCCCGGTATGCAGATGCCGATGGCGTCCTGTGCTCCGGAGATGATGCCGTCGCTGCGCTCGGGGTCGTTCTCAAAGCAGAAGACGAGCTTTGCCAGCATCTCGGCATCCATGTCGGGCAGCTTCACCGGCCATATCCTCTGTATCTGTTTGCGTGTGGAGGTGGAGAGGCCGCAGCGTTCCCTTACCTCAAAGTCCGGCACAAGCGAGATGGTGAGTGCCCAGCCGGGTGCGAAACAGCTGACGTAGGGCTGGTCAATCCAGGTGCCTGCAAGGTCGAGGCGTGTGGGTATCTGGCATATATGGGCCTTCAACCCTGTGCTCGAGCGTGCGTCAAGCCCATCGGCAGGGATTCTTTCAAGCACGATGTATTCAATCCCCCTTTCCTCGCAGAAGCGACGCTTCTCGTCGCTTGCCCCGTCGGCATTCACCACGAAGCGGTCTGGCTTGAGCCATTCCACCGTCGGCACAAAGTCCATCACGCCGCTGCCCTTGTTGATGTATGCATCCTTGACGTAGCGAATGCTCTTCACCATAAAGAGGCGTTCCTGCTCGGGATAGACCGTCTTATGGTTCTTGTACTTCAAGATTGTGGCATCCGACCCGATGCCGACGTACAGGTCGCCGTACTGGGCAGCCTGCCGGAAGAATTCAACGTGTCCGCTATGCAGGAGGTCATAGCAGCCGCTCACAAAGACCTTTTTCATTTACCATTTAATCATTTACCATTTACCATTTTTCTCCCCATAGAGGGGGAGTTAGAGGGGGTCTGTATGCTGTAGCCCAGCACCACGACGAAGCAGACGAGTGGCACGACGTAGGACACGGAGATGCCGCATTTGTCGCTGACGAAGCCCTGGAGCGGCGTTAGCAGGGCGCCGCCGAGGATTGCCATGATGAGGCCCGACGCACCGATCTTGGCATCGTCGCCCACGCCTTCGAGGGCAATGCCATAGATGGTCGGGAACTGCAGGGACATGAAGAAGCTGATGAGCACCAATGCCACGACGGCAATCATGCCGCTGCCGCTCATCAGTATCACAATGAGGCAGAGCACGATGTCGGCCGCTGCGGCACATGCCATAAGCCGTGCCGGACGGAAGAACATCATCAGGAAGGTGAAGAAGAAGCGTGCTGCACAGAAAAAGATGATGCTTGCCAGATAGTAAGTCGCTGCGTCTGCCTCGGCAAGATTCAATTCCTGCATCACCAATCTGATGGTGAACGACCACACGCCTATCTGTGCTCCCACATAGAAGAACTGTGCCACGACTCCCCATACATACCGCTTGTTCTTCCGCAGTCGTGCGAAGGAAGCGCCCACGCTGCCTCCGCCACAGTCCTTTCCTGCGGGCATCTTCGAGAACAGCATCACGGCCATAATGGCGATGAGCACAAAGCCGAGGCCCAAGTATGTCTCGGAAATGCTGTTGAGGGAAATGTCTTTGAGGATGAAATGCTTGCTGAGGAGGATGCCCGTGATGCTGCCTATGGGGTTGAACGACTGGGCGATGTTGAGCCTTCGGGTGGCTGTCTCGGGCGCTCCCATTGAGAGGATGTAGGGGTTGGCCGTTGTCTCGAGCACGGAGCAGCCGCCGGCGAGGATGTATATCGCGATAAGATAGAACAGATAGCTCTCGGTGAGTGCAGCGGGATAGAACAGTATGGCACCGCCTGCATAGAACAGAAGTCCCAGGATTATACCGGCTTTGAAAGAGTATCTCCGAATGAAAAGCGCCGCAGGAAGTGCGAAGCAGAAGTACGAGCCATAGAAGGCGAACTGGATGAACGAGGTCTCTGTGTCGCTCATCTGCATCACTTTCTTGAACGCCGCCAGCAGCGTGTCGGTCATGTTATTGGCAAGTCCCCAAAGCAGGAACAGTATGGAAACCAGCGCAAAAGGCAGGAGGTAGCGTCTTTCAAGGGTTTTCATGTCAATTCATAATTCTTAATTCATAATTCATAATTGTTCTTCCTGGAGAGGGAGAGTCGGAGGTGGTCTAATACAGGTAGAACATCCGCTCCATCATCTGCCATTTCTCGTCGCTCGTGGCGTTTGCGCTGCATCCCTGGAACTGGCTGACGAAGGCTTCCCATTCGGCCTGTCGGGGTAGGGTAGCGAGGCGTGCCATCGCTTCGTCCCAACAGAAGTCGGCAGGTGCATCCACTATCATCACCAGCAGGTTGCCCAGGATGTATATCTCCATCTCGAGGATGCCGACCTCGCGGATGCCGTCGCGAATCTCCTTCCAATTGTGCTCGGGCGAGTGCCACTTGATGTATTCGCGTCGGGCTTCTTCGTCGGAGTTGAGCGTAAGGGTCTGTACGAAGCGTTTCGTCGGGCCTTGATATTGCTTTTGTATGTAGCCGTCCATAAAATCATTTAACCATTTAATCATTTACCATTTACCATTTTCCCTCCCCATAGCGGGAATACTGGAGAGTCAGACGCTATTGGTAACTGCTCCCCTCCATAAAGGGAGGGGTTTGGGGGTGGGTCTGGTGAACCTGTATCTGCGGGAACGGGAACTTGATGCCCTGCTTGTTGTACTCCGTATAGATGCGCTCGTTGGTGTCGAAAAAGACATTCCAGTAGTCGGAGGCTTTTGTCCATACACGAAGCGCAAAGTTCACGCTGCTGTCCGCCAGGGCGCTCACGGCGATGAAGGGCGCCGGGTCCTGCATGATGCGGCTGTCGCCCTTCAGGAGGTCAAGCGTCACTTGCTTCACCTTTTCCACTTCTGTGCCATACTCCACGCTGATTGTGAAATCGACTCGCCGCAGTTCGTTCTTGCTGTAGTTCTGGATGTTTCCGCTCGAAAGCGCCCCGTTTGGCACGAACACTTCTTTGTTGTCGGTCGTGGTCAGTATGGTGTGGAAGATCTGAATGGCCTTCACTGTGCCGGTCATGCCTTGTGCCTCGATGAAGTCGCCCACCTTGAAGGGTTTCAGGAACAGTAGGATGATGCCGCCTGCCAGGTTCTGGAGGTTGCCGCTCAAGGCCATGCCGACAGCCAGGCCTGCCGATGCCAGCAGTGCGGCAAGGCTTGTCGTGTTCACGCCGAGCGTGCCGACCACCGTGATGATGAGCAGGATGACGAGAGTGATGTTGATGAAGCTCTTCAGGAACGACTGTACGGTCGGCTCCACATTGCGGCGCTCAAGCATCCGCGCCACAAGCTTGTTGATGAACTTGATGGCATAGCGTCCCACCACGGCGATGACGATGGCGAGCAGCAGGCTTTTCCCTGCCTCCATTCCCATCGATACGGCTTGCTGAATCAAGCGATCCATCTGTCCGTTCTTCGCGGCTTCAATAACCTCTTTTCCTGCCTCCAAAGGTGCGGCTTGCAGTAATTCTGTCATGTTTGTCTTTGCTTAAGGTTGATAAATCGCGTACAAAGGTACAACAAAATAATGGAAAAATGAAAAATGAGAAGCGGGAAATTGGATTTTATTAAATGAAAGGCGGACAAGCGAGGGCAGGTGAGATAGAAAACGCACCGTGCCGCGTTGGCAAACTTAGCGTGCCGCGATGACCAACGCACCGTGCCGCGTTGCCCAACACACCGTGGTGCGTTTTGAGGCATCCTGCGGTGTGTCTTCCCCGGACGCGCTATTTACTTGTCGGTGAGCAGCTTGTCCAGCATCTTCTCGAGCAGGCGCGGCAGGGCGTAATGGTCAAGGTCCGACTCCTTGACCAATTGATAATTGACAATTGACAATTGACAATTATTTTCGTCCCCTGCCCCGGAGGGGAGAGTGAGGCGGTAGAAGTCGGCATGAAGACGCTGGTGGGTGAGCTGGTGACGCACGTCGCGGGCGATGAGTAACAGAGCCTCTGAATCTCCCTTTAAGGAAGACTTCTCCCCCCTTAAGGGGGAGTTAGAGAGGGTCTTTTCCACCTCCTCCATCGTGAGCGGCGCTTCGGATTCTGTCACGGGGAACTCGAAGAGGCCTTGCCAGATGTCGCCGCTGCCCCTGCGGTGCAGGAAGGTATGCCCGTCCGTCGTGCGTATATATATATAAGTAAGGTATCGGTCGCGGATGGCGGTGCGCTTCGACTTTATCGGCAGCTTATCGACAAGATGTTCCTGCAAAGCCTGACAGGTGTCGGCAAGCGGACAGGTGTCGCAAAGAGGCGAAAAAGGCTTGCAATGCAGGGCGCCGAAGTCCATGATGGCTTGGTTGTAGAGGGCAGGATGCTGACGGTCAAGCATCTCGTCGGCAAGGGCGCGAAGCAACTTCTTCCCCTGCGTGGTATCGACAGGCTCGCTGATGCCGAAGTGACGGGCAAGGACGCGCTGCACATTGCCGTCGAGCACGGCGTAAGGCTCGCCGAAGGCAAGGCTCATAATGGCTGCCGCGGTGTAGTCGCCAATGCCTGGCAAAGCCCGCACAAAGGCGTAATCCTTCGGGAAATGCCCTGCTTCGGCAATCCGCTTTGCCGCAGCATGAAGGTGACGGGCACGGCTGTAATAGCCCAATCCCTGCCAGAGCCGCATCACTTCCTCCTCGCTTGCCTCTGCCAGACTCCCCGCCGTGGGGAACCTCTCGGCAAAGCGAAGATAGTAGCTCATCCCTTGCACAATCTGTGTCTGCTGCAGGATGAACTCCGAAAGCATGATGAGGAATGGGTCGCGCGTCCTTCGCCAAGGCAAATCGCGTCCGTTGGCATCATACCAAGCCTCTAATTGCGTGGCAAATGATGAAATCATATTGCAAAAGTAATGCTTTTTTTAGACGAAACAGCAAAAATGCCACAAAAACAAATATTTTTTTACTTTTCATTTTTCACTTTACACATTTTTCCGTACCTTTGCACACCGAATTTGTATAAATATAATAATAGTACTAACCATAAACACCAAAATTATGCCAAACGGAAAGAAGCATAAGAGGCACAAGATGTCAACGCACAAGCGTAAGAAAAGACTGAGAAAGAACAGACATAAGAGCAAGTAAACAGACTTCTCAGAAGAAAAGTTAAGAGGTTAAAAAGTTAAAAGGTTAAAGAGTTAAGGGGTCAAGCCTTTTCGCATTTAACTTTTTAACCTTTTAGCCTTTTCACTTTTTAACCTTTTCCGAAGGAGGAAATGGACGTAACAAGCGAACTCTACATAGACGTACAGCCGAAGAAGATTGCCATCGCACTGACCGAGGACAAACGGCTGGCGGAGTATCAGGAGGAGGAACAGAGCGTTTCCTATTCCGTTGGCAACGTGTACCTTGCCAAAGTAAGGAAGCTCATGCCCGGCCTCAATGCCTGCTTCGTCAACGTCGGTCACGAGCGCGATGCTTTCCTGCATTACCTCGACCTCGGCCTCCAGTTCTCTTCCTACGCCAAATACCTCAAACAAGTTCAGAGCGACCGCAAGAACCTCTACTCCTTCGAGAAGGCGTCCATGCAGCCAGACCTCCCCAAGGACGGCAGCGTGCAGACATACCTGCAGCAAGGGCAGGAGGTGCTTGTGCAAATCGTGAAGGAGCCCATCAGCACCAAAGGGCCTCGCCTGACGTGCGACCTCTCCTTCCCCGGACGATTCCTTGTCTTTACGCCCTTCGGCGACAAGGTGTCCGTCTCCACGAAAATCAAAAGCAGTGCCGAGAGAGCACGCCTGAAGCAAGTCATCGAAAGCATCAAACCCAAGAACTGCGGCATCATTGTCCGTACCGTGGCCGAGGGCAAGCGCACAGGCGAACTGGATGTCGAGATGAAGATGCTCGTGGCGCGATGGGAAGGCATACTGCAAAAGGTGCAGCAAGCCAAGGAACTGCCGGCACTCGTACACGAGGAGACGAGCCGGACCGTTGCCATGCTGCGCGACCTCTTCAACCCTGGCTTCGCAAACATCTACGTCAACAACGAGGATGTCTATAGGGAAGTGCATGACTATGTCAACCTCATAGCTCCTGAATGCACTGGCGTGGTGAAGCTTTACAAAGGCAAACTGCCCATCTTCGACAACTTCGACGTCACCCGGCAAATCAAGTCAAGCTTCGGACGCATCGTCTCGTACAAGCACGGCGCCTACCTCATTATCGAGCACACCGAGGCCCTCCACGTCGTTGACGTCAACAGCGGCAACCGCAACCACGGCAAAGACAGTCAGGAAGCCAATGCCCTCGAGGTCAACATGGGCGCCGCAGAGGAACTTGCCAGGCAGCTTCGCCTGCGAGACATGGGAGGTATCATCGTCGTGGACTTCATAGACATGAAGCTTGCCGAAGACCGCCAGCAGCTCTACGAACACATGTGTGAGCTGATGAAGCGCGACCGTGCCCGTCACAACATCCTGCCATTGAGCAAGTTCTGCCTGATGCAAATCACTCGCCAAAGAGTGCGCCCCGTCATGGACGTGGCCGTCGAGGAGGCTTGCCCGACGTGTCAAGGCACAGGGCAAATCAAGAGCAGCTTCCTCTTCCACAAAGTCTTGGAGGGCAAAATCAAGTTCCTCTACTATAAGCTCGGCATCAAGCGATTCACCCTTCATGTGCATCCCTACGTCGCCGCATACCTGGATCAAGGTCTCATAAGCCTGAGTCGCAAATGGCAGTTCAAGTATGGCTTCGGCGTGAAGGTCATCCCTTCCCAAAAGCTTGCATTCCTTCAGTACGAGTTCTACGACAAGGACGGACAGGAAATAGACATGAAGGAGGAAGTCGAAATCCGATAAAATACTTCATTTAGCATTGATGGGATTGTGCCCAAATTGGACATTTCTCCTTTGTCCATTTTGATGCACTCTAATATCTGTGACTATTGGAATCATCCTGTCGGGGATATTTCCGTCAATAGCACAGGGAGATGCTTTTCTGCCTGCGCTCCATACCATTGCAGCGTACCATGAATAGACATGATACGCTGCAAGTTACGGTACAATACGTCAGGTCAGGCGACACAGCAAGTTGTGTCTGTGTGGCCGCAACTCCTGGGGGAACGGCTCTTAGAAATAGTAGCCGAAGCTGAGTTTCAAGCCGACCTTGGTGAAGTCCTTGAAGTGGTTGAGGCACATGTCAACGTAGAATGAAGGCTCGATGCTGACATGGTCGTTCAGATAGAAGCAGTAACCGGCCTCGGGCGTCAGGTAGGCATTGTGCATGACGTCTGCGTTGCCACCAGGGCTATCAAGGCCATAGCGAAGACCTCCACCGAAGAAGAAGCCGTTGTTCACCATGTAGTAACGAGCGCCTGCACCCAGGTTGAACTCGTTGGCACTGTCCTGATGGTTCCATCCAAGTTGTCCGAGAAGCATCCAGTTGTCGGCCACGAAGTAACCTGCACCGGCGGAGATGCCGATGTGGAAGCCTCTGGCCTTGCAGTAATCCAAGCCAAAGCCTGTGAGAGAAGCGTTAACGTACTTCGTTCCCTCTTCGAATTGAGCGAATGCGCCCATCGAAGTGACTGCAAAGAGCAGTGAAAGAATGATTTTTTTCATAACTTTTGTTATTTAAGAGGTTTATGATGAATATATTTCCAATAGTGGAAGCCTTGCAATGCCATTAAGGCAACGCCTGCCGAAAGTCCGACGTATAGCGGCAAACGGAAGCCTTCGGGAGCGGTAAGAATGTAGCTGGTGGTGACCACTGCCATGAAGAGTGCGGGAATGAATGCTATCAGGCAGTTGTAACCTCTTCTCGTCAGCCATACGGCAGCTGCCCAAAGCATGAAGCAGGCAAGCGTCTGGTTCGTCCATGCGAAGTAGCGCCAGAGCACATCGAAATCGATGAAGAAGAGACCTGTCGTGAGGGCAAAGAGCGGAAGGCTGAGCATGAGCCGCTTGCCGATGCTTTTCTGGCTGACGTGCAGGAAGTCGGCCGCTATGAGGCGGGCGCTTCGGAAAGCCGTATCGCCACTCGTTATCGGTGCTGCCACAACGCCGAGGATGGCAAGCACGGCACCGACGGCTCCCATCCAGCTGGTGCTGACGGCCTTGACCACAACGGCTGGATTACCCATGGCGGCAAGCTTCTGATATGCCGTGGCACCAGGATCTCCCGGCAGAGTGTCGGCAAACTTTACGGCGGCGGCTGCCCAGATGAGTGCCACGACGCCCTCGGTTATCATAGCTCCATAGAAGACCGGACGGCCGAGGCGCTCGCTTGTCAAGCACCGAGCCATAAGCGGGCTTTGGGTTCCATGGAAGCCACTAATCGCACCGCACGCAATAGTGACGCAAAGTATGGGAAAGATGGGCAGACCCTTCGGGTGATGACTGGTGAAGGGCGCGTCCGTGATTTCGGGTATCAAACCGTCTTGTGCATAGATATTCCAGCCGATACCTAACGCCATGAGCAGCAAGGCAAGGCCGAACACGGGATATATTCTGCCGATGAGCTTGTCGATAGGCAGTAAGGTGGCAAGGATGAAGTAAAGGAAGATGACGGTTATCCAGAAAGCCTTCGAGAAGAGCCAGCCTTTGTCGAGCAATTCGGTAAACCACTCTTTGTTGAATAATTGATGAAGCTGTGTGATGAACCCCTCATTATCGAGTGTCATATTCTTGAGCAACTCGGCAGGCGTTGTTACGAACACGGCACCGACCAGCACGAGAAGCAACAGGGAGCCGACACGCATCACTATTCGCATTGTCGGGCCTAGTTCGTTGCCGATAATCTCTGGCAACGAGATGCCGCCCTGACGAATGCAGATCATGCCGCAGAGATAATCGTGAACCGCTCCCGCGAAGATGCATCCGAACACTATCCAAAGGTATGCCGCAGGGCCGAACATAATGCCCATGATGGCTCCGAAGATAGGGCCGGTGCCTGCAATGTTGAGGAATTGTATCAGGAACACACGCCAGGCAGGCATGGGGAGGAAGTCCACGCCGTCGCGCTTCTCGTAGCAAGGCATCTTGGCCGTATTGCTGGGCTTGATGATGCGCTCAACGACGGCTCCGTAAAGCAAATAGCCTAAAATCAGGCAAACAAGGGAAACACTAAATGTTATCACTTTATTTTATGATTTAAAGATTTGACGATTTGATGATTTTTCTTTTGCTCAGGTTCTTTATCACAAAGCAGACCGACACGATGAAGGTAAAGACTCCACCGATTATATAGCCCGTCGTAGTGTCCATGCCAAGGCCATTCTCCTTGTCAATCAAGATGAAGCAGGCACTTACGGCACACATGAACACTGCGGGGAAATAGGCAATCAGCCACGACCAGCAGGGCAGGATGCCTTTCCCGTCGGTGCGATGCCTGAGGAAATGTGCGATGGTGAAGAAGGTGAAGGTCGCCAGGACCTGGTTGAACCAAGAGACATAGAGCCAAAGCACCTTGAAGCTGCTGACGTTAAGCATCGCTATGGCGACAGCAAACAAGGGGGCCGTGAGGATGAGACGCTTGACGAGGGGCTTCTGGTCGTAGTGGCTGAAGTCCGCCACAATCATGCGAGCCGCACGGAAGGCACTGCCGCCAGTACTCATCGGCGCAGCCACGATGCCAAGCACGGCCAGCACAAGTCCTGCATTGCCCAGCCAGTCATTGCACATTCGCTCAACCAAAAGCCCTGGATTCATCTTGACCGTACCGCAAGCAGTCATAGCGTTGTAGAGCTTTTCGTATGGTGTTGCTCCTGCTATGTCGAGCATATCGACGAACTTCATCGCAGCTGCTGCCCAAATGAGTGCAACCACACCTTCGGTCACCATTGCCCCATAGAAGCATCGCAGTCCGTACTTCTCGTTCTTGATGCATCGTGCCATCATCGGGCTTTGCGTGGCATGGAAGCCGCTCACCGCACCGCAGGCAATCGTGATGAACAGCCCTGGGAACAGAGGCGTGTAGGGAACAGGGTAATGGTCGCTGAAGGAATCCATGATGCCGGGGATGTTTCCCTCATGCGTGAAAATGCCAAAACCGATGAGCACCGCCATGATGAGCAGCGCCGCACCGAACACCGGATAGATGGTTCCAATGACTTTATTGATAGAGAAGACGGTGACGGCAAGGTAGAAGACGAGTATCACAACGGTCCAAATCAGGCTTGTGCCTGCAACGCCGAACAGCCTCTCCGTCAGTTGCTCCATCAATCCCGCAGGGATAAGCACGAAGGATGCGCCGACGCAAATCATCAGGACGAGCGTAACGACACGCATCACCAATCGGCACGTACTGCCCAGCTCGTCGCCGATTATCTCGGGAAGTCCCATCCCGCCGCGCCGAATGCTTATCATGCCTGCCATATAGTCGTGCATGGCGCCGCCGAGAAGGCATCCCAGCACTATCCAAAGGAAGGCGGCCGGCCCGTAGAGGACGCCCATCATCGCGCCGAAGATGGGGCCCGTGCCTGCGATGTTGAGGAACTGCACCGTATAGACCTTCCATGTGGGCATGGGGATGTAGTCGGCTCCGTCCTGCTTCGTGTAGCAAGGTGTCTGGCGGTTCGGGTCAATGCCGAACACTTTTTCAACAAACGTGCCGTAGGCAAAGTAGCCGAGCACCAGGCATAACAAAGCAATGCAAAAGGTGATCATAATGTTGTAAGCGGTATGTATTTTTCTTTATTAACGGTGCAAAAGTACAAAATTATTCTTAATTCTTTATTCCTTATAACGAACTATTTCGCAAACTTTGCCGTGATTGGGTGTTTTTCTTCGCATGATGGGCTTGTGTCTCGCGATATTTGTGTATCTTTGCGGCACAATTGGACATCAGACATTGAACAGGGAAGAGAGTATAATGCCCGCCGAATGGCATGAACAGAGTGCTGTGCAGCTGACGTGGCCGCACGCGAAGACCGACTGGCGGCCCGTTCTGGCGGCCGTGACACGTTGCTATCTCGACATGGCGAAGGCCATCTCATTGCGCGAAGACATTGTCATCGTGACGCCGGAGCCTGCCCTTGTCCGGGAACAACTCAAGGGGGCATTGCCTGCCGAGAGCCTGCGGCGCATCACTTTCTGCGAGGCTCCCACCAACGACACGTGGGCTCGCGACCATGCCTTCATTACCCTGCTTGCCCCGGACGGCCCGCACCTGCTCGACTTCAAGTTCAACGGCTGGGGCGAGAAGTTTCCCTCCGGCCTCGACAACGGCATTTCCCGACGGATGGCGAAGCAGGGTATTCTGAAGGGGCAGTACGAAGGCCACCTCGACTTCGTGCTCGAGGGCGGCAGCATCGAAAGCGACGGCAAGGGAACCATCCTTACGACCAGCCTTTGCCTCCTTGCTCCGCATCGCAACCAGCCGCTGACAAAGGAACAGATTGAAGCGCGTCTGCTCGAATCGCTCCATGCCGGGCGCATACTCTGGCTCGACTACGGCTACCTTGCAGGCGACGATACCGACAGCCACATCGATACGCTGGCCCGCTTCTGCCCCGACGACACGATTGCATATGTGCAGTGCCTCGACCCGGACGACGAGCATTACGGGGAGCTGCGCCGCATGGAGGCACAGCTGCAGACGTTCCGCACGATGGAAGGCAAGCCGTATCGTCTCATCCCGCTGCCCATGCCGAAGGCCGTCTATGCCGAGGACGGAACCCGTCTGCCTGCCACATACGCCAACTTCCTCATCATCAACGGAGCCGTCCTGATGCCCACCTACGGCGACCCTGACACAGACCTCCGGGCAGAGGAACGGCTTCGGGAGGCATTCCCCCGGCACGACATCGTCGGCATCGACTGTCGAATCCTCATCACCCAGCACGGCAGCCTGCACTGCTGCACGATGCAATATCCGGTAGAGACAATGAAAGAATGAAAGAATGAGAAAATGAAAATAGGAATTGTACAACAGAGCTGTACTGCCAGCGTCGCGGAGAACCGCAATAAGCTTGCTGCCGGCATTGCCAAGCTGGCACTGCAGGGTTCACAGCTCGTCGTGCTTCAGGAGTTGCACGACAGCCCTTACTTCTGTCAGACGGAGGACACGGCGAACTTCCGCTACGCGCTCCCCATCCCTGGCGAAGCGACGGAGTTCTACGCAAAGACGGCAAGGGAGAACCGTGTGGTGCTCGTCACGAGCCTCTTTGAACGGCGTGCCGCAGGCCTCTACCACAACACGGCAGTGGTCTTCGAGAGCGACGGCAGCATTGCCGGTATGCACCGCAAGATGCACATCCCCGACGACCCCGCCTACTACGAGAAGTTCTACTTCACGCCCGGCGACCTCGGCTTCCTTCCCATCAGCACGAGCCTTGGCAAGCTCGGCGTGCAAGTATGCTGGGATCAATGGTATCCCGAGGGGGCGCGCCTCATGGCGATGCAGGGAGCCGACATCCTCATCTACCCAACTGCCATTGGTTTCGAGAGTACGGACACGCCTGAAGAACAGCAACGCCAGCGCGAGGCTTGGATAACCATCCAGCGAAGTCATGCCATCGCCAACGGCATCCCTGTGGTCAGCGTCAATCGTGTCGGCTTTGAGGCCGATCCGAGCGGTGCGACAGGCGGCATCAGGTTCTGGGGAAGCAGCTTCGTGGCAGGCCCGCAGGGCGAGTTGCTCTATCAGGCAAGCGACACGGAAGAGGAGACAGCCGTCGTGGATGTTGACCTCGGACGCACAGAGACCGTCCGCCAGTGGTGGCCCTTCCTGCGCGACAGACGCATCGACGCCTATGGCGACCTCACACGCCGCTTCGTCGATTGAAACGCCGCTCGCACGCGCGTAATATATAGATAATGTATGTGGTCTGTAGATTGGGAAAAAACGCGGCACGCTGTGTTGGCCATCGCGGCACGCTGCGTTGACCATCGCGGCACGTTGCGTTGACCATCGCGGCACGCTGCGTTTTTCAACACGACACGCGAAGCCCATCCGGACAAAAATAGAAGATTCATGTTCCGAAAGCTCTTAAAACCACAGATTAAACGGATTAAACGGATTCAAGCCGCCGCGAGGGGATTTGATTCTGATTTCGCGGATTTCGGCGAGGAATAATCTGTTTAATCCGAGTCAATACAACTCGCATGAAGAATCTGTTCAATCCGTTTAATCTGTGGTTAAAAAGACTTACGAAAGTTAATTAGTAAATTGTAGATTGTCAAATTGTAAATATAAAAGATGTCCAGCATACTCAGGTTTCAGATAGTGGGCGAGGCGTTCTCGAAGAAGCCCGTCGAAGTACACAACCGCAAGGAACGTCCCAGTGAGTTCTTTGCCAAGTACGTGTTCACCCGTCAGAAGATGTCGCAATATCTTCCCGTCAAGGTATATAAGAAGATGTGCGACGTCATCGACAGCGGTGCGCCGCTCGACATGGCGACCGCCGATGCCGTGGCGGCTGGCATGAAGAAATGGGCGATGGAGCTCGGTGCGACGCATTGCACACACTGGTTCCAACCCCTGACGGAAGGCACGGCAGAGAAGCACGACGGCTTCGTGGAGCACGACGGCAAAGGCGGCATGATAGAGGAGTTCACGGGCAAGCAGCTCGTCCAGCAGGAACCGGACGCCAGCTCGTTCCCCAGCGGCGGCATCCGCAGCACCTTCGAGGCTCGCGGCTACAGCGCCTGGGACCCCACAAGCCCCGTCTTCGTCCTCGGCGACACCCTGATGATTCCCACCATCTTCATCTCCTACACAGGCGAAGCCCTCGACTACAAGGCACCGCTCAAAAAGGCGCTGAAGGCGGTTGACAAGGCAGCGACGGCCGTCGCACGCTACTTCTATCCCGACGTGACGCGCGTCGTCAGCAATCTTGGTTGGGAACAGGAGTACTTCCTCGTCGATGAGGGACTCTACGCGGCACGCCCCGACCTGATGATGACCGGACGCACCCTGCTCGGACACGACAGCGCGAAGAACCAGCAGATGGACGACCACTACTTCGGCTCCATTCCCATGCGCGTCGCCGCCTTTATGAAAGAACTCGAGACGGAGGCTCTGGAGCTCGGAATCCCCTGCAAGACAAGGCACAACGAAGTGGCTCCCAATCAGTTCGAGCTTGCCCCGATATTCGAGGAGACGAACCTCGCCGTTGACCACAACATGCTCATAATGAGCCTGATGAAGCGGACGGCACGCAAGCACGGCTTCCGCTGCCTCCTCCACGAAAAGCCCTTCGCAGGCATCAACGGCAGCGGCAAGCACTGCAACTGGAGCCTCGCCACAGACAGCGGCGTGCTCCTCCATGGCCCGGGCAAGACGCCGCTCGACAACCTGCGCTTCGTGACGTTCATCGTAGAGTCGCTCATGGCCGTCTATCGTCATAACGGATTGCTCAAGGCCTCCATCATCAGTGCCACCAACGTGCATCGCCTGGGAGCCTCCGAAGCACCCCCGGCCATCGTGTCGAGCTTCCTGGGCAGGCAGTTAAGCGACCTGCTGGAACAACTGGAAGCCTCCCCCGTCCCCTCCAAAGGAGGGGGGAAGCATCCGCTCGACGAAGTCAACGGTGAAGTGACAAATGGAACCCCCTCTCCTTGGGAGAGGGTTGGGGAGAGGCTGACGTTGAGTCTCGACATCCCGCAAA
>Ga0310694_10002424_pt1 | contig 19187 bp, 15 predicted proteins | sample 174DNAGHGhighgp2_FD_203884 | JGI IMG/M metagenome (GOLD analysis project Ga0310694, IMG submission 203884) | Sheep rumen microbial communities from Palmerston North, Manawatu-Wanganui, New Zealand - 1742 DNA GHGhigh gp2 (v2) (version 2) | ecosystem: Host-associated > Mammals > Digestive system... | reverse complement strand
ATATGCTTGCGACGGCGAAGCGGATGCTGAAGGACGGCATTCTCGCTTTGAAGGACGTCGCAAGATACACTGGCCTTTCGCTTGCGCAGGTCACGCAACTAAAGGCGTCGATGTAGAGTGTAAAGTGAGAAAGACGGCGGCATAAACCACACCATGGCCGCCACCATCCACAGAGCCGCACGGAACCGCGCTAAAACGTCGCACCACCCTCGCCGGGGGCGCATCTGCGTCATTCACCGCCGAGCCTTCTGATGATTGGAAACAACTATTTAAAACAACTTGCCTTTGGCGCACGGGCTAACTCGCCCGTGCCCATCGGCTAATCTAAAACGACACAACCATTCAATATCTAATGAGAATAGATGGATAGATGCGCGGGCGAGTTGATGCGCCTGTCGCGAAGCGATCAGGTTGGGTGAGCGCGAAGCGCGAACTGCGAAGCAGCCGCAAGGCCCCGCGCCCGCGCACTTCTTTCAAAGTTGTTTTTACCAGTTGTTCTGGTTGTTTCCAATCTCAAAGCGCATGGGTGAAAAGAGCAGATGCGCCCTGGTAGAGCCGCGGCAGTTTTTAATGCTTTGCCGCCGTCAAGCGTTTTGGTATAATACCCGCATGAAAACATCAGTATTTGTTATGGCCATTGCCGCTACGGCTGCTTCCGCCGCCGCGGTGTTCGACTTTGAAACCGGTGACCTCCAGGGCTGGAAGGTGACGTCCGGCGCGTTCGAGCGGATCGTGACCGACCGCGCGAAGGAACACAACACGGGCAAGCCCTACACGAAGGGCGGGAAGTACTTCGTCTCGACCCTTGAAGACAAGCACAACCGTTCGGCCGACAGGCAGACGGGCGTGGTCGAATCGCCGACGATCCGTCTGACGGGTCCGACAATCACCTTCAAGATCGGCGGTGGCGAGCACGCACGTTTCGAGCTTGTGGACCGCGCGACGGGCAAAGCGATCGTCTCCGCCACGGGCGAGAACGGCGAGCCGATGCGCACGGTGACGTGGAACGTGCCGAAGTTCGTGGGCAAGGACGTCTATTTCCGCATCGTGGACCATGCGACCAGCGGCTGGGGACACGTCACGATCGACGATGTCTCGTTCGAGGGAACCGTTGGCGCGTCGGACTTCGATGATCGACGGATGCCGTCTGAGGAGGTTGTGGCGTCCGCCGCCGCCGCCGTGCGCGAGTTGGGCGCGAAGTTCGCGTCGTATCCCGCCGCGAAGCTCTTGGAGGAGCTGTCCGCTACCGCCTCGAAATCCACGAAGGCGTTTGACGCATTTCTCCTGAAGGCGCTCGTGCGCGAGAACCCGATCATCAACGCGCAAGAGATCGCGTACGTGACGCGCGCGCAGTACGCGCCCGACCACCACAACACCGCGACGCTCTTCCAGTGCGGCGAGATCAACGAAAGCAAATACCGCACGCAGGGCGCACTGAAGGCGCTCGACCCGAAGACCGGTGCCGTGCGCGTGATCGTGCCGGAGGAGCCGGCGCGCACCGTGCGCGACCCGGAGGTGGACTACGACGGGCGGCGCATCGTGTTCTCCATGCGCAGGGGCCGGGAGGACGACTACCACGTTTACACCGTCAACGCCGACGGCACGGGCCTCGCGCAGCTCACGCGCGAGAGGGGCGTCTCGGACATCGACCCCGTGTGGCTGCCAGACGGCGACATCCTCTTCAGCTCCACGCGCAACCCGAAGTACTGCATGTGCAACCGCCACATCATGGCGAACCTCTACCGCATGAAGCCGGACGGTGCCAACATCTTCCAGATCGGCGTCTCGACGCTCTTCGAGGGGCACGCCTCCGTGCTGCCCGACGGGCGCATCCTCTACGACCGCTGGGAATACGTGGACCGCAACTTCGGCGACGCGCAGGGCCTCTGGGTGTGCAACCCCGACGGCACGCGCCACGCGATCTACTGGGGCAACAACACCACGAGCCCCGGCGGCGTGATCAACGCGCGCGCCATCGACCCGAACGACAGCTCGAAGGTGATCGCGGTGCTCGGCAGCTGCCACGACCGTCCGTGGGGTGCGCTCGGCATCATCGACCGGGCGAAGGGCGTGGACGGCAAGGAGCCTGTCCTGCGCACGTGGCCGGCCTCGTACCGCGACCGCATCCACGCGGGCGGCAAAGAGGACTTTGATTCCGCGCGTAGTATCCGCCTCAAGTACGCTGACCCGTTCCCGCTTGACGCGGAGCACTTCATCGCCGTGCGCATGACCGGACGCGGGGACGAGACAGCGCTCGTTTACCTTGACCTGCACGGCAACGAGGTGGTGTTCCACGCGGAGGCACCGGGGTGCCACTCGCCTTTCGTGCTGCGTCCGTCGAAAAAGCCCGTCGTGCAGAGCGAGCAGCGCACGTTCGCGTCGCCGACCGCGCCGGGCCTATTCTACGTGCAGAACATCTACGTGGGCACGCACATGAAGGGCGTGGCGCCGGGAAGCGTCAAGGCGATCCGCGTGGTGGAATCGCCCGAGAAACGCTCGTGGACGCCGCGTCGCGGCTGGTTCGGTCACGGCGAGGAGGCAGCCGCGATGAACTGGCACTCGTTCGAGAACAAGCGCATCCTCGGCACGGTGCCGGTGGAGGCGGACGGCAGCGCCTACTTCGAGGTGCCCGCGAACACGTTCGTCTATTTCCAGGCGCTGGACGCGGAGGGTAAGATGGTGCAGTCGATGCGCTCCGGCGCGTACCTGCAACCGGGCGAGAAGTACGGCTGCGTGGGATGCCACGAAAACCGCGTGGGCGAAGCCGCACCCGTCACGGCCAAGCCGCTTGCCATGCAGCGCGCCCCGTCCAAGCTCGACGGTTCGTACAATCTCGCCGGTCTTGAGAAGGGCACGCCCCCGCACTTCTACAGCTTCCAGCGCGAAGTGCAGCCCGTCTTCACCGCCAAGTGCGTCAGCTGCCACGACTACGGCAAGCCGGCGGGCAACAAGATCAACCTCAGCGGCGACAGGGGCGCGTTCTTCTGCACGAGTTACGTCGATCTCTGGGCGCTCGGCTACATCAAATGCATCGGCGGCGGCCCGGCCTCCATCCAGCCGGCGTACAGCTGGGGCTCCCACGCGTCCAAGCTCACGAAGAAGCTCTACGGACACGGCAAGGTGACGCTGACGGACGAGGAGCGCGACCGCATCATCACGTGGATGGACGTCAACGCGCCCTACTATCCGCAGTACGAGTGCGCCTATCCCGACAACCCCGGCGGGCGCATGCCGCTCACCTTCGCGGAGAAGGAGCGCCTTGAAAAGCTCTGCGGCCGCGGCATTTCCATTTCACACCACGCACGGCAGCGCGAGCAGATCGACTTCGACCGTCCCGAATGCTCCCGCATCCTTGAAGGCGTTAAAGGCAAGCCCGCCTACAACGAGGCGCTTGCGATTATCAAGAAGGGGCAGGAACGCCTGAAGGCCACGCCCCGCTGCGACATGGAGGGTTTCGTGCCCTGCGCCGCCGACCAGGCGCGTGAGGTCCGCTACCAGCGCCGGCTTGAATCCGAACGCCGTGCCTACGAAGCAATCAGGTCTGGCAAGAAGGTTTACGACCTTCAATAAGACTTCAAGCCGTATAGGCAATCCGCGTTCCGCCTATGGACAGCCCGTTTCTCGGCTATGGACAGGATGCGATTGCCGTGTGGACAGGCATTGCAAATGCCGCCATTTCTTTTTCACATGACGGCATTTCCGCTTGATATGGAGCCATTTCTATTGTATAATGCCGTCATTTCTCACCGCTGTCCACGGAATGAGGCTTCTTGTTCACGCAAGGCATCCTGCTTGGACACGTAATGAGGTCACCTTGTACACAAACAAAGGAGAAGAAGAGATGGAACAGAGACAGAACATAAAGGCGACTGTGCGGGCAAATGCAGCCGCTGGCAAGTTTCAGGCAAGCTTGACGCCTGTAGAAGTGCTCAATGGCAAGGAGCTTGTCAATCAACTGGCCAAGTATTCTAACGTTCAATCTGGCCAGGCGCGGATACAGCTGACCGTATTAGAGGGTTTCATCCTCGACATGCTCGCCAAGGGGAAGCGTCTGGACTTTGGCCTGGTGTCGTTCTATCCTCGCTTGTCCGGTGCGCTTTCCAGCCGCGATGCCGATCCTGAAGCAGATGGCCTTTTCGTGCGCGGTGCGGTAAAGGCAACTCGTTCGTTGACCAACGCGCTAAAAGGCAAGCTTCGCGCTGTGAATGAGCCGGAAGCGGATAGTGCAATCATCAGCAACGTATTCGACAGAAACGCCAACACGTTTGAAGTCATAGCTGCCGACCACGTCCTCAGCATCTCGGGTCGGAACATCAAGATAGACCCCATGCGGGACGACGAAGGCGTATGGCTTGTAAAGCGCCGGCACATCGGCAAACGGAGCCACGCATACGAGGTCATTGCACATGCCCGCGTCACGCAGTCAGACGATGGCGTGGCGGAGGTCATTTTCCCCGGACCGCTGCCGAGTGGCAAATACCTTTTGGAGGTGCGTACCCGTCGCGGGAACGGCCCCGATTTCAAGGTCGTCACCTGCCACCACGAAATCAGCGTGGCATAAAAGCCCCCTTCTACAAGACCAATGCGAATACTTGGGCTTTTGAAAGAGAAGGTCTTTCCAGAATGAATCTCAAGTTCGCCCATCACGGAACATGGGAAAGCATACCAAATCGCCCTCGTTACGGCAAACGGCAAGCGGAAAAGGCGCAAATACGCCAGTCGGCTTACCGAGGCCGTCGATGTTGACGTTGGCAGGTGTGTTTGAGATGTTCCACACGCGCACGCGCTTGTCTTTGTTCTCCACGACGCCCGAATAGGCTTTCCCGGACGGCGTGTCGCGCACGTTCACGACCACCTTCATGTCGAACGTCTTGCCGTCGCACGCGAGCGGGCCATACACGAGTTTGCCGCCTTCCGTGCGACACTTCTGCTTCACGCTCTCCACCGCAAGCGGCGTCTTCTCGCCCTCAAGCTCCACCACCATGTTCCAGAACACCTTTTCCGGGGCATAGACAATCTTCACATTGTCGAACTCCGCGTTCTTGATGCCCTTGAACACCTCCTGCACCGTCGGCCTTTCCGTCGCGGCGAATGTCATCCCAGCCGCCATTGCGGCTATAGCCATGATTGTCTTTTTCATTGTTTGACCTCCTGTGGAATTTCTTTGTTGCGAGTTATTGCCTTGATATCCTCAATAGCCATTTCGTTGGCTTCGGAATGGAAGCCGTAGCACTGAAGCAGAAGATTCTCGTCGCACTGGGCGTAGATTTCCTTCATCGTCTCGCCCGTGAGATAGTGCCAGTAGCGCGTGATGTAGCCGCCGTACCACAGCGCCTCGGTGTTGTAGCGCGGCGGGTTCGGATCGGGCTGGAGGTTGAACTCCTCCACGACATCCTCGTAGATGTATTCGATGCCTGCCCACTGGAAATGGTCGAAGGTCGAGTCCAGTCCCGCTGCCGCCCGGGAGTTCATGAACGCCTTGATAAACGCCTTCGCGTCGACGGGACGCCGGTCAAGGCTCTCGAAGAGCCGTCCCTGGTTCTCGCACTGCTGCATCTGGAACACGTCAAGGTTCATCCCAGCGCCTCCCCGTGTCCCGCTCGATGATTTCCTGAAAGCTCATCCCATCGCGGCGATGGAGAAGCCTGATGCGATCTACCATCCTGACGGCGAGTTTGCGCTGATTTTCGGATGTGACGCGCAGCATTTCGCATTCATTGGGCGAAAGCGACTTTTCGCCGGCAATCCTCACATGTGCGCACGCCTCCGCCGTCTTTGCGCAGTACTGGTCGCCGAGGTTGAGCGCCTGAAGCGACTCAAGAAGGCCGATATCGGAAATGAATCCCTGGAAGAACCAGTCAAGCACCACGACCATGCGGTCGTTGGCGATCTTGCCGACAATCACGTCGCTCGATTGCGCGATTGACAGGAACCGTTCATCGTAATACGGCCTGAACCGTTCAGGAATCGCTCGCCTGTTCCACGCCACGAACATGGCCCAGTCCAGATTCGGATCAAAACGATGGACGCGCAACCCCTCGACGTCATAGTCGATCTCGTAGAACTTCGGCGACTCTCCATGACAAATGAGCGTAAGCGACTGCGTCTTCTCCGTGCCCATGTAGAAGCCACGTCCGAAGTCGCAGACATCACGGCTGACGGGGGCTATTGTCCCCGTCAAGCCAGATTTAGATCCATGGTAAAGCCGCATCGTTTTCTACCTTCTTATCTCTTGCCGGATTCGTTTATACTCTCACTGCTCGACTACCTTCAAGTTTTGTATCGCCGCCGACTTTCTGCACGGCTACGCCGAGATCGAGATCGTGAAGGCACGGATAGGCTCCGATGAGCCATTCAAGGGGAACTTTCCCAATCGCTTCAGCGCTGGACATCCCCGTCTCCCACTGATAGCGGGCGTAGAATTGCCCAATCCAGTTGGGAGCGAATCCACGAATCGGTTTGCCCGCCTTTGGCACATAGCCGGACTCCTCCAGAAAAGTCTCTTTGAGGTGCGCGGCGTCCTGGGTGAGGTAATACGCATGGCCCTCGTCAAGCTGACGTCGCGTGGAACTCTTCAGATAAGATACGATGAAATCCGCCGAATCCACTTCCGGTCTAACATCCTGAAGCGATTCGAAGAGTCTCCCCTGCTCTTCAACCACGAAGTCTAGATACGATCTGTCATACGGCGTCTTCATGGCACCTCCTTCATCAAATCGGCAAACGTCCTTGCGAGCGGATTTCTGACAGGATCGTAGATGAGTTCGGTCATGCTCTTGCGCGCCAGCTCGTCGCGGGCGTCGTACCTCGCCCTATAGACCGAGCCGTCAACCAACTCCTTCTCGTCATCCAGTTCCCTCAACGCGGCGAACGCCCGTTCGGATTTTATGAAATACTGCACGCCAAGATCGCCCAGCCTCAGCAGTTCCTCAAGAATTGACACGTCTATCTGATTTCTGACGAACTGCTGCGCGATGAAGAAATAAGAAGCGTCGGCGCGCCATCCCTTGATGATGTCGTACCCGGAAACATCAACCCCGTACTTTGAAATGAACTTCTCCACGGATCGCACATAGCTAGGTGACGTGTCCGCCTGACGGTGTTTCATCAATTCCGCCAGCCAGGCATAAACGCCGGCATCGGCGAAATCAAACGTATTAAGAGACGTAACATCCACTTCATAGACATGCAGCCATCCCACGTCGTCCACACGCTGTCCGGCAGCCCACTCGCGTGCGAGGTCAATGTCGGCAGTCATGTAAAAGCCGCGTCCATAGTCATGATCATCCCGGCCGAGCCCGTAGGTCGGCCTGAAATTCTCAACAGGACTGCCATGGTACAGCTTCATGTTTACAAGGTTCCTTTGCCGCAAATTATACCACAAATTACCCGTATCGTGCTGCGGTCACTCGCCGATCTCGAACACGACGTCGCTGAAGCGTCGATCGCCTTCTGGATGGCGGCGGTGTTGTCCGTTGCGCCGTCCGGATTCGCGCCGTAGCGGGTTACGTCGAATTCCGCGGCGTTCGTGCGCGAAACCAGGGCTGATGATGCAAGCGCAATGGCTGCGAAAAGGTTCATAGTGTTTTTCATGGCAAAAAATATAATACCAAAATCCACCGCCCTTACGCAAGGATGAAACGCCGTAAGTTGAAGGTCACAAAAAAATGCGTTTGGCCCTGATTGGCTCAAACGCACTTTTAAATGGCTCGGGCGGCTGGATTCGAACCAGCGACCAATTGATTAACAGTCAACTGCGCTACCACTGCGCCACGCCCGAACGTGGTGAAAACGCCGAATATTGTACCATATTGAACGCCCCGGTGCAAGTAGGGATTTCATCTTTTTTCATTTTGTCCTGTAACGAGGTCAATCCATAACGCGGTCGAACTCTCCGCCGCCCTCGCCGCTTTCACCTGCGTCGCCTGCGTCCACCGTGCGCTGGGGCTTCACTTTCGGGCGTTCCCCGAAGAGGACGGTGCCGAGACGCACCCATGTGGCGCCTTCCTCTACGGCGATTGCGTAGTCGCCGCTCATCCCCATTGAAAGACGTGGCAGCGATACCCCGAACTGCGTCTCCATGCGGTCGCGCAGCTCACGCAACCCTGCAAAGACGGGACGCGTCTCCTCGACTTTGTCCTCCGGCACGAACGGCGCCATTGTCATGAATCCCTCGAGCGTGATGTTGGACGAGGCGAGTGCGCGTTCGACGGCTGCCGGTGCCTCGTCGGGACGCATTCCGCTTTTCGACCGTTCGCCGCTCATGTTCACTTCGAGGAGTATGCTCGGTCGCGCCCCCGTTTCCGCCGCAATCGTCTGGATGCGGTCTATTAGCGCGATTGAATCGACGGAGTGGAAACACGAGAACAGCTCCAGCGCGGCGCGGACCTTGTTGCGCTGGAGGTGTCCGATCAGGTGCCATTCGGGGCCGGACACGCTTTGCGGCTGTTTCCACGCCGCCTCCTGCACCTTGTTCTCGCCCACGATGCGCAAACCGGCGTCCCACGCCTCGCGCACGACGTCGGGACCGTGCGTTTTCGTGACGGCGATTATTTCGACATCGCCAGGACTGCGCCCGGATTTAGCGCACGCCGCCGCGATGCGGGCGTTTACGCCAGACAGGATTTCAGTGAGTTCAGCCATTTCAGTTCCCTTCTCCTCATGCGGTTGTAATCTGCTTCGGCGTGGTCGTCCGCGCCTGAAAGATGGTCCATTCCGTGCGCCACGTATAGGAGCAATTCCTTCGCGGCGCTCCAGCCTTTTTTCTTCGGGGCCGCTCGCAGCGCCTGGTCGGTGTTCACGAACAGCTCACCGTAAAGGCCAGGTTCCTCCGGCGGCACCGCGTCGTATGCCTGCGTTATCACGTCCGTCGCCCCTGCAACGCCCATGATCGCGCGGTGAAGTTCGTCGCTTGCCGCGTCGCGCACGAGATGCACCACCACGTCGTGCCAGGTGCCTCCCACGCGGGCGCGCGAGCGTTCCGCGAAGAACCGCGCCGCCGCGACCACTTCCCGTTTCGCGAGGCCGAACACGCGGGGGACGGTTCCAACCACCTCAACGTGCATTGACGGCCTCCGTGATTTCGCGCGCTGCCGCGCCGAGTGCGTCGCCGTCGGAATGGAGACGCGCCATCACGGCGTCCAGCGCGCGCGAAGCGCGTCCGCGCGCCTCGTCGTCGTCCAGCCATGCGGTGAGCTGCGCTGCGACCGCTTCCGGCGTGAACGCCTCCTGCAGCAGTTCCGGCATTGGCGGTTCGACGCCGCTCTTTTCCGCGATTACGTTCGCGAGGCCGATGTGTCTGACGCCGGTGATCACGCGACGCGCGAACCACGCGAGCATGGGGGATACGGCATAGACGAGCACGGTTGGGCAATGTGCAAGCGCCGCTTCCAGCGTTGCCGTGCCGGACGCCACCGCCGCGCAGTCCACTTTGCGCAAGATGTCCCGTGCGCCGCCGTGGGCGATTCCGATCTTAAATGAATCCGGCGGCGGATTGGCGCGGACTTGGCGGTCGATTTCCGAGTATGCCGCGTCGTTTGCCGCAGGGATCAACACCTCCGCTGGTGTCTTCAGCAGATGGAGCGACTTCAGGAGCCGCGGCAGAATCCGTCGTATTTCGCCAATGCGCGAACCAGGCAGGATTGCTATCCGCCGCGCCGAGGCAACTGGCGTTTCGTTCGTTGCCCGGCCTTCCCCGTTGAACACGTCCACCATTGGATGTCCTATGAACGTGGCGTGGAAGTCGGGGCTTTCGTAGTTCTTGAAGAGCGCGGGCTCGAACGGGAAGAAGCAAAGCAGCCTGTTGACGGACGCCGCCACTTTCGGAATGCGGTTCTGGTGCCAGGCCCACACCTGCGGACAAACGATGTGGATGGCCGGTATGCCAAGCGACTTCGCGTATGCGGCGAGCTTCAGGTTCAGGCCGGGGTAGTCGATTGTCACGACCGCGTCGGGACGCCACTCGCGTATGGTCCGCTTCATCGTACGCTGGACGCCGAGGAAGAAAAATATCCTCTTCACGACTGGCCAGAACCCCATGACGGCAAGGTCGGACGTCTTGTAGCGGTCCTGGTAGGTGCGGAACTCGCATCCGGGCAACGCCCGTTTCAGGCGTTCCGCGTACAGAACGCCCGATTCCTCTCCGGCTAACAGCAGTACTTTCATTTGCACCTTGAAACAGTTTCTCCAAACGCAGACATTTTACACCCTACCGCAGCGCAGGTCAAGTGGTTAGTTGGTTAGTTGGTTAGTTCGTCGAACCAGAAAACCAACGAACCAACGAACCTTTGCGGCGGTGAGAGTCACGGGTAGAACGCTGAGTTGGTCGGGGTGAGTGACCTTGCTAGACCGGGGTGTAGCAACGCGCTAGACCCGGGTGTAGCAACGCGCTAGACCCGGGTGTAACAACGCGCTAGACCCGGGTGTAGCAACGCGCTAGACCCGGGTGTAGCAACCCGCTAGACTGGGGTGTGCGCGCCTCATAAACCCTGACTAGTGAATGTCGTATTGCGGCATGGTGCGTCTGTAACTTCAAATGCGCCCTTCGAGGCAAAACGCGCAATTGCAAGTTACGCCTGTAGTAGCAATGGAAGTGTTTTAGTGTTCGACTTATTTTTGAACATTGACTTACCGCAACTCGACACCGATGCGGAAGAACCGGCTGGAGGAGTTTGTCGGCGAATGCCACACATGGTCGGTCAAGTTGGTCTTGCCGTAGATGGTATAGGTGCGAAGTGCTGCCTGTTCGGGAGGAAGCTCCGGCTTCCAGGAGATGACTGGCACGCCGTCAACCATATCGATCTTCGCTGAAAAAACCGAGTTTTCATTCGTGGGATTTGTCCCAGCGACATAGCATTCCCACACTTTACAGCCATTGGCTGCCGTTGCCTTCGCTGCCGATTCATATACATCATACTCATCTATTATCTCAGGGTTATAATGCGTGAGCCAGTCATACGGAACTGGAACATCGCTCGTCTGTGTTGCAGTGTAAAAGGATGTCCATACATATCCGGCGACCCATACGGAATCCGCCCCTTCGCTTTCAACATCGTCTTTGATATACCACCATTCTATAGCGTGTTCTCCATCTCCAGAAATCGAAATGCTTTCATTTTGCCACGAGGTTTCTCCGCAGACTCTGCGCACAACTTCGCCATCTACCTTAAATTCAGCGTGATCCCATTCGTAGTCAGGGTCATTTTCGCAAGATGCCCTCCAAGAGAACGATAGAATCCCCGGCCCCATCACTTTTGTTGAAAGAAGCGAACTTTGATTGTGCGTGATCGCACCCGACTTCATCGCCTCTCCGTTAGGTGCCGTCTCATCTTCCACACGAAACCAACCATGACCGTCAGCTCCTGTAGTCGAAAAAGAATGATCAGGTTTGCCCATAGTATCACCAACACACCAGACTTTGACAATCTCATGTGTCGCAGTTGCAGAATTCCGAAAATCTCTCTTAGTTGCATACGCCTTTACAGTGCAACTATCATCCACATAAAATGGGGCCGAGTACTTTGTAGAATGGGAATTAGGATCGGTGCCATTAAGTGTATAGCGGATTATTGCACCTTCAGTGGAGCATGAAAGTGTGACCTTCGTCTTCGATCCGGTAAAAGTCGCCACCGCATCAATTTGCGGAGTTGCTACATCCACCCAGACACGATTTAGAGCTGCCGTTACCACGGATGAATCGAAGAATGCTTCACTGAACACCTTGGCCTTGACTGTCGTCGATTCACTAATCGAAAACGAACCGCAGTAGATGGGACTCTCATCTGTGGGGTCACTGCCATCAAGAGTGTAACGCAATATGCCATCTGCGGCTTGATATGAAATCGACACATTTTGATCTGAATGTTCAAATGTAAATCCGTCTGGGAGAGAAATTACGGGATCGGCAGAGCGACCTTTAGCATACTCTGCAACGGCTATTTCGCTTACGATTCCATTCAACTCCGCTATGGCTTTTACCATAGTCTTATCGCCGATTCTAAATCTACGATAAATGGGACTTTCTACAGTAGGATTGCTGCCATTCGTTGTGTAATGGATAGTTGCCTCTTCTGAGGCGCAGGAAATCGAAATCGAAAGTCTGTCTTCGAATATCGTACCAGATTCGGGAGTGAAAACCGGCGGTTCAAGATAATCCTCCCAAACGGCATATAATGTGACAATTTCATCCGCCACAGCAGTTAGATTCGATACCGAATCTCCTTCCGCATAAACAACATTTCCATTTGCATTCGTAGCCCAACCGATAAACCTATGATTAGCCCATTTAAACGCATTGGATGAAATTGACACTACAGAATCGTATGTGGCAGATGTATTTCCAGTTTCTCCAGCCCCACCATTGGCATCATAGGAAATTGTGTAACTAATTGGAGTCCATGACGCCGTAACTATCTTATCTCCACTGTCAGTCTCGTTAATCAGTGCCGGCGACCACCCTGCGAATACATATCCATCAATGACAGAAGGCAGATCGTCAAATTCGACTGATGTGCCTTTGTAATAACTTGCAGGATTCATATTAGCTACACCTCTCGTATTCTCATACGTTATTGAGTATTGTTCAGGCGGGACACCCTGCGTTACAGTAAACCCGTAAACTCTGTTATCATTATATGGTATTGATGGATCACCCCCTGCATCATGTATCTGGACATAGACACTTCTTCCTATGCCACCTGTATTTTCCGATGTGCGCAATGTTATTACGCCCGATCCCGTTCCGCTTCCATTTTCGATCGTCAACCAACCATAATCACTATTGAACTCCCACTGTATATCACTGCTGACATATATATTTACCGTCACAGAAGAATTCGTGCCGGGCAACGACACAGTAGTTGGGTGAAATGATGCACCCTGTCCATATTGAAAAATGTAACAACGCCTGAATCCATCTAGATTTTGGGCATTATGCGCCGACCCGTATTTGTACCCATTTACTTGGACGTACCCTGTCCGCCCATGGATTTTATTCTCGGTGTTTCTTGCGATCTTGACCTTGTCGCCTTCGAGAGTTATCCAGCTATCGCTCACCCCTCTCGTATAATCTAATGCTCCTTGATTAGTTATTTCTAACATAAAAGTGGCACCAGCAACACCAATCTCCTTGCTTTCTGGCGATATCCCCCAGGCAAAGGTATTAAGTGTCTGGATAACAACCAATGATCCTATAAAGTATTTTTTCATAACATCTCCTTTGACTGCCTTATTTCTCTTGCACTACAACCTTGAAGAACTTCGCATTGCCTTTTGCCTCTACATTAAGGCCAACGGTTCCATCAGCGCCTATATCAATGTCGCCATGCGAAAGGCCAACCGGCGTCCAACCATCTGGATTGGAAAGGTCGCTTGATTCCATCAACCGGACACCTACACGTGCAGTGCCGCTCGCGGAATCAACATCAAGAACAAGGTCCCCCATTTCCAATGCGTGAATTTGATCGCGCGTGTACAATCCCTCTCCTTGAGCCCCACGATCTTTCGCGATTTGCTGTGCAGCAGATTCAGGGATGAATGTAGCTGTAACAGCTTTCGTCCTGTCCATCGTGACTGTGATATTTGTCGTCACACCGAACACATCGCCACCCCACGAACTGAACACGTATCCACTGTCCGCTATGGCCGTCAACTGAGCGGTAGCGTTTGCCTCATACTCGCCGACTCCTGTTATCGTGCCATGGCCGACAGCCGTGGCATTCAAGTTAACCTTCGCCGTCTGCGTGATCACATACTCGATGCCTCCTATCAAAATGCTGCCCGTTCTTGTTGCGCCTGATGTATTGTCGCTCAATGTATATGTGACTGTCTTGCTTCCTGCACCAGTTGCTCCGCTTGTGATAGTGATCCATGGTTCCGTCGCAATCACGTCCCAGATATCAACCTCACTGTCAGCGTTGACATAGATCTGCCCTGTTTCGCCGCTACTCGACGCCGTCTTGCCTCGAGGCTCAACGCTTAATTCATATCCTCGTTGAGTAATATGGACAAAGTGATCTGCAACCTTGATGGTGCCAGTACGAGACCGTGTAGTATCAGTATATGGGTCAGCAGCCCACATAATGGAATCTGTTCCATAATGATCTCCGTCATCAATAATCGTTAACCAGCTTGCGTCACTCACAGCCTTCCAAGCCGCATTTCCTTCGGTCGTGACTGTGATTATTCCATATCCGCCATCCTCTGCAGGTGGTAACGGAGTATCGTTCTCTACCTCAGACCAAAGCGGTTCCTGCCGGACAGTCAAAGTCAATCCAGCAACTGTTATTGTTCCGACGCGGCTCTCCGCCCTTGGATTTGCCGCAACATTGACACTGATTGATACGGAACCAGAGCCACTTGCACCTGATGGTATAGTCAGCCAATCCACATTTGATTCTGCAGCCCACGCAACGCCTGGCCCCATCGTCAACGAGACCACTTCCGTGCCGCCTTCAACGGCAACCTGCATCTGGTTGGGTGTCAACGCAGGTTCGATTATTCCCTGATTTACAGTATATAACTTCTTCACAGGCTTCGTATTCTCATAAAGCTCAAGAATCTGTGCAGAGGACAACAAAGACCTAATTAAGTACAAATCGTCGACAGCCCCTCCACGGGCAGAAATGTTAATTGAATTTGATGAAATTCGAAAATAACCGCGCGCTACTTCATGCCCATTTAGATATAGCCTACTGCCAGTAGCAGAAGAGGCAGAATCTACAAAGGTGAGCATAGTCCACTTATCAAGAGGGATAATTTCAGAGCAGCGATTGAAGTCTCCAACTTCACTTGAAGCTCTTAAATATAGTATTCCCTGAGGTGTTATTTCAAGACAGTCTGTTCCAGACATTTGAACTATGGATTTCGTTGTATCGGGGTATTCAGAAAATTTCATCCAAAATGATATAACTTGCGCTCCACCATAGTTCAAAGAACTTTGATTGGAATAGCCAGTTGCCGCTTTTGGGATTGTAATCGCAGATGCGCAAATAGCCCGATTGGGCAATCCGTATCTATTCGTCACAGCATGGCTCGTCGAAATGTTTCCCCAACTAAAAGCACCATACCCATTTATGGAAGCATACGCATTCCCATCTAACGGGAAATATATACAAAGACCATCTGAAGGCGAACTAAAACCTGACGGCGAAGAAATAGGATAATCTGCAGAACATGTGAACATATATGGTTTATCAGTTAATCCAACATCAATCAAATCCACGTAAGGCAACTCTTCTTCAGAAAGAACTCTATTCCAAATCCTTTGATATTCACACTTGCCATCAAGACTACCTTGAGATGGGTATTTCGTCGTGTTTATCACAAAGTTGGTTGCCATAACAAGTGATGCGCCGTTAAATATGTCGATACCTTTAAGATCCAATTTTAAAGCCAGCGAGTCTCCTCTCTTGCCGTCAAATACTTTCACGCTACCATTTGCATGTTGTTCCACCAGTATTGTATGCCAGGTGTTTGTTGAGATGGCTGATGCAATCGGAGAAGTCGATGCGTCCAGGCAAAGACAATTTGCGTCATCATAGTAGAAGGAATGATTGCCTATCATGAAAAGCCTATTAAGCTGATCTATGGCATTCACTTGGAAGGATGTTGCGTATGAGAATACACCATTCTCCCCGAGCGTCAGATTGTCTCCTCCCATTCCGTACCACCGCCATCCATGCTCGTAGTCCCTCCGCCAAACATGTCCACTTCCTGTACGACTCGCATACGAATTATAACCAGAACCACCATCTATCTGAATAAGTTCAAACTCAACTAGGAGCCCCGCATAAATATCTGGATTTGGCGTTCTTATATGTGGGATTACCTCAATCGCACCCGTGCGCGGTTCCAATGTGAGATTTGGCGATGCAACATATTCTACAGTGCCATTTCCCTCGCCAGCATAACCTGAGATAGTCAACCAGGAAGAAAGACTTTTAGCCGACCACGGGCCATCTGGAGTTGCCGTAACGCCTATGATTCCATACGCACCACTTGGATTTGCAGTCACTTCGTATTGCGATAGATTCACTTGAACCTTATCTACGCCTTTTTGCTTTAACATAAAAACAGCCGAACCAATCGATACGGTTGTAGCCCTATCTTTAAAACTCTCATTCGCAGCATATGATATTATCAGCGTAGAATCGCCAGAACCTGTGGCTCCCTCAACAACATAAACCCATTCGGCATCTGCCGAAACATTCCAATGGGTTGTTTCGAGTGCCGTCACTCTGATCTCTATTATGCCTGCATCCGATTCAACATAAGCAGATGCTGGGGTAAGTTCTACATCCTTGCCCGTTTGCGCTACAACAAAGTTCTGCCCGGCAATTCGTATTGAAGCGGTTCTCGTAACAATGCCTGCATACGGAACAATTGTGTAATGAACAGTATGTGTCCCCATGCCGCTCGTGACATCAAACGAAATCCAATCTACATCATTTGCGATTGTCCATGAAATGCCAGCATCAACTGTAATGGTTACTTCGCCAGTCGTTCCATCCATGCCAGCTGTAACTTCGTTGGTATCAAGCGTAGCGTCATATCCAGTTTGAGTGACAGTATGGATATTGCCATCAATAACCACTTGCCCGACACGAGTATCGGTGGACATATTCTTAGACACGACATACACACATGAAACCCCCGCATCTCCAGTTGTTCGCGGTTTGATTGAAATCCAATCTGAAGCCGTTGAAGCCGTCCAAGTGCCGCTACCGGAAGTCAACACCGTAGCCGCACCACCTGTCTTTGTAAAAGTTCTGGCAATAGGGTCAATTGAGATGGCTGCTATAGCGGCCTCTGAAATTGCTACAATAACCATAGAGACAAAACATAAAGTAGATTGAGTAAATTTCATTTCCATTTCCTTTTTCATTTCCATTTCCTTTCTGGCATATTGATATATACGCACGGGGTGCAGGAAAATTATGCAAGAAAATCAAAAAAGTTTTGGTGGGGCAAAAAGGCTACGCCCTACTTGTCGTAGGACGCCTCCACGGCGGAGATCATGCGGTCGATTCGGTGCTTGAGCTGGCGAAGATTGTTTATGGTTATGCCGTGGCGGGCGGCTACTTCAGCTGCGGGCTGTTCTTCAATCGCGTATTCGCAGTAAGCTGCAACTGTCCGTTTTTCAAGCATCGTGCGGCAAAGGACATGCTCGACTGCGGCCTGATGCCGGGCAATTGCAAACCGCATGTCAACTATCGTCGCTGGATCTGGCAAATTGGAAGGGATGTCGTCTGCGGATACAATGGATTGCGTCCCTTCCGGCGGCGGCTTCATCGACGCCTCCCTATCAGGGCGTACCATTTCGCGCCGGTGGCGGTCGATCAAGAGACGGCGCACCATAGACGCAAGGTAGCTTCTGAAGCGCCCCTTCTCCTTCTTGTATTCGCCATTGCGCAAAACATCGACAAGCCGTACGAATATATCCTGAACGATGTCGTCGGTATCGACCAAACTCACGTTGCCTGTCCGCGCAATGTACATGCGAATCACCGGGTCGTAGAGCTCCACAAACTTGGCCCACTCGGCGGCATCGTCGCCTTGGGCGTATTCGGCGATTCTTCTGAGAAGCGTCTGTGGCGTGTCGGGGATCATGGCGGCTGGAGGTTAGTTGCTAGTGGTTAGTTGCGGACCGATGCAGATACGGATGAAGCCTGACGGTTCTTTCGTGAGCCATCGCTCGAACTGGAATTGGCGGCTGAGGTACAGTGCGCCGGTTCGGAGCGGGTCTATCTCCTCATGGGAATAGGCGATACTGTCCTTGGCCGTTTTCGTACCGACTTTACCGTCAATGGTATCGAGCACGGCCTGTTCCGTATCCGTCCATAACGTGGCGAGACCGAAGGCGTTTTGGGCGTGGTCGGCAACCGTTGGAACAAGCCGGAGGTCATCGATGTTTTCAATGCCAACGGTCCCTGTCATGCGCTTCGTTTCCTCCGCATCCAACCAGACGTCGGCATACCGGGGCAACCTTGTGCCGCCTTCGCGGATCGCATATTCGAGTTCTGCCTCCGTTGGCAAGCGAAACACATAACCTGAAGGAAGCGCATACCCGTATCGCATGTTCATGTTGCGGACGCACTCGCGTACGGGCCTTCCCCACAGACGGCAGACAACATTCATGTTCGTGAATGCAGATTCCATCTTCCTCGCCACCTTGTCCCGTACCAAGTCCGGTACCACCTGTTGCAACTGCCGAGCGGTGACGACGGTTCTGCCAATCCAAAACGGACGGGTAATCGTCACCTTATGGCATGTGGCCTTGTCAAGGTTTGACATCATGAAAGCCCCCGCAGGACAAGCGCAGAAATCCATTGTGCAGCCATCTCCGAGAGGAAACTGCTTTACAATAGGCGTTGCGAAGGATGTCGGAAGCGTCCAATCTGTCATGGACGACACGGAGGGCGCACCTCCCGTTTTGCGATCATGCCGGACGTACAACCATGCCGCGAAAATGACAGTCAGCAATACAGCGGCAACAACAGCCGCTGCCATTATCCAGATGTGGCGACGCCGTCCCAGGCATTGCGTGGCCGAATCAAGCAGCTTCGGTAGTTCCTTGCGCCAGTATTCGGGAAACGGTGCGAGGAGATCGAGCGCGTTTGTGCCCGGCTCGTACCATAAGCCTGTAAGAAGGCGAAAGAAGGCGACACCAAGCGCATAGATATCTGTCTCGGCTGTTGCGGGTTTGCCTGCGCGAACATCGGGCGGCAGATAGAAATACGTCCCCATGACAGGGCGTGTTTCAATCGTTTCACCCGTCACAAATGTTGATTCAACGCCGACTTCACCTCTGAGCCGTTCATCTGCGATACGCGAAACGCCAAAGTCCGCAAGACGAGCGTGTCCGTCACTGTCGATGAGTATGTTTTCGAGTTTCACGTCACGGTGTATGACGCCGCACGAGTGCAGATAGTCAAGCGCCGCCTTCGTTTCGTCAAACCACATCCTCAATCTGGCATCGTCAATTCCGCCAACTTTGCGCACATCCTCCAGCGTCTGTACACGGCCATCCGCACCAAGCACAAGATCCATGGCAAACCATGCACGGCCTGTATCGTCGTCAATTCCAAAGTCCCTTACCCTGACGATATTGGGATGATAAAGCGTCTTGAGCAGTTTGGCCTCCGCCATGAAACGCTTTTCAAGGAAGCGGCTGTCCTTCTCCCGCCGAA
>Ga0310694_10002422_pt1 | contig 19200 bp, 13 predicted proteins | sample 174DNAGHGhighgp2_FD_203884 | JGI IMG/M metagenome (GOLD analysis project Ga0310694, IMG submission 203884) | Sheep rumen microbial communities from Palmerston North, Manawatu-Wanganui, New Zealand - 1742 DNA GHGhigh gp2 (v2) (version 2) | ecosystem: Host-associated > Mammals > Digestive system... | reverse complement strand
CGGACGATACATGGTGCTCATGCCCTTCTACGATAAGGTTTCAGTATCATCGAAAATCAAACGCGGAGAAGAGAGAAGCCGTCTGAAACAACTGGTGCAGAGCATGAAGCCGAAGAACTTCGGCGTCATCGTCCGCACCGTCGCCGAAGGCAAACGTGCGGCAGAGCTCGACCAGGAACTCAAAGTACTGCTCAAACGATGGGAAGACGCCATCACCAAGGTACAACGAACCACAGAGCGCCCGCAACTCGTATTCGAAGAACAGAGCCGGGCTGTAGCCTTGCTACGCGACCTGTTCAACCCCACCTACGACGGCATCCACATCAACGATTCCGAGATTTTCCAGCAGGTGAAGGACTACGTCACGATGATTGCACCCGAAAAAAAGGACATCGTGAAGCAGTACACGGGCGTAGTGCCCATCTTCGACAACTTCAACGTTACCAAGCAGCTGAAGTCGGGCTTCGGCAAGACCGTCAACTACAAGCACGGCGCCTACCTCATCATCGAGCATACCGAAGCCATGCACGTCGTTGACGTCAACAGCGGCACACGCGTCAAGAAAGAGAACGGACAGGAGGCCAACGCCCTGGAGACCAACCTCGGAGCAGCCGACGAGCTGGCACGCCAGCTGCGACTGCGCGACATGGGCGGCATCATTATCGTCGATTTCGTCGATATGAACCTGGCCGAGGACCGTCAATTGCTCTACGAGCGCATGTGCAAGAACATGCAGAAAGACCGCGCCCGCCACAACATCCTGCCGCTGTCGAAGTTCGGACTCATGCAGATAACCCGCCAGCGTGTACGCCCTGTTATGGACGTTAGCGTCGAGGAAGACTGTCCTACCTGCTTCGGAAAAGGAAAAATCAAGTCGAGCATCCTGTTTACCGACCAATTAGAGAGCAAAATTGACAACCTGGTCAACAAGATTGGCATCAAGAGATTCTACCTGCACGTCCACCCCTACGTTGCTGCCTACATCAACCAAGGCGTCATCAGCCTGAAACGCCGATGGCAGATGAAGTACGGACTGGGCGTCAGAATCGTACCCTCACAGAAACTGGCTTTCCTGCAATACGAATTCTACGACATGAAGCGCCAGTTTATCGATATGAAAGAGGAAATCGAGACCAAATAATAGGGAACACACCTCCGTGTTCCCTTTTTAACCTTCTCACAAGCTATGACAATACTAAAAATCGCTTTCTGGACCTGCCTGTTCGTCGTATTCTATACCTATATCGGCTACGGCATACTGCTCTATCTCCTCATACAGCTGAAACGACTCTTTAAGAGGCGGAAGGAGGAGCTTGCCGTCAACGATGACGAACTGCCGATGATGACACTCATGATCTGTGCCTATAACGAAGAGGACATCATCCGCGAGAAGATGGAGAACATCCGACAGTTGGACTATCCACGCGAAAAACTATGCGTCATGTGGGTTACCGACGGCTCCGACGACCACTCCAACGATATGCTCCGAGAGTACCCGGAAGTGACACTCGTCTACTCGCCTGAACGGCGTGGAAAGGCGGCCGCCATACACCATGGACTCAGCGAGAACAAAGCACCTTTTGTGATATTCACGGATGCCAATACAATGTTGAATGTCAACGCTATAAGGGAAATCGCTCGACAATTCCAGAAAGACGATGTCGGCTGCGTCTCTGGAGAGAAAAGAGTAGCCGCCAGAGGAGCCGGAGAAGCTGCCGCAGAAGGAGAAGGACTCTACTGGAAATACGAAAGCACGCTGAAACGCTGGGACAGCGAACTGTACTCGGCCATGGGTGCTGCCGGCGAACTCTTCGCCGTGCGCATGAGCGACTACCGCGAGGCACCCGCCACCGCCCTGCTCGACGACTTCATGATGTCGATGTTCATACTGGCCGACGGCCACCGCATCGCCTACACAGACCAAGCTTACGCCATGGAATATGGCTCGGCCAACATGACCGAAGAGTCAAAACGCAAACGGCGCATCGCAGCCGGCGGCCTGCAGAGCATCTGGTGGCTACGGCAGCTGATGAACCCGCTGCGCCGTCCCGTTGTCGCCTTCCAGTTCGTCAGCCACCGCGTGCTGCGCTGGAGCCTCGCGCCCCTCTGTCTCGCCGTCCTCATACCGCTGAACATCGCCCTGGTCTGTCTCACGGGCACCCCACTCTACTGGACCATCCTCGCTCTCCAGGCCATCTTCTACGCCGCCGCCCTGGGAGGCTGGCTGAAGGCACGCCGCGGACAATACAGCCGACTGATGAATGTTCCATACTATTTCGTCTTCATGAACCTCAACGTATTCCGCGGAATCAACTATTTGAGGACTCACAGACATAGCGGTACATGGGAAAAAGCAAAAAGAGGATAAAATAATTGGCAGATTATTCGTTTGTCTGATTTTTTTTTCATAACTTTGCACCAAAGTTTCTAAGAGCCAAGTATTCATGGAACAGAACGAGAGAGATATATTGCTCAACAAGTTTGCCGATGCCAACCGCCAGCTCATGGCGGCTAAGGAGCAGTTGGAGCAGGCAAACGCCCGTCTAAAGGAATACGAGGAAAAGGCGACGAAGGCTGAAAACGCAAGCCGCATGAAATCGCTGTTCCTGGCCAATATGAGTCATGAAATCAGAACGCCACTGAACGCCATCGAGGGTTTCTCAAGAATCATGGCAGAGACCGATTCGCCTGAAGAGCGAATGAACTATCTGGAAATCATCGAGAGCAACAACGGGCGCCTGCTGAGTCTCATCAACGAGATTCTCGACCTCTCGCGCGTCGAGGCAGGCGAGATTTCCATCAAGAAAGCCCCCATCGACTTAAAGAAACTCTGCAGCGACATTAAGCAGATATTCAAGTTCCGCTGCCCGTCAACGGTTGAGTTGACGTGGACGGAACCCGATATGCCCATCACGATGAATACCGACGAGAACCGTCTGACGCAGATCTTCTCCAACCTCATCAGCAACGCTCTCAAGCACACGACGCGCGGCTCCATCAGATACGGCTACCGCATCATTGACGAAGGACTGAACATCGAGTTCTACGTTAGCGATACCGGCTCGGGCATCGCCCCCGAATTTATCGACCACATCTTCGAGACCTACACATCACAGGATGCCGAACAGCAGAAAGGCTTCGGTCTCGGACTGGCCCTCTGCCGCATTATCGTCGAAAAGATGGGAGGTTCCATCAGAGTAGAGTCAGAACTCGGCAAGGGCTCTACCTTCACTTTCTCCATGCCTTTCCACGGCACCATCGGCGGCATGGCTACCAGCAGCCGTACAACGACAGGCGTCCGCACTCTGCGTGTCAGCACACGTCCCGACGAACAGAACATGAAGACCATCCTCGTGGCTGAGGACGAAGAGAGCAACTACGAGCTCGTACGCATCGTACTGCAGAAGCGCTATCGCCTGCTGCGTGCACACAACGGTATTGAGGCTGTCACCATCAATGAAGACGAGCATCCCGACCTGATTCTCATGGATATTCGAATGCCGGAGATGAATGGTCTCGACGCCACGCGCATCATCAAGGAGGTCAACCACAACACCCCTGTCATAGCCCTTAGCGCCTACGCCTTCGAAGAGAACATCAATGAGGCGAAAGCTGCCGGCTGCGACGAATTCATGGCCAAGCCGTTCAAGGTAGAAGACCTGATAGAGATTTGCGCCAAATACATCAAGTAAATAACCTAATACGCACATCATACTGACACTATGGGTAAGCTGGCCATTTACAAATATTTTTCATTCCTGTTCCTCATTGCCACTTTCACCATCACGGGTTTTACACTCTTCGGACTCTTTGGTGGCAACGTCCATCCCGCAGGAAACTCGGCAAGGGCACTTCTCGTCTTTGTACTCCCGCTGTTCATCCTGGCCAATGTCGTCATGCTGGCATACTGGCTGATACGTCGCCGCTGGCACTGGGCTGCCATACCGTTCCTGACTCTGCTCTGCTGTATTCCCTACATGGGAACGCTCTTCCAGTTCGGTTCTCAGGACAAGAGTGTCGACGCTAAGGCCGGCGTCAAGATTGCGAGCTACAACGTGGCTATGTTCGGCCGCGAGACGACAGGATTCATTGCCCAGGACATTCTCGCCGAGATGCGCCGCCAGAAGGTGGAAATACTCTGCATACAGGAGTACAACCCACGTAGCGGTGACCAGATTAACTCGGAAAACTATAAAGACTATTTCCCCTACATGGCCAAGGGTCGCGACGACATGATGATCTTCAGCCGCCACCCCATCATGAAGAGCAAGACCATTGACTTCGAACTGACCAACAACAGCGCCATGTGGGCCGATGTCGACTTAAACGGACAGATTGTCCGCGTCTTCAACGCCCACCTGGAGACAACTGGTCTGAACGGCACACTCCACGCTGCTGCCAAGCTGGAGATGCAGGGATTCCAAGTTGAGAAGAATAGCGTACTCAAAGCCATCTACGGCAACTATACCATGGGCATGATTATTCGCTCGGGACAAGCAGAAATCGTGGCGCAGGAGATTCGGAAATCACGCAATCCCGTCATCGTCTGCGGCGACTTCAACGACGTACCCTACTCCTACGTCTACAACACCATGCTCGGCGATCTCGTCGACGGCTTCAAGGAGTGCGGCCACGGCTTAATGTACACGTTCCGTGGCGGAAAGAAGATGGTACGAATCGACTACATCTTCCACAGCGAGTCGCTTAAAGGTCTTGACTACTACAAGCACGATCTGACCTACTCCGACCACTTCCCCGTGTTTATGAAGCTGGAAATCTAATCATTCAAGTTTCGCATTCGCTCAATCTTCAGAAGTTCCTCTAACTTCCTCTAATTTCTCTCGACTTGCGAAAGTTGGGTCAAACAATTTTGAAGCGTACACGGAACGAACGTTCCTGCTCGTCCCAGTTGGTGCCAAGTAGTTCGAAGCGCCCTATCTGGCTCGTCGAACGCACATGGCGGCCGATGCAGGGACAGACGTCATAGTCACCGATACGCACTAACCGTATCGTCTCCGAGGCGTCATCAGGAAGGCGGTCGCCACTCACGCCCTCAGGCAGGCTGTCGCGTGTCACAAATTCGAACGTCACAGGAAGATTCTCGTCAATCAGTTCGTTCATACGCCGTTCAATCTCCTTCTCTTCCTGACGCGAAGGCTTGTGGTCAAGATGAAAGCTCATCTTGCTCTTCTTCCGTTCAATATGGGCATTGAACGACCGTTCACAGCCGAACAATTGTATCATTGTCTGGTTCAAGAGGTGTTCCGCCGTATGTGCCGGCGGGAACTCCTCCTTGTTGTGTTCATTCAGTACGTAGTCTGTTGCCATGGTCATCGCTATCGTTATTGAACGGAGAAACTAAAACTTCAGCACCAGCGCTGAACATGAGGGTACCGTCAGCGAAATCGGCGTGTCAGCCTTGAGTGACAGGCTAATGGGCGCGTCCGTCAGCAGGTCACGGGTCTCAATGGCAGCGTGCTGGCGCAGCTTCAGGTAATCGAAGGCATGTTGGGGTATCGTAACGGCAGTTGCAGCCTCAGCCGTGTCGAAATTGGCAACCACAAGAAGCGTCTCACGGCCCTTCTTGCGCAGGAAGGCATACTGGCGCTGCAGGTGAGGATTGGCATACATCAGGTCGAACATCAGTCCTTCGCTGACCGCCTTCTCCCTACGGGCAATCACGAGCAGCTGGTCGTACACGGCTTTCAGCCTCTTCTCTGCCGTGGTCAGTTTCTTCTGGGCTGCCCGCACCAGCGTATCGACAGACCAATAGTCGAAGATGGTCGTGCGACCGTCGCAGCCACTAAAGCCCTCCTTGTCCATACCACGTTCGCCATACTCCTGCCCGGCGTAAACCATTAGCGGATTCTGCTGAAGCAGGGCCAGAACTGCCATCGCAGGCACAGCCTTGACGGGGTCTCCAGCAAAGAAGTCGCTGGCTATGCGCTGCTCGTCGTGGTTCTCGAGGAAGTAGAGCATATGGTCTCGAATGTCGTCCGTCTGTTGCCAGGCGCCGCTGATGTCGTGCGTAGAGCGATGGCTGCAGATGACGTCGCGCACGGTATCATACATCCCCACCTTGTCATAGAGATAGTCGAAGCCGTTGGCGATGTAGTTGCGGTACTCGCCGGGGTTATAGACCTCGCCGATAAACACGATATGCTTGTACTTCTTCTTCACCTGGCTGGTGGCCCATCCCCAGAAGGCGGCAGGCACCATCTCGGCCATGTCGCAGCGGAAGGCGTCGATGCCCTTGTCAGCCCAGAACATCAGGATGTCGAGCATCTTCTTCCATGTCGAGGGAACAGGGTCAAAGTGGCCTACACCGCCGGCATAGTAGTCTACGCCGTAGTTCAGCTTCACGGTCTCGTACCAGTCGTTCTTGCCTGGAGCGTTGTGGAAGCAGTCGTTGCCCGTGGCCTTGGCCGGCTCCTCAGTATAAGGTTCCACCTCGCCCTGATAGAGGTCGAAGTACGGAGTGAAGCGCTGCCCGGGACAGTAGTAGAAGTTGTTCTGAGGGTCGAAGCCATTCTGCGGGTTGTCACCTTCGCCGAGGTCCTTGACGCCAGCCGGCTTACAGATGCTGTGATACTGACGTGCCACATGGTTGGGCACAAAGTCGATGACGACCTTCAGTCCTGCCTGATGGCTACGCTCCACAAGCTGCTCAAACTCCTTCATACGCTCTGCGACGTTGACGGCCAGGTCGGGGTCGATGTCGTAGTAGTCGGTGATGGCATAGGGCGAGCCGGCCTTTCCCTTCACGATGGCCGGATGGTTGCGCGGAATGCCGTAGGCAGAATAGTCCGTCTGCGTAGCGTGGCGTATGACACCGGTATACCAAACATGACTCACGCCCATGGCACTGAGTCTTTTCAGTACCGTGGGCGTGAAGTCGTTCAGTTTTCCACAACCGTTCTCTTCTATGCTGCCGTTCTCCTTTCGGTTTACGCAGCCATTACCATAGAGACGGGTAAATATCTGATAGATGACTATTTTCTCTTTCATGCTTCTATACCGTGAGCCGTGACATCGCGGTTAATCTTAGCTATCATGCCCTGAAGAGCCTTGCCCGGTCCACACTCCGTGAAGTCGGTGGCACCGTCGGCAATCATCGACTGCACACATTGTGTCCAGCGTACCGAGCTGGTCAGCTGAGCGATGAGGTTCTGCTTGATCTCTGCGGGGTCCGTATGGGGCTTGCCGTCAACATTCTGATAGACGGGGCATTTCGGCGTCTGGAACTCGGTCTTCTCGATGGCGGCCTGCAGTTCGTCCTTGGCGGGCTGCATCAGGGGCGAGTGGAAAGCGCCACCGACCTTCAGCGGCAGGGCACGCTTGGCACCGGCAGCCTTCAGCTGCTCGCAAGCCTCGTTGATGGCCTCAACGTTACCGCTGATGACCAGCTGACCGGGATTGTTATAGTTGGCGCAGACGACCACGTTACCTTCGCGGTTGATGGCAGCGCAGACCTCCTCTACCTTCTCGTCGGGCAGTCCGATAATAGCAGCCATCGTCGAGGGAGCGGCCTCACAAGCTTTCTGCATGGCCATGGCACGCGCATAGACCAGTCGCAGGCCATCCTCAAACGAGAGCGCACCGGCAGCAACCAGCGCCGAGAACTCGCCCAGCGAGTGGCCGGCGGTCATCTTCGGGTCGAAGGCGTCGCCCATGCAGATGGCCGAGATGACCGAGTGGAGGAAGACGGCAGGCTGTGTCACCTTCGTCTGCTTCAGGTCGTCGTCGGTGCCTTCGAACATGATATCGGTGATTCTGTAACCCAGAATCTCGTTGGCTTTCTCGAAAAGTTCTTTTGCTTTGGGGTTGTTGTCGTAGAGATCCTTACCCATACCTACGAACTGTGCTCCCTGTCCGGGAAATACAAATGCTTTCATTTCTCTTTTTTTCTGTAATTACTAAAAAAATTATCCTTGAAAATTAGTCTTTCTTCAATGGAACCATCACGCTGAACGTCGATCCCTGTCCCTCGACAGACTCGACCATCACGTCGCCGCCATTCTTACGGGCGAAGTCCTGACAGAGCTGCAGTCCCAGTCCCGAGCCTTCCTCACCGCCCGTACCGTAGGTCGTCTCACCCTTGTGGAAAATGGTTTCCAGACGGTCGGCAGCAATACCCACGCCGTGGTCGCGGACGCTAATCTTGGCGAAGTCGCCTTCCGGCTTCATCGTAATCTCGATGGTCGACTCCTCAGGCGAGAACTTGATGGCGTTCGACATGAAGTTGCGGACAACGGTTTTCAGCATGTCGTTATCGGCACGCACCACCAGCGGCGCGTCTGTGCCTTGGAAGGCGAGCTTGATTTTCTTCGTCTGGGCTATCATCTCGAAGATGTCCACCACGCCTGGGATGATGTCGTTCAGATCCAGATCCTGCAAGACGACGTTCAGTCGTCCCGTCTGGCTCTTCGTCCACTTCAGGAGGTTGTCCAGCAGGTCGTGCACCTCCTCCGACTCACGGTTAGCCTTGTCGAGCAGTTCGAACAATTCGGGGCCGATGATGTCGGGCGACACGGCCGACACCACGAGGTTCAGCACCATACGGATAGAGGCCATGGGCGAGCGCAGGTCGTGAGCAATGACGGAGTACATCTTGTCGCGGTTGTTGATGGTTGCCGTCAGGTCGCGGTTCTGCTTCTCAATGATGCGCTTGGCCGCCACCACCGTTATCTGGTGCATCACGCGGATGACGAGCTCCTCCTTGTTGAAGGGCTTCGTCAGGAAGTCGCTGGCACCCACCTGGAAGCCGTGAACGAGGTCGCTGGGATTGTTCAGGGCGGTCAGGAAGATGATGGGTATATCCTTTGTATCAGGATCTTTCTTCAGAATCACGGCGGTATCGAAACCGTTGATATCGGGCATCATGACGTCCAGCAGGATGAGGTCAGGTTTCTCTGCCTTAGCCTGCTCAATACACATATTGCCACAGTTAGCGGTACATACCTGAAACTTCTCATTGGTCAAGAGAATCTTGAGCAATAAGACGTTGCTCACGACGTCGTCGACGATGAGAATCTTATAATCACTTCGGTTAATCTGTGATTCTAAAGTATTGCCAAAATCCATGGGACGATTGTTCCTTTTTTATTATTTTGTGCAAATTTAAAACTTTAATTTGACATCTCCAAATTTTTCCTCTACATTTTTAATATTCGCGCCACGACTTAATGCCTATTCCCTCTATGCCGACGGTGCAGAAAGCACGGATGAAAGCACTGGCCAGGCGGCTGTTGGTAATCAGCGGCACGTTCAGGTCGATGGCTGCACGGCGTATCTTGTAGCCGTTGGTCAGCTCGTGCGTCGTCAGGTCCTTGGGGATGTTCACCACCATGTCAATCTTGTGCTCATGGAGCAGCGTCAGCGCCTGCGGCTGGCTGTCGGTCTCCGACGGCCAGTACACCAGGGTGTTGGCTATGCCGTTGTCCGTCAGGTACTTCGACGTGCCACCGGTGGCGTAGAGCTCATAGCCGTGTTCGACGAGCATCCTTGCAGCATCGAGCATCTCGGCTTTCTGCTTGGCACCGCCCGTCGACAGCAGCACCGTCTTCTTGGGTATGCGGTGTCCCACGCTGAGCATGGACTTCAGCAGGGCCGTGTCGGTGTTGTCGCCGATACATCCCACCTCTCCCGTCGATGCCATGTCGACGCCGAGCACGGGGTCGGCCTTCTGCAGGCGGTTGAAGGAGAACTGCGAGGCCTTGATGCCGACGTAGTCGAGGTCGAAGAGGTTTTTCGCGGGCTTCTCGACGGGCAGTCCGAGCATGACGCGTGTCGCCAGGTCGATGAGGTTCAGCTTCAGCACCTTCGACACGAAGGGGAACGAGCGCGAGGCTCTCAGGTTACACTCAATGACGAGGATATCGTTGTCGCGGGCCATGTACTGGATGTTGAACGGTCCGTTGATGTGCAGCGCCTTGGCTATCTGTCGCGAGATGCGCTTGATGCGTCGCACGGTCTCCACGTACAGTTTCTGCGGCGGGAACTGGATGGTGGCATCGCCGGAGTGTACGCCGGCAAACTCGATATGCTCCGAGATGGCATAGGCCAGTATCTCGCCGTCCTTTGCCACGGCGTCCATCTCAATCTCCTTGGCGTGCTCAATGAACTTCGAGACGACCACGGGATGGTCCTCGCTGACGTTGGCTGCCAGCTGTAGGAATCGCTCCAGCTCGTCGCGGTTCGAGCAGACGTTCATGGCCGCACCCGACAGCACGTAGCTGGGACGTACCAGCACGGGGAACCCTACCCTCTCGACGAACTTGTCAATATCCTCCATCGACGTCAGCGCCGACCACTCCGGCTGGTTCACGCCCAGCTCGTTGAGCATCTGCGAGAACTTTGCGCGGTCCTCTGCGCCGTCGATGTCCTGAGCCTGCGTGCCGAGGATGGGCACCTTCTGCTCGTCGAGATACATGGCGAGGTTGTTGGGAATCTGTCCGCCCGTCGAGACGATGACGCCGTGCGGCTGCTCCATCTCGATGATGTCGAGCACGCGCTCGAAGGTCAGCTCGTCGAAGTACAGACGGTCGCACATGTCGTAGTCCGTCGATACAGTCTCGGGGTTATAGTTGATCATCACCGAGCGCCATCCCTCCTTACGGATAGTGTTGAGCGCCTGGACGCCACACCAGTCGAACTCCACGCTGGAGCCGATGCGATAGGCGCCGCTTCCGAGGACGATGATGCTGCGATGGTCGTGCTTGTAGGCCACATCGCTGGTCTCGCCGGCATAGGTGACATACAGGTAGTTGGTCTGTGCGGGATACTCGGCAGCCAGGGTGTCAATCTGCTTGACGACGGGTACGATGCCGAGCTCCTTCCTCCGTTTGCGCACCACCAGCATGGCGGCGTGCATGTTCTCGCTGCACGGCTCAAGACCGATGGCACGGGCTATCTGGAAGTCGGTAAAGCCGTACACCTTTGCCTCGCGTAACAGGCTGGCGTCCACGGTGTTTATATCCTGCTTCTTCAAGTGTTCGTCGATGTCGATGATATGCTTCAGCTTCTCCAGGAACCAGCGGTCAATCTTTGTCAGCTCATGGATGCGGTCGATGGTGTACTCCGGCATGTGCATGGCCTTCGAGATGACGAAGACGCGCTTGTCCGTCGGCTCACGGAGGGCGGCATCGACATCGGGAATCTTCAGCTCCTTGTTCTCCACGAATCCGTGCATTCCCTGCCCTATCATGCGCAGTCCCTTCTGCAGCGCCTCCTCAAAGGTGCGGCCGATGGCCATCACCTCGCCGACGCTCTTCATGCTGGAGCCCAGTTCCTTGTCGACGCCGTGGAACTTCGAGAGGTCCCAGCGCGGAATCTTACAGACGACGTAGTCGAGTGCCGGCTCGAAGAAAGCGCTCGTGGTCTTCGTCACCGAGTTCTTCAGCTCGAAGAGTCCGTAGCCCATGCCCAGCTTGGCGGCAACGAAGGCCAGGGGGTAGCCCGTGGCTTTCGACGCCAGTGCCGACGAGCGGCTCAGGCGGGCGTTCACCTCGATGACACGATAGTCCTCCGACTGTGGGTCGAAGGCGTACTGCACGTTACACTCGCCGACGATGCCGATGTGGCGGATAATCTTGATGGCTAGTGCGCGCAGCTTGTGGTACTCGCTGTTGGTCAGCGTCTGACTCGGTGCGATGACGATGGACTCTCCGGTGTGGATGCCCAGGGGGTCGAAGTTCTCCATGTTACAGACGGTGATGCAGTTGTCGTAGCGGTCGCGCACCACCTCGTACTCTATCTCCTTCCAGCCCTTGAGCGACTTCTCCACGAGTACCTGCGGCGAGAAGGCGAAGGCCTTTTCGCAGAGCACCTGCAGCTCGGCCTCGTTGTCGCAGAAGCCCGAGCCCAGTCCGCCCAGGGCATAGGCAGCGCGCACGATAACGGGATAGCCCAGCTCGGCAGCGGCCTGGCGTGCCTCGTCCATGGTCTCGCAGGCCTGACTCTTGATGGTCTTCACATCTATCTCGTCGAGCTTCTTGACGAAGAGCTCGCGGTCCTCGGTGTCGATGATGGCCTGCACGGGTGTTCCCAACACGCGGACGCCGTACTTCTCCAGCACGCCGCTCTTGTAGAGCTCCACGCCGCAGTTCAGGGCCGTCTGTCCGCCGAAGGAGAGCAGGATGCCGTCGGGGCGCTCCTTGGCGATGACCTTCTCCACGAAATAGGGCTGCACGGGCAGGAAGTATATCTCGTCGGCCACGCCTTCCGATGTCTGCACTGTGGCGATGTTGGGGTTGATGAGCACCGTCTTGATGCCCTCCTCGCGCAGGGCTTTCAGCGCCTGGCTTCCACTGTAGTCGAACTCTCCGGCCTCGCCTATTTTCAATGCGCCGCTACCTAAGAGCAGCACTTTCTTGATATTCTGGTCTCTCATAATCTTCAATCTTAACTTCGTTGACTTTTGTCACGACTCGGCATAGTTCAAGCAAGCTTGACTCTGCTCTCGCTGCTCCAAAAGTTCAATTTTCAATCTTCAATCTCTACAGCGCTTCAATAAAACGGTCGAACATGAATTCCGTGTCGACGGGGCCTGAGCAGGCCTCGGGATGGAACTGGCTCGAGAACCAGGGGTTTGTCTGGTGGCGGATGCCTTCGTTCGAGCCGTCGTTCATGTTGACGAACAGCTCGCGCCAGTCCTTGCCCAGGGTGGCAGCGTCGACGGCGTAGCCGTGGTTCTGGCTGGTGACGTAGCAGCGGTTGGTACCCACCTCGCGCACCGGCTGGTTGTGTGAGCGGTGGCCGTACTTCAGCTTGTAGATGGTGGCTCCGCCGGCCTTTCCCAGCAGCTGGTTGCCCATGCAGATGCCGCAGATGGGCTTACGGCTCATCGACATCTGCTTCTTCAGTATGTTGACGGCGTCGACACAGCGGTCGGGGTCGCCGGGGCCATTGGCCAGGAACAGTCCGTCGAACGTCATGTCGGTATAGTCGTAGTTCCAGGGGACGCGGATGACCTCGACGCCGCGCTCCACGAGGCAGCGGATGATGTTTGCCTTCACGCCGCAGTCTACGAGCACCACCCGTCGGCCGGCACCCTCGTTGTAGCGGATGACGTCGCGGCAGCTGACGCGCTCCACCCAGTTGATGGCGCCGTAGTCCTCGTCGGCGGTCTGCTGCTCTGTCGCAGCATCGTCACCCTCGAAGACGATCCGTCCCATCATCACACCATGCTCGCGCAGCACCTTGGTCAGGGCGCGGGTGTCGATGCCGGTGATGCCGGGCACCTTTTCGCGTTTCAGCCAGTCGCCGAGGCTCTCCACGGCGTTCCAGTGCGAGTACTTCTCTGAGTAGTCGCTCACGATGAGAGCGGTGGCGTAGATGCGGTCGCTCTCCATGAACGTCGGCAGCCCGCCGGGCTCAATGCTGAACGGCGGCACGCCGTAGTTGCCTACCAGCGGGTAGGTCAGCACCATGATTTGCCCTGCATACGAGGGGTCAGTCAGCGACTCGGGATAACCCATCATGGCCGTGTTGAACACGACCTCTCCGGCCACGCTCTGTTCGTAGCCGAAGCTTTTTCCTTTAAATTGTGTCCCGTCAGAGAGGACCAGTGTCACATCTTTCATTTATTCTACTGTCACAGATTTGGCTAAGTTTCTTGGTTGGTCAACGTCCTTGCCCTTGCAGACGGCCACGTGGTAGGCCAGCAGCTGCAGGGGGATGGTGGCGACGAGGGGCTCCAGGCACTCCTCGACGTCGGGCAGCTCAATCACCTCGTCGGCGATGCGGGCGATGGTGTCGTCGCCCTTGGAGACGAGTGCTATCACCCTACCCTTGCGGGCTTTGATTTCCTGGATGTTCGACAGCACCTTCTCGTACATGGCGTTGTGGGGGGCTATGACGACGACGGGCATGTCGCTGTCTATCAGGGCTATCGGTCCGTGCTTCATCTCGGCTGCGGGGTAGCCCTCGGCGTGTATGTAGCTTATTTCCTTCAGTTTCAGCGCTCCCTCCAGGGCCACGGGGTACGAGTAGCCACGTCCCAGGTAGAGGAAGTTGTGGGCGTAGGTGAAGGTGCGTGCCAGGTCCTTCACGCGGTCGTTGGTCTTCAGCACCTCACGTATCTTGTCGGGAATCTCGCTCAGCGCCTTCACCACCTTCAGGTAGGTGTCGCGGCCTATGGTGCCACGGGCCTCACCCATGGCCAGCGCCAGCATAGTGAGCACGGTGACCTGTCCCGTGAAGGCCTTCGTCGAGGCGACGCCGATCTCGGGTCCCACGTGGATGTAGGTTCCCGTGTCGGTAGCGCGGGGTATGCTCGAGCCGATGGCGTTGCAGATGCCGTAGATGAAGGCGCCACGCTCCTTGGCCAGCTGTACGGCGGCCAGCGTGTCGGCGGTCTCGCCGCTCTGCGAGATGGCCACGACCACATCGTCCTTGCCGACGACGGGGTTGCGGTAGCGGAACTCCGAGGCATACTCCACCTCGACGGGTATGCGGCAGAAGGTCTCTATGAGCTGCTTGCCGATGAGTCCGGCGTGCCACGAGGTGCCGCAGGCCACTATCAGCACACGCTTGGCCGAGAGCAGCTGGCGGCGGTAGTCGATGAGTGCCGAGAGGGTGACGTGGTCGCCCTCGACGCTGATGCGTCCGCGCATACAGTTGGTCAGGCACTCGGGCTGCTCAAAGATTTCCTTGAGCATGAAGTGCGGGTAGCCGCCTTTCTCTATCTGTCCCAGGTCTATGTCGACGGTCTTCACCGCCAGGGCCTGCTCCTCGCCGAGGATGTCGACCACCTTCAGGCCGCTGTCCAGACGGATGACGGCAATGTTGCCATCCTCCAGGTAGACCACCTTGTCGGTGTACTCGATGATGGGGCTGGCGTCGGAACCGAGGAAGAACTCGCCGTCGCCGATGCCCACCACCAGGGGGCTCTGCTTGCGCGCGGCAATGATCTGCTGGGGGTCGCGCTTGTCGACGATGGCTATGGCGTAGGCGCCGATGACCTGGAACAGGGCCACCTGGACGGCCGTCAGCAGGTCCACCTGCTTCTTTTCCATGATATACTCCACCAGCTGCACCACCACCTCGGTGTCGGTATCCGACTGGAAGCTGACGCCCTTCTCCTGCAGCTTCTGCTTCAGGTCGGCGTAGTTCTCGATGATGCCGTTGTGGATGATGGCCAGGTTGCGGCTCTCGGAGTAGTGCGGATGGGCGTTGCGCGACGAGGGCTCGCCGTGGGTGGCCCATCGTGTGTGGGCTATGCCTACGTGTCCGCTGGTGTCCTTGTCCTCGCAGTAGTCCACGAGGTTGTCCACCTTTCCCTTGGTCTTCAGCACGCTCAGGGCGCCGCCGTCGTTGATGAGTGCCACACCGGCCGAGTCGTAGCCGCGATACTCCAGTCGGCGCAGTCCTTTGATGAGTATGGGGAAGGCCTCCTTCTTACCGATATATCCTACAATACCACACATAGTTTCCTTTTCCTCTTTTTTGTCAGTCTAAAAAAAAGAGATTGAGAATTGCTCTCAACCTCTTTCGTTTATTTCAATATATTATATAACAGCGATGTCAACGAAATGAGAATCGATGTAGCCGAGAACCAGAGCGTCGTCATACTGCCCACGCTGGAGTTCTGTGCCTTCACCTTGTTCGGCGTCACGTAGACGATGTCGTTCTGCTGAAGGTAGTAGTACGGCGAGTTGATGATGTTCGCGTCGTTCAGGTTCAGCACGTAGATGGACTTCTGCCCCGCCGCGTCCTCGCGTATCAGCTGCACGTTGTTGCGCACGCCGTAGATGGTCAGGTCGCCCGCCAAGGCCAGCGCCTCGAGGATGCTCACCTTCTCCTTCGACACGGTGAAGCTGCCCGGGTGGTTCACCTCGCCCAGCACCGACACCTTGTAGCTCGACATACGGACGGTGACGATGGGGGTCTCGTTCTTGTTCATGTAGGGCTGAATCTTCGACTTGATGTGCTGTTCGGCCTCCAGCTTGGTCATGCCGCCAAGATGTATGGTCCCGACGATGGGGAACTCAATGTTGCCCTGATTGTCCACCAGGTATGTCTGCAGCATGGCCTGCGAGTAGGTCGTGCGCTGGTTCTGCGTGTAGGGCGTGGGGACGGTCAGGTTGAAGGGCACGGCAGCCTCCTGGTCGGTGGTCGACACGGTGATGCTCAGCTCGTCCTTCGGCATGATGCGGGCGTCGTACAGTCCTTTCGAGGCCGAGAGGTCTACCTGCGTAGCGTTCTGGAAGTAGGCCACGTCCTTCGTGCTACCGCAGCTGCCGAGCATGAGTGTGGCAGCGGTCAACATCAATGGAAATAACAGCTTTTTCATCTTTTTCTTCTTTTTCGGCTGCAAAATTACAAAAAAATCGGCTATCCCGTGCAGGATAGCCGAATTTTTTATCAATAAAATTTGAAGTAGCGTCGGGCGTTGTTGTACGAGATGTCCTCCACCATCTTGCCCAGCAGCTCGCGGTCGTCGGGCAGCAGGCCCTTCTCCACGTCGTTGCCCAGCAGGTTGCACAGGATGCGGCGGAAGTACTCGTGGCGCGGATAGCTCAGGAACGAGCGCGAGTCGGTCAGCATACCCACGAAGCGGCTCAGCAGGCCCAGTACCGACAGGGCGTTCATCTGGCGGATCATGCCGTCCATCTGGTCGTTGAACCACCAGCCCGAGCCAAACTGTATCTTGCCGGGCTCGCCACCCTGGAAGTTGCCGAGCATCGTGGCGATGACCTCGTTGGCGCAGGGGTTCAGCGTATATAATATGGTACGCGTGAGCTTGCCCTTCATGTTCAGCTTGTTCAGGAACGTCGACATAGCCTTGGCCGTGTTGAACTCGCCAATCGAGTCGAAGCCCGTGTCGGGACCCAGCTGGTTGTACATCGCCGTATTGTTGTCGCGGATGGCACCGTAGTGGAACTGCTGCGTCCAGCCGGCGTCGGCGTCCATCTCGGCCATCACCGTCAGGAAGCAGTTCTTGTACTGGCGAATCTCCTGCCGCGACAGCTTCTGGCCGCGCATGGCCTTCTCGAAGATGGTCTCAATCTGCGAGTCAGTGTACTCCTCGTCGTAGAACTCCTCGATGCCGTGGTCCGACAGCTTCGAGCCCTGAGCCTCGAAGAACTCGTGGCGCTTCTGCAGGGCGTCCACCATGTCGGCAAACTTCGTGATGCTCACGCCGCTGACGTTGCTCAACTGCTCCACGTACTTGGCAAACTCGGGCTTCTCGATGTTCATCGCCTTGTCGGGGCGCCAGGCGGGAATCATGATGGGGTCGTCCTGAGCCTTGTGCTTGGCATACTCAATGTGGTTGTGCAGGTCGTCCACCGGGTCGTCCGTCGTGCAGACGCACTCCACGTGGTAGTGCTTCATCAGGCCGCGGGCGCTATACTCGGGCAGCTTCAGCTTCTCGTTACACTCGTCGAAGATCTCGCGCGCCGTCTTGGGCGAAAGCAGCTTCTCAATGCCGAAGGCCGTCTTCAGCTCCAGGTGCGTCCAGTGGTACAGCGGGTTCCTCAGCGTGTAGGGCACCGTCTCAGCCCACTTCTCAAACTTCTCCCAGTCGCTCGTGTCCTTGCCCGTACAGTACTTCTCGTCCACACCGTTCGTACGCATGGCGCGCCATTTGTAGTGGTCGCCGCCCAGCCACAGCTCGGTGATCGACTTGAAACGGTGGTCGTTGGCCACCATCTCGGGAATCAGGTGACAGTGGTAGTCAATGATGGGCATCTTGGCCGCATGGTTGTGATACAAGTCCTGGGCTATCTCAGTCTCCAGCACGAAATTCTTGTCATTGAATTGTTTCATGAGTTCTCGGTTTTTAAGTATTTATAGATATTTTCTGCAAAGATAGTGTTTTTTTCGCAAAACTTTCCATATCTTTGCAAAAAAATCTACGCAAACGATGACGTACAACACCAAAGTGCTGCTCATCTACACCGGCGGCACCATCGGCATGAACCGCAATCAGGCCACCGGAGCACTCGAGCCCTTCGACTTCGAGCACCTGCTCGTCAACGTGCCCGAGCTCAACGCCTTCGACATCACCATCGACACCTACCAGTTCCAGCCACCCATCGACAGCAGCGACATGTCGCCCGCACGATGGACCGAGCTGAGCCACTGCATTGCCGACCACTACCAGGAGTACGACGGCTTCGTCGTGCTCCACGGCACCGACACCATGGCCTACACCGCCTCGGCCCTGAGCTACATGCTCGAGAACCTCACCAAGCCCGTCATCTTCACAGGCTCACAGCTGCCCATCGGCCAGCTGCGCACCGACGGCAAGGAGAACCTCATCACCTCCATCGAGATAGCGGCCGCGAAGGACGACCACGGACACGCCCTGGTGCCCGAGGTAGGCATCTACTTCGGCGGACACCTGCTGCGCGGCAACCGCACCACCAAGCAGAGCGCCGACGAGTTCAACGCCTTCGAGTCCTTCAACTACCCCCATCTGGTCGATGCCGGCGTCAACATCGTCTACCACCGCGAGCGACTCCTCCAGCCCGACTGGCAGCGCCCCATGACACCCCACTTCCGCCTCGACAACAACGTCATCATCTTCTCACTCTTCCCCGGCATCCGCGAAGACCTCATCCGCCACATCATCCACACCCCCAACCTCAAGGCCATCGTCATGCGCACCTTCGGCAGCGGCAACGCACCACAGAACCCCTGGCTGCTCAGCGCCCTCAAGGAGGGCACCCGCCACGGCAAGGTCATCGTCAACATCAGCCAGTGCATGCAGGGCCAGGTCGAGATGTCGCGCTACGACTGCGGCTACCACCTCCAGGAGGCCGGCGTCATCAGCGGCCGCGACTCCACCGTCGAGGCCGCCGTCACGAAGCTCATGTTCCTCCAGAGCCACTACCCCGACGCCCCCGACACCGTCCGCCGCCTCATGGAGCAAAGCCTCCGCGGCGAGATGACCGTATGACGCGCGCACACAAAAGATATCGTCCCTTCTATGTGCTTTTCGCGTATATATGACTGTTTAAAGGAAAAATAACCCGCTTATCCCGCTTATCTCGCGGTCTTGTACACTGTGAGATAAGCGGGATAAGCGGGATGTTTTTCGGTTTCGCTATATACGCGCGTATTATACGCGCGCGCATTACGCTTATATGTATAGTTTAAGCGGAAAATAACCTACCTATCCTACCTATCCGACAGAAAATGGTACCTGCGGATAGGTAGGATAGGTAAGATGAATTTTTATTCAGCTATCAT
>Ga0310694_10002421_pt1 | contig 19203 bp, 22 predicted proteins | sample 174DNAGHGhighgp2_FD_203884 | JGI IMG/M metagenome (GOLD analysis project Ga0310694, IMG submission 203884) | Sheep rumen microbial communities from Palmerston North, Manawatu-Wanganui, New Zealand - 1742 DNA GHGhigh gp2 (v2) (version 2) | ecosystem: Host-associated > Mammals > Digestive system... | reverse complement strand
TGGCAGTAAAAGTGGTATCGGTGCTGTATCCCAGATGACTCAGCAGCAGCACCACGTCGCACTTCGAGCGCAGAAACTTATACTTGTTTATCGTCTCCAGCGGGTCGGTAAACGATATCTCGGTCATACGTGCGGGGTGACTCTCGGGCATGCCCAATGTGCCCAGGGCTGTTATGCCCAGCACACCCACGCTTATGCCGCCGCAGTCGAATATCTGATAAGGCTTAACGTGCATGTTCCACTTCTTGTCGGGGTGTACGTTGGCACACAGATGTGGGAACGACGCCAGCGAGATGAGCTTGGCCAGCCCCTCTTGTCCTGAGTCAAACTCGTGGTTGCCCAGTGTCGATGCCGAGAATCCTATAATATTCATCAGCGCCACCATGGGGTATGCCGGTATCTCGTACATATCGTTCAGCGGATCGCCCGAACGGTTGTCGCCAGCGCTCAGCACCAGCAGGTCGGGATACAGTGCACGCAGCGAGTCGGCCACAAATCCCAGTCGTGGCATGCATTCTATAGCCGCATGCATATCGTTAGCACTCAATATATGGAGCTCCTTACGCTCCTGGGCCGACAAGGCACTTATCATCGCCAGCCCCAAAACAGCTGATAAAAATAGTCTCTTAGTCATATATCTTCGATATCAATCTTTAATGTTTAATGTTTCGCTCGGCTTTACCGCTTGGCTCTGCCAAGAATGTTTAATGTTTAATCTTTAATCTTTAATGTTTAATGTAGTTCAGCGAACTCCTCCTCCTCCGCCACCGCCTGAGAAGCCGCCTCCGCCGCCTCCCCACGACGAGTGTCCGCCACCGCCGTGTGCACGGCTTTCACGTGCCGCCTTATTCGTTGCAGCTCGTGCCGTACTCCGATGCATCACCGAGTAGATGGTAGGCAGCGTCATATCGTCGGCCATCTGGCTAGCCACCTTGTCCATATCGAAGTAGGCTGGATTTATCTTCTTCATGTCGCGTATCACCTGGTCGGCTATGCCGAACAGCGTGGCATACACCATATAGTCCTTCCACAGCTTCACCTCGTTCACACCACGCTCGTCAAGCAGCGTAAACTCCTTCAGGAATTTCTTCAGTCCCAACACCTCGCGCACTTCGTGCTCACGATTCTTGTATTTCTTAATCGATGTCTGCGTGTGCAGCGTGTCTATGAACGAGTCGGTTACCTTCGAGTTGAAGGTGCTCTTCATATACTGCTTCAGCTCCTTTGGCTCCAGCACCTTGTCGCCACCAGCAGCCTGCTCAAATATGTTATGTATCTTGCGCAACAGCACTGGCTGCTTGTCCGAATCAGGTAGTCGGTAGATAGTGAAGTTAGGCTCCAGCTTACCCTTGCTGTTGGGGTGCGTCTCTATGGCTATGGCGCCCAGGTCTATCAGCTTCAGTATGCATGCCGACAGCAGGTTGTTGTAGTCGGCACCACACCACTTATAAGCGTTCAGCATGTTGTTAGCTTCTTGCAGGTCGCCCTTCAGCGGTATGTCGCGATACCACGTCAGGTCCTTGTTCACACGTCGGCGGGCTCGCCATTTGTACACCACAAACCATATACCACCCACCACGGGCGATACAAATACCACCAGCACGTATAAAACTCCGAAAAGTGTCATCGGATCGCTCCAGTCCACCTCCTCATCGCCGTTGTCTGTGTAGTCGCTGCCCTCGAAAGCCTCGTTCTTCTTCTCCTCGAAGGTCACGCTCTCCATCACGTGCGGCTCAAACATGCTCAGGGGGAACTGCACCATCATGTACAGCCCAGCCTCGCTGGTCATCGGCCCGTCGGTAGTCTCAGCCATCACCATGCCATTTTCAAACCACACATCGCCGTTAAAGCGGAATCCCCACACGCCGCAACTGTCGGCATTAAACACCATCGTAGAGTCCTCGCCCATTATGGTAAGCTTGGCATGCTCCGGTTTCGGGTTCACACCCTCGTCCAGAAACACGTGGCGCATAGCGTTGGCATCGGGATAGCCACGTACCAGCCCTGTCATCGTATAGGTGGTCACGTATGTGCGCTCGCCGCTATCGCCCAGGCCCCAGCATATCTCGTAGCCGCTCTTGGTGCGTACTATGCCGCACTTCATTGTCTTCCACGAGCGGTCCTCGTGTATATCCCAGTCCACGTTCATGAACCGCGAGCCGCTTTCGTCAGTCACCTCCAGGTCGCGTATTTCGCTCTCGCCCATGTTAGCCAGACCAATGAAGCACTCCGTACCCTCACTGTCTATACTCATCAGTCGGGTCTCGGTTATGCGTGCGTCGCCGTTTCTGCTCAGCACCACCTTAATATTCAGATCATGTAGCTGTGGTCTTGCTAACAATGTGTTAGCCACCAGCAGTAGCATTATAGTGATATAGTTCTTAATTCTCATTTCAGTGTGCAAAATTAGGTATTTTTTTTCAATCCACCAACGATTTTAAGCATTAATATTCAAAAATCTTGAAATTCTTTCTAGCTCGCTACCACTCGGTAGATCAAGCAAGTTTGTCTACGCTCGTATAAACGCGACCTTTCGTCGATTCTCGCGCGGGCGCACGGCAAAGTGCAGCCAAATAGCCCCGTAGCGGTTCTTTTCTATCAGCAATTCGTCGAAGTCTTGATGCGATTCGTCGGCGTATTCCCGCAATATCTCCGCATACTTTTTCGCCTGCTCCATCCCCGTCACCCGGATGTCCACCGCACACCCAGTAAGATGGTTCGAGTTCTTCACACCACCAATCTTCCGATTCAACTGCGGCGACCGATAGCCGGAGTTGATGATTATCGGTTTCTCTGAGATCTCTCCATGCGCTATGCTTAGTCGAGATGACACAGGGGCCGTTGTCATCCCGAGCGTCCCCCCTCCTTTGTCATCTCGACTAAGCGAAGCGCATGGAGAGATCTCATGAGAAGTCTTGGACAAGCCAAGCGGCAAAGCCGAGCGCTCGACTCCGCTCGACATGACAGAGGGATGGTGCTCGAGATGACAAGCGCTATACCGCTCATTATACCTCTTCCTCAAAACCTCCAGCCACGTGCAAACCCTCTTCAGGTTTGCGATAGCTTCGTGGCTTGGGATGTTATACACTTCAGGATGACTGCTGCTCTTCGTAAACTCCCCGAGCTTAAAGTGCTCGGAGAGTTTTGCTTGACTGTTTAATTGTACTATTGGTTCCATTTCTTACTTAAACTTTAGATGTTGCTATGTTGCTACGTTGCTATCTCATAATCAGCCCCGTTTTCTGATATACGGCCTTCGACGATCCATTTTCTGGGAATTCCCCAATCTTCTCAACGAAATTATCCTTTATCAGTCTGCTTATCTTTACTCTTGCAATATTTTCTTTGCCGATGGCAAAACATTGCATCACGTCCTCTACAGTAAACTCATCTGGCAAGCGATTGAAATTATCAATGGTTTTGCTGTTACGATGAGCGTTAACCGAGATTTCCCTCATCTGGTCGTCGAAGTATTTCTCGGCTAGTGCCAGGAAGTAGTGACGCTGACAGGCGTACTGGATGTTCACGATGAGTTCGGCCAGTTTCCAGTCTATTGCATCTGTATCGAATTCACCGCAGAAGTATGGTCCATCCTGGCGGATTTTATCCCAGTGACGCATCACTATGAATGGCGCGGCGAAGTTTATTCCGTGGTAGGCACATCGCTTTAGCAGCATCTCCTCGGCCTTCGAGTTGTCCTCCTTGGCATCTTCCATGCGGCGGGCGGTCCAGTCGTAGAGTTCGTCTACTATCTTGCCAAGCGTCAGCACACCTTTCATCTTGTCGAGTTTCTCGCCCCATTCTTTCAATCGGTTGTCGCTTTCGGCATCCTTAGTGCTCTCGCGACTTATCATCTCAAAGTTGGTTGGCGGCAACGGGATACACGTCAGTCGAGTAGCCAATCCAGAACCGAAGTTTCGCTCATTGATCTTGGCCTTCAGCGCCAGCGGAGTACCTGTATAGATATAGTTCCACGTAACAATGAAGTTTTCGACTACTGAATCCATATTGCTATAGAACTGCCCATCTTCTTCGTTGTGGAATGCTTTAAGTTCCAGCGACTCCTTATCCATCCAACTACCGCCCTTCTGCACTCTCAGAGTGTTATCAAGCTCGGTGTCAAAGGTCAGCATGTGTAGCTGCATCTTTTCACCATCCACATCCTCCACGGCGTTCACCATATCCTGAATGAACTGAGCGTTACTGGTTCGTGCTGGATGCACGCGGATTACCACCTTTGGTTTCTTAGGTTTTTCCTTGTTGGCGCCTTTGGTTTTCATCTGTTCGCGGTAGGCGTTTATTGCCTCCTTGCCCACCCTGTCAGCTGCTATGATTGGAGCAATCAATTGCTTGTAGAGTCTTGTAGCAAAGCTTTTACCACTTGCTGGATCACCAATAATCTGCACCTCGCAGTTCAGTCTGCGCTGTTCCTCTGGACGATGATAGAAGCTGTAAGTGCAGCGAGTCATCAGCGTCATCATGAATCCTCCAGCTACGAATAGTGCTGCCACGTATTGGTTCTTCTTCAGGCCCTTGCAGATATCCTTCAGCAGTGGGAAGTCACCAAATAGTCCCTCTATCTGCTCACCCCAATCCCAGAGCCATTGGTCAATCTCTCGTTCAGTTGGCGCGTCAGGCTTCTTCGGCATCAGCGTGGCTAGTACCTCCTGCATAGCCTTCGACAATCCCTTTGGCGTTTCCTTACATGCGGATTCTACTATACGCTCAACCTCCAGATTATCAAGGCCCAGACGAGGTAGTACGTTATAAACCAGCTGCTTATTATTATCGCAAATAGCACGTAGACTAACTGCCAGTTGATACAGCTTAACATTTCTCTCACCCTCTTGCGGCACTCCGCCATTAATCTTCCACCACTCATCAATAATCTCTTCATAAGGTATGCCCTTAAAATCTTTCTTCTCCCTTGTCATTCCGAGCGCAGTCGAGGAATCTCCTCCGGCTGCCGAAGAGATCTCTCCATGCGCTCCGCTTAGTCGAGATGACATTTGGGGTGCTGTCATGTCGAGCGTAGTCGAGCGCTCGGCTTTGCCGCTTGGCTTGTCCAAGACTTCTCGCGTAGCCTGTGAATGACCGTCTCTATATAGAGCATCATATCTCTCACCATATTCCTTGTTCTCATACGTAAACAGTTCTTTATCAATATACAAAATGTCAGATTCTTTACAAATATAACTCATCCTCGACGAATCCTTGCATGCCTCATCAGGCTCCACATCGTCGCCCAGTATTTTCGCCATAGCGTGCTGGTTGTCGATAAGGTTTCCCCAGTCCAGTCTGGCTTTGAAGACTATCTTTAGTCCCTTGCCACTAGGACTGATATATATTAGCACTATACCTAGGGCTTTCAGGTCGAGCCCTTTCTCTATCCATCCCTGATAGAGCGACAGCGGATTCTCCACGTGGTCCAGATCCATCACCACCAATCCCGTCAGTCGTGTGGCCGCTTGCTTGCGCCATGCACCTTTCTTACCCTTCGGCGATGTGGTCTCATCAAACGTTGCCTGGAAAATAAACGCGGGCAGTTTGCGCTTAAGCGCTGCATCACCAGTTTCACGGTACTTATCGATATTCTCATTCCACTTCTCTGCCCTGACGAGCGCATAAAACTGCGCTTCGTCAACGGGCAAAGTAGGATTACTAAAATTCTTCTGATAGCAAAATCCCATAGTCAAATTATTTCACATCAAACTCCTCATATTCTATCTCACCATTCTTAGCCTTGCGGAAACAGTCCAGGTAGTAGTCAAAACTTGCCCTTACACGTTTCTCAGCATCATAGTCATCGCCTTCCACATTGGTTACGACCATAGCCGCAATACGCGATACAAGTATCATCAGCACATCGCAATCATAAGGGTTCTTGGGGTTACATTTACCCAACACAGGTATTATATCCTTAGCCAGCAATACTGCATCATACTCCATATTCTGGATCAGATCATCGATATTCTCGCTATACAAAACAATTTGTCCCAACTGTGACTCAAACTTTTTCATAATCTTTACTTTTTAGTTATTATACTCTTTCTACAATCTCACGGTTCATAATCGCATTTTTAAAATCGATGGCACTACGCTCTGAGGCCGCAATCATGCGGGCAGCCCCCATACGTTTGGGATAGCTTTCATAGCGTTTAATGGTCTTAGGTGTTTCAGTAAACCTACCGAAGTCCGTCTCACCAATCGGGATCTCCGTCGGTCGCTTATAGCCCGGTTTATAGGCCGCCACATCGTGCGGATTAAAAACCAACTTACCTGTGTGATGGTCTTTCTGCATACCACCCTGAACACTCAAGCCTTCTGAGAGGCGAACCAGAATTTCTTCTGGCATTTCTACATACTTCTTTATTTTCATTGTCGTAAATGTATTATGAGTCGTGTGTCTACAGGAAAAGCGGGTTTTAGTTTGAGCTCAATTACATCCGGATACTTTTCCTCACTCATCTTTCTGCTACATTCCGACTCGGGTTATTAATAAAAGAATTATCTGTATAATCCGTAAAATCCGTAGGCCATTAAAAGCCATAACTTATGCTTTTTTGTTTTGCACAATACTCCTTGCGGATATCCTCTATTTCGCGTCCTGGCGACGTATCGCCATGCCATGCCTTCTCAGCCTCGTCTATGCGAATGTCTCGCACGTAGTGCAGATACTCCTGGCTTTTGATGATGCCGAAGGGATTTCTCTTCATCCTCAGTGCATCGGCCATGCGCCACTTGGTGCAGTAACCCTCCTCGATGGTTGAACACTTGGTGCAGTGGCGGCGACCTTTCGAGTCGATCTCCTTGTATTTACAGGACACACAGCCCTTCTTCACCTTGATGCCCCTCTTGTTCTTTCTTGTTTTCATTCAGTCTGTTTCTTAAGTTATACACCTCTATTCTCAGTCTGTCCACTTCCTCCTGCAGCTTCTGTTCTGTACCACCCTCGCTCATCGCCTTCAGTAGCGCATCGCGGTTGTAGACCGATAGCGGACTCTTTCGTCCCAGTCCTGCGTGTATGCACAACCCCTTTATCAGGTCAGCCACACCGAAGTACATGTACTCCTTCCCATCTATCTTCACTGCATACCCATTTGGCAGCGTCGATACTGTAATCTTCTTTTTCATTTTCTCTCTAAATTCTTAATTCTAAATTATTAAACTAAAATTTGCATCGCCATCAGAGAACTGTTATGTTCCTTTTGACGATGCAAAGGTAGAGATAAAAAATAACCTCAGGGGGCCGATACGTCAACGCGTCATTTTTGCGTCAGGTTTTGGCGTCATTGCGTCATTTCTGCGTCGATTTACCTGTCAAAATCTCATGTTTCAGTATGTTCCAGAAGGTATCACAGAGCTCTTCCCATGGGTTATTCTCCATATCGTAGTAAGCCTCGAACCTGTCTTCATAAGCCACACAACGAGCAAAATTGCTCAGCGTACGGTCGCTTATCTGCAATTCAGTTGGCCACCAGCTGGGAGTAGCGCTCTTAGCAAGTTCTGTAAACACCGATCTGCTCATACGTCCATCTACTCTGTCCTTCACCACCAGATAGATTCCCAACCAGTCATTTTTCGACCTGAACAGTTTGTTATGCTCCAGCGTGAGCAAATACAGACTGTCGCCCACCACTATTTCGCGCTCGTTTTGCTTCATATTCTGAAACTTCTTCCTAGCCATCGAGTCTGTCTCCGTCTTTCTGGGACTACTCTCACACATCTCCTTGGGTACAGGTATCAGTGGCACATGATAAAGTTCACGTATCTCGTTCACCTTATTAATATAGTCGCCGATGCCGTGCATTACCCCATGCGCCAGCAGCGAACACACATAGTGCTCAGCCAGTGCGTACGTACCCGCACTCATAGCCATCGATACCAACTGATCCTCACGAATCCTAACACCATCATGCCAGATGTACTGGACTTCTTCACTAATCTTCATTTCTGAAAAACCTAATTTAAAAACAACTTAGATTCTCGAAAATCAGATTCCACGCGCTTCCTCTAAATTATCTAGAATACCCCGAACTTTTCGAAGGCGGGTGCAAAGGTACGATGATACAAACAAAATATCGAAGCAAAATTCGGAGTTCGAATAATGCCTCGATCGAATTCCCAAAATCGGGAAATATAATTTTGGTTGCCTCTAGGGAGCAAATGGTTTTAGTTTCTTAATCATCTTTTGGTAGTTTTCATCGTTACATATCGCCGATTTAGGTGCGTTCAGGTAACTGCTATACGCACTCTTATCACGTCCTTTTCCAGCCCCGAACTCCATCTGAAACGCGAGATGAGGAGCCCTGTTGCCTATTTTTAAGTCTTCTACAGCCCTTATAGCCATTATCACAGATTTTGCACTTGTGTTTTTATCTATATGTGCATGCAGATTTTGCATAACTACATCCTTTTTGTCATCTGCAACTTCAAGATAATCACTATACTCTTTGATATTAGGTTTATGTTTTCCATAATTGGTCAACTTGGTCTCTAATCGCTTTTTATCCGTCACAGCGCTTTGGTATACCTCATATCCATGTATAACCCACTTTATAGCTTCTTCATCGTAGCATTGCGAAATGCTGATACACTCCAGACATCTGCCCAATGCCTTTTTCAGTGAGTAACAGATAGTATCCTCCACTTCGGCAGCATCCTTAAACACCTGCTGGTAATCATGCACTACAATATACGGAAACATTTCGTCCATACTCACCACCACTATGCAGTACTGATAATTATAGTTTTCTACGTACCCAAGCCTCATCACACTGATGTTTGCATTTGGATACCACAGGTATTCATGCACGTAGCTGGTACCACCATCCTTACTAGCAAAACTAAACTCTTCCTCTTTCAGGGAGTCCTCGCGAAGTACTCTTTCGAGGGCTCCCTGTCGTTCAATAAACGGGAGTCCTCCCTTACCTAGCTGATAGCTGAGGATTACTGATTCTTTACTTAAAATAAGCATTTCCAATATACGTTAATTAGTTATTCTATAGATTTTACATCTACCTGTTTTTTACACTATTGGTATAGTGTTGCAAAGATAATGCTTTTATCCGGAAGCAACAAGTTTTCGACTGGAAAATGTTAATTATAGGGCAATATTAAACCCAAAAGTCACAAAAAAAGCAGCCACAAGATTGCGACTGCCCCATTTTATGATACAATGTAACCTATTTTACTAACTTCAATCCCTTTTCAGATAGATAGTATCGCTGTTGCGGATGATTAGGCTTGTCCGGATATGAACGAAGAATATAACCCCCTTCTATTGCTGGAACAATATAATTAACATACAGATTTCTTCTCCCTTTAAGCCCTAATCTTCGAAGAATTTCCGATAAGTTACAAGAATCTTCTCTTATTGCATTCACGAGTCGAACAACTTGTTCCCTAGGTTGTTCCCTAACTTGTTCCCCGAACCAAAGTATTTGAGAATGCAGATACTGTTGACCATACATCGTCAGGTAGTTTATCTTGGGCGGCTTTACATTCAAAGTCGTCCCATTCTATATCTGTCAGTTTCTGAAGAAGCTCTTCTTTTGTCATATCACTCTATTTTTCGCTTGCAAAGTTACATTTATTTTTTTATTCCACCTAAATTTCTCGCACCTTTCTATTATTATAGTAGGCATAAAACCCAAAATGTTACACCCTTATTGCAGTTTTTTTTGCACAATCCAAATTAATGTATTACCTTTGCAACCGTTTATAATTGACGCCCTATATTCGCAGTGATGCGCGGGGTGATATAATCATGTTGTTTTTTAATTAGGTTTTTGATAGTTAATTTTATAGGGAGAGCCAACAGTGAATGTTCGCTCTCCTATTTCATTTTGACAACAATGATATTTATCTTACTTGTCTAAACTATCTGTCCCTTAATTATTTGCTCTGCGGTATTTTTTATTTTTATTTCCTCCTTCTGCCACTAAATACCCATAATCAACCAAACGAGTAATATATCTTCTTACACTTCTCGCGTCTAAAGACAATTCAGCAGCAACGGCGCTTGTGGTTATAAAGTCATTAGAACAAGCCATAACAAAGATATCGGACAAGATATCGGACAATCTGTCGGACATTTTAGGTTTATCAGACAATTCTTTTGCAATTTTGTCCTTTAAAACCGATTTGTCGGACAAATTATCGGACAATTCGGATTTATCGGACACTTTTTCGGACACTTTTAGCTCATTGCGGAACTTTTCGGACATTTCCTCTACTATTTTCTCGTTTATCGACCGCTTTTCGGACGTTATTTCGGACATTTCACACTCAATTCGGACATTTTGAGACTCGTCTGCTGGTTCGTAGAGATTATTATCGTCAGGGAATGTCAGTTCCTCACCTACCACTTTCAGAGAATGGTCGTCACACTCCTTCACACCCTGAGCAGCCTTAGCTTCTATCTGATTATCTTCACGATACTCATCTATCCTTTCGAGGTCTATGATACTTGATAATTACATTCTATTTCGTCTGCAAAGTTACATTTATTTTTTTATTCTACCTAAATTTCTCGCACCTTTCTATTATTATAGTAGGTAGAAAACCCAAAATGTTACACCCTTCTTGCAGATTTATTTGCACAATCCAAACAAAAGTATTATATTCTCGTCCATTCCTAAAGCGAACAGATAATGTTTTATTCCGTCATAATGATACATTTTTATTTTTTTATTCCTATTTTGCTTGTAGATTCAGAGTTTTTTCTTAACTTTGAAAGGATTCGCAGGATTTCTTTAAATAAAGGCAGTCTGGGGAATTGAGGAAAAAGCGGGTTACGAATTGGAGACCGTACTCAATTCCACGTTCTGCTATAAATTGCTCAATGAACACCCGATGAAGAGCCACCAGCCGTTTTATGACTCATCATCGAATGCAAAGGTACACAGAATATATGAAACAACAAAACTTTTGAGGGATTTTTCACTCTTTCTTCTTTGGTTTCATGTTTTTGTGCTACCTTTGCACACATAATTCATAATAGGAACTATCCTATGGCAAAGATTAATGTCCAAAATACGGAGATTACCATCGTTTCCCATAATGACGATGACTATATTTCATTGACAGATATGGCTCGTAGCCAGTTGCAAGAGCACATTATCTTCCGTTGGCTCAGTCTGAAAAGCACGATTGAGTATCTTGGTGAATGGGAGATGCTCTACAATCCCAATTTTAATTGTACCGAATTCGGTACATTTAGAAATATGGCGGGTAGCAACAACTTCGTTCTGTCAGTCAAGACCTGGATAGAAAAGACAAATGCCATTGGCATCTTCTCTAAGGCAGGTCGATATGGTGGAACGTACGCTCATAGAGATATAGCTTACCACTTTGGTATGTGGATAAGTCCCAAGTTCCAACTTTTACTCGTTAAGGAATACCAACGTCTGAAAGCCGAGGAGCAAAAGATGCTTGGCTGGACGGCAAAGCGGGAATTGTCCAAAATCAACTATCATATTCATACAGATGCTATCAAGAGCCATTTGGTTCCAGCAGAAATCACGGCAGCTCAGGCAAGTATCATCTATGCCGAGGAAGCCGATGTGCTGAATGTCGCTATGTTTGGAATGACAGCCAAACAATGGCGGGAAGCCAATCCTGACCTCAAGGGTAATATCCGCGACTATGCCACAATCAATGAACTCATCTGCCTCTCAAATATGGAGAATATCAACGCAGTGCTTATCAATGATGGTGTGCCACAAGGTGAAAGGCTAGTGAAGCTCAATCAAATAGCCATTCAGCAAATGCAGGTGCTAGAAGGGAATGAGGGCCGGAATCTGCTAAAGTAAATAGAAACATCAATCCTCTTGTTTTTGACAGGTGTTTGTAATAATAGACTTCTAATCCGGTCAAACTCCTTTTGGTTTTTATAGCAGTTTGCGGAATAAGAAACGGGCGGTGAAAGGTGTTGTATTCTGCCCTAATATGCGTAGTCAATAATGCATACGGGGTCTGGATGATGTGTATGATTGGGAAGATCGCCCCCATGATTTCCCATGGTTATTGATTAGCCTCTTGTAATTCAAAATACACATTACTGAAATTCTTATGTTGTAAATCCAAACGTGGAATATAGCAAAAAAGACGTGATGGTACTTCAAGGTTAAAGTCTAGTTGGAAAAGTAATACATAATTATTATAATATTGTTGAATATCATCTATTTCTTCATTCTCCCAGTTACCAATTACTGAATCTTCTAAATATTCTGCATGTCCTAACATAGAACCTGTCCAATATTCTTTTTGAGGTTTAGGATATTTTCCACTACAATAAGTGTCTGCCATCCATTGATAACTGTCTTCTTCTACATTAATGTGAAGAAGGTAAATATCTATATAGTCTGGCAAACTCTTTTCAGTGTTAAATACTATTCGCAGACCATTTCCATCATTATTTGAAGGACATAATTCATTTCTAGAACAATCAGAATAAATGATACGAAAATAACCATGATTACCTTTTTGATACCACCAATCATTAATATGTCCAGCTGATAGTTGTTCACTTGCCAATCCATCATAATCGTAGAAAAAGTAAAGCATACCAGATGAAGGTAAAATATGGTTAGTATCGAAAACAGCAACATCCTTCATATTAATTTGGAAGACAAATGTCATAGGCCTGTCACCGTCTACTGTTGGATATTTGAAGTCTGCAGGTACATCAGGGTCTCCAAATAATTTGCTATCACCTGTAATATAGTCCCCCTCGTCAGTATAATACCATGAAATAGACGAGCGTTCAAGCTTTTGGAACAATGGATTAATGTTGTTGATAGTGTATTTCTGGTAATCTTCTTTATTTTTCAGAAAATTCAATGCAACAATCTGATGTATCATATCACTATGTTCTTTATTATCATCATAAAAAACATAATAACTACGCCAATAAGTACATAGTTTTGCATAGGTCTTGAAAAAATCTACCCGTTGGATGTCTTTCCAATCAACATGATCTGTCACCAAACAATGGTTATTGTCGTCCCATGTATCAAAACGTTCATCATCCATTAGAATAACTTCACCATCATCATCTACATTATAAGGCATTACAAAAGAAAAGCCCTCATCACTTAATTTCGAGAATAACGGTCCATCATGCCAAATAGTTCTCCATAATTTCCAATGAAAAAAGAATAATACTGCCTTCCAAATAAGAAAAACAGCACATATAATAATGAACGTACTATAGTCTGTTATTTCTTTTTTATCTATTACTATTTCAATAGAGAAAAACAGAAAATAGAAAATGATGATTCCAACTGGAAGTCCCATGTCTTTTGGATTAAAGAACGCACGGCGTATATAACTCCAGAATGATAAAGGATATGGACGGAAAACAACCCAACTTTTATTGTCTTTTGGTAAGGGAAATTTTTTATATGCCTTATTACCTATCCAACCTCTATAAAAGGCTAAGAATCCTAATAGAGATATTAAAAAAAGGAATAAGTAAAACGGTACACTTTGCTGTTTATGAAGAGCGATAGTAATACATATGACGCCACATAGCATTAGAATTATTCCTACGATTATATATAAAATGTAACAGAATCGTTTAGCGTTTCTAATTCCTATATTTAAAGATGATAATAGTTCTTTCATTTTTAATGCTTAATATGTATAATTAAATCACGGGGGGTCTAATTGCTTTTATTATGAAAATCCTGTAAATACCACTCTACCAATTTCCATTCCTCGTCATATTCCATTTCATAGCTAAATTCTCGAGGGTGCTGTTTCTTTGCTATAACCTTTTGCAGAACTGCTTCTACCTTCTCCGCATCATATACCCTCCAAACGACATGAGACACACCATCGAGATGTTCTCGGAAGAGGAATAAGGCATTGGGCTTTTCCCACCCATCATTGAATAGCTTCTCCAGATGTTCACAAAAATCTAGAATAACCTGAACTTCTTCCCTACTGGGAATACCATTCTCATATACATCTTCTAAATCAAAAACTATGGAGAGATTCCATCCGAAGACGTCTTTAAATTCAAATTGGCGTAGGCTTTCATTGATAATAGCGAAAGCAGGGTGGCTTTCATAAGTATAATCAATAGATATAAAGGACTCATCAGGGAACCACACATTCACCTTTTGATTTTCTTCTTTTTTATTGGGAATTTGCATATTATCATATTTATAATAAACATTGATTACATATTTATCAATCCTCTTGTTTTTGACAGGTTGTGAGTAATAACAGACTTCTAATCTGGTCAAACTCCTCTTGCTTTTTATAGGATACTGTTATCAGATGAAGTGATGTTCCTGAAGCTATCTGACAGATAACCAAATAGAAATCGTCACCATCTTCTTGACATTGTTGTGAGGCCAATACGCCGTTACCACCTTCAACATCAAACTCTTCGTAATAATCATACTGATTACCGTCCAGTTTGGGCTTTCCTATTTCTTTCTCCAACTCGAATATGGTAAGTCGCCACACAGGGCTATCCGTACTTTGGTCATACCAAATAGTTATTGGCCAGTCATCATCATTGAATTCGAGATGTCGTTGATATGAACCAGGAATTGTTATTGTCAATCTATCGATAGTTTCCTTGACCATTCCTTTACGATAGCCTGGTTTATAATCGTCATTCAAGCAGACGGCAGTTGGGGGTATAATGGGTGATTTGCCGTCCAGGTGGCAGGCTTCACAATAATTATCATAAGGAAGTGGTAGCATGGGATTTAGCCCATAAGCCTTTTCAAGGTTTTCGATGATCGACCTATTGATGTCTGCATCACTTTCACTTCTTTCTGATGGCACATAGTAGCAATCTTCCCAAAGTAACTTCATTGCGCTATTTCTATAGAAAGTTGCATCCTTTTGCTCATGCGGCCATACAAAAAAACGATCAGCGAGAGCCTCAATACCTTTATCACGTATCAACTGGTTTATGAATCTGATGTCCCAAAAACCTGTAGGAGTAACTATTTTCGCTCCACGCACATCTGGCATATACTGATTTGTCTGCCAACAAACAAATAGAGGGTTTTCATTACCTTCATCCATTTTTTGACAAGCAAGCTCAACAAGCGTCTCCAGCCATCGATAAAAATGATTGTTACAGAGTTTTGTGAAGTCGCGGGCGTTAGCATATTCCGAATCATCTTCATAGACAAGACTCCCCAAATCAAGAGAGTCGATAAAATCGACTGCTGCCTTGTGAAATCCCGGCCCTGCTGGCGTACTTTGAAAGTAGCCCTCAACCTTTGTCTTGCGCAGTAACCCACCTTCAACGACATGAAAGTTAATCTCACCCGTAGGACAAAGGGTTACGGAGATGTCTCCCTCATCGTCAATATTAATCTCAAAAGGACTTTGCTTAGATAACTTGGTAATATTATCTACCAGTTTCTTACGACTCTTTATCTGCCCCGCAAATGATAATTCAATTGCCATAAATCTGTTGTTTTGTCTGCCATATACCGAATTACAAGGCAAAGATAGAGATTATCTTTGAAGCGGCAAAATAATTTAATGTATTTTAGATGAGAAATGGCCAAAACTACACGCTCTCGAACTATATATACCTAAGTTCTTGCCTAAAAGTGTCTTTTTCGATGTGGTGACAGACACCTTCTGAACAGATTTACAATTTTCAGATTTGGTTGTCGCTAATACAAAAAGGTTGCTGCGCACAGATGCCACTATAGGGGGTAGCCTAATACCCCCTGCTTGCAGGGAGTGCCACAATTGTGGTAGCCTAATCCCACCCTTGCGGGCTGATACCACAATAGGGGTAGCCTACTACCCCTTTATGCCCTCAATGCCGCAATGGGAGTTGCCGCACACCAAGGTTGAGCAAGCTCAGCGGACAGTAGGCTTGTAAGTTATTCAAACGTTAAAAACCAAGAACAAATTTTCAACGCCACATCATTTGGTTGTTATGATGTACCTTTGCAGTCAAATTCACAAAAACTAAAATGACTATGGAAGTTGTATCAATAGAGCGCAGTACCTACGAGGAACTGCTGACGAGCTTCAAAAGCTTCGTCTCACAAATGAAGGCAATGGCAGGTAGAGGCACAGATAAACGGCTTGGCGAGTGGCTCGACAACCAAGACGTGTGCCAGATACTGAACATCAGCCCAAGAACGTTGCAGACGCTCCGCCAAAACGGAACGTTGGCTTACTCTCAAATCGAGCATAAAACTTACTATAAACCTGAAGATGTAGAACGTATCATTCCGCTTGTTGAGGTCAGGAAGAAAGATACTCATTTGTATGGACGTATTCAAAGGAAAGGAGGTGGTATATGAACGAACTGATAATGCCACATAACGCTGGTGTGAAACGAGTACTGGAGAGTATGAAAGAAGTACTGGCATTGTACAAGAATGTCACGGGTAACTATCGTCCTTTGCTTGATGGTGAACGATACCTGACAGATAGGGAGGTCGCTGAGATTCTGAAAGTCAGTCGAAGGACACTACAAGAATATCGCAATGATGGCGTGCTACCTTATATTTTATTAGGTGGGAAAGTGCTTTATCGTGAGAGTGATCTGGAGAGGGTCTTGGAATCATGCTATCATCCGTCACGTTAACAAGAGGGAAAAAGAGAAAGCCCCATAAGTTAGCGTCATGAATAATAACGCAGAAAGGCGAATGACAGACTATCGCTAATCATTCGTCTTTCTGCTTTGAAGTTTTGGCCTCAGTGGGTTATACGGCCTTAATGTCCTTGAAGGATGCATTGAGCTTGTCACCCAGCATTGTTAGGTCGTTGTTGAGTTTCTGGCTCGTTATCTTCGCATAGATCTGTGTCGAGACGATGTTCGTGTGTCCCAACACTCGGCTCACACTCTCGATGGGCATTCCCTTTGAAAGCGCCAAAGTAGCGAATGAGTGACGGCCACAATGAAATGAAATCTGCTTCTCTATCCCACAGGCATCCATTACTGTCTTCAGTTTCTTGCACATCGACCAGTAATTCATCTTACCAAATACCAGCTTGTCTTCTTGTAGGTGCTTGTAGCGGGCGATGATCTGCAAGGGTACATCCATCAGTTTCACTTGAAAGGGGATGCCAGTCTTATGACGATGGCCAATTATCCATTTGTTGCCATTGATGTCCACGATGTTGTCCGTTGTCAGTTCCTTCGCGTCAATAAACGAGAGGGCGGTGAAGCACACGAATACAAAAATGTCACGAACGAAGGCGAGATTGTCATCCTCGAACTCATGGGTTACAACGGCTTTCAGTTCGTCCTCAGTCAAGAACTCCCTTTCCTTACAGTTGGGGCTAATATGGAACTGCGCGAACGGGTTACGGGGAATCTTGCCGTTATAGTGCGCTCTCAGAACAACCCCTTTCAGCCACATGCACCTCTGCCAGATAGTACCGTTTGCTAACCCACGCTCAGTACTGAGATAGGCGGCGAAATCCTTGATGAACTCTGGTGTTAGTTCCAACATCGACATGTCTGTGCGACGGTAGTGCGACTGAATGAACTCTGCCACATCCTTTCTTGACCGCTCCATAGCCCAAAGTGTGCTTGCAGCCCTGTCCTTACCCACACGCTTCTTCTGATTGGCGATGTCCTTGTCGAAAGCACTCAATAATGTCTCGTACTCGCTCCCCAAACCCTGATAGGAATTGCGCACCATTTCTGCCGTTACAAAAGCCTCTCTATCCGAAAGGTGCTGATAATGCTTGATGATCTGCGCCTTGATGTTATCTAGTTCGCGGTTGATCTGCAAAGCCTCCTTACTGCGCCCTTTGGCACAATTGCCTTTCACGTCCCACATGTCAAGCGGAATCGTCTTCTTACAACTGAACTGCGATTGAGTCCCGTTAATCGTCACCCTGCCCATCACAGGCACCACACCATTCTTCTCCTTACTCTTGTTCACATAGAACAGAATGTTAAAAGTACTTCTCATGTTTCTTACTCCGTTTTTAATTTTGGCTGCAAAACTACTTTCTTTTTAGGCATCTATCGCTATGCAAAATGTTGCAGTTTGCGGAATAAGAAACGGGTTGTGAACAGGCGGTGAAAGATGCGCCATTCTGCCCCGATTTGCGTTATCAATAAAGGAAGATTAACCCGCCTCAGAACCCATCTTTCGGGTTACGATTTGGCAACCAAACTCCTTCACTAATCCTCCCCAATTTGCTTTTAGCCCCAAATTGAACTTCTTCATTCTTCCTCGTCTTGCCTTTATTTTAGGCTGAATTGCGTTAATCTTCCAAAATCGCTTCGCTTTTACAAGCTTTTTTCTTAATTTTGCAGCGGAATCAATAAAAGAATTGGGTTATGACATCATTTGCATTAAACAATTTGTGGGCATATCTGCAGGGGCTTTCGCTCTCGCAGGCCGATCGAGAGTGGTTGGCCAACAAGTTGATTATGCCCAAGGAAAACGACTTGGTTACCAATGATAATGCTCGCCTAGACGAAGCATTAAAAAAATTCAGTGGCGACTTTGGAGGCTCTGCTGATGCTATGACTGTAGCAGAAGAGCTTAGACAAGACGCAGGAATATGTTCATAGCTGCCACAGCCCTTGAAGAAGATCTCATTCTCGTTACAGGCAACGTCAAACACTTTGAACGAATTCCAGGACTGAAGATTGAGAACTGGATGACATAATAATAAGTTTTGCTCCCGAAAATTATTTCGGGAGCAACTTATTTTTCTACACTGTTACAATAAAGGCATATCCCCTTGCTAAATTTCTCCCACCTTTCTAATATTAAAGTAGGCAGAAAAACAAAAATGTTACAACCTTTTTATAGATTTATTTGCACAATCCAAATAAAAGCATTATCTTTGCACCGAAAATATAAACATAATAGTCCAATAAGTGCTGCTATAGCACGGAGGACATAGAAAGATTTTAATGGTTAAGGTTTATGGTTGATTAATTTAGTTTTTTAAGTAATTATTTGAGGGGAGCCAACAGTGATGTTCGCTCCCCTATTATTTGAATCAAAGAGTGTCAGACACTTCGTAACAATCCATTGACTCACGGATAATGCGACAAGTTTCACGTTTATACGCTAAACGATCATACTCTTCGCCTCGACACATAAAACAACTACATGGCGTTCCTGTTGAACGATAGACCTGAGCCCAATGTATTTTCGCCAATTCAAACCAATGCAGAGGGATATGATGAGTACCATCTGCATAATAACATTCACGCTCGAA
>Ga0310694_10002420_pt1 | contig 19205 bp, 10 predicted proteins | sample 174DNAGHGhighgp2_FD_203884 | JGI IMG/M metagenome (GOLD analysis project Ga0310694, IMG submission 203884) | Sheep rumen microbial communities from Palmerston North, Manawatu-Wanganui, New Zealand - 1742 DNA GHGhigh gp2 (v2) (version 2) | ecosystem: Host-associated > Mammals > Digestive system... | reverse complement strand
GATGCTGAAAGGTACGGAACTCTTCATAGGCGCCAAGTACGAAACGAGGTTTGGTCACGTGGTACTCTGTGGACTGGGTGGCATCTTCGTAGAGGTATTGAAGGATGTATCCAGTGGTTTGGCACCCTTGAGCTATGGCGAGGCTTATTCGATGATCCACTCGCTGCGTGGCTATAAAATATTAAAAGGTACGCGTGGACAGAAGGGCATCAACGAACAGAAATATGCTGAGATCATCGTGCGACTCTCTACCCTACTCCGTTTTGCCACCGAGATCAAGGAGATGGATATCAATCCGCTCCTGGCCGACGAGAATAACGTCGTAGCAGTAGATGCACGAATACTCATTGAAAGGTAAATCAAACACAGAGATACAGAGGTACAGAGATTTTGTGTAAAGAGATTAAAAAAGGACTCTGTATCTTTGTGTCTCTGTGTTGAAGGAATGAAGGAAATGAAAATTGCGATTGTTGGCGGAGGTGCGGCTGGGTTTTTCTGCGCCATTAACCTGAAGGAAATGAACCCTGCTTGCGAAGTGACCATTTTCGAGAAATCGAAGAAGGTACTCGCCAAGGTGGAAGTATCGGGCGGTGGACGCTGCAACTGTACCAACAGCTTCGCCTCTGTGAGCGATCTCTCGCAGGTGTACCCTCGTGGCCATCGATTGCTGAAACGACTTTTCAAAACCTTCGACTATCGCGATGCCTACGAGTGGTTCGAGCGTCATGGCGTGCGATTGGTGACACAGGATGACGATTGTGTGTTCCCTGCCTCGCAGGATTCCCACACCATCATCAACCTCTTCCTGGCCGAAGCCCGCAGACACCATATCGAAGTTCGCACACAATCCAAAATTGAATCCCTCGAAGAGCTCAGCGATTTCGATTTCATCGTCATCACCACAGGCGGCATGCAAGGTAATCTCTCACCTCTAGCTTCTCACCTCTCACCTCTGAATTCACCAGTCCCCTCCCTCTTCACCTTCTCCATCGAAGACCCAGCCTTGCGCGCCTTGATGGGCACAGTGGTGGAAGGCGCCACAGTCTATATCCCTGGCACTAATTTCCGTGCGACTGGACCCTTACTCATCACCCACTGGGGTATGAGTGGTCCTGCCATCCTCAAGCTCTCCAGCTATGCGGCCCGTGAACTCCATGATCATAACTACCAGATGCCTCTGGCCATCAACTGGATCAGTGGAAAAGTGGACCATCAAGAAGCTGCCAAGGCAGAAATCCTAAAGCTACAAGCTCAAAGCGCCATGCTTAAAGTCTCCAAGGTTCGTCCTTTCAATCTACCCAGTCGCTTGTGGAGCTACCTCATCGACAAGGCTTTTGGCGAAAGGGCACAAAATCGTTGGCAGAACCTTAATCAGAAAGAGTTGAATCGTCTGGTGAATACCCTCTGCAACGACAACTACCAGATAGCCGGCCGTGCCGCCCTTAAGGATGAGTTCGTCACCTGTGGAGGCATCGACCTCTCAGCTGTGAATCCCAACACCTTAGAAAGCAAGCACCTCCCCCACGTTTACTTCGCAGGCGAGGTGCTCGATATCGATGGCATCACAGGAGGCTTTAATTTCCAGGCCGCCTGGACCACTGCCTATGCAGTGGCTCGCGCCATCAGCCAGCAATAAAGAACCCCAGCCAAACGGCTGGGGTATCTCTATGATAGTTAATCTGAATTTATTAGTTGATCAGAGCGTTGTAATCAGTCTCCTTCTCTGGAATAGCCCATGTCCAGTTGTTACCGTCCTCAGGCTTGATGGTTACAGCGAACTGAGTATGGAAGCTACCACCGTTCTTAATGCTCTTACGATCAATGGTGTCACCCCAGCGCTTGTAGTCAAACCAGTCGTTACCCTCAGCAAAAAGGTCGAAACGACGATACAACTTCACCTCAGTCAGCAGGTCGTCACCAGTCTTGGTGCTCTTCGTGTAAGCCTCATCAAACTTCGAAGTCACGTCGAAGAGCAGCTGCTGTGCCTCAGCATCCTTGCCAAGGTGGCAGTCAGCCTCAGCCTCTGTGTAATACATCTCAGCAGCACGGATAAGGGGGAATGAACCACCACCAGGCATGAAGTCTGCCAGAAGCTTATACTGCATGTAACCATATACCAGAGAGGTGCTGTACATACGATCAGCATACTCAGAGAAGGCACGCTTGTAGAGCTTACCAGTGCTACGGCCAGCTGAGTTACACTCTGCCCACTCCTCCTCAGAAGGAACGAGATAGAGCCAGCGACGAGTATCGGTCTCAGGAATCTGGTCGATGAGCTCCTTGCTGATGGCTACAGGATATGAACGACAGTTGCTTGAGCTGGCGTTTGATCCGATGTAAGCGTAGAAGCTATAGTAGTACAGTGTCTGGTCGTTAGCCTCGTAAACACCCCAAATCCACTCATCGTTAGGAGCGTTGAAACCTGCCTTATACTGTGACCAAGACATCAGCGGATGGTTCTGACGAGCCAGAGCAGCATACTTGGCAGCATTCTGCCAATCCTCACGAGTGAGGGCAGCCTTAGCGTAAATAGCGTAAGCCACATCGAGAGCGGGCTTATAGAACTCGTCCTTGCCACGATCCATACCACTCTGTCCATACAGCTTGATAGCCTCGTCGAGGTCGGCATAGATCTGTGCATAGGTCTCGCTCAGGGTTGACTGAGCGATGTCGCCAGTGCTCTGATCGATACGGAGAACAATACCAGGTGTATTACCCTGAGTATCCTTCCAACGGAAGCTGTAGAGCTGAGCCAGACGGAAGAATGAATAAGCACGGAAGGTGAGTGCCTGAGCCTTCAGGAAAGCCTTCTCTGCATCAGGACCCGTAGCAGCGTCGATGTTGCAGATGATACCATTGGCATTGCTCACGAGCTTGTAATAGTAGAACCAGGGATAGTACAGATAACTGCTGCTCTTACGCAGGTGGTAAGTTGAATTCCAAAGGGCAGCCCAACCAGTCTGGTTACACTTCTGACCATCATTACCAGTGAACGTACCATACCAGTTCAGGATGGTTCCCTCACCATTCATACCCTGGGTGCTCAGGTACTGGTTACTCATGGCCTTGCAGATACCATTGAGCGAGAGGGCGGCATTGCCCGTAGTACCCAGCACAGTAGAGGTACTCATCTTGTCCTCAGGCTGAGTCTCCAGATAATCGCTCTCGCAGGCAGTCAGTCCTAACAGAGCGATACCCATTAACAATATATATTTTTTCATATTCTCTAAAATCTTAATTATTAATCCTTAATTGCCAATTGTTAGAACTTCACATTCAGTCCAAAAGTGAATACGCGAGGTGTTACGAAGGTATTCGACTGTGTACCGTTGTAGTTCTCCTGCGGGTTCATACCCTTGCGGGCTGTCAACGAGAAGAGGTTCTCACATGACAGTGTTACAGCCACGCCATCGAGCTGAAGCGGACGAACCCAGTTCTTGGGCAGGTCGTAGCTCAGGTTGAGGTTCTTCAGAATGAGGTACTTGGCACTGGTCAGCCAGCGTGAAGAGGTAGCGTTCAGGTCAGCCTCAACAGCGGTACCAGGAATGGTAGGTGCATTGTTCAGCTGAGGAATACCATCGGGGTCGATAGCGTCAGTAGCAGTAGCCTGCTCGTAGGTCCAACCCTTGGCAGCATCCTGGTGCAGAGAGTAAGGAGTACCCGATGCACTCATCAGAGAAGAGTAGTTAGAATCCATCACCTTACCACCCAGCTGATAGGTGAACAGAGTGTAGAGGCTCAGGCCCTTCCAGCCAATGGTGAAGTGGAAACCACCATAAGCGCTAGGAATAGCTGATCCGTGGAACTCCTTCTTACCATAAGTGGTAATGTATGAATAAGCCTTACCATCGATCACAACCACAGTATTCAGGTTGTCGCCTGTAATCTCAGAACCCTCAGTGTTACCGAAGGTCTGTCCGTCCTTGGTGAAGAAGTAGTCATCATCGTTGAACTTATAGAGTGAGAAACCATTGGCGGTATTGATACCCTCCCAGGTGTAGGTGAAGAACTCATAGCGGCTCTTACCCTCCACAATTTTCTTGGTTCCGTCGATGATACCATCCTTATTCTGCTCAGGCAGCTTCACCACCTCGTTCTTCAGGAAAGTAATGTCGGCACCTACGTTGATATGCCAGTCACGATTCTTGAATACGTCTACGTCGAATGAGAACTCAACACCCTTGTTAGAGATGGTACCCAGGTTCTTGGTGATGGTCGACTCAGCGCTTGAAGTACTGGTAGCACCACCCGACAGTGGGTTGTAAACCTTGAAGAGCAGGTCCTTGTTACGCTTGTCGAAATACTCCAGGCTGAAGTTCAGCTTGTTGAACAGACGACCATCGATACCGATACCCCATGACTGACCTGTCTCCCACTTCAGATCGTAGTTCTGCAGCTGGTCAATCCAGAAGGCACCTACGTTAGCGTTCTGAGTAGAGTTGTAAAGAGCCATGTAGCCATAGTAGTCAGAACCAGCATCGTTACCTACCTCACCATAGTCAGCACGCAGCTTCAAGTAGTTCACCCAGTCAGCCTTCTTCATGAAGGCCTCGTTAGAGATCACCCAGTTGGCACCTACGCTCCAGAAGTTACCCCAGCGGGCATCCTTGTGGAAACGTGAAGAACCATCGCGACGGAAGCTGGCCTCAACGTTATAGCGGTTGTCATAGCCATAGCGAACACGACCCAGGTAAGACTCTGTGCGATAGGTATCGTTGTAGTCATACAGACTGGTGATATCCGTGAAGTTGTTCAAGTTGTTCAGGCTGGGCACCACCTCAGTAGTCTTGTAACCATACAGGTAGTTACGCTGCCAGCTGTAGTTCTCATGACCAATCAAAGCGTCAACAGAGTGTACGCCGAACTCGTGGCTCCAGTGCAACTGCTGCTGGAAAGCCCAGTCCTTATAGCGATAGTCCTCGCGCTTACCACGACCCTGGTTACCCTTACCATCACCAATCACAGCTGAGTCGTAGCTATTCTCCTCAGAATGGCGGGTGTTCAGGTTGGCCTTCAGGGTGAAGGTGAAGTTGTAAGGCAGGATGAAGTCTGCGTAAGCAATAGCATTCATGGTGTTACGGATGGTCTTATCCTTGTTCAGCTCGCTCTCCCACATGAGATGGCGGTCTACGAACTGGTTACGGGTGTTCACCACCTGACCATTTGCATCGATATATGAACCACCATCATACTGCTTGGCACCAAAGTCGTCGAGAATGTACTGACCTGTGTTCACGTCATGCAGGTGTACAGGATAGATAGGCGCAATGTTACGGCAGTACATCCAGGGGTTGGCGTATGCGTTTGTACCTGTGCTGTAACGAGTATCGAAGGTCTGGTGTGTAGCGTTTACATTGAAACCAGCCTTGAACCACTTCACGGGCTGTACGTTCACAGCAGCACGACCAGAAAGACGATCAAAGCCCGAGGTCTTGATGTAACCATCCTCCTTCAGATAACCTACAGAGAACAGGTAGTCGGCCTTATCAGTAGCACCGTTGGCATTGATGTTGTACTCCTGACGGAAACCATTACGGATAGCCTGGTCGAACCAGTCGAGGTCCTCACCATAAGTACCCTTCATGCTGGTGGTGGTCAGCTTACCATCGCTGGTAAACAGTGCATTGTCAGCAGCATTGTAGATGTTCAGGTACAGACGATCGGCAATCAGGTTCTCAGAAGCGTAGGCAGCTGCCGTAGCAGCATCGTCGCCAGCTGACATACGATTATGTTTCATGTTCAGCCACTGAGCCTCCATCCACTGGTTGGCCTTCATCACATCGTACTCGGGAATACCACGGGTAAAGGTACCCAACTTAATGTCGGCAGTCATGTTCAGCTTACCCTGCTTACCTTTCTTGGTGGTGATCAGAATCACACCGTTAGAAGCACGGTTACCATACAGGGCTGCAGAGGCAGCGTCCTTCAGTACTGACATCGACTCGATATCCTGAGGGTTCAGGTCGCTGATGTTACCACCAAAGGGTACACCATCGATCACATAAAGGGGCTTCGAAGAACCGTTTACAGTACCGATACCACGAATACGGATATCAGGATCCTGTCCAGGAGCACCGTATGTGCTGTTCACCTGAACACCAGTTACAGTTCCTTCGAGTGCTGATGCAACAGAAGAGGTAGGACGAAGCAGAATCTCCTCGCTCTTTACCTCCTGGATAGCACCAGTCAGCGAGGTCTTCTTCTGAGTACCATAGGCAACTACCACTACCTCGTCGAGGCTCTGGGCATCGCTGCGGAGCTGGATGCGGAGGGGCTTGCTCGAAACAGCAACCTCCAGGGGCTCCATACCTACATACGTAATCTTCAACGTGTTCTTCCCTGCGGGAACCTCCAGGGTGAACTGTCCATTCACGTCAGTAATGGTACCAATGTTGTCTGCACCTACCACCTGGATCGTAGCACCGATAATCGGCTCATTCTCCTCGTAGGTCACAACGGTACCCTTCACCGTCGTCTGTGCCAAGGCCATTCCTACAAACAGGAACAAGCTGGCAAGAATCATACTGAGTCTTTTCATCTCTTTTGTTATTAATTTATGAATTAATTAGTAATATAGTTGCCTGTATTATCAAAATCTTTCCCCAACAAAGAGTCTTCAAAGGTGCAAAGGTATAAAAATATTCCTAAAAAACAAATAAAATAATAAAAAATTAGCAATTCATGGTACTTTTTTAGCAGTTTATACAATTTAGCCAAGAAAAGTTTGGCAAAAATCTTGGCAATATCAGATTACTTTCGTACCTTTGCGGGCGAATGGGGAATCGCCAATAAATACAAAACAATTATAACTATTCAACAAATATGGAACAACAGAAACGTTATGGTCATTTTGACGACCAGCATCGCGAGTATGTGATTACTGACCCGCAGACCCCTTGGCCTTGGATCAATTATCTGGGCAACGAGGATTTCTTCTCACTCATTTCTAACACCGCTGGTGGCTACAGCTTCTACAAGGACGCCAAGTTCCGCCGTATCACGCGTTATCGCTACAACAACGTGCCCATGGACAATGGCGGTCGCTACTTCTACATCAAGGATGGCGATACCGTTTGGAATCCAGGTTGGAAGCCCTGCAAGACCCCACTCGATTTCTACGAGTGCCGTCATGGCATGAGCTACACCCGCATCACGGGTAAGAAGAATGGCGTCGAGGCCAGCGTATTGTTCTTTGTACCCCTGAAGAAGTGGTGCGAGGTGCAGAAGCTCACCCTAAAGAACGAGTCAAGCGAGACTAAGAGCCTGAAGCTCTTCTCGTTCGAGGAGTGGTGTCTCTGGAATGCTGCTACCGATATGGAGAACTTCCAGCGTAATTTTTCTACAGGTGAAGTAGAGATCGAGGGCAGCACCATCTATCACAAGACGGAGTATCGCGAGCGCCGTAACCATTATGCGTTCTATCATGTGAATGCCCCCATTCAGGGCTTCGATACTGATCGTGAGACGTTCGTAGGTCTTTACAACGAGTTTGCTGATCCTCAGGCCGTGATGGAGGGCAAGCCTCGCAACTCTCATGCCCATGGTTGGAGCCCCATCGCCTCTCATTATATCGAGGTTACCCTGAAGCCAGGCGAGTCGAAGGACTTCGTGTTCCTGCTGGGTTACATCGAAAATGAGCAGGATAAGAAGTTCTCTGCCCCTCAGGTCATCAACAAGGACAAGGCTCACGCCCTGATTGGTGAGCTCGATACTACCGAGAAAGTCGACAAGGCTTTCGCTGAATTGAACGCCCTCTGGGATAACCTCCTTAATATCTATAAGGTGCGCACGGGAAACGACAAGCTCGATCGCATGGTCAACATCTGGAACCAGTACCAGTGCATGGTTACCTTCAACTTCTCTCGTTCAGCATCGTTCTTCGAGAGTGGCGTAGGCCGTGGCATGGGCTTCCGCGATTCCAATCAGGACCTTGTGGGCTTCGTTCATCAGATTCCACCACGCGCTCGTCAGCGCATCATCGATATCGCTTCCACCCAGTTCCCTGATGGTGGATGCTATCACCAGTACCAGCCCCTCACCAAGCGTGGCAACAACGACATTGGTGGTGGCTTCAACGATGACCCCTGCTGGCTCATTTTCGGTACAGTGGCTTATATCAAGGAGACGGGCGACTTCTCCATCCTCGACGAGATGGTACCCTTCGACAACCAGCCAGGCTCTGAGGTCACCCTCTTCGAGCACCTCAAGATCTCGATGGATCATGTCATCAAGAACCTGGGTCCCCACATGCTCCCACTCATCGGACGTGCTGACTGGAACGACTGTCTCAACCTCAACTGCTTCTCTTGGGATCCTAACGAGAGCTTCCAGACCACTGAGAACGTCTCTGAAGGCACCAAGGCCGAGAGCCTCATGATCGCAGGTCTGTTCGTAGTAACAGGTAAGGACTACGTAGCCCTGTGTAACCATTTAGCTGAACACAGAGATACAGAGAAACAGAGTGATAATAAAGCCTCTGTATCTCAGGGCCTCTGTGTTGATTATAAAAAAGAAGCCGAAAGAATGCAGCAGGCTGTGGATGCCATGATTGACGCTGTGAAGAAGCACGGCTGGGATGGCGAGTGGTATCTCCGCGCTTACGACTTCTATGGTCGCAAGATCGGCTCTAACGAGTGCGAAGAGGCCAAGATCTTCATCGAGTCGCAGGGCTGGTGTACCATGGCCGAGATCGGTGCTGAGGATGGTATGGTAGCCAAGTCATTGGATTCTTGCAAGAAGTACCTCGAGTGCGAGCATGGTATGGTATTGAACAACCCCGCCTTCTCGAAGTACATCTACGAATATGGTGAAATCTCTTCTTATCCTGAGGGCTACAAGGAGAACGCCGGTATCTTCTGCCACAACAATCCTTGGGTCATCATTGGTGAGTGTCTCGCAGGTCGTGGTAACGATGCCTGGAGCCACTATGCCAAGATCCTCCCCTCTTACGTGGAGGAGAAATACCAGACGCTGCATAAGGTAGAGCCTTATGTGAACTGTCAGATGGTAGCAGGTAAGGATGCCTTCAAGCCTGGCGAGGGTAAGAACTCATGGCTCACAGGTACCGCTGCTTGGATGTGGTACACTGTTTCAGAGTTCATCCTCGGTATCAAACCCGACTATGATGGTATCCGCATTGATCCCTGTCTGCCCGAGACTGCCACCGATTACACTGTGAATCGTAAGTTCCGCGAGGCCGACTATGAGATCACCATCCATCCCAATGGTCAGCAGAAGGGCGTGAAGACCATCATCCTCGACGGCCAGCCCATCGCCGGCACGGTGATTCCCTACTCCGCTGGCAAGCACACTGTAGAGGTCACGATGTAAATTCAAACAATAATCCCCCACTCACGCGAGCGGGGGATTATTGTGTATTCACGTACCCCGTGTGTAAAAAATCCCCATAAATTGGGATTGCGGGAGTGGGAAAAACGTTGTACCTTTGCAGCCGGAAATAAAATCGATTGAGATTGATGAGGAAATACACATTATTAATTATAGTGGCTGTTGGGCTGGCGATGGAGAGCTTTGCCCAGAGGCAGGAGGATATGCGCCAGGCGGTGGAATATCTGGCGTCGCAGGAGCTGGGAGGACGATTCCCTGGTAGTAAGGGCGACACGCTCGCCTCGACGTTCATCGTCGAAAAACTGCGTCAGCTGAAGCTCAAGCCCGTCGTGAAGGCCAAGAAGGAGAAGGCTTTCTTCCAGGACTTCACCTACGGCAAGACCGAGAAAAAGGTAACCACGCACAACATCATCGCCGTGATCCCCGGCAAGGACAAGCGCCTGAAGCACGAATACATCGTGGTGGGTTCGCACTACGACCATCTGGGCATGGGAGGACAGGGATCAGGCTCTCGCCGTCCTGACACGCTGGGCGTACACCCCGGTGCCGACGATAATGCCAGTGGTGATGCCGTGGTGCTCGAACTGGCCAAGTATTTCAAGAAGGCACGCTCGCCCCGAAGCCTCGTCTTCATGTTCTTCGGAGCAGAGGAGCAGGGCCTCGTCGGTTCGAAGCAGTTCCTGGAATGGCTGAAGCACGACGACCGTCAACGCCGAAACCTCCCCGACAGCGTGAAAGGTATCGTGGCAATGGTGAATCTGGACATGGTGGGACGTATGCGCGACAACGCCCTGAGTGTGTCGGGCACAGGCACGAGCTCCGGTTTCAAGGCGTTGGCTGAGGAGATTGCCGAAGCGCAGAACCTGCACGTGAGTTGCGTCCCCGACGGCTATGGCCCCAGCGACCAGGCATCGTTCGTGGCCGTCGACATCCCCGTGCTCTTCCTCACAACGGGTGGCCACATGGAGTATCACACGCCTGCCGACGTGCCCTCGACCCTGAACTACGACGGTATGCAGCAGACCTTCGACTACACCAAGGAGCTCGTCAGCCGACTGGCCAGCCAGCCCCAGGCTCCCGACTATATCAACGTGCCCAGCACGCAGACGATGAAGCACGCCAAATTCAAGGTGACGCTGGGACTGATGCCCGACGTGATGGGCGCCAGCACCAAGCCCGGTCTGCGTGCCGACATCGTGGTGGCAGGCAAGCCTGCGCATAATGCAGGTATCCGTAGTGGCGACATCATCCAGGAGATCGACGGCAAGCCCGTGAAGGATATCAACGAATATATGGAACGTCTGGCTGAGCTCAAGGCAGGCACCACCATCCCCGTGAAGGTGCTCCGTGACGAAGAGATCATGACGTTTGAAGTTCACTTAACTCCCCCCGTCAGATGAAGAAATCCCTCTATTGGCTGTTAGCGATTGTCATCACCCTGGTATTAAGCGTATACCAGCGTATGACCGGTCCCACCTACCCCCAGAAAGTGACCGTCGAACTGAATGGAAAACCCTACAAGCTGAAACTGCCCAGAAGTGGGGTTCAACAAGATGAGGTCATCACGATCAAGGGTGTCGACTCGAGAGCCAAGGCACAGTTGCACTACCGTCGTTATCCGACCTCGGAGAAATATACGACGGTGGACTTCACCTATCATGAGGGCGACCTGCAGGCAGTCTTGCCCGTACAGCCCGTCGGAGGCAAGTTGCAGTATTACATCACAGCCGGGTGGAAGGACTACCCTGCCGACGAGCCCCTGGTGATACGTTTCCGTAACGACGTGCCTGCCTCGGTCCTGATCCCCCACATCCTGCTGATGTTCGGAGCCATGCTGTTTGCCGTCTACACCTTCCTGCTGGTCATCACGGGCAAGACCTACAAGAAGTGGCTCTGGATCACAGTGGCAACGCTCTTTGTCGGAGGTTTCATCCTCGGGCCGATGGTACAGCATGTGGCGTTCGGACCCTGGTGGGCTGGATTCCCCTACGGCACCGACCTGACGGACAACAAGACGCTCATCGCGTTTGTCGCGTTTCTTGCAGCTGTGGCCACGTTGAAGTGGAAGTACAACAAGTGGGTGGTCGCCCTGGCCGTGCTGTTGATGATCATCGTCTTCAGCATTCCCCACAGTGCCTACGGATCGGAATACGATTACACAACACAACAACTGAAATGACAATGTAAATGTAATAATGTAAAAATGAAAAAGATGAAAATTAAAAGTTTTATGATGATGACGATGGCTGCGATGGCCTTCGTCTGTGGAATGAGTTCATGCAGTAGTAGTGACGATGATGCGCCCGAGACTCCCGTAGCAGACCAATTGGCAGGGACGTATGCAGGTAACGAAATCGTCATAGTTGACAACGAGGAGTCGTCGAACGAGACCAAGACCTATGTGCTTACCAAAGCCACGGACACCTCTATCGACATTACTGTCCCAGAATTAGGCATGGGAGGCATGATGACCATCCCCTCATTCCCTATCAAGGGTATCACGCTGTCCAAGAGCGGCAATACCATTATGGGTAAGCTCGCATCGTATAGTGGTACGACGAAGAATGCCAAAGGCGAAGACAAAGCCTATACTGTGAGTGACGTGACTGTTGTGTACAGCGACAAGACGGTGGTCGTGACGTTCTCATTGAAGTACGGCAATATGCCATTTGCTATGGCCACCACCTTCACGGGCAACAAGTAATAAATGGTGAAAGCGCGCTTGAAGTACTACCTGTTGGCTGGCATGGTGTGGACTATGCCAGCTATCAGTATCTCTGCACAGTCGTTCCGTGACTCCGTAGAGCTGGAGCCCATCGTGGTGACGGCTACCCACTCGCCCAAGACCCTGAAAGACGCCCCCGTGGTGACGCGACTGATCACGCTCCACGACATCAAACTCACGGATGCCACCAACATCCAGGAGATGCTGACACAGGAGATTCCCGGACTGGAGTTCGGACTGGCCATGAGTCAGGAGACCTCGTTGAACATGAGTGGATTCGGAGGCAACGCCGTGCTCTTCCTCATCGACGGCGAGCGACTGGCAGGCGAGACGATGGACAACACGGACTACAACCGACTGAACCTCGACAACGTGGGACGTATCGAGATCGTGAAGGGAGCCTCGTCGGCCCTCTATGGCTCGAATGCCGTGGGAGGCGTCGTCAACATCATCTCGCGCGAGAACCTGGAACCCTGGACGGCCAATGTGAACACGCGCTACAACACCTTCGGACACGAATGGCGCAACGGGGCCAGCTTCTCGTTCAACACCCAGAAATGGAACTCGCAGACCAGCTTCCAGCATACGAAGATCGACCCTGTAGACCTGCCGAAGGCACACACAGCCGAGGAGATTGCCCTGGAGCTGTTGAAGAAGGCCAAGGGACTGCCTTACGACGAGTCGGTATTGAACGACAACTCTGACCTCAGCCGACTCTACGGTCAGAAGACCTATAACGTCAAGGAACGACTCACCTGGCGTGCTACGGATCATCTGACGCTCATCGGGCGAGGTGGCTACTTCTTCCGTACCAGCGAGCGCGACACCTACGACTACCACTTCAACGGCTATACTGGAGGTCTGAAGGGCAGGTACAACTGGGACCACAACCGGCATCTGGAACTGTCGTACGCCTACGACCAATACGACAAGGCCAACTACATGCCAGACGGCACACGCACCCACGACCACGACTACACCAACCGACAGCACGTGGTGCACGCCCTCTACAGTCATACGTTCGGCAAGAACAACCTCATCCTCGGGGCCGACTACATGAACGACTACCTCTCGACCTATCAGTTCGTTGACAACGAGAGTCACTCACAGGACAACATCGACGGCTATGCCCAGTTCGACTGGAACATCACCGACCAGCTGAACGTGGTGGGAAGCGTGCGCTACGACTACTTCTCGGCCTCATCGCAGAAGGCACTGACCGAACGCCTCGCCATCGTGTATAAATTCCCCTGGATGACCTTCCGGGCCAACTACGCCAGTGGTTTCCGTGCCCCCACGCTCAAGGAGATGTACATGTACTTCGACATGGGAAACATGGGCTATATGATCGTTGGCAACCCCGACCTGAAGCCCGAGAAGAGCAACAACTTCAACCTCGCCATAGAACGTACGAACCGTATCCGTAACAGTGGATTCCTGGACGGACGCTATAACTTCACCCTCATGGGCTACTGTAACATCTTCGACAAGCGCATCACCACCATCGCCGGACCAGAGATCGACGGTATGGAGAGTGCGCTCTACTGGAACGAAGACGGTGTGACGGTGTGGGGTATCGATGCCAGTCTGGGACACATCTGGGATTGTGGGTTGTCGCTCAGACTGAACTACTCGTGGATAAAGGAGACGGGCGACGTCTATTACTCCGACTTCTACCAACCCCGTACAAGCTCCATGACCTGGCGCCTGGGCTACGAACACCGGTTCTCACGCTATTATGCCCTCGATGCAGCCATCTCCGGTCGTCATCAGGGTAAGCCACAATCGGGCGACAAGGACGTGGATCAGGGTTACACCATCTGGAAACTGATGCTTCAGCACCACATCTGGCGAGGCATCCGTGTGAACACAGCCATCGACAACCTCTTCAACTATAAGCCTAAGTCATATCATTATTGTTCTCCTCTGACCACAGGCACCACCTTCAACATCGGCCTGTCTGTCGATTTGGACCAATTGCTCTGATTCTTTGTTGAAACAACCGACAAAACGGCAGATTGTTACGACAATTTGTCGGCATCTATCATGTAGGCACGACTCTTGTTTGAGTGAATAGTGAATAGTGATTAGTGAATAATTTATATAAGGAGGACAAAGATATGACACTCGACAAATTTACAATCAAAGCACAAGAGGCTGTTCAGGCAGCGGTGAATGCGGCCCAGATGAACGGTCAGCAGGTGATAGAACCTGTACATATACTGAAAGGTATATTGGAGAAGGCGAAGGACGTCACAAACTTCATCTTCCAGAAACTCGGTGTGAACGCCCAGCAGATAGAACTGCTTGTGGATCAGGAATTGAAACACCTGCCACGTGTTCAGGGCGGACAACCGTATCTCTCAAGTGATAGTAATAATGTACTCGTGCGTGCGCAGGAGACAGCCCAGAAGGGTGGCGACGAGTTTGTATCAGTAGAGCCTGTGTTGCAGGCCCTGTTGAGCGTTAACTCTACAGCCTCACGCATCATGAAGGACGCTGGTTGCACAGAGAAGGAGATGGCGAAGGCCATTCAGGAGCTGCGCCAGGGACAGAAGGTGCAATCGCAATCGGCTGATGACAACTACCAGAGTTTGGAGAAGTATGCCAAGAACTTGGTGGATCTGGCGCGCCAGGGTAAACTCGACCCTGTGATTGGTCGTGACGATGAGATCCGTCGTCTGTTGCAGATCCTCTCGCGCCGTACGAAGAACAACCCGATTCTGATTGGTGAACCAGGTACTGGTAAGACGGCCATCGTAGAAGGTCTGGCAGGTCGTATCGTGCGTGGCGATGTGCCTGAGAACCTGAAGGACAAGCAGGTCTACTCGCTCGATATGGGTGCGCTGGTGGCTGGTGCGAAGTATAAGGGTGAGTTTGAGGAGCGCCTGAAGAGCGTCATCAACGAGGTGACGAAGGCCGAAGGACGCATCATCCTGTTTATCGACGAGATCCACACGCTGGTAGGTGCTGGTGGTGGCGAGGGTGCCATGGATGCTGCCAACATCTTGAAACCAGCCTTGGCTCGTGGTGAACTCAGGGCCATCGGTGCCACCACCCTCAACGAGTATCAGAAGTACTTCGAGAAGGATAAGGCCCTGGAGCGCCGTTTCCAGACGGTGATGGTGGATGAGCCCGATGAGCTCTCGGCCATCTCGATTCTGCGAGGCTTGAAGGAGCGCTACGAAAACCATCATAAGGTGAGGATTCAGGATGATGCCTGTATCGCAGCTGTACAACTCTCAGAGCGCTATATCTCAGAGCGATTCTTGCCTGATAAGGCCATCGACCTGATGGACGAGGCAGCAGCCAAACTGCGCATGGAGCGCGACTCCGTACCTGAGGAACTCGACGAGATCACCCGTCGTTTGGCTCAGCTCGAGATCGAGCGCGAAGCCATCAAGCGCGAGGGCGATGAAGCCAAGATTGCCCAACTCGATAAGGATATCGCCGAGTTGCGAGAGCAGGAAACCCAGTTCCGTGCCAAGTGGGAAGGTGAGCGCCAGCTGATTAACAAGATCCAGCAGGACAAGCAGGAGATGGAGAACCTGAAGTTGGAGGCTGAGCGTGCAGAGCGCGAGGGCGACTATGGTAAGGTGGCTGAGATACGCTACTCCAAACTGAAGGCCCTCGAAGATGATATCAAGGCCATCCAACAGCAGCTGGCTACCGCCCAGAATGGCGATTCACTCGTTCGTGAGGAGGTGACGGCTGATGATATCGCAGAAGTGGTATCGCGCTGGACGGGTATTCCTGTAACGCGTATGATGCAGAGTGAACGCGAGAAACTGCTCCATCTGGAGGAGGAACTGCACAAGCGTGTGATTGGTCAGGAGGAGGCCATTACGGCTGTCTCAGACGCAGTTCGCAGATCTCGTGCTGGTCTGCAGGATCCTAAGCGACCCATTGCCTCGTTTATCTTCCTCGGTACCACGGGTGTGGGTAAGACGGAGCTCGCCAAGACACTGGCCGACTATCTGTTTAACGATGAGACGATGATGACGCGTATCGATATGAGTGAGTATCAGGAGAAGTACAGTGTGTCTCGTCTGATTGGTGCACCTCCGGGATACGTAGGTTACGACGAGGGTGGTCAACTCACAGAGGCTGTGCGCCGTAAGCCTTACTCAGTGGTATTGTTCGATGAGATCGAGAAGGCCCATCCGGATGTATTCAACATCCTGTTGCAGGTGCTCGATGATGGTCGACTGACAGACAATAAGGGTCGTACAGCCAACTTCAAGAACACCATCATCATCATGACCTCGAACGCCACGCGTGAACAGCTTCGTGCTACCATGCGACCTGAGTTCCTGAACCGTATCGATGAGATTATCACCTTCACCCCGTTGACGAAGGAACAGATTGCCGACGTGGTTCGTCTGCAGATGAAGAAGGTGACTGACATGCTGGAGCCGCAGGGCATCCGTCTGGAGTGTACGCCTCAGGCCATCAACTACCTGGCTGAGGAGGGCTACGATCCAGACTATGGAGCACGTCCCGTGAAGCGAGCCATTCAGCAGTACGTGCTGAACGATCTCTCAAAGAAACTCTTGGCCGATGAGGTGGATCGCACCAAACCAATCATCATCGATGAGTTTGGCGAAGGTCTGGTTTTTCGCAATTAAGAAGAAGGTCATCCGCTGTCAGCGGATGACCTTCTTTTTTTTGTGGATAAACACGCCCTTACCCGTTGGAGGGCCTTGCAGGCGCCTCCCTTGGAGGTCATACCACGAATCTTTCAATTCTGAATTTTCAATTCTCAATTCGTTAATCCCCGACGGTACTTGCATAAAGTCAAACGAGATGCTGCCATCGCTGGCTACTTGGATATTCGTGATGGCCTTCTGCATGAACTTCGCCCCGTCAGCATTAGCATAGTAAAGTGTGGCAGCTGGTGAAGTACCATCCGTGAGGCCTTCATTGATAAAAAGCGTCTCTGGGTTGGTAAAGGGATAGACCGAGGTACTGAGATAACGGTTGCGCGCCCAAGGCTCCATCGTATATTTCCCGTCATCCTTGCCATCGTTCTTGGGATCCCAGTCTATATAGGCTTTACCATCAGCATGGAACAGGTCATAACGGTAATGCCCATCGACATTGTTTACTTGGTTACTGGTCCACTTATCTTGGTTGTAGTCTGCGTGGAAGATGGCCAGTCCCTGACCAGGAATACAGTAGTCCCATTTGGTCTGTCTGCGATTCTCTAGCAGATAGAACTCATCATCATAGCCAGAGTTTCGGATGAGGTAGGTCTCCCCTCCCTCACTCACGGGTTTCATACCAGTAATGGTGGTGGGCGAAGTGAGTTCGATGGGCGATGCCCAGCCCAAAAGCATCTTCTCCAAGGCAGAGAAGTTGGGCGGACACCAACCTTTGTTGGTGTAGTTGCCACCATCCATCAGATCCCATTCGTCAATCGCAGAATAATAAGTGCCTCCCACGGGATAGAGATCAGGCAAACCCAAACAGTGGGCGAACTCATGACAGATGGTGCCAATGCCACACGAGGTGGCATCTCTCCACAGCTCACAACTGATGGAATACATGCCAAGACCCAACCCGCCTGGGGCATTAAAAATAGCATAGCCGGTACTGGGCCATATATAACCCTGGCCCTTCATCTGATTGCCACAATAACTTGCTGCCACGAAGATGATCTGCTCCACCTCGCCATCGCCATCCCAATCGTAAATCTTGAAGTCGGTGGTAGTGGTGGCGTTCAACTGGCTCAGGGCGTCTCTCATCGGGTGATCATTATAACTACCGCCTTTGGCTTCATCGCTCACCTTAAAGGGACCGTAGACATCGAACTTGAGATTGAACAGGCCACCCGACTGATCACGGAAGTAATCAGCCACACAGCCCTGACCATAGCCCTCATTAAAGCCAGGCTCATTGAACATGCGATCGTAAAAAGTGTTAGGATCGGCCATGGAGAAGTCCGCGTCAGCGAAGGTGATCAGCACCACTGCCTGACGATAGGTCTTATTAGCATCCCAATCCTTACTAGGATAGCGCAATGTTGCACGCGTCCCAGCCTTATCCGTAGGGATATTTCGAATACAGGGCCTATGATGTTGAGCGCCGACTGGCAGCACAACGAACATCAGTAATAGAGCGAATGAGATATAGGATCGCCTCATGTTTTAGGAGTTCAGGGAGTTCTTGGACGAGCCAAGCGGCAAAGCCGAGCGCAAGGAGTTCAAGGAGTTCAAGACATATGTTCTGCTGCAGTCTTTGCCTACAGAGTAACGTCCTGTACTCCCTGTCTCCATGTCTCCTTGTCTACTTATTCGGGCACCAAGGCTTCAACGTCTTGAAGAAGTCATTACCCTTGTCATCCACGAGGATGAATGCGGGGAAGTCTTCTACTTCAATCTTCCAGACAGCCTCCATACCGAGCTCAGGATACTCTACGCACTCAATGCTCTTGATGCTGCTCTGTGAGAGTACTGCAGCCACACCACCGATGGTACCGAGATAGAAGCCACCATGCTTCTTACATGCCTCAGTCACTACATCTGAGCGATTACCCTTGGCAATCATCACGAGGCTAGCGCCATTAGCCTGGAACTCATCCACATAGGGATCCATACGATTGGCTGTGGTGGGTCCCATCGATCCACAAGGATAGCCCTCTGGAGTCTTGGCTGGTCCTGCATACAACACGGGATACTTCTTGAAGTAGTCGGGCATACCCTCACCTGCATCCAGACGAGCCTTCAGCTTAGCGTGAGCGATATCACGAGCCACAATAATGGTACCCTTCAGGTTTACACGGGTAGAAACAGGATACTTGCTCAGCTCCTTACGTACAGCATCGATACCCTCGTTCAGGTCGATCTCAATGCCCTTGCCACCCTCACCTGGCTTGCGCAGCTCCTCAGGAATCAACTCTGTAGGGTTGCTGTCCATCTTCTCCAGCCAGATACCATCAGCATTGATCTTGGCCTTGATGTTTCTATCTGCAGAGCAAGACACTCCCATACCAATCGGACAAGAGGCACCATGACGAGGCAGACGAACCACACGGATATCGTGAGCCAGGTACTTACCACCAAACTGAGCACCCAGACCAATCTTCTGAGCCTCCTTGATGAGCTTCTGCTCCAGATCAACATCACGGAAA
>Ga0310694_10002416_pt1 | contig 19214 bp, 24 predicted proteins | sample 174DNAGHGhighgp2_FD_203884 | JGI IMG/M metagenome (GOLD analysis project Ga0310694, IMG submission 203884) | Sheep rumen microbial communities from Palmerston North, Manawatu-Wanganui, New Zealand - 1742 DNA GHGhigh gp2 (v2) (version 2) | ecosystem: Host-associated > Mammals > Digestive system... | reverse complement strand
ACCCTCCTTATCTACCTCATACCTGGATATTTCCCATTCAAAATCCACAGCTGAAAGGCCTGCGCGGATCATTCCGATCCTGTCCTCGGCATCGGTGATCTTTATCCCCATCTTTTCCTTCAGATATGGATGGCCTGCCGGCACTATGCAGATCCTATCGGGATGAAGCTCATCATACACATTTGTCAGCAGATCAAGATGTCCTTTGTGGAAGGGATCGAAGGTTCCTCCATAAAGAGCTATTTTTATCCGGCGGTTTGTTTCCAATGATGATTATCCTTTCAAAGTACGGGCATAAGGTTATCGCAGACATGGTTATTGAGCTATTTGTCCCTACATCAATGTTTCTTCGATAAGAGCCTCGCAGCCTTCTGTAATCTGTCTGTACACTCCGGAAAAGTCCCCTGTATACCACGGATCATCAATATCCTCCGAACGCCCTGTAAAATCCATAAGGAGCCTGACCTTACCATCCGGATCGCCTCCGAGGATCCGATGCATATAGCTCAGGTTAAGCTGCTCCATACCAATAATATAATCCCATTTGTCGTAATCGTCACGTCTCATCTGGCGTGCGCGCTTTCTCCCCAGGCCCAGCTCGTTATCCGGTGTGCCTATTCCATGCGCCTTAAGTTCCCTCTGCGCCGGAGGATAAACGCCGTTTCCGATCTCCTCGGTGCTGGTCGCCGCGGATTCAATATAAAACTCATCCGATATGCCGCGCTTTGCAACCATATCCTTCAAAATAAATTCTGCCATGGGGGAACGGCAAATGTTGCCCCAGCAAATGAACAGTATTTTTATCATTTCCTTAAATTCCTTGATTTTCCAGTATTTTCAAGGGTTACAGACCTTTTTACACATGGGGCAAAAGAGGTGTTTTTTCTCAAATCTTCTCATTTTTTCGCATATTTTCTTCTGCAAAAGTGGTAAATTGAGTGGTAAATTCAAAATTAGTACCACTCCGGATTTATGCGGTTTCTGAGGTGATTTTTGAGATTTTTACCATCTCCGCCTGTGCGTCATCAATCCCGACATGGGTGTATGTATTAAGCGTTACGGATATATCCGCGTGACCCATGATGTACTGCAATGTCTTGGGGTTCATGCCCGCTTTGGCCATATTTGAGCAGAATGTATGCCTGCAAACATGCGGCGTGATCGCAGGAAGCTGTACCCTGTAGATACCGTTGTACTTTTCAACCGCATGCTGAAAATACTTTTCCCAGTGCAATGCAACCATAGGCATCCCATTCTTATCAAGAAAAAGGAATCCGCTGTAACCATCTATCATTGGCTCAACCTTAACCTTCTTCCTGCTCCCGATGACCCGTCTGAAACACTCTGCCACTTCCTCAGTCATAGGTACAAAGCGCTTACCGCTATCCGTCTTAGGCTTTTCGATGATATATTTCATCCCGCTGGTTCTCTGCAGCTGATGATCAACCTTGATCCTCATGGTATCAAAATCAATATCCGCAGCTGTAAGACCACAGAATTCAGAAATTCTGAGTCCAGTATTAAACAGGATGAAAAACGCATCATAATACCTGCTAAAGTGTCTGTCTTCCCTTATGAAATTTAAAAAGTCTCTTTCCTGCTTCCTTGTGATCGCTTCGCGCTTTACGCTATCGTTTACGACCACAGTAGCCAATTCAAAACCAAACGGATTCTTTCGGATAAGATCATCAGCTTCAGCCATTTCAAAAGCCTGTCTCAGCACTCCTCTTATCGTATGGATCGTACTGTAACCTTTTTTATCAATCTGCTGAAGTTTTATCAGCCATGCCTTGGCATCTGAAACTCTGACGCGGTCTATGCGTTCCTTACCGAAAGCTTCTTTCTTCAAGAGATTGATCACTGTCTTGTACCCTGCTGCCGTACTGTGTCTTACTCCTACCCTTAAAGAAATATACTTTTCGCATAAAGAAAGGACCGTGTAGTCTCCACCCTTAGGCACTATCTCGTCGGCAAGATCCTGTCTTATCTTTTTCTCTTTTTCCCTGAGCGAAAGATCTTTTCTCTTTCCCTTGGGCAGTGGATCGTTCTGATCAAGCCTCCAGCTGTACACATCGTGCTCTTCACCGTTTCTGTCAGTATATTTAAAACGGTATCTTCCGTCCGGTCTTTGACTCTCTCCCATGTTAAGAATACGATTCTTACTGTCTCTTCTTTTCTCACTCATGTTTATCCTCCTTCCAAAAAAGGAAGAGAGCCGGATTCATGGATTTATTCTACCATAAAGCCGACTCTGCTTCTACACATAATTCGTTCCGGTATTCCTTACAAAGTGGTGGCTTTTTCAAGGAATTTCTCAAACAGCGGCCGTTTTATCAGCACCCTGTTTCCATTTAGGATAGCAAAATCCGAATCAGGATATCTCTCCACCAGATCCCGAAGTTTTGATTCCCCGATATGGTAGTATTCAGCTGCCTCTGTTATGGTAAGCGTAAACCTTTTCCATACCGGAGTACTTTCCGTAATGACGGATCTTCTTGCACTGTGATCAGCCATGTTCAATCCCTCCTTTCCTTGTTCTTCATAAGTAATGTGGGACGACATGCCTGCTAATCCGTGACAAAGAAATATTTTTTTTCAAAAAATAATTTAATCGGGGCCGATTATTTTTCAGTTCAAAAAGTAGCGAATAATCGACCCCGAACAAAGCTAAAGGCCGCATAAATACTGAATTTATCGACCCCGATAATTTTTGGAAAAGCCCATTTTCACAAGTGCATTTTTATATTTAAGAAAATATCGGGGCCGAACAACCTTCAAACCCTTGAAAAAATGGAATTGTTCGCCCCCGACAAAAAATAAGCAAAACAGCAAAAAAAGGATAACAGGATACGCCGAAAGTTGCAGGGCAATTTTCCGCATTAACCGTGCGCTTATGGCGTCCGGAAAAGGGCTCAGCCCTATAACCTCAATGGTTGCAGCTTCTCTGCGAAAAGCAAAATGAGCTTTTACACCCCTGTAAATCCGGTTCAAAAATTAAATGGTTTTTAACCCCTAAATATGAAAAGCACAAAAAAAATGCGGCGTCACTTAGACGTCACATTTTTAGGCAATCTATGAAATTTTACCGTTTCGGCGTCAAAATGACTACTTTTTTCATTTCACACACCAGTTCAGGATCTCATCTATAACAAGTTTCCCATTTCCTACATTACAATGATTTTGCGCATCTTCCTTATCTGTAAAAAGTCTGAAAGTAAGACTTCTCACATTCTTAAGCATATTGATTTCCCTGCCGACATGCTTATAATCGATAAAATGATCCTTGTTTGCACCGACTATCATCATATCCTGCTTAATCTTATCTGCAACAGGTTCCAAATCATAAAGCTTCAGTTTCCTTGCATATTCGTATACATCTTCCAGTCTTCCTCCGTCCCGGTTTATGACACGGTTTAACTGATAATTAAAATTTGGATTATCGTTCAGTTCATAAACGCCCTTCTTTAATTCAATTCCTGTGCGATATCATATTTCTTCATAGAACGCTCCATCATTTGAACAACTTAAGTTACATCAATGACCTTTCTTTTTATATCCACAATCACAGTACGGACCGCCGGATGCAAGTGTGTATTCTCTTACAAAACTTGATGTTCCGCCAAGTTCGCTCATGGTGTAGTCCAGATGACACATTGCCGGGACAAGATCATATAGGCCATATTCTCTCATAAGGGTGCAGATTCCACACTTGTAAAACCTCGCCTCATATCCGCTTCCATCTTCATATGGAAGATAGTCCATATTCCAGGAATACGGATTCCGATCAGCCGCTTTCAGCGCAGCAGTCATCTGCATTTTTGCGATATCCTTATCTGTGAACTTTTTCTTTCCACCCATACGGCAAAAGGCCTTTGTCGCAAAATTCGTCATGGCATCCTCATAGTATGCTGTTGCTTCTTCGACCGTTGGCTTAGTATCCATACTTAAACATACAGAAATCAGGATTGCGCAGTTAACGATATTAGTCTTAAATATGTCATCCTTTTCAAATTCAGGGAGTCTGCCAATGATCTCTCTGTATTTCGTCTTTGCCTTTGCCATGATCTGCTTAGCTTCATCCTGACTTTTCTTAAGGTCATTCGCAAGTGCACTTTGAAAAGATCTTCTATATATGAACCACATGCCGGCAGGCATTCCGTTATACTTCATCTCTCCGAATTCTCCCACTTCAATTATCTATTAATTGGTTAGACGGCGCTAACCGCCAATAATTATAAATACTTGGGTGCCATTTATCAAGTTTTTTGACGTTCAAATCTTTCTCAATTTCTGAACCCTGTCACAGATTAAACTAAGAAACTCTTTGTCATGTGTCACGATAATGATTGCTTTACCATTAGCCGAAAGTTTCCTCAGCGTATCTTTCACCGCTAACATGCTTTTGTAATCCAGCCCCGAAGTTGGTTCATCCAACAAAAGAATTTCTTTATCTGATGCTTTACATACTGCAAGAGCAAGTCTCTGCTTTTGCCCTCCCGACAGACTCTGTGGATGCCTCTCGTTTAGTCCTGAAAGCATCGCCTCGTTCAGCAGCGATGCAGCCTCTTCGCTGTTAACCAACGGATTACCGAGCATACATTCATTCTCGCAGGAATCTGCAAACAGTTGATAATTTACATCCTGCATCACCATTCCAAATCTTTTTCTTCGAGATTTCCTTGTGCTTTTCTTCCCATCCAGAATAACGGCTCCCTTTTGTTTTTTTGACAGGCCTGCAAGCGCTCGCAATAATGTTGTCTTTCCTGCACCGTTTACCCCGGTAATACCCAATATTTCCCCTTCTCTTACATAAAGATTCAGATTTTCCTGCACGATGTGTTTTTTGTACGCCAATGTAAGGTCATTTACTTCCAACAGTTTTCGCTTTTCATAATTATCCGGATGTAAATCCGGTTTTAATCCTTTTTCGCTTTCAAAGCTGAGTTCTCGAAGCCCAAGACTCTTTCTCTCTTCTTCCGACATTCCAAAAAACAGTTCGGCATCCATGTCCTTCTCAATTCTGCCCTCTTTCATATAGATTACTCTGTCTGAAAGACCTTTAAGCCAGGACAATCTGTGTTCTGCAATAAGAACCGTTTTCCCTAATGCCTTCATCTTCTCAAGAATACCCCGGATCTTCAAAATAGCGTCGGGATCCAGATTCGCCGTAGGTTCATCGAGGACCACTACAGGTGTTCCTGCAATATAGCCGCCCGCTATCGCAACCTGCTGCTTTTCTCCTCCGGACAATTCAAACATGCTGCGTCCCGCAAGCCTCTCAAGTTTTAAATCCTTCATTGCCAGATTAAGTCTTTCCTCTATTACTCCGATGTCCACCCCTCTGTTTTCAAGTGTATATACAATTTCGCTCTCAACGTCGGTATTAAAAAACTGGGATTTCGGATTTTGAAAAACACTGGCTACAACATCAGAAAGCTTATACATTTCCGACTCGGAAACATCTATCCCATTCACATACACTTTTCCCGATGAACTTCCTTTCATCAAATGCGAAGCAATACCGTTGACGCTTCTGATAATCGTAGTCTTCCCACACCCTGATTCCCCACACAAAAGAACAAATTCACCCTGTTTTATCTCGAGGTCGATACCATGAATACCCTGCTCTTTTTCGTTACATTCATAAGCGAAATTATAATTATCAAATCGTATCACAGTAATCACCTCACATATGCATGATAAAACAATACACCGTGATCATGACCGCCATAACGATCACGATGTAATCTTTTACACCCATGGGCTTATAGTTCCTGCAGGTCGGCTTACATGGATTCTCTATACCTCTTGTAACAGCAGCCGTTGATAGTTCGTCTGCGCTATGAAGTGACGATACAAACAAAGGAACCAGATAACACTCCAATTTCTTCACCAACCGTAAAAACGGATTTTTTATCCCTCTTGTGACACTACGCATCCTCATCGCGTCCCGTATATGAAGCCATTCTTCTTTAAGCGTCGGTATGTACCTGATTGCAACAGCCACAGGTACCGTCACTTTTCTTGAAACACCCATACGTGTAAAACTTGCCGTCATCTCACTTACTCTCGTATTTTTATACAAAAGCACAATACACATTACTACCGGGAAAAAGCTTCTTATATTGACCACAAACATGGAGAGTATCATTTCGACAGTTTCAGGCATGACAGGAAATAATACAAACTGAACACCGCAAAAAAGAGCATACGTCAGAAGGATACCCGGCATGAAGCTCCCTTTTTTCGAGAACACTTGTAACACGGTCAGCCCCGCCATTATAAGCAGCTCTACATATATGTTTGAGTTCATTGTCGCCCATGTTGCCGAAAGAAGTGTCAGAAGAATGTAAGTACGAACATCCAGCTTCATATCATACGATACCTGCCTTTATAAGATGTTTTTTCATAATTATCTGTCCAAGGCAGATTCCCAGAAAAGTTGTAAAAGCTGTTGCAATAATAACCACCGCCCACAAAGGCTTTATGTAATACATATACATCCTGAAAAACCATGCTTATATTCTCAAGAAGCTTTTCAGACGACATTTCCTTTACAGGTACACCCCTGAACAAAACATCTCCCGAATCCGTATCCCAAAACCTGGCAATCAGCCTTGTGATAGTGGATTTTCCCGATCCGGATGGGCCAACCAGTGCAGTTACACTCTTTTCCGGGAATTCCAGGTTTATATGATGCAAGGGTGATTTCAACTTTTATTCTCTATCCAGATCAATATCTCATCTATTACCAGTTTACCGTTTCCTACATTACAGTGGTTCTGCGCATCCTCTTTATCGGTAAAGAGACGAAAAGTGAGACTTCTCACATTCTTAAGCATATTGATCTCACGCCCGATAAGCCTGTAATCGATAAAGTGATCCTTATTTGCCCCCACGATCAGCATATCCTGAGTGATACTATCGGCAACAGGTTCCAGATTGTATAGTTTCAGTTTCTTTGCATATTCATATGCATCCTTTGCTTCATAGGCATACATTCCATGCTTTAAGCCCCAATCAATCAGCGGATCCTTCTTTGCTTTTATATTGAAAACAAAACTGAGCAGTGGCCTTGCATGAAGCTTCATCAAAATACGGAATGCTCTTTTTGCTCCTTCAGGCAGAACTCCGATGATGACATCCTGAAAGCATGGAAAAACGCTCCATGCCACAACCTTTGTAATCCGATCATCAAATGCTGCCGCTCTGGGTGCAAGGTATCCTCCGAGCGAAATTCCTATAATAGTAACATCTTTAAGATCAAAGTAATCAAGGACAGCCTTTACCGGCCTCTCCCACTCGTGTGTAAAATGGATGCCCTGAATTCTCATCACGCCGCCCTGCCCCGGCCCCTCAAACATATATACCTCGAAGCCCTGCTCTCTCATATATAATACAGTAAAGAGAAACTCTTCAAAGTAGCTGTCGTTTCCACCGTGGATTAGGATCGTGCCCTTGCTTTCTCCTTCAGGGACAACATGCATAACCGGCAGTTTTCCGTTTTCATAAGGAACTTCTGCTTTTTCTATGATTGGATCAACGCCCTCGAAATAATTCGCATAATACTGATAAAAAAGCTCCGTCGCCTTTACGTAATACTTCTTCTTGTCCGGATCGCCATCATACATAAAGAACTCGCTCATCCGATAGTACGCAATGGCATTCTCAGTTCTGTCCTCAGCCATTGCTTTATCTCCAAGAGCGATCAGTTCTCTTTTCCAGTCTGCGCTGTTATGAATCTTCCCGGCTATCACCTCGATATCTTCCAGCCGTCCGCCATCCCAGTTGATGACGCGGTTTAGCTGGTAATTGAAATTGGGGTTATCGTTCAGTTCATAAACGCCCTTCTTTAATTTGATACTTTGTGTGATATCATGTTTCTTCATAAAAAAGCTCTCCTTCCGCATATGCTGTGCCTTATACCGGAAGTATAGCTTTTTTCAATAATGAGTACTTTCAATTAGACGCTAATCTTTAACTTCGGATGAATTCCGAAAATGATATGCCAAACATCCTCTTACAGGTGGATGCAAAATGCGATGGCGTGTCGAACCCGGCCCTTATGGCAGCCTCTGTTATATTGTTATCCTGCAGGTAATGTATATATCCCTTCTTCATCTTATCAAGTGCGATGTATCGGTGTAGAGATATTCCCATCTGCTCCTTAAAAAGATGACAAAACCGGCTCTTTGAAAGACAGGCCTTTTTGCAAAGAATCTCTGCAATGTCAGACGGTATCGTTTCGATCTCCTTTAAGAGAGAAAGTGAATCCGTTATCCTTTCATCAATCCTGCCTTCAATCTTGGAAAGTCCAAGTCTCGCAAGCATTTCGCTGTCTGATTGTTTTAAATCATGCCCGTTCTTCTCATAAATCTCAATAAGTCCGGCAGTGATCTCACTATCTAAAACAGCGTATTTCTCACCATGAAGATACTTTTCATTAAGTGCCCTGTCATAATCCGATGTCGTATCAAAAAGATAAAGCAGCATATCACCACGATCCATATATACGGTATGAATAAGATCTGAAGCGATAATAACCGCACCTGCGTCAAAATCCTGTCCGTCGGCCATCACATGAAGCTCTCCTCCGATTCCCATAACTATATGAGACGCAAGATGAGCGTGCGGATCAGGCACCCTATACTCTGATAACATCAGTATATGATCATAATCAAATAGCATGTCTGTCATTTTCAATCACACACTTTCCCTCTAACGCTGTTTCTTTCTCCAGTAAATAGATGTTGTTAGAAACACAAGGGCTTCTCCCATGCTTTCACAAGCTCCCCATGCTCCGGCTACCACTGTATCTCTGAATGCAACTTTCCATATGATACCCAGGATCACTGTTCCTACAGGTCCCACAAGGCACATGATCCTCGGCAATCCCGTCTTACCCGACACAACCGCAGCAAAATGAGTTATGTATTCCAAAAACAGAAATGCGATCAATACCATATCAAGCGGTGCCAGGATTCCCTGCCAATGCTCTGCGACTGCATATGCGACTTCAGCTGTACCGCCCGATGAAATGATACTTTTATAAGTGATAGGGAGAAGGGATCCCAAAGCAAAATGCAGAAACCCTGTCGCCGCAACTCCAATTGCCATGAATGATGCAAGCGTCCTGAGTACTTTCCCACAGGTTTCTTCTATCATTTTATAATATGAGTAAAACGCCGGAAGCATGAGTATCATGCCTGCAAACCCCAGCCATGCAGAAAGCACAAAACGCCACTCGTCAACTTCAATCCATAAAGGATCTATACCCAAATCGCTGTATCCTTTATAGCAATATAACAGGCAGTCTCCTATCACAAAGATAATTCCGCCTCCAATCATCCTGCAAGCTGCATAATCCCTGCCTGAATTGCGGCCAATAACGGAAATCCTATCAGGGTGCCGGCCCATTTGACTGCCAGTGTCTTTCCATGAATATACGGCACGAACTCCTCTGTTCCCGGAATAATCCACGCCCTGGTACATCCTACCCACCACCAGTCGATGAATATGCGGTCAAACAGCCCCGAAATCAGATAGATGATAGTCAGCTGAACAAATCCATCCATAAAACCATCCACGCCGTTATAGAAATATACAACTGTCGGAACAACAATGAGCAACGGAATGAACAACGCCAGCGCCGTAATGACATTGATCTTCTTTATCCTATCTTTTGTAGTCAGCCCAAGCTCTATAACCCTGTCCTTTACTTCCTGTTCATAAAAAACAATAAGACCAACCGGTCCGTCTTTTGCTATGCCCACAACACAGACAAGCAATAGCCAAAAGCTCATTACCAATCCTTCAAAAACAACGGTCATTTTCGTCCTCCGCTCATCCAGATTTTGATAGCATTTCGTATTTCCCTGTCGATATCTTTTCTGGTCTGCTCGCATTCCTTTGGATGTTCCTTTGCAGACCTAAACATTAGTCTCATGAATAACCTTAATCCGACAGGGAGTGCTATACGAAGCATAGATTCAGGAAGCACAAAATGTGTCCCGTATTCATATGTGATTGCCTTGTATTTACATATGTGAGGTTTTTCTTCAAGACGTCTTTTCATTCGACGCACATATTTCCCGGCATCCCAAAGAGTATCGTCATCCGCCCCTATAAGAAGCAGATACCCGCTGATATTCTCTACCTTTATCATTTCATCTTCGGGATGTTCCCTGTCACGCTCGGAATCATCAAAGATTTTTCTTGAACACAGGTAATTCCCGCTTCCTTTTGTTTCTTCCATAATGACATTCCAATACTTCGGATGCTCATATACAAAAGGCATATAAGGCAACGGCTTTCCGCCTTTTGATAATGTGGAAGCCCCCGGCACCGGCCATTCCTTGCATCCGTCTTTCTTGCCCTGCTCGAACCCCTGCCAGATGAAATCGCTCGCAGTCAATCCTACGGTCAACGTTATATCCGGTATAAAGGATGCCGCAGCAAGAGAATACATTCCAGCTGTTGACATACCCATAATTCCAAAGTATGAATTGCCACGGCTTTTGCACTTCTCTATCGCCTTCTCAACTCTTTCGATTGGACAGTTAACATGGCTGTAGTCCTTCTTCCCGGGAGACATACACATCACGTTTACACCCTGCCTGTGAAGCCACTTTGCCCCGCATTTTGCCATATAATCATTGGGATCGTCTCCGAACAATCCGATCATCACATAATCCGATTGCTGCGAGCACTCATAATAGGTTCCATAGAATCCGTCATTTTCAACTGTAAAGCAAATCTTTTTCATCCGTTGCTATTCTCCTATTGAAAAAGTGTACATATCCATGCTGCCAGTGCTGAAGCTGCAGGGAAGATTATGAGCAGTTTAAGTAGCTGGCACTTAATGTTATATCCATATTTTCTGCCTGAATATACGCTATCCACTTCCGGAAAATAGAACTGGAAAAACTTAAATTTCATAAGCAGAAAGTAGTCAAAACATACCATGTCGTATATTTTGTACACAGTAAAGATCACTACAAATCTCACGAAAAACTGTATGAATGTGAATCCGCTTCGAAATCCGTCCCAGATAGAGATAACGCCCACGCCGATAATCAGGAGCATGCTGAATATCATTAAAGTCCACCCGATTATTCTCGCACCATAAAACAGTTCTTTTTCCCTTGGGATTATGACTTCCTGCGCTTCCTTAGGCGCCGATGAAAAGAACTTCTTGTCCTGGATAAATGCCACTGCCGAAAACATCATCAGCGTTATCGCTACGCAAAATACGATTGTGAGAAATATTGTTAATAGCATAAGCTCACCTCTCCTTAGCTTTTTTCATCATGAGCAGCAATCCTCCGAACATCCAAATATTTCCAATACTTATCCATCCTGCAGTAAGTGCATTAAAAAGCGCATGATTACCGGCAAACTTCATTAACATTGTTACTGTCATCCCAACGGGCAGTGAAAATATCCAGCACCACTTCGGGTAAGGCGTATACCCTTTTACAAAAGCCGTGATCTGTGCCGCACTCTGAATGATAAAGAATATCAGAAAAGCTATGATACCCGGAAGCAGAAAAAACTGTCCGAATCTGATCGTCTGTCTGACTGCTGTTTCCGGGCTCAAGTTCATCATCTGTCTGTAGTAATAAACTACCGCAAGACACGGAACATGTACTCCGCAGCCACCGAAAGCAATATACCCCAGTATTCCGCTTCGGAGCATATGTGCATATTTCTCTGAATATGGAGCAATCAGTCTATATACTCCGAAATAGCATAATCCTTCAAGGGGAATCCCAACGAAGCCAAGCATGGCTGACCAAAGAATCCCGGGATCCGATATGTTCGCATATGTCGAAAGCTTCTTTGCGATTCCGGTTAAAGTCTCATCTGATACTCCCCATCCAAGAAGCATATCTCCCACAAGCACCATTATTCCGGCACATAATCCGATTAAAAACAATTTACGGATCCTGTTCCAATCCAGATCTTTTCCAATTCCAATGTCGTTATATGTGTTCATTCTTTCTCCATCTGCATATATTAAAAAATCACGGCAACAATCCCCGCAACAATTGCCGCACCTATGACCCATATTAGAGTCAGGAATAATCTCTTTTTAAGCATTTGCTTTATAGTCTGAACATAAGGCATGTCTTCGCACCCGGGAAGCAACCAGAATTTACTGTATCTGACCCATACCTCATCGATTACGATGCCGTCATACCAGTTCATCGCTTCAAGGAACAGCAAGGCGTACAAATATGCTGTCTTGAAATCTGATATATGATTCCACAATCCTATGATAAGTACAAGAGTTACCAGCATGACGATATAAAACTCTGTCATAAATATCTTTCTTTTTCTGTTCATGGCTTCCCTTGTAGATAGACCTAACTCTATCGCTCTGTCCTGTACCGCTTTGGGATAGAAATACAGCCCGTTTATTGCTCCCCCGCGAACAGAATACCTGACCATCAGAGTAAAAATCAGACAATATATGAACAACTGTAGTATTATCATTTAAGTCACCCCAATTATCTTCCAAACAGTCCTTTTATACATTGTCATCACCCTCCAGGAACTCTTTTAATCTTTCAGCATAGATTCTCGTATGCTCATGAAGCATCTGTCCATGTCCCATTCCTTTAAACACCCTCTTTTTCATCTGAGGGAGATATTTCTTCAAGGACCTTGCACTCTTAACGGGATAGAGTTCATTTTCTCCGTGCCAGAACACGACCGGATTATGATAATCCCTGATTCCGTCCTTTATAGTATACGTGTAACAAGAAAGAGCGGCGTTGCCGACAGATTTAAGAGATACTCCCTTATAAAGTGTATCTACTATGCCGTTGTTACCCTTTCCCATAATGCTTTCCACAAGCGGTTTCGGCATATGGATATTCTTTTTGATGCTCCAGATTGAGCCTTGGAACAACCACTTGAAGGGATATGTCATAATGCCCATTTTTATCACAAATGCAGCATCCAGAACAGTTCTTCCTACTTCTATGTTTCCTCTGCTGATCAGTTCTGTCGCTATTGTTCCGCCAAGCGAAAACCCAAGCAGACCATAGAGTCTGCCGTTAAGATTGTCCTTTACATATTTCTCAATCTTCTGCGCTGCATCGGTTACAGAAATAAAAACTCCTTCTTCATTTCGGGAATGCCCATCCAGCTCACAAACGATCACATAATAATCCGTCAGATACGGCAAGAGCGGATCAAACAGATTCGAAGTATTTGCCATACCATGGATCAGCAGAATCGACCTTTTTTCTTTATCTCCATGTGTCAGAAATCTCATGATACCGCTATTTTTCCTCGTATACGTATTATTTCCTGCCAACCAGCAGGCTTGAGCCCTTAAGCATCATCTTAGCCGCTTCCCGTTTTGTCATAAACATTCCATCGTCTGTCGGGATAAGCTTTACTTCTTCATACCCGGCATCAAGAAGTTCCTTAACAAACTTCGTCATATCGCCGTAACGACCTTTAGACATGATGTCATGAATGGCAAAGGTTCCCCCTTTTTTCAGTACTCTCAACGACTCACGCAAAAGATCCTGTTTATTTACGGGAATGTTGTGATATACATAGTTACTCGTAACAGCATCAAAAGTTTCATCCGGAAAATCAAGTTTTACCGCGTCTCCTTGTCTGAACTCCGTGTTTGACACGCCTTCAGCCGATGCGTTGCTCTCGCAAAGGTTCTTGCTGAAGGATGCGTATTCTTTCCCCCAGCGGTCAATTCCGATAAAGCTGCTCTTCGGATTTCTTTTTGCGCAGGCTATCGTCAGCGCTCCGCTTCCGCACCCTACGTCTAGCCCTTTCCCGCTTTCCGGAAGTTTGACATATTCCGCTGTACCTTCAATGATCTGCTTTGACAGCTGCCTCTTCCCATTATAGGAAAACTGACGGTAAGCCATGATTGACCACTGCGCATACTTTCCGCACCCCAATGCTCCCAGTCCAAGAACGATTCCCGTTCCTATCCTTACGGGCATTGCTGCATTTCTCAGCGCCACAAAACTTCCGACAAATGCGGCAGTCAAAACTACCGTCCCTGCCACCAGTCCATAAATCATTCCCTTCGGTACCCAGTTTTTGTAATCAGGTTTCATAACTTGAATCAGCCTCCTCATTATTATTTTTCACATAGCCTTTTGATCCTCTTTGCGAGCTTATCCGGATGAAACGGAGCAAGCCCGCCATGTCCGACATCCTTAAATCGTACAAAGTTCGTATTCGGATACGCTTTTTTGATGTATGCCATATCCCATTTCCGGTCCTTTTCCTCCGCATCCGCGACCCAGTATTCTATATACGGGCAATCCGTTACAACCCTCTTTGGCATTTCATAATTGTTTGCCGAATCAAAGGTTCGCCAGATTGTTTTGTAGCTTATCATTTTCAACACCTTAGCCTCGTACCTGATATCTTCCTCTGACAATTCATCCGTAGAAAATGCTTTTTCGAGAAGTTTTATCCCACCGAGCTTTCCCATGGAGATCATAATAAAATCCCTGAGTGCGATAAACCTTGTTATAAGCCACGGCAGCTGGTATGGTGTAATACCGCCATCCAATACAGAATGCTTAAAACGGATAACATTGTTTGACAAAAGCTTAGCTACCACAGCTCCGCCCATGGAGCAACCGTACACGCATTCAACTTCCGTCATTTCTTTATCTTTAAGCCACTTTTCAATCTCTGTGGCAATACTCTCTATACTTGTAAAGTCATCCTTACGGTCCGGATCATATCCCGGAAGTGCCGGTATGATCAGATGAAAGTCTTTTTCAAGCAGCGGAACAACATACTCGAAATAATCCCACATTACAACTGCAGGATGAATGAGAAGGACCACTTTTTTGTTTTCTGTTCCTAATTCATGGTATGTCATGCTTTCTCCTGTTAACATTTCAATCAATTATTCATAAGCGGGACTCCGTCCAAATACTATTTTTATGATCTGCATGTTTACAAACCTGTCACAGAATCTGATCATAACCCTATGAAATCCGCCCACTTCTTTGTATATATCCCGATATCCCCGCATGTAACTCCTTGCAGTAACCATAAAATCTTTGTTCCAGTTCTCTATCTCGCTTTTATCTTCTATCGAAAAAAAGGCGCCCACATCCTTAATTCCCGCTTCCTTAAGCCATGTCCTGGTCATCAGCTTCGCACCGCGCCTGTTGCAGGAATCAAATGTGATCACCCCACCGGGAAAGCGCTCTCCCATGGTTAGAAACAGTCGTTTTACATCCTCCCGGCGAAAATAATAGAATACTCCGGCGGCATAAAATACAGCCCCATCATTAGCATCAATTTGGTCCATCCAACTGTAGTCATTCAGATCAGAGGCAATGTTTATCTCCCTTTCACCCGCCGGTAATATCTCATTTCTGACGGCAATCACATCCGGCATGTCAATGTTATACCCCATGCAATATCCGTTATCGCATTTTCGGAAAGTATCATCCAATCCGCAGCCAAGGTTGACAACCGCAGCACCGGGATGTTTTTTCAGATAATCCTTAACCTCCCATCCGAGATCATATTGTCTCTGGGCAACCTCAAGCGCTCCAAAAAGACCTGCTCCTGATTCCATCTTTTTGCCCTTTTCCGTGAAATCATAGTCAAGCAAACCGCATATTCTTTCCGCCTCCGGATCCTTAAAAAGCTGTGGAAACCTATCGGAGCAAACCTTTCTTCCGTATAGCGGTATAATAAGAGTTTCCTGAACCGTATTCTTCTCTATGTGATATTTCTTTTCCATTTATTTTCTCCGCCTTTTCCACGGGATACATCTGTTGACGCATTTCTTATAATCTTCATATTCTGCGCCGTACAGATCAGCAAGCCATTTTTCTTCTGTGTTCTTAAGCCCAATCGTCATAATTGCCCAATTGATAAAGAAAACCGGGATTAAGCAGACGTTATGCCACATAAAACTTATTCCTGTAAGAGCAAACCACCAGCCGCTGTACATCGGATTCCTGACCCACGCATATATACCGTCAGTCTTCAGTTTGTTTTCAGTAATACTCTCATCCATGCCGGATTTCAGTGCTCCGACAAACCAGATAATGAATCCGAGAATAATAAGAATACTTCCAGCTATCCTGAATACCCAGATTAGATTCCCTGTCAGGTTTCCGACCTTAAAAACATACGCAAACAAAACAATACAGATTGCGTTAAGCAATCCCATCCCGCAGATTAGATACGGCCCTATTCCAAAAAGCGGAAGCTTCTGGCTTTCCTTCATGTAGTTTTTAAGTTTCATCTATAAATCCCTCAATTCACAAAGCCTTTTGATCCTCTTTGCGAGTTTATCCGGATGAAACGGAGCAAGCCCGCCATGTCCGACATTCTTAAATCGTACAAAGTGCGTATTCGGAAACGCTTTTTTTATATACGCGATATCCCACTTCCGGTATTTCTTTTTCTTTAAGCCACCTCTCAATAGCAGCTACAATCTCTTCAATACTTGTAAAATCATCCTTCTGATCCGAATCATATCCCGGAAGTGCCGGTATGATCAGATGAAAGTCTTTTTCAAGCAGCGGTATGACGTACTCGAAATAATCCCACATTACAACTGCAGGATGTATAAGAAGGACAACTCTTTTGTTTTCTGTTCCAAATTCATGGTATGTCATGCTATCTCCCTGCTGTACCCTGCACCTGCCGGAATTTATCTTATAAGTGCTGACTTATAACTCTCTTTCCTGTTGTTCAACCGGCAGATTGGTTAAGCACTTCAGTCCTATCACTATGGTTGATACGTTATGAAGAAGTGCTGTGGATGTGGGGCTTAGAATACCTAAAAAGCCAAACAGGATAAGTGACGAATTAAATCCTAGAATAACACGGTAGTTCTTTTTCGTTCTTTTCGTCAGGGCATTCGCAAGTTGTCGCAGCTTAATCAGTTTGTCCAAATCCGAAGAATGAATGCAGATATCCGCAATTTCCCTGGCTATCGCTGCACCCTCCACAATGGCTATTCCCGTATCAGCCTCCGATAAGGCACAGGCATCATTCATGCCGTCTCCGACCATAATCACCGTATGCCCTTCTTCCTTCAGCTTTCTGATCTGTTCCGCTTTATCTTCCGGGAGGACCTCCGAACAGTAATCATCCAGTCCGATCCGGTTGGCAACGTATGCTGCAGCCTTTTCACTGTCTCCGGTCATCATGACGATTTTGGTGAAACCGGCCTTTCGTAAAGCATCAACAGTTTGGGCAGCCCCCTCTTTTATCGGATCTTCGATAAAAATGACCGCGACCACTTTATCGTCCAACGCCATATATAGTCGGCTGTTGGAGGCATCGGCAATTTCCGTTCTCTTTTCAAAATCCTCTGGCAGTTCACATTTTTCATCTTCAAGAACAAAATGCCGGCTTCCGATCAACACTCTTTTATCGTCAATTCTGCTTACAATGCCATGAGCGACAACGTATTCGACTTTGGAGTGCTTTTCTTCATGAACCAGGCCTCTTTGCTCTGCCTCTTCCACTATCGCATTTGCCACCGAATGCGGGAAATGTTCCTCAAGGCAGGCTGCAAGTCTTAACAATTCATTCTCCTCTTCCTCTCCAAAGATTAACATCCCCTTATATTTCGGAATCGATTTGGTAAGCGTGCCTGTCTTATCAAAAACAATCGTGTCTGCCTTGGCCAGATACTCGAGATATTTTCCGCCTTTAACAATTGCGCCCGTTTCCGACGCCTGCCTCATTGCCGAAAGAGTGGCAATCGGCATGGAAAGCTTTAATGCGCAGCAAAAATCCACCATCAGGATGGATGTGGCTCTGGTCAAGTTCCGAGTCAGCAGGTAGGTTAACAGTGCAGCTCCAAGTGAATACGGCACAAGGCGATCCGCAAGGATTCTCGCCTTAATCTCGGTATCCGAACGCAATGATTCCGACTGCTCAATCATGGCTACAATACGATCGTATCGGCCGCTTCCGGCTGTATGCTTTACCTCAATCAGCAATTCTCCCTGCTCCAATACAGTGCCCGCATAAACATATCCGCCATCGCATCTGTGTACGGGAAGCGGTTCTCCGGTCATGGATGCCTGTTGTACCTCTCCTTCTCCTTCGATTACAACTCCGTCAAGCGGAATAGCGTTTCCGGCGCGAACGACCACTCTGTCGCCTTCTTTCACTTCGCCGATGGGAAGCAAAACCTCCCGGTCCGTTTCGTCTTTAACCCAAACCTTGTCCATGGTAACAGACATACTTCTTGCCAGATTATCTACCGACTTCTTATGTGTCCATTCCTCAATAATGTCGCCTAATTTCAGGAGGAAAATCACATTATCTGCAGTATTGAAATCTCCTTGCAGAACGGATGACCATATGCTCGTTGCATCCAAAACAGGAACCGTAAGATGCCCCCTCAAAAGCTCTTTCATTCCTTCGGCGGCGTACGGAAGTGCTTTAATCACACTTATTACTCTTCTAATGCCTGCCGGAAGGAACAGCCTGTTGAATACTTTTCCCGCAATATGATAGAACAATTTATCCTCATACTGTCTTTGTATCTCTCTCGGTGTTTTGGCACCGGCATCAGGCTTTGGTGCTTTGGCAAATACATCTTCCGTTTTCACGGCGGAAAGCATCCGAATGACATTTGATCTTTCTCCGGGCAGGAATTCCACGATGACATTTCCCGTTCTTTCGTCTACACGCACTCTTTGAATGAAGCCAAACTGTTTGATATATTCTTCCATTGCATCTGCCTGATGTCCCGTTATTTCCGGAATCAGCATATGCACGCGAATCCGCCGACTCGTCTCATGCAGAATACGACATTTCATAATCAGACTCCCTGTCTTTTATCGGTAGTATTATTAATTCCTCAGTTCTCTTCTGTCTGAATCAGTTCCGTCTATTCCGCCGCTTCGGCAAAATCTCCCTCATTTGCATCGGGAATGATATTCTCAAGCTCATTCTGTTTACGACGTTCGTTAATCTCTTTCGCTTCGGCAAGGATGTCAGAGCATTCTTCTTTAACATTTGTCGCCGTTTTCATCACATAGTCTTTGCCTCTGAGCCCGGCAGCCACAACATGTGGATATACCTTTTTGGCGTCCTTGCTCATCAGTATTCTCATCCCTACCGTACCGAGCAAAAAGCCCAATCCTACAAGTCCCAATGATTTCCACTTCATTTCCAAAAACCTCCTCTGTTTTATAAATCTTGAGCAAAGGGATTTG
>Ga0310694_10002415_pt1 | contig 19220 bp, 14 predicted proteins | sample 174DNAGHGhighgp2_FD_203884 | JGI IMG/M metagenome (GOLD analysis project Ga0310694, IMG submission 203884) | Sheep rumen microbial communities from Palmerston North, Manawatu-Wanganui, New Zealand - 1742 DNA GHGhigh gp2 (v2) (version 2) | ecosystem: Host-associated > Mammals > Digestive system... | reverse complement strand
ATATCCGTTTTTCCGACCGCCGTACGACCTGTACGTTCTTTTCCGAGTTCGGTAATGAAAGTAATTTGTTACGCATTGCCTGCGAAGGAATGTTGGACTACTGGTACGTGTGGCTCGTTTGTCTGGCTTTTATAGCGCTGTTCATCCTTCTCACCCGCCGCTATTTTGTGGTCAGCACGCAGGTGCAACGGCGTTATTACCTTGTTGAGTCGCTGCTGTTTGCCGTTTCGGTTTATTTGAGCGTCATCGGTATCCGCGGCGGTTTCGGCCGATACACACGCCCCATTACCATCAGCAACGCGCTTCAATACACCAACACGCCCCGCGAGACAGCACTTGTGCTGAACACGCCGTTCTCGCTAATGAAATCGATTGAAAACACGCGTTACCGTGACCCGCAGTATTTTCCGGAAGACGAGTTGCCGCTGCACATGACCCCTGTTCATGAACCGGATGTACAAAGGGACGATGTACCAAGTATAAAGAAGAACGTAGTGATACTGATTTTGGAGTCTTTCAGCACAGAGTATATCGGTTTTTACAACCGTGATATCGAAGGCTACAACGGCTACACTCCTTTCCTTGACTCGCTTCTGGCGCAATCGGTAACTTATGAGTATTCTTTTGCTTCCGGCCGAAAGAGTATTGACGCCATGCCGTCTATTCTTTCCTCCATTCCCATGCTGATCGAGCCTTATATCGTCACGCCCTACTCGACTAATGCGATTTCTTCCATTGCGGATTGTTTGGGCAGGAAAGGTTATTCAACGGCTTTCTTCCACGGTGCGCCAAACGGCAGTATGGGTTTTCAGGCATTTGCGCGGAGCGCGGAGTTTGACCACTATTACGGGAAGAAAGAGTACGACGAGGCGTATGAAGACAATACGGATTTTGATGGTACGTGGGCTGTGTGGGACGAACCGTTCTTGCAGTATTACGCCACAACGATGAGCGAAATGCCGCAACCGTTCATGACCGCTGTTTTTACGGCCTCCAGCCATCATCCGTTCAAAGTTCCACAGGCGTACAAAGGAGTGTTCCCGAAAGGGCCGAAACCTATTCACGAGACTATCGGCTACGCGGATTTAGCCTTGCGGCGTTTTTTCGAAACAGCAAGCCGGCAACCGTGGTTTGAGCACACGTTGTTTGTTATTACCGCCGACCACACCAACGAATCAAGCCTGCAGCAATACATGAACGCACGTGGTTTATTCCAAGTACCGATAGCATTCTACTGCCCGGCTGTTTTACCTGCTTCGCGACGCCACGAGGTAATCAGCCATACCGACATAATGCCTTCCGTACTGGCGTTTACCGGTTACGACGAGGCATTCTTTGCATTTGGAGAAGATGCGCTTACGCACCCGAAGAAACATCCTTATGCCGTGTGCTACAACGAGCCGCTGTTTCAGATTTTCTCCGACAGTCTGATGTTACAGTTTGACGGGGAGAGAGTGACCAACAAAGCCGAAACGGAACTGTCTCCGACTGAGTTGGACATGTTAGATTACCTGAAAGCCACAATCCAACAATACACAAGCCGCATAATCAACAACGAGCTGACCGCACGATGAGACGTTTGCTATACATAGGATTTTGCCTGTTGCTCGTTTCCTGCACGCGAACGCCGGACTTTGAAATGCAGTTGCATGAATGTGCTCCAATGCCATTCAAGCGAGCCTCAGCGACTTGTTTTATTGTGGACGGGAAGGCATATATTTTCGGCGGCAGAGACGAGCGAGACAGTGTGTTGAACGAATTATGGCGCTATACACCGGCAACGGACAGTTGGGAAGATTTGGGCATGACACCTTTAACGGCGCGCGTCAACGCAACGGCATGCGTCACGGACGGAAAAGTGTATATCGGTTTGGGGTTCAAAGGCGGTTATTTCGACAAAACATCGTATCTGCGCGACTGGTGGGAATACACTCCCCATACAGGCAAATGGAAACGGCTGGCAGACTACCCGAACGGAAATACAGACCGCGCAACGGCATTTGCAGACGAAGGAGAATTATACGTCGGTTATGGTTTCAGCGACCGCTACGCACGGGACATGTTCCGCTATACGATAGAAACGGACAGTTGGGACAGTATAGATGTACAAGTGCCGTTTTTAGGCAATCCGCCGCGCTCTTTCGGAGGAACCGGCTGTACTTGTCAAGGAAGGCATTTTATGGGAACAGGCTATTTCGGCAACAGTCTTGACTGGTGGGCGGAACTGGTCGAAGGGACCCATTGGGAAGAACGTACCCGTGTGCCCGGCAGGACGCGAACGCTGGCTGCGACGGCTGCATCGGACAACTATATCTATTTATCCGCCGGACTGCATTACGGCGGAGTGAACACGACCGGAGCTGTACTGCAGGACATAAGGCGTTATGACCCTGTGACCGACAAATGGCAGTACGTAGCAGTTTTGCCACAAGGTATATTTAACCATTTCAGTTTTGCTGCCGGCAAACGGATTTACATAGGCGGCGGAGAAACAGACGAGACGCCGGACTGGCCTAAAACGGACAAATTGTACTATATTGAAGAGTAAGAGACATCCCCCATCCCCCTTGGGAAGTGGGAGAAAAGGAGAAAAAAACAAAGTTCACAGGATAATATACACAGTATATTATAGGTATAAGTAGGATACGTGATTGTCTCGTATCAAATAGGTATTAATTAGGCATTGATTAGGCATCAATTAGGCATCAATCTGAAAATTGAAAGGACGGAGGATAGTCATAGGGATTTTGGTTTGTGCGGGATGCATGAGTGTTCACGCACGGCGTTTGAGTTGGGACTGGTGGCCGACTGGGATTGTTGATTCCGTTTCTGCGGGTCAGGACACACTCCGTTGGACAGTGGGTCTGAGTGCCGTGGCATCCAGCGGCCAGTACGCTCCGTTTTGGTTGCAGAGCAATATGAATGGCGATGTGAGCAGCAGTCCTTTCAGCGGAAATCTGACGGCGGGTATATACAAAGAATCCGTTCATCCCGAACGCTGGTTTGATTATGATTTTGCGTTGCAAATGACCGGTCGCGTACAACATCCGGCAAGCGTTACGGGGTATTTCAATCTTGCGTACGCTCATGTTAGATTGTATCTGTTTGACCTCACGGCAGGCATCAAACCGATGATTTACGAAACACAAGACTCGCTCCTCACATCCGGAAGTCTGCTCTTTTCCGGCAACAGTCAGCCTCTTCCGCGTGTGACCTTTGGAATAGACCGCTATACTCCGTTCCCCGGCTGTTACGGCTACTTTGAACTCAAAGGCGGATTGACGCACGCCTGGATAGCGGACAATATATATATTAAAGGCTGTTATCTGCATCACAAATGGGTAGCATTCCGCTTTGGTGGCCGGTTTCCGGTAAATATCAGTTACGAGTTCCACCACGCCGCACAATGGGGAGGAATTCATCCGGAGTACGGGGATTTAGGGAACAATTTAAGTGCTTTTATGCATGTCTTTTTAGCTCATTCAGGAGGCGCTAACCAATCGGAACAGACCAATGCGCAAGGTAACCATATTTGCAGTCAGCAAGTAATGGTAACCGGCAAAGGAGAGGGATGGAACATTAGTGCCTATTGGCAGAATATATCAGAGGACAACCTTGCATTTATCGGCAAAGGAAAGAATCTGGCGGACGGTTTATGGGGCATCAGTATGCAACAAGAACGCTGGCCATTTATTGCGGGCGTGACATACGAGTTTGTCAACACGACCGACCAATCCGGTCCATGGCATGACCGTGACGGCTTATGCTATGCAGGTATGGACCGTTATTACCTTAACGGCACTTATATGAACGGATGGAACTATTTCTACCGCTGTATAGGTACGCCATTTGCGACCTCGCCGCTATATAATGAAGATGGAACTGTTCACTCCCTCAACAATCGCGTGCGCGTGCATCATTTGGGTGTCAGAGGATATATATATGGTTTCCGTTACCGAGTCAAGGCATCTTATGCGCGCAATTATGGAATTCGTAATTCGATTAAGACCCCGCTGAGCGACAACACAGCCTTGCTTTTGGAAGTAAGCAAGCACGTCGAGCAAGCATGGGGGCTGGATTTCGGACTGCGTTTGGCAGGGGATTTCGGTACGCAATGGGGAAATCAGTTCGGCGCACAACTAACGATCTGCAAACGAGGAATGATTTGTAAATGGTAAATGAACAAATGGTACTTGACCAAATGGTACATATCATCATGCCGGTAAAGGATTCGTTCGAAACAGCGGAGCAGGCAATCCGTGCAGTAGTGGCAAGCGGTTATTCGCTAACTGTTTACGACGATTATTCCTCGCTGGAGAATGCAGCTAAATTGGATGGTTTGAGTCAGGAATTGGGGATTGAGGTAATTCATTTAAGCGAATACTGCAACCATCCGTCGCCCAACTACCGCTGGGTATTAATCGACGCACAGAAAAAATGTATTGAGAAAGGCTGCCATCTGGTCATCATAGAGAGCGACGTGATAGTTCATCCGCTCGTAATAGACAACTTACTGTTTCGAGTAAAGTCCGGAGTTGGTTTGATTGCGTCAGCTACTTGTGACGAGACAGGTGCAATAAACTTTCCGTATGAATATGCACGTCGAATCAGGCAGGACGGCGTTTGCGACAAACGACTGTCGTTCTGCTGTACGTTACTGACCAACGAATTGCTACAAGCATATGATTTTGCGCAGTTGGATCCAAAGAAAGATTGGTACGATGTTTATATCAGCCGCAAATCCCGCCAATTGGGTTTTGACAATATACTTATTGTGTCTGATCCGGTCCTTCACAAGCCTCACAGCAGCCGTCCGTGGAAACAACTCAAATATACAAACCCGTTGCTGTATTACTGGCGTAAACTGATTTTGCGCCGTGACAAGATATGAAACCATTGGTATCCGTCATAGTTCCTTTGTACAATGCCGCTCCATACGTAGTCGAGGCATTGGAGAGTATCGTTGCGAGCACTTATCGTCCGATTGAAGTAGTGGTGGTCGATGACGGCAGTACGGATGACGGTTTGTCGAAAGTTGAAGATTTTGCGAAAACACATCCGGAAGTAACCGTTCTCACGCAGTCCAACAGCGGAGCATCGGCTGCCCGCAATCATGCTATCCGTTGCAGTCACGGAATTTATATTCTTCCTGTAGATGCAGATGATCTCATTCATCCGCTTTATATAGAAGAGGCTGTAGCCGTATTGGAATCTCGTTCGGATGTTCGAGTTGTCAGTTGCCGTGCAGACTTTTTCGGAGCCAAGAGCGGAGAATGGACATTTCCTCCGTTCAGCAAAGAGTTGCTTGCCCGCAAGAACATGATACATACATGCTCGATGTACCGCCGGAGCGATTGGGATCAGACAGCGGGCTATAACGAGCATTGTGCAGCCAGAGAAGACTGGGACTTATGGTTGTCTCTTTTTGAATCAGGCGGCGAGTTTGTCCGATTGCCGGAAATCCGTTTTCACTATCGTATCCGCATGGACTCGAAGCGCGTGCAGGATCGCGCTCTCAAGCGGCAACTGATAGAGGAAATCAATCGTCGTCATCCGGCATATATGGAGAAATATCTTGGCGGTCCTCTTCATTACCATCGCTCGTGGAGCCGTTTCTTGAATCGTTTCCGCAACGTCCGGCAAGTAGGAGATTTCGAACAATGGGACGAAGGAGTGGTGATAGACAATCGCCGGAATGTATTACGTGCCGTTGATGGAGCAATCGTCAAACATTTTCGCACGCCATCCTTGCCAAGAGGTCTGTGGTATGGCATTTTATGGAAAAGCAAAGCCCGCCGGAGCTATGAATATGCGCAACGAATGGAAGGACTGACTCCTGCTCCTATTGCTTACCGCGAGGTGCGCATATGCGGAATTTTGCGCGAAAGTGCATATGTTTGCCGGCGGTCAACATGTACTCATACATTCAAGGAATTGATTGAAAATCCACATTTCCCGCAGCGCGAGCAAATACTATTTGCCATCGGACGGTTTACAGCAGAGTTGCATCAGCGCGGGATTTGGCATCGTGACTACTCGCAGGGGAATATTTTATTTAATGACGACGGCAGTCAGATAGAGATAATCGACCTGAATCGAATCCGCTGGCGCAAGCGTGTGTGCGGAGATCCGTTCGTGCGGTTGCAAAAAATCGGTCCGGAAGGACTTCAAATACTGAAAGCAGGCTATGAATCGGTATCAAGACATCATCGGGCGCATTAATTACGGCTTGTTTCTCACCGTAGTGGCATTGTTGCCTTTTCCGCAAATAGCGTTGCGTTACGCCGTTGTGCTATGGGGCATTAGCTGGTTGTTGGAAGGTCGCTGGCTGCGCAAACCTGAATTGTGTTTACGGCAGTCGGGATCCCTTATTCAAATTCCGATTCTCTTGTTCGGCGTGTGGATTATATGGAAAGCGCTATCGGGAATATGGTGTGCCGACCACGCTGCCTGGGCATGGCAGATGGAGCGTTATCTGACGTTCTTTTGCATTATTCCAATCGGAATCTGGGGCGTAAATTCGCATTACGATTGGCGGAAGGCAGGAAAAGTGCTGGTTTGGAGTTGCGTGGCGGCTGTTCCGCTCTACATGATTCTGATGACCACCCTATACCACCATCGGGAAATCATCGATATGCTTCAATGGAAAGCCGATTGGGATTATTCATGCACGAACTGGTACGCATTTGTGAGCACGAACATCTCGCATGTCAAACATCGTCTGTTCCTTTGCAGCATCGAGTTGCTGGGTGTTATTATGGCGGTACAAATATGGCGGGAAGATGTTCGGAAACTGATTTGGATGCTTCCTGTTATGTTAGCGATTATACCTTTGAGCGGCTCTCGGCAGTCTTTGCTAACCGGTATTGTTCTACTTTGTGTTGCCGTCATTTATGCGTTGCCGCAACAGAAACGTCTCAGATACAGTCTCGTCATTTTGCTCTCTGGCACGCTGATTGGAGGCGGATTGCTGTATTTCCATCCGCGTACGCAAGAAGTCGGAGAAGAGGATGCCATCCGTCCAACTGTTTGGAGTTTGGCTTTACAACATCCGTCAGACTACTTGTTGTATGGTTTGGGCGCGGGGCAAAGTACATCTTATCTTGTAGAGCGATATGAAGAGGAAGGTTTGGAGTTCTATGCTGCCAAACGTATCCACGCACATAACCAATATGTAGAGGAACTATTGGAAACAGGTATCTTTGGATTGCTGCTCTTTCTATTTGCCTGGCTTTCCATAGCATTCTGCACAAAAAAGAGAGGACGGCTGACAGCCATCCTCTTTACCATCCTATTTATGCTAAACATGTTGACAGACTGTATGTTCGGCGTTTTCTGCGGTATTGCTCTATGGGCAGTAGGTCTGCTCCTTATCCGATTGCAAGAGGAGCACTACAATCCCCGCAGATAGTGTTGTTTCTTGCCTGCCAACTCTGCCATCAACGGTTCTAACTCAAACCGGACAATCATCTGCTGCTGATGTTGCAAACGTATTCCATCGTAGTGCATATTCCATGAGAAATAGAGGTTTACGAAACTGCTTCTATACAAGTATGCAAATATATCCGTGCGGTTGTATATCCGCGACTGATAGAAAGGCTCGCCGAGACAAAGAAACGCATTTCTCGGTCGCAGTGGTTGCAAGTTATCACCATAATAGAATGTATTTTTTAATCCCAGGAACCACCAGTTGGCATAGAGTTCAATTATCAATCCGTGGTTAAAGAAACTCTCTTCCACCTCCCTGTCCCGTTGCCAGCCAAAGATATATCCTGCCCGAACAGAGAGGCTGTCAAAAGGCGTATAACTGCTCAAGTCTGCCCCTGCAAAAGCATGAGCATGCACATCATCCATGACAAACTCATGTTTCGGAGCAGCAAAAGACGCCTTGTGGTTCATATGCGCTAAGCCACCAACTTGCAGCCAGCGGTAGTTATACTGTCCGTTCAAAACCAAGCGGAACATCTCACGCCTTTCAACCGTTTGTGCACCGCGCCAATCGCACATAAACTCCACAAATCCCCGTTTGTCCTGATAAGCCAAGTGCGCTCCCTGAATGTTCGGATGGTAATAGGCGATTGAATCATACAACAACCAACCAGGCAAAGGCATTATGCGCCGGCGATAAGGAATAGCACCCATCGCAACCGAAAAGCCATGATAATCAAACTGATAATAAGCGATAGGATCAAACTGGACATCTCTCCAATCTCCACCCAACCGTTGGGTATAACTCACTCCGGCAGACAAGATATGCTTTCCGCCGGCACGATCGGTAATCCGCACACCCACTTCAGGCGACAGACGGAAATTAAAGATTGTTTGCGCCATTTGATACGGAGAATGATATTCCCGGTTGTCGAAATACGTTGCAAAATCCACATCATAATGCACCGCTACGGGACGAGTCTCCAATGCCGTTTGCTTGGCTGCAAAAGCCGAGTCTATCGGTAGCGTAGTCGTTTCTTTGGCAAAACGCGACCAGAAACCAGTGAGTAATATGAATAATAATTGCATCATTTTTTCAGAATAGCCAGGTTATAGACGAGCCCTGCCCGTATTTGGTGGAATGGAAAATCCTTTATTCCCCATTGATATTGCACATATGGTTCAAATCCCTTGATATGCCCTGCAGCCCGCACTTTGAGGGTCATTGGGGCATCGCCGTACTTCTCCCATCCGACATATCCTCCCCACGCGGTTTGCAGAGAAAAATACTCATGCATAATTTGCGCTTGCAGGCCGTACATAACAGCATCATTCTGACGTCCGTTAGCCGTTTGCCAGCAAAGGAATCCGACCGAACCGGAAAAACGCAATCGTACTTGTTTAAGAGGTATAGCCTGCCCGACGGCCAAATCAAAGAAATAGCCCGGCGCATCATAGTGCCGTTTGCGTTCGAACTGCCCTCCGCTGGCTGTCTTCATACCCGCACGAAATGTTACCTGCGGAATGTAGCGTGCCTTCTCTATTTTAAACCACTCATTATGCAGCACTTGGATATCCGTTGAGATATACACATCTCCTGCGCCGTTTCCTTTGCCATCGTATTGTTCATACCATTCATATACCGGCATCCAGACGGTCAAATTCGCCCATCGTGTAAACAAGGGTACCTGAATTCGTGTAAATATATCTGCTGTTCTATTCCCCTCATAACCAAAATAACCATCTGCCGCCAGTTCAAGGCGCAGATGGTCAGTAGTCAATCCGTCGGACATATCCGGCACAGGAAACGCGTTAGGGCCAAAGAAAGCAGGTGCTACACCCGTCGGCACAAAAGCCCATGAAGGGGAAACGTGAAAGCCGAATATCGAAAGGAGTATCAATAACAGCCCTTTTTTATGCATCCACTTCCCTTTTTCCACTTTAAATACCAAACAGGTTTCTGAAGAAATTCTTCTTGTCAGCCGAGCCCGGCACAATATTCGGGCTGTCTTGTAACTGCTCTATCAGTTTGCGTTCGTCTTTGCTCAATTTCTCCGGAATATAAACGCCCACATTTATCAGCAAATCGCCTGTACCATAGTTGCGTCCGTATTGGTCAATACGCGGCAGGCCTTTTCCTCTCATTCGCAGTACTTTTCCGGGCTGAGTTCCCGGAGTGACGGTTATTTTAACCGCTCCGGTAAGTGTCGGAATCTGCACTTGTCCGCCGAGTACGGCAGTAGGCATATCGAGTAGCAAATTGTAAATCAAGTCGCTATCCTGACGGATAAAATCTTTATGTTCTTCTTCTTCGATGAGAACCAACAAGTCTCCATTCACACCACCGCGCGGAGCTGCATTCCCTTTGCCCGGAATGGTCAGTTGCATGCCGCCCATTACACCTGCCGGAATAGAAATCGGTATTATCTCATCATCACGCACGATTCCTTGCCCACCGCATTTCGGACATTTATTCTTGATAACCACTCCTTCTCCGCCGCAGGTCTCACATTCCGATTGCACTTGCATCATACCGAATATTCCCCGCTGTTGGCGAATTGTCCGTCCGGAACCTTTGCAAGTAGGACAGGTCTCTGTCCTGCCATCCGCACTACCGCTGCCATTACAATCCTTGCATTGAACCAGTTTGTGCACCTTTATTTTTTTCTCACATCCGGTTGCAATTTCCTCCAATGTCAGCCTTACTTTGACGCGCATGTCACTTCCTCTGCGCACTCTTGGTCCCCGACTTCTTCCGCCACGGCCACCCATAAACATCTCTCCGATATCACCGAGATCAAAACCTGCTCCCTGGAAAATATCTCCGAAATGCTGGAATATATCCTCCATAGACATACCACCGCTGCTGAATCCGCCACCCTGCATGCCAGCCATACCAAACTGGTCATAGCGTTGCCGTTTTTGCGGGTCAGACAGTACTTCATACGCCTCCGCCGCCTCTTTGAATTTCTCCTCTGCTTCCTTATCACCCGGATTCTTGTCAGGGTGATACTGGATAGCTTTCTTGCGGTAAGCTTTTTTTATGTCCTCAGCGCTGGCATTCTTATCCACGCCAAGCACTTCATAGTAATCTCTTTTCTCTGCCATAATACAAGTTAATGGTTAAAGGTTATAGGTCTCCAATTATTCTCCTACTACTACTTTCGCAAACCGAATGACTTTTTCGCCCAACTTATATCCCCGTTGGGTACAATCAATCACTTTGCCCTTCTGCTCCTCACCGGCCGCAAACGTAGTAACCGCTTCGTGTTCATCCGTATTGAAATCCACTCCTTCGGTTTCTATAGGATGAACATCCTCTTTTTCAAGAAAAGACATGAACTTCTGCTGAATCAGACGGATACCTTCACGTACAGCCTCTATGTCATCGGTCTTTTCCATTGCCTCAACAGCACGCTCAAAGTCGTCTATCAACGGCAACATTTCTTTGAAGATACGCTCTCCAGCGGTGGACATAAGTTCCAATTTCTCTTTATTCGTACGTTTGCGGTAATTGTCAAATTCTGCCATCATACGCAGGTTCTTATCCTCCAAGTCTGCAATTCGCGCTTCGAGTTCTTCCACTTGAACTTTTCCTTCATCCGTTTCCTGTTCTTCGGATTCAGGCTTTTCCAACTCTTCTATAATTTCTTTTTCTTCCATAATTCTAATTACAAAAATCCATTAACATAGGACAAATAACATGCCACGCGCGTTCAAACTGCCATTTTGGCAGACAGAGGAGTACAGAGATTTACTTTACTTGTTGCCCCAATATGTTGTAAGTCTTGTCTCCGCGCGAGATAAACACCTGACCATTCAGAATGTATTTGATGCTTTTAGGCTTATTGTCATCCGCCTGACGCAAGTCTTCCGGCCAAACCGGTTGCGGATGACGCGAAGCGATTTCGCTGTACAAGGCTTTTAACGGTTTGCCGGAATAATCGAACAAAGTGGTATTGGAAACCACATTCCCGTCCTCCCACCATGTAGTACCACTCCCGCTGTATTTCTCCGCCCAACAGGTTTTAATCCATGAACTGCCGACTTTCTGATCCACCAAAATAGGGTCCCAGTATAAATAGCCGATAATATTTTCATCTGTTTCCAAGGCCTCGTGAAGTTGTTTCATAAAGATAGCCTGTCCTCCTTCGGTGGCTTCTTTATAGGAGCCGTTCGTTGATAGTTGTCCTTCGTAGTTTCCTCCATTCCGGCCGGATGGGCGATATTGAGTCCATGAATAACCTGTTTCCATAATGATTACTGGTTTGGAGAAATTTTTCTTCATATCCGCCGCCCATTTGAGCATTCCTTTGGGTGTATTGTCAGTCGAGCCTTGCGTTGAAGCCCAATAAGGGTAATACGAACCTCCGATGATATCAAAGCGGCAACCGTTATTGGTAAGCGTTTGGAAGAAAGAGCGGCAACCGGAAATCTTTCCGTCATGGCCGTAACTATGATGAATAATCACCTGCGTAGAAGAAGAAACGGCTTTGACCGCATCATAAGCACGGTTATAGAGAGTTACCATTTGTCCCGCATTGTTCACGTGTCCTCCGTAAGAGACCTTCTTGCCGTTTGTGTCCTGAAACAGGATTCCCATATTTGTTTCGTTTCCGACAGACACATATTCAGGTATCGTTCCTTGTGCTTCCATCCGTTTCATATAACGGTAGATGTAATTATATACCGAGTCGCATAAGGCTGCAGTTGTCTTGGCATCTGCCCACTCAACGGGTATCATCTGTCTGCTGGCATTGGACCAGTAGTCGGACAGATTAAAAGTAAGGCAAATCGCCATCTGATGCTGTTTGGCGCGTTTAGCGAGATTGAGTATATCCTCCGGGCCTGCATAAGGATAGCCCGACGGATGTTTCTTTGACATAATGGCAGTCCGGTATGTCATGTTGCCATCTTTTACGGGTGTACCGGGTGTGTTGTAAAGCCTCAGCCGCGCAAAGTTAATCCCGTAAGTTTGGAGGATGTCGAATAAATCTCCCTCTCTTCCGTCCTGATAATAGAACTTAGCACCCCAGTCCTCTACATATGTTGCCATAGAAAGGTCTCCTCCACAAAGGTATTTAGCCGATTGTTCCTGTGCATAAACACCCGATGCCGTTGCGAGCAATAACGCCCACAAAATCATTATTTTCCTCATACTTATTCGAATGTGAATGTTCCTTTATATCCTTTACGCATAATGAACGTACACTGCCCTGCAAAAGCGTGCATTTCCGGTTCTACAAATGAGTCGAGACAAGCCGCATCTCCATTTGCCGCAGCGATAAACCCTTCTCCTTCAAACCGGATCAAGTTAGCGGAATTGGGACAGAGATTTCCGTCCTTGTCCACTACTCGAACCGTAATATAACATAGTTCCTCCGGTTTTTCATCCTTATTAGCCCACACCAGGTCCAAATGATGCGGTTGTCCGGCAGTACGAATGATTTCCGAAGCTGCTTTTTTGCCCTTTTCGTCATATGCCACAACTTCCAAAGTACCGGGTTCAAAGGGGACATCAAACCACATAAGCCTATAACGCGGCAACAATTCCGGTCGGGGATTACTACCCCATTCCGGCACAGTAAATTCCGCCACTTCCGGCATCGGGCTCACTCCTTCGATTACTTCTCCCTGCGCCAGACGAACTGTTTCCTCCGGCGTAGCATGGCGAAGGCGACCATAACTCTTTCCGTTAACAAACAATTCCGCACTCGGATAGCTTGTATAGCAGAATACAGGAATAGTGTCTCCCTCCGACCAATTCCAATGCGGCAGGAGATGGAGTGTCGGAGCATTCTTTTGCCACTGGCTGCGGTACAACCAATATCTGTCTTTAGGCAGCGAGGCGAGGTCAATTATACCGAAATAACTGCTATGACTCGGCCACGCATCCGTATCGTAAGGAGAAGGTTCTCCCAAGTAGTCAAATCCTGTCCAAACGAATTGTCCGAGTGTCCAATTGTAATCATCCTGCAACTGAAAATCCTGTTCAGGCAGCCCTGACCACTGGCAGTACTCCAAATCATAGCCTGAACTTTGATGGTCGTCGTAAAGAGCAAAGTCTTTAAGTACAGCCGGCCGTTTATAGACACCCCGCGACGAGACGGTAGAAGCGGTTTCCGAGCCGAGAATCATTTTCTGCGGCAAGAATTCGAACGCCTCTTCATATCGTCCGGTACGATAATTCAGCCCTGGCAATTCAACGGCGGCTCCAAAACCATTATGAATGATGTATCGCGCCTGGTCCATTCCGTTGGTCACAGGCCGTGTCGGATCCAATTGGTGGAATAGATTCTGCAATGCCGTTACGATGCCTATTCCTTCATCCAGAACCTGATTCCAAACCTCGTTACCGGACGACCATAACATGACGGACGCATTGTTGCGGTATTGCTTGACCATATTGGTTATATCCGCTTTCCACCAATCTTCAAATTCAACGCTGTAGTCATTTTCCGTCTTGCCGTGATTCCATACATCGAAAGGCTCAATCATCATCATTATTCCCATTTCGTCGCATAGTTCCACTAATTCCGGAGCGGGCATGTTATGGCTTGTACGTACCGCATCGCATCCCATTTCTTTCAGCATAGCCAATTGATGGCGTAGCGCGTCTTTATGCACAGCAGCTCCCAAAGGACCGAGGTCGTGGTGGTTACAAACACCTTTGAATTTCCGTGTCTGACCATTCAGTTGGAATCCATTTTCGGGAGTATAGCTGACAGAACGTATTCCGAAGCGGGTATTTACTTCGTCCAGCACTTCTCCGTTCTGTATTACCCGTGTGCGGGCATAGTACAGATTCGGCGTTTCGGGGCTCCATAAATGCGGTTTGTTTACTATCGCAACACCTTCTTGTCCGTCTATCGTTGCAACCGTTTTGCCGTGGTAGAGAATATCCGTCTGGATTGTTACGTTTTCTTTCTCCGCACTTGTCGCATCCACTCCGTTCTGCAATTCAACCGCCATCCACACTTGTGCGCGGTCGCTGTTCACTTCAGGTGTGCGCACACAAACGCCGAAAACAGGCACATGAATCCAATTCGTAGCAATCAGATGGACATTTCTATACAATCCTGCTCCGGGATACCAACGGCTCTGCTGCGGTTTGTTCTCCAGGAAAACATCTATATCGACCGTGTCGCTTTGGAGAAGATGCGGCAGAATATAGCAATCAAATGTGTTGTATCCATACGGCCAATACACCATTTCTTCTCCGTTGACGTACACATCGGCATGTGACATAGCGCCATCAAAAACGAGAGTATTCCATTTGGTTGTATCCACCGTAATACGTGTATGGTAATGTCCTTTCCCCATCCACGGCAGTCCTCCGCTCCGGCCTGTTTTCCAACTCGGTTCACTCTCTCCGTTCTGCACGACTATCACTTCCTGAAGGTCGTTTGCCCTGTCAAAAGGTCCACTGATTGCCCAATCGTGCGGAATAGTTACCTCTTGCCACACAGGGTTTTCAGTTGTATCCTGCGTGAACTGCCACTGCCGCAACAGACGCTCCTGTCGAGGAGAATTGACGTTGGTACAAGCCGTGCACAAAAGGACCGCAACCAATACCGGTATAAAAATACGTAAAGCCTTTTTAGTCATACCCATTCAAACGTAGTCTGTTTCAGACGAATTTATACACTGTCTCACTTTCAAAAGTCTCTCCCGGCCGCAGCACAGGCGACGGGAAATTGGGGTGATTGATTGCATCGGGCACGTTTTGTGTCTCCAGACAAATTGCATTCTGCGGCCGATAAATGACCCCGCTCTTTCCTTTGTTTTCTTCTACATAATTGCCGGTATAGACCTGCAAAGCAGGAGCCGTGGTCCACACTTCCATCGTGCGACCATCGGCAGTTACTTTCGCCGCCAGACGCAATGAATCCGAAGCGGGCAACAACCAGTTATTGTCAATACCTCTACCGGGAACAAAGAACGGGTCGTCAATACGCTCCGACACCATTACCGGCTTTCTGAAATCCATGGGAGTACCTTCAACGGGCAATACTTCTCCGGTCGGACAAGCTGTTTCGTCAAAGGGTGTATATGTATCCGCCAATACCTGCAGGAGATGATTACGTACGGAAGGCGAATCTTCTCCGTTGAGGTTGAAGTAAGCGTGGTTGGTAAAGTTAACTATTGTCGGAGCATCTGTGCGTGCTTTGTAACAAACAGAAAGTCCGTTTTCCGGCGTGAGGCGATACGTAACCCATACATCCAGATTTCCGGGATAGCCTTCTTCTCCGTCCTGAGAGCGGTAGTACAGCACTATATGCGTTGCATCGTGTTGCTCTACTTTCCATGTCTTCTCGTTGAAACCATGAATACCTCCGTGCAGGCTGTTTGTGCCGTTATTCACGGGCAGTTGGTATTGCTTACCGTCAAGCGCGAAACGTCCGTCTTTGATGCGGTTGGCACAACGGCCGATGACCGCATTGAAATAGGTTTCCTTCGTTTGCCATTCTTCGTCTTTTTCAAATCCCAGCACGACGTCTGCCACTTTACCTTCTTTATTGGGCACAAGGAGGCGTGTTATCTTTGCTCCGTAATCCGAAATCTGCACACGCAGAAAACCGTTGGTTAATTCATATTTTGTCATATTCTTCTGCTTCCGTCGCCAATAACAACATCAATAATAACAGGTTTATGGCCATATTTCTGTTCAAAGGCTTCCACTACGCGCTTTGTGAACGCATCGTATAGTTCGTCTTTGACGAGGTTGATTGTACAGCCGCCGAAACCGCCACCCATAATACGCGAGCCGGTCACTCCGCATTCGCGTGCTATGTCGTTGAGGAAATCCAATTCCTCGCAACTAACCTCGTAGTCGCGGCTCAGACCGTTGTGCGTGAGGTACATCTGTTTTCCGACTTCTTCGTAATCGCCTTTGACGAGTGCATCGCAGACAGCCAGAACACGGTCTTTCTCTCCGAGTACAAAGGTAGCGCGTTGGATGTCTTCGTCCGTGATTTGCAGTTGTTCTTTCTTTGCTCTCACTTCCTGCAGGTCATCCCATGAAGCGTCTCTGAGCGTTTCCACTTTACGCTCCGGGTGCAAAGCCTGCACAGCTGCCGCCACTTTTTCGCAAGAACGGCGTCGGTCGTTGTATGGTGAACCTGCCAATTCGTGCTTCACACAAGAGTTGACCAGAACCAAACGGTATCCTTTCGGTTCGAAGGGGAAATACTCGAACTCACGGCTTCTGCAATCCAGGCGCATCAGCTTACCTGCCTGTCCGAAGACGGAAGCGAATTGGTCCATGATACCGCAGTTGCAACCGATATATTTATGCTCTGTAGCCTGTCCGGCAAGAACCATGTCCCATTTGGAGATTGTTCCATGGAATTGTTCGTTTAGTCCGAACGCGAAACAACTCTCCAGTGCGGCAGAAGAAGACATCCCCGCTCCGAGCGGCACATCGCCGGCAAAAGCGGTATCGAATCCCTGTACAGCCACTCCCCGTTCGATTAACTCTCTCGCCACTCCATAGACGAAACGGAGACAGGTCTCTTGGGGTCCGTTCGGGTCATTTACCGGCCACTCGCCATACTCGTTCAAGTCAAGCGAATAAGCCCTAACGACATCCGTTCCGTTAGGACGGATAACAGCGATTATTCCTTGCTGAACTGCACCGGGGAAAACGAATCCGCCGTTGTAGTCGGTGTGCTCTCCGATAAGATTAATACGACCGGGAGACGCATAAACGGCTCCATTCTCACCTGGAAACTTTGCTGCAAAAGCAGCGAGAACTTGTTCTTTTTTCATAGTATCTGAAATTTATTTAATTTGTTCCAATTCAGTTGCGCGCGTTCACAAGCCGCCATAACCGTGTGCAAAGTTAGTAAAAATTTTTTACTTGTGCAAATATTTTTGCGTTTTTTCATAAAAAACGAAGAATTACGGTCTATTTGTCGCTTGATTGCGCAAAAATTTGCATAAATGCAATTTTTGTTGTACCTTTGCAGCGGATTGCAAAAGATTGTGTATCTTGACAGATGGCAAAGACCAAAAAAATAGGTGTGTTTGACAGCGGATACGGCGGTTTGACGATATTAAAGGAGATCCGCCGTTTGTTGCCGGAGTACGATTATTTGTATTTGGGTGACAATGCGCGTGCTCCGTACGGGACACACTCGTTTGATGTCATTTACCAATACACGTTGGAGGCTGTCCGGTATTTGTTCGCACAAGGCTGCGGTTTGGTCATTCTGGCGTGCAATACGGCATCGGCAAAGGCTTTGCGAACGATTCAGCAGCACGATTTGCCTTTGATAAACGCCCAAAAGGCAGCTGGCGAAAAAGTGAATGTACTGGGTGTTATTCGTCCGACAGTGGAGGCTGTTCCGGCCATTTCGAAGAGCGGTCATGTGGGGATTTTAGCGACTCCGGCGACCGTTTCGTCAGAGAGTTATGTGCTGGAGTTGGAAAAGACGAACAAGGATCTGATTGTTACGCAACAGGCTTGTCCGATGTGGGTTCCTCTGATTGAAAACGGCGAGCATGAACATTCCGGCGCGGATTATTTTGTGGATTTGTACCTGAACGAGATTTTCGCAAAAGACCCTGATATTGACACACTTGTATTGGGTTGCACGCACTATCCGCTTCTGAAAGAGAAGATAGAAAACAGTCCCAAGGTACGCGCAAGAAACGCACAAGGTACGCCAATTCACATCATTTCTCAAGGAAGTTTGGTTGCGGAGAGTTTGAAAGATTATCTGAATCGTCATCCGGAATACCGGAATGGTTTATCGGAAGGCGGCAGTTGCCGTTATATGACGACAGAAAATGCGGAGCGGTTCTCTCAATCGGCATCTGTTTTCATTTCCGCTCCGATTCAAGCGGAGCATATAAATTTCGGAAAAACGGTTTGAGTTTTTTCTTAAAATCTTAAAAATCGTACATTTTTCGCCTTATTTGGGACTCCGTATTACTCTCGAGTTGCCTTCGAGACGCCTTCGAGATGCTCTCGATATTGTATTGAGAGCCCAAATCTTAAAAATCGTACATTTTTGAGAATCGCTATCCGACCGTTCCTTCGAGGCTTACCTGTAGCAATTTTTGCGCTTCGACGGCAAACTCCATCGGCAGTTTGTCCATGACTTCTTTTGCATACCCGTTGACGATTAGTCCGACAGCATCTTCGACTCCGATTCCTCTCTGGCGACAATAGAAAAGCTGGTCGTCGCTGATTTTGCTGGTAGTGGCTTCGTGTTCAACGGTAGCCGTGGGATTGGCAATAATCATGTCCGGGAAGGTGTGCGCGCCGCATTTGTCTCCGAGCAGAAGCGAATCGCACTGGCTGTAATTGCGTGCATTTTCCGCGTGAGCGCCCATTTTGACGAGCCCGCGGTACGCGTTCTGGCTGTGTCCGGCGGATATACCTTTAGAAATTATGCGCGAGCGCGTGTTACGCCCGATATGAATCATTTTGGTTCCTGTGTCTGCCTGCTGGTAGTTGTTGGTGAGCGCAACCGAGTAGAACTCAGCCGAGGAATTATCGCCTCGCAGAATACATGACGGGTATTTCCATGTGATAGCCGAGCCGGTTTCGACTTGTGTCCACGAGAGGCGCGCGTTTTCGTGCGTAATTCCGCGTTTTGTAACGAAATTATAGATACCTCCCTTGCCGTTTTTGTCTCCTGGATACCAGTTTTGGACGGTCGAATACTTGACTTCGGCATCCTTGTGCACAACGATTTCAACGATAGCCGCGTGGAGTTGGTTTTCGTCACGCATCGGCGCTGTACATCCCTCTAAATAAGACAGATACGCACCTTCGTCGG
>Ga0310694_10002414_pt1 | contig 19224 bp, 18 predicted proteins | sample 174DNAGHGhighgp2_FD_203884 | JGI IMG/M metagenome (GOLD analysis project Ga0310694, IMG submission 203884) | Sheep rumen microbial communities from Palmerston North, Manawatu-Wanganui, New Zealand - 1742 DNA GHGhigh gp2 (v2) (version 2) | ecosystem: Host-associated > Mammals > Digestive system... | reverse complement strand
GGGCACCGGCGCCGAGCATATCCGCCAGCGCACCGTTGCGGGCCAGCATCGTCAGTACCTGTTTGGAACCGGGCCCGATCACCAGGCTCACGTCCGGATGCACGGTCTTCCCCTTCAGGATCCGTGCAACCCGCATCATATCCTGATAGCTGGAGTTGGTACAGCTGCCGATGAACACCTGGTCCACCTTGATAGGCCCGATATTCTTCACGGTATCCACGTTGTCCGGCATATGGGGCTGGGCCACCAGGGGCTCCAGCTTGTTCAGATCAATGTCCACGATCTCGTCGTATTCCGCGTCCGCGTCTGCGCTGAGCTCTTTGAAGTCAGCCTCGCGGCCCTGGGCCTTCAGGAAGGCGCGGGTTACTTCGTCGCTGGGAAATACGGAGGTTGTCGCGCCCAGTTCCGCGCCCATGTTTGCAATGGTCGCGCGTTCCGGCACGGTCAGCGTCTTCACGCCTTCGCCGATGTATTCCATGACCTTGCCCACGCCGCCTTTGACGGTCAGCCGGCGGAGCACTTCCAGGATGATATCCTTCGCGGCTACACCGTAGGGCAGTTTGCCGCTCAGGCGGATCCCGACAACTTTCGGATAGGTCAGGTAGTATGCACCGCCGCCCATGGCCACCGCCACGTCCAGGCCGCCCGCGCCGATGGCCAGCATGCCGATACCGCCGCCGGTGGGCGTATGGCTGTCGCTGCCCAGCAGGGTCAGTCCCGGTACGCCGAAACGCTCCAGGTGTACCTGGTGGCAGATTCCGTTGCCGGGCTTGGAGCAGAAGATGCCGTGCTTCTTCGTCACGCTCTGAATATACTGATGGTCGTCCGCGTTCTCAAAGCCGGTCTGCAGCGTATTGTGGTCGATATAGGCAACGCTTTTCATGGTCCGGACCCGGCCGATGCCCATCGCCTCAAACTGCAGGTAGGCCATGGTGCCGGTGGAGTCCTGCGTCAGGGTCTGGTCGATCCGGATGGAGACTTCCTCCCCGGCCGCGGGGGTTCCGCTCACCAGATGTGCGTTCAGGATCTTCTGTGTAAGGTTCATATGTTTCCTCCGATCAGGTCTTTCTGTATACAGGATACAAGTTTACCGTCGTTCCCTTCCATTATCTTCCACAGTCCATGAAAGTCAACGTATACAACCCATAAAGAACACAGGAAAAGCAGGAAACGGATTCTTGCCAACCTTTCCTCTGTTTGTTATAATATTTGGGTTATCGCGTTATTACTATCCCAAAGGAGTTAATCATGATGAACAAGATCTCTTCCAAGGAACTGCGGAATGCCTGGATCCGTTTCTATGAAGAACGGGGACATATCAATATCGGCGCTGTTTCGCTGATCGGCGACGGCACCACCGGCGTCATGTTCAACGTCGCCGGCATGCAGCCGCTGATGCCCTATCTGCTGGGTAAAGATCACCCCTCCGGAAAGAAGCGCCTGTGCAACGTGCAGGGATGCGTCCGCACGGTGGATATCGAGAGCGTCGGCGACCCGACCCATTTCACCTTTTTCGAGATGATGGGTAACTGGTCCCTGGGCGATTATTTCAAAGCGGAGAAAACCCAGTGGAGCTACGACCTGCTGACCAAAGTCTTCGGCCTGGACGGCAATGAAATCTGCTCCACCGTTTTTGAAGGCAACGACGCCGCGCCGCGGGATGACGAGACCGCAGAACTGCTGAAAAAGGTCGGTATCCTGCCGGAACATATCTTCTATCTGCCCAAGAGCGACAACTGGTGGGAGCTGGAAGGCACCACCGGCACGCCCTGCGGTCCCGACAACGAATGGTTCTATCCCCGTCACAACAAGCCCTGTGGCCCGGACTGCGGACCGGCCTGCGGCTGCGGACGGTATGTCGAGATCGGTAACGACGTCTATATGCAGTATGTCAAGAACGCGGACGGCTATGCTCCCCTGGCGAACAAGAACGTGGACACCGGCTTCGGCCTGGACCGGATGCTGGCCTTCCTGAACGGCCTGACCGACGGCTATAAGACCGACCTGTTCTGGCCCGTGATCCGGCACCTGGAAGAGAAATCCGGAAAGAGCTACGACGAGGACGCCGACGCACAGAAGGCGATGCGCATCGTTGCGGACCATATCCGTACCTCCACCATGCTCATCGGCGACGTCAACGGCATCCTGCCCTCCAATGTGGGCGCCGGCTATATCCTGCGCCGCCTGCTCCGCCGCGCCATCCGCTATACCCGCCAGCTGGGCCTCGAATCCTCCGTGCTGGCCGAGGTCAGCAAGATCTTCATCGAGCAGATCTATGACGAAGCCTATCCGCTGCTGGTGGAAAAGGAAGACTACATTCTGGACGAAATCATGAAGGAAGCCGCCCGCTTCGAAGCGACGCTGGTCACCGGCATGAAAGAGTTCACCAAGTGCATCACCGGCATCCGCCGTAAAAACGAGTTCATGGCCCAGAAGGATCCGTCCTATGTGGCCGAGACCGAGATCAGCGGCAAGCAGGCTTTCCGCCTGTATGACACCTACGGGTTCCCGCTGGAACTGACCGAAGAACTGGCCGCCGAAGAAGGCCTCACTGTGGATGCCGCCGGTTTCGCCGAAGCGTTCAAGGAGCACCAGGCGATCAGCAAGCAGGAAGGCGCCGCCAAGGGCGGTCTGACCGAACGGAATGAAGAAACCGCCAAGCTGCACACTGCCACCCACCTGCTGCAGGCTGCCCTGCGGAAAGTCCTGGGAGACGAAGTTGCCCAGAAGGGTTCCAATATCACCACCGAGCGCCTGCGTTTCGACTTCTCCTTCGGCCGGAAGATGACCCCCGAAGAAATCGCCGAGGTGGAACGCCTGGTGAACGTGGCCATCGACGCCAAGGTTCCGGTTGTCATGGAAGAGATGACTGTGCAGGAAGCCAAGGAAAAGGGCGCCATCGGCCTGTTCGAGAGCAAGTACGGCGAGAAGGTCCGCACTTACAAGATGGGCGAATACTCCTTCGAGATCTGCGGCGGCCCACACGCCGCCAACACCGGCGACCTTGGCTCCTTCAAGATCCGCAAGGAAGAGTCTTCCTCCGCCGGCGTCCGCCGCATCAAGGCCACCATTGCCCCGAAAGCATAATTCCCGTTCCAAGGAGCATCTATGCAGTTTGATGAAAGCAGCGAGCTGAAGCGGCTGGCTGAAACCCAGGCGTCCACCGAGGACATTTTCGACGGTGTAATCCTGCATGTAAAGCGGGACATGGTGACCCTTTCCAATGGAAACACCACCGTCCGGGAAGTCATCCGCCACATCGGCGCGGTCTGCGTGATCCCCGTTACTGAGGACAACAGGGTAATCATGGAACGGCAGTTCCGTTACCCGCTGAACAAGGTTATTCTGGAAATTCCCGCCGGCAAACTGGACGCCCCCAATGAAGACCGGCTCTCTGCCATCAGACGGGAGCTGCGGGAAGAAACCGGGTACAGTGCGGACGAATGGACAGAGCTCGGCGATTTCCATCCCGCGCCTGCCTATTCCGACGAGTATATTACCATGTACATGGCCCGCGGCCTGCATAAGGGTGAACGCGACCTGGACGACGACGAATTTCTGGATGTGTACGCCATCCCCCTGGCCGATCTGGTGAAGGACGTCATGGAAGGCCGCATTTCCGATGCGAAAACGCAGGTCTGCGTCCTGAAAGCTGCCAGGATCCTCGGAATCTGATTAGACAGGAATACAGAATGGAGTTTAAAGACCTTGGATTAACCCCCTCCCTTTTGAAAAACATCCGCAATACCGGCTATGAGGCCCCAACCCCCATCCAGCAGGCCACAATCCCGCTGGTCCTGGAGGGAAAGGATGTCCTGGGCTGCGCCCAGACAGGCACCGGAAAAACCGCCGCTTTTGCCCTGCCTATCCTGCAGCGGCTGAAAGCGCTGCCCCCGAAGCGGAACGCGAAAGTGATCCGTTCTCTGATCCTCTCCCCGACCCGGGAGCTCGCCCTGCAGACCTGGGAGAACTTCCAGCTTTACGGCAAGGGAGAAGGCCTGGACAGCACCGTCATCTTCGGCGGTGTCGGCCAGGGAGGTCAGGTGGAAGCCCTGCACCGTGGCGCAGACATCGTCATTGCCTGCCCCGGCCGTCTCCTGGATCTGATGGGCCAGGGACTTGTCCGGCTGGACTGGGTGGAGATCTTCGTGCTGGACGAAGCTGACCGGATGCTGGATATGGGCTTTATCCATGACGTACGCAAAATCGTCCGCTGTCTGCCGGAGGAACGCCAGACCCTGCTGTTTTCCGCCACCATGCCGCCGGAAGTTGAGAAGCTGGCCCTGGACCTGCTTACAGATCCGGAAAACGTCAAAGTGGATCCGGTCACTTCCACCGTGGAAGCCATCGATCAGTGCCTGTATTATGTGGACAAGGCAAACAAAAAGCACCTGCTGGCGCAGCTGCTGGAGGATCCGGACGTGGAGAGCGCCCTGGTTTTTTCCCGCACGAAGCACGGCGTGGACCGGATCGTCCGGGACCTGAAAAGAAAGAGCATCGAAGCCGCCGGCATTCACGGCGACAAGAGCCAGAACGCCCGCCAGACAGCGTTGAACCGTTTCCGGACCGGCGAATGCCGTGTGCTGGTCGCCACGGATATCGCCGCCCGCGGTATCGACGTAGCCGGTCTCAGCCATGTGATCAACTACGATATGCCCATGGAGCCGGAAGCCTATATTCACCGCATCGGCCGTACCGGCCGGGCCGGCCGTACCGGCAAAGCCATCTCTTTCTGCTGTATCGACGAGATCAGGCAGCTGAACCAGGTGGAAAAACTGATCGGCAAACGCCTTCATGAGGAAAAGAGCGACTGGCCCATGGAGATCACGACGCCGACGCCTCCCAAGGTTCGCGACCCGCGGCCAGCGAAGGTGGACCGGGAAGGCCGGCCGACGCAGCTCGGCAGGAACGGCCAGCCGCTGCCGGAGCGCCGGAAAACCACCGTCCCTGCGGCGTCTTCCCCCCGTCCCCATCGTGCCCGGTCGAAGGTATCCTCTGAGCAAATCATTATCGGCCGGGATGGAAAAGCCCGTTCCGCCGGCAGTATCGGCAAACCTGTCCGCCGGATCAACCGGAACCAAAAACGCAGCTGAACCAAACCGTCCCTCTCAGGCTTTCTTTTACTGATCAAACGGAGGTAAAAATGACTGAACCGATTCGATTTATTGCTGCGAAAGCAACCCCTGTGCCGGGTGTCGGCACACAGGTTGCCAACGATCTGAAAGATACAGTCAATGTGGCAGCGGAAACGGCCGGAGATCTGGTAGGCAAACTCCCTGTTATTCTCAGCCGCACATTAATCGCCCTGGCAGTTATCGTCACAGGCGTACTCATCATGAAACTCGGTAAACATCTGATTACCCGGGTTGCTTTGCGAAAAGACAGGAAAAACAAAGCTGCTGTACATCGCACTGAAACATCCCGTTCCATTGTCGGCAGTATTTTCAGTTATATCGTTTTCTTTATCGTAATTGCGACTGTACTTACGCTTTTCGGAATGGATGTCTCTTCGATGCTTGCCGCAGCAGGGGTCGTCAGTGTCGCCATTGCTTTCGGCGCCCAGACGCTTGTTAAAGATCTGCTTTCCGGTCTGTTTATCTGGAGTGAGAAATCCATGGCTGTCGGTGACATTGTCAGTATCAACGGAATGGATGGCACTGTTGAAAATATCACGATCCGCACCACAGCCATCCGCAACTACAACGGCAACGTTATTACCGTTCCCAACGGTGATATCCGGGCCATTACAAACATGAGCCGGGGTTTCAAGCGGGCCATCGTCAATGTGCCCTGCCCTTATGAAGAAAACCAGGAGCGCCTTGTTTCCATGATAAAGGAAGAAATGGAAATTGCCGCTCATGAAATAGACGGAATCAATGAAGTTCCCAATGTGATGAGTATCGTTGCCTTTGATCATAACGCAGTTCGGCTTCAGGTGTCGGTAACCTGCCCGGTAGGCGAACACTGGCGCATCGAGCGGGAAATACGAACCAGGATCAAATCCCGTTTTGACAAAGAGGGAATCATCATGCCGCATTATTCCGTTCCCGAAGCAAATCAATGACTTTTTGAGATATATCAGCAGTCTTTCTTACTCTGTAAATCCCATAATATCCACGATACTGGCTCCGCCCCATACAACGCTGATGGGGCGCTTTTTGTCCCGTTTCCGGCTCAGCAGGGCTATCGATTTCCCTCCGTCCAGGTTATAAACCCATTCTGTATTGAAATGTTCCTGGTAGAAGGCCGCCCCTCTCCGCAGACTGATCCCTTTTCCCCTTTCCTGGGTTACGGTCAGAATCACATAGTTGTTCCGGTCAATCCGGCCGATCATGGTCCGGGACGCGTGTTGGTCCGCGAATTCCCATTCTGCCGGCAGGATATCCTCATTGTTCCGGAGCGTGGGACAACCCACATAGAAAGACCATGTCTGCACGGGATTAGTCGCCAGTACTTCTTCGTTATCCGCGTTCACATACATCTGCAGCCCGTCTTCGTCCAGCGTCAGTCCGTAATAGGCCACGCCTTCCAGGTTGCGGAGCACTTCCCCGTCAGTCACTGTAACGGATCCGAGAGGGGTATAGTAATAATCCTCGTTTGTTCCCGGATAATCTTCCGGAATCCAGGGATAAGTCGGGCTGATAAAGCCGCTTCCGTTAATCGCCAGCGCCGCGCCGTCGATCTTCGCGATCAGCTTCTCCGGCTGCTTGACATTCTGTTTCCAGGAGGAGGTAGCCTTCCGGATCTGGCGGACCGGGTCCTGGACCCAGACCCGGGTCAGATAGGCAATTTCCCGGTCCAGGAGAAACTTGTCCACCGTATATTTCAGTGTCGGGGAATCATATGTCCGCGTGATCTTCCCGAACTTCTGCGTTTCCGCGTCCTCAAAAAAGGACGCAGGTTCCTCCGCCAGTACCGCCGGTGTCGCCAGCATCAGGCACAATATGAGACAGATCAGTCTCCGCATGCTTCTCCCTCCATGAACTTCTCTGCCAGCCGCACAGCTGCCATCGCGTCGCGGCCGTAGCCGTCCGCACGGATCTCCTTTGCATATTCTTCCGTAAGCACCGCACCGCCCACCATCACCTTGCACCAGGGTGCCCGCTCATGCAGCAGTGCCACGGTCTCCGCCATTGCGGGCACGGTCGTGGTCATCAGAGCGCTCAGTCCGCAGACCGGCGCGTGCAGCCGTTCCACCGCTTCCAGCACCGTCTCCGGCGCCACGTCCTTTCCCAGGTCTGTTACTTCGAAACCGTAGTTTTCCAGCAGCAGCCGGACGATATTCTTCCCGATGTCGTGAATATCGCCCTTTACCGTGGCGATAACCACCCTGCCTTTCGACGCCTGTCCTTCCGCCTGGCCGGCAGTCTTTGCCTTGATTTCCCGGAAGGCCGCTTCCGCCGCCTCCGCGCTCATCATCAGCTGGGGCAGAAAAAGCCGCTTGGCTTCAAATCCCTGTCCGACCTCATCCAGAGCCGGAATGATCTCGTTTTTGACCAGTTCCAGCCCGTCCTGTCCGTTTTCCAGCGCCTCCCGGGCCAGGATCCCGGCCTCCCGGCACAGGCCCTTGACCACAGCACGCCGCAGGCCCTTCGCTCCGGTCTCTTTCGGACCGGCCGCAGCCGCGGCTGCCGGGGCGACAGCCTGCATCGCCGGCAGCTCGCCGGCAAAGCGGATATACGCTCCGCAGTTTTCGTCCCGTCCGGTCAGCGTCCGGAAGGAAATGATCGCGCCCATCATCCGGTCGCTCAGCGGGTTCATGATTGCCGCGGACAACCCGCGTTCCAGCGCCATGGTCAGGAACGCGCTGCCCAGCACTTCCCGCTCCGGCAGGCCGAAAGACACATTGCTGACGCCCAGCACCGTTCCGCAGCCTGTCTTTTCGCGGATCAGCTTCAGCGCGTCCAGGGTAGTCTGCGCCGCCGCGCCGTCCGCGCTGACCGTCATCGTCAGCGTGTCAAAAAGAATATCCTTGCTTTCGATTCCGTATTTGGCCGCTTCCGCCAGGATGCGTTCGGCAATTTTCAGCCGTCCTTCGGCGGTGGCAGGAATTCCGTCCTCATCCAGCGTCAGGGCTACCAGTACGCCGCCGTATTTCTGCACCAGCGGGAATACCGCGTCCATGACCTCCTGCTTGCCGTTCACGGAATTAATCATGGCCTTTCCGTTGTATGCCCGTAATGCGCGCTCCATTGCCGCCGCGTCCGCCGTATCCAGCTGCAGCGGAAGGTCGGTCACCGCCTGCAGTTCCTGTACTGCCTGGGTCAGCAGCGCCGGCTCATCCACGCCCGGCGTGCCGACGTTCACATCCAGCACTTCCGCGCCGCGCTCTTCCTGGGTGATGGCTTCGTTCAGCACATAGGCCATGTCGCCGTCTTCCAGTGCCTTGCGCAGCCGCTTCTTGCCCGTTGGATTGATCCGCTCTCCGATGATTACCGGAGCTTTGCCAAGCTCAATCACGGTACCCCGGGAAGCAATCACTATATGGTCTTTCTTCTCTGCAGGCGGTGGGACCAGACTGCCCGCGGCCTTCTTCAGTGCAGCGATATAGACTGGCGTCGTTCCGCAGCAGCCGCCCATGATCCGCAGGCCCTTCGGCACCAGCGCGGCGATCTGCGCGGAGAACGCGTCCGGCAGCACATTGTAGAAAGTTTTCCCGTCTTTTTCCTGCGGAAGCCCGGCGTTGGGCTTCATCAGCACCGGTACCGAAGCCGCCGCCAGATACCGTTCCACAATCGGCGCCAGTGCGTCCGGTCCCAGGGAGCAGTTGACGCCCACAGCGTCCGCACCCAGACCTTCCAGCATTGCCACCACGGACTCCGGAGATCCGCCGGTCATCAGCTTGCCGTCTGCGCCGTAGGCATTGGATACCAGCACCGGCAGGTTACAGTTTTCTTTGGCAGCAAGCAGCGCCGCCCGGGTCTCGGCTCCGTCATTCATGGTTTCCAGGAAGATGCAGTCCACACCGCAGGAAGCGCCGATGCGGATCACTTCCGCAAAGCCGCTCACCGCTTCCTCAAAGTCCAGCGGTCCCAGGGGCTTCAGCAGTTTGCCGCAGGGGCCGATATCCATGCCGATGAACATCTCATGGCTGCAGTTCGCTTCTTTCCGCGCCTGTTCCGCGCAGGCTACAGCCGCCCGGATCATCTCTTCACAGGTGTCCTTATCATACCGCTGCGGATGAACGCCGAAGGTATTCGTCGCCACCATGTTGGTTCCGGCTTCGTAATAAGCACGGTGAATCGTGGTAATCTTGTCCGGATGGGTCAGGTTCCAGGTTTCCGGCGCCTCACCCGGCTGCAGGCCTTCCGCCTGCAGCAGTGTACCCATGCCGCCGTCCAGGAAGAACGGCCCTTTGTTCAGCAGTTCCCTGAAGCTCATGCTTCCTCTCTCACTTTCATTCCGATGATCGCGGTCACGCTTTTGCTCGGCGTCATCAGCAGGCTGTCCGTCAGCGTGATACCGACGGTCCTTCCGCAGTCCAGCGCCGCCATCACGTCGCGCTGCATCTCCAGTGTCAGATCCCCGTATCCCGGGGAAAACCGGTCTGTCAGCTGCCGGTCCGGAAACTGCTGTGCCAGGCGTGCGCAAAGCCGGTCACAACCGCCTTCCACCTGCTGCGCTCCGATCGCGTGCATCAGCAGGCCCCTGGCCGGGCTGAGCAGCTTCGCCCGGGCGATCCGGCGGTCTGTTTCCGCCCCGGCTGTGCAGGCAAACAGCAGAATCTCGCCGCAGCCTTCCAGATGCTTTTTCAGGTCCCGGGAATCCGTCTTCGCGAACCCCAGGTCCAGCGTATCGCCATCCCGTACCAGCAGATACCGCCGCCAGACTGCCCGGCACTGCGCCGCACCTTTCGCCGCCTTCAGGCATTCCTGCAGCGGCAGTTCTTCCGGCTTCGGTGCAAAAGAAGGCAGCATCGCGTATCTCAGGATCTCCTTTTCGTCAAAGGGGATCTCTCCCAGTTCTTCCAGGTGAAGTCCTTCCTGCATCAGAAGGCCCTCCCCAGCATGCCGGAGAGATTGGTCTGGATCGCTTCGGCCACATCCGGCTTGTTCATGGTATAGACATGTACATGACGGATGCCGTTGGCAAACAGGTCGATGATCTGGTCACTGGCATAGATGATACCCGCCCGCTTCATGGCTTCCGGCGAACTGCCGAACTTATCCACCAGGCTGGTAAACCGCCGGGGCATAAAGCTGCCGGACAGTTTCAGTGCGCGCTTAACCTGATTTGCAGCGGTGATGGGCATGATACCGGGCACTACCGGCACGGTCACGCCTTTCTCCCGCAGCTTATATAAAAAGTTATACAGAAGGTTGTTGTCAAAGAACATCTGTGTGGTCAGGAAATCTGCGCCGGCCTCCGCCTTTTCCTTCAGCCGGCGGAGATCCTCCGCCTGTACAGTGCTCTCGGGATGCACCTCCGGATAACATGCCGCGCCGATGCAGAAATCGCCGGTCGCCCGGATCTCCCGGATCAGGTCGGAAGCATGCGGATAAGGGCTGTTTTTCATGTCTTCCGGATTCATCCCTTCCGGCAGGTCGCCCCGCAGCGCCATGATGTTCCGGATACCCGCGTCCTTCATCGCCTGAAGATATGCCAGGACATCTTCCCTTTTCGCCCCGACGCAGGTCAGGTGAGCCAGCGTTTCCACACCGTCCGCGTTCTGGAGCCGCCGGGCAATTTCCATAGTATACTTTCCGCCTTTCCCGCCGGCGCCGTAGGTCACAGAAATGAAAGAAGGCTTCAGCGCGGCGATCGCTTCAGTCGCCTGCAGCACTTCCTCAAAGGCAGCGTCGGTTTTCGGCGGGAACACTTCAAAGGACATGCTCAGCTTTTCGTCCCGGATTGTATCAAGTATCTTCATGATTCGCATCCTCTCAGGCTGTGATCGGTTTCCTGTCGCTTTCAGTATAACGCATGGAAAACCGACATTCAATTATTCCCGGCAAAACCGCTTGTCTTTCTGCCGTTTTCGGTCTTCCCGGTGCGGAACCGTCCGCGTCCTTTTGACGGAAACGTCCGTTTTTGTTATGATAAAGCAAATGTTCCCGATCATGACAATCGGTATACTGAAAAAAAGGAGAAAACCGCAAATGGCATATTTTCGCATCGAGTACTATTCCCAGGCCCTGCACCGTGAAACTTCCTTCGAGGTTCTGATCCCCAACGATCCCCGGGAAGGCATGCCGGAGCCCGCAGAACCCATGCGCACCCTGTTCCTGCTCCACGGCTATACCGGAAAAGCCGGTAATTATGTTCCTTATGAAATGCCGGGCAAGTATAACTTTGCCATCGTGATGCCCTCCGCGGAAAACTCCTTCTACCTGAACGGCCTTTGCACCGGCCACGCTTTCCAGACCCTGGTCGGTGAGGAACTGGTGGATTATGTCCGCAAAACCTTCCGCCTTGCGATGCGGCCGAAAGACACCGGTATTGCGGGCCTTTCCATGGGCGGTTTCGGCGCTCTGCACACCGGTCTTGCCTATCCGCATACCTTCGGCAAGATCGGCGCCATGTCCTCCGCCTTTATCCATCATGAAGTTGCGAACATGAAACCCGGCGGAGGCAACAGCGTCGCCAATTATGACTATTACCGGGAATGCTTCGGGGAGCCTTCCGAACTGCTGGAAAGCGATAACAATCCCGAGGTCCTGGTTAAAAAGCTGAAAGCTGCCGGGGAAAAGATCCCGGGGATTTATATGGCCTGCGGCACCGAAGACTTCCTGATCGAGCCCAACCGCGCCATGCACCGCTTCCTGGAGGAGGAAGGCATTCCGCATGAATACCATGAAGCACCCGGCATCCATGATATGAACTTCTGGTCCGAGCATATCCAGCACATCGTCCGCTGGATGTTCGGCTGATAACAGGGATAAATACAAGCGCCGCCGGACTTGTTCCGGCGGCGTTTTGTTTTCCTAAGAAAATTACCAGAGATCAACAGCTCCGTTTTCGTCGCCCTTGACCCAGTACGCTTTGTTCTCGTCCACGCGGACGTACACCTGGTCAACCTTGCCAACCTTCTTCAGAATCTCTTCAGGAGTGATGATTCCGCCCAGAGGGGACTGGATGATTACTTCAGGCTGCTTGACAGCCTTCTTGGCAGGAGCGGCTTTCTTGGCGGGAGCAGCCTTCTTCGCAGGAGCAACAGCCTTCTTCGCGGGTGCGGCAGCTTTCTTGGCGGGAGCAGCAGCCTTCTTCGCAGGAGCAGCAGCTTTCTTGGCGGGTGTAGCTGCTTTCTTCGCAGGAGCGGCAGTCTTCTTGGCGGGAGCAGCCTTCTTCTCGGCCGCTTTCTTTACAACTTTCTTTTCGGTTTCAGCCATGGTTCATAATCCTTCCTTTCTGTAAGGTCGACAAATATTACCACATATCGTTTGATTGTGCAACTTTTGGAGTCCATTCGCCCCTTGTATGATAAGGCCTGACGCGATATAATAGACGCCGTATCATGCAAACAGCCCCCGAGGAGTGAATCATATGGTATTCAATACGATTCTTGAAGCAGTAGGAAATACCCCGATGGTCCGGCTAAGCCGGATGCCGGAGGAAGGCAGCGCAGAAATCCTGGTGAAGGTAGAGGCGCTGAATGTCGGCGGATCGATCAAGACCCGCACTGCACTGAACATGATCGAGCAGGCGGAGAAAGAGGGCCTGATCAGCCCGGATACGATCATCGTGGAACCTACCAGCGGCAACCAGGGAATCGGCCTCGCACTGGTCGGAGCGGTCAAAGGCTACCGAACAATCATCATCATGCCGGATTCTGTCAGTGAGGAACGCCGGAAGCTGATCCGCCACTACGGAGCAGAAGTCAAGCTGATCCACGATGCCGGGGATATCGGCAAATGCATGGAGGAATGCCTTCAGTGCGCCATGGACATGAAAGCCCGGAACCCGAAAGTCTTCGTTCCCCAGCAATTTGAGAACCCGAATAACACCCTTGCCCATAAGAAGCATACCGCCCTGGAAATCATGGCCCAGGTAGCCGGACCGATCCACGGCTACTGCAGCGGCATCGGCACCGGCGGCACCCTGACCGGTATCGGCGAAGTGCTCAAAGCTCAGTATCCGGATCTGGAAATCTGGGCCGTGGAACCGGAAAACGCCGCGATCCTCGCCGGCGGAACCATCGGTACACATATCCAGATGGGCATCGGCGACGGCATTATCCCGGCGATCCTGAACCGGGAGATCTATGACGACATCTATGTCGTCACGGATTCCGAAGCCCTTGATACCGCCCGCCGTCTCGCAAAGGAAGAAGGCCTTGTCTGCGGTATCTCCAGCGGCACCAATGTGGCCGCCGCCCTGAAGCTCGCAAAGAAGCTCGGACCGGGCAAAACCGTGGTCACCGTGCTCCCGGACACCGCCGAACGTTACTATTCCACCCCCCTCTTCGGCGTATAACAGGCAGACGAAACCCCTGCAGGAAAACTCCTGCAGGGGCTCTTTTATTGTTTCTTCTTACCTGGCGGATCCGCCGCGGGGCCAGAGAATCTCCTCTGTCGGCCTGTAGTTTTCATCCAGCGCCGGAATGCTGACCGGCAGCGAACCGCCGGCTTTTCCCGCTCCGAAGCAGGCAAGCAGGCCTGCCGGGAGATTCGTTGACCAGGTGCCGCCCTCTTCCGGAACCGTCCGCATGGTGCTCCCCCAGTACGTCAGCAGGATCGCGTCCGCGTCCGGGAAGCGCGCCGCGTCGTAGGGCAGCTGACAGCTGACCAGGATCACGGCCTTCCCTTCCTCATGCACGGCAGGAATGATTCTGTCAAAGGCGCCTGAAGAAAAACCGTCGTCTGAGGCCGGATCCATACAAGCCCAGGCGTAAACCCGGTGAACCAGGATTACATGATCTGCTTCTTTTGCAGCCCGGATACATTCCTCCTCGTTTTCCCGGGTATGCTTCATAACGGTAATCTCCGCGCCTTCCGGCAGCGCCTGCTTTTCCTCCAGCAGCCGGCGGACAAAATCGCCTGCACCTGCGCGTCTGGCACAGGAATCCGCAAACAGGATCAGCGTTTTCTCGCCGGCTTTCACCTGCAGCGGGAAAGCACCGTTCTCATTCTTCACCAGCGTAACCGCGTTTTCAGCGATCTGCCATTCTGTTTCCCTGTGCGCCGCAGACCCGACGCCTTTCTTTGCCGCGGCGATCTGTTCGTCCGTCACATCGAAGTCAGTCTCCCAAAGCAGGCCGTATTTTGCCTTCAGCCTCAGGATCCGGAGAACAGACTCATTGATCCGCCCCTCGTCGATCTCCCCGTCTTCCACCAGTCTGACTGCCGTCTCCACATAGGTCTCCGTCAGCCGGAACAGATCGGTATTCTTCACGCTGGGCAGAATCAGCATGTCCACGCCCGCCCTGATTGTCATCTTCACCGTATCTTCCACGCTGAAGTTGTCCGCGATCGCCGCCATGTCCAGTGCATCGGAGACGATCACGCCGTCAAAGCCCATATCCCTCCGCAGGATATCCGTCAGGATTGTGCGGCTCATCGTTGCCGGAATATAAACCTCTTCTCCGGTGGAAACAGAAGTGTACTTTTCCGTCTCGATCTGCGGATACTGGATATGCGCGGTCATGACCATATCTGCCCCGGCGTCGATAGCCGCCCGGAACGGAATCAGTTCATTGGCCTGCAGTTCCTCATAAGTGCTGCCGATTAGCGAAAACCGGTATGGCTGTCCGTATCGGTGTTTCCGTGTCCCGGGAAATGTTTCAGCGCTGCCACGGTCCCGGTATCATGAAGGCCGGCCACATACGCGCAGCCGAACGCGGCGGCGTTCTGCGCGTCGTCGGAGAAGGAGCGGATGCCGATCACGGGATTAGCCGGGTTATTGTTGACGTCCACAACAGGCGCGAAATCGGCATGGATGTTCAGCAGTCCGAGTTCCTCGCCGAGGATGGCCGCCATGGTCCGGGCATTCTCCGGATCCCCGGTGGCACCCAGCGCCATATTGCTGACCCCGTTGGTCCCGTAGCCGATCCGGCAGACCGATCCGCCTTCCTGGTCCACAAGAATCATCTGCGGAATCCCGCCGCCGCTTTGATTCGTCGTCTGCAGGTCGGCAATCAGCCGCAGCGTCTGTTCCGCGTCCGCAAAGTTCTCGCCGAACAGCAGGATGCCGCCGAAATGATCCCGGGCGACCATCTCCCTGATTTCGTCGTTCAGCTCCGTAATGTTCACGGCAGGCGGTTCCTCCGCACCTTCCGTTTCCGGCACTTCCTTCCAGATCCGGAAAGAAGCAATCATCATCTGGGATACTTTATCCCGAAGCGTCATCCGGGACAGCATGATCTCCGCCACATCATCCCCGTTATCCTCTGCTGAGGCACAGCATGTAAACATCAGTATAAGCGCCAGTACCAGGCAAATGAATCTTATCATGCAATTCCCTCCGTCTGTAAGATTCAGGTGATTACTCTGTTTTTCTTCTTCATCCATCATAATTGATTACCGCCTGTTGCACAAGTGTCCTATTGTTCACCGGTTCGCAGATGCAAAACGGTCTGTAAAGAATTGACAAATATCTGTATACGGCGTATATAAAGGCATGGAATACCTGTTTTCTTACATATTGAAAGAAGGGGTTTATCATGGAGTATAAAATCAGGGAACTGCTGAAAAACAAGGCCATGGCCGCGGTGCTGAGCGTGGCGCTTGGTATTGTCATCATTATCGCGCGCCGGGCTGCGCTGGATCTGCTGGTCAGGATTATCGGCGGTCTGGTAATCACCGGCGGTATCGCGCTGATCGCGGTCAACCTGATCCGTCCGAATGCCGGGTCCGGAAATATGACAACGGTCCTGGTGATGGGCGGCCTCGCGATCCTGGCCGGAATCATCCTGATCTCCTGCGCGGAAGGCATCGTGGATTTCTTCCCGACGCTCATGGGCATCTTCCTGATCCTCAACGGTCTCAGCCATCTGGCGGTCGCCGGAATGGATCCCGACAACCGGATCGTTGCTGTGATCATGGGTGTCATCATCATCATTCTCGGCGTTCTGATCGTCATGCATCCCGGTTTTATCGCCAACGCAATCATGATCTTCATCGGTTCTGCTTTCATTGTCAACGGGCTGTTTGACCTGTTCATGGTAAAGCAGGCGAACTGATCCGCGGCCAGAAATCACAAAACTCCGGAACGATGGTTCCGGAGTTTTTATTGTTTCCGTCAGCCCGCCTTGCGCAGGCGGATCAGTTTCCCGGCCTTCGTCTCCTGCGTTTCCGGCATCAGGCGTTGGCGAACCACGCGCATGATCTGGAAATAACAGGGAATCAGAAACAAATCTGCCATAACCCAGGCAGCGGGATTCGCAAAACAGGCCCCGGTAAACCCGGCGGAAGGAACAACAAACAGCGCGACCGCAGTTCGGGCGATCATCTCAAAAAGGCCGGCCAGCATTGCCACGCGCGTATATCCCATGCCCTGAATGCTCAGGCGGACGATGTTCACGAACAGAAGGGGAATATAGAAAGCAGCGTTGATCGTCAGATACCGGATACTCATGGACATGACTTCCGGCGCCGCGTCCGCGTCAATGAACAGGCTCAGAAGGGGCCGCGCAAAAAGCGCCACCACTCCGAACGCCAGCGCGCAGTAAATAATCCCCAGCACAGAGGCGCACCGCAGTCCCTGATGAATCCGGTCCAGTTTCCTGGCGCCCATGTTCTGTCCGGCGTAAGTAGCCATGGTAGAGGCAAGCGCGTCAAACACACAGGCAAAGAACATGCTGATCTTCACACCGCCGCTGACAGCGGCAACAGCATTTACGCCCAGTCCGTTCACGGACCATTGCACCATCACGGAGCCGATTGCCGTAATGGAGAACTGAAGGCCCATCGGCAGGCCGATCCCGAGCATTTTTCCCGCAAGTCTGAAGTTAAACTGCCTGTCTTCCCGGTTCAGGTGCAGCACCGGAAAACGTCGGATCATGACAATCACGCAGCCGATCCCTGCCAGCAACTGGCTGGCTGCCGTTGCCACGGCAGCGCCGGCTACATCCATCCCGCAGACAATAATCAGGAGCAGATCGAGTACAATATTCACCAGCGAAGCCATGACCAGGAATACCACCGGTGTCCGGCTGTCCCCCAGTGAGCGGAGGATTCCGCTGGCCATGTTGTACAGCACGCAGCAGGGAATCGCCGCAAAAATGATGCTGATATAGCTTGCCGAAGCGTCTATGATCTCTTCCGGAGTGTTCATCAGCCGAAGCAGCGGCTTGCAGAAAACAGTGGAGAGAACCGCAAACAGGACGCTCAGCACACCGCTGAGTACCACTGCATGGAACACGCAGCGGCGCATCTCCCGCTCATCCTTCGCACCGAACGCCTGGGCGATCGGGATTGAGAAACCGGAACACAGGCCGAGGCACAGGCCGATTACCAGGAAGTTCACCGAGCCGGTCGCGCCGACGGCAGCCAGACGCTCCGCGCCCAGGTAGCGGCCGACAACGGCGGTATCGACAAAACTGTAAAACTGCTGGAAGAGCACGCCGAACAGCATCGGCAGCGCAAAAAGGACAATCCGTTTCAGCGGACTGCCTTCCGTCAGGTCGCGGGTCAGATTCCGGGGCATACAGATAAACCTCTTTCCACGGCCCTTCAGGCCGTCCGGAAGGTTATATCACTTTTACGGAAACTGTACAAGCGGGAATATTCAGCCTGTTTTCCGGACAAAAACGCCATGGCCTTTCACGTTTCAGGGACCGGCTTTTCTTTCTGCGCCTTGCGGTCTTCCTTGATCTTCCGATGAAGCTGAACGATATACCAGATGTTGGCCAGGCCGTTGAGTGCCAGGAATATGCCGATCACGCGCTGCGTCACGGCGATATCCTCCACCCCCGCCGCAGTCATGACAATCCCGAGTCCCATAACGGCAACGGCAACGCTGACGATGAACTTCCAGTCTTTCCTGTTTTTAATCTTCAGGGTTTCGATCAGGTTGAGGAGGCCGGTTACAATCGTCACAATGCCCACCGCAAACCTCACGAAGGGTTCGATCGTCTCCGGGCTGATCAGGCAGTATATGGCAGCGGGGATCAGCAGGCCGTTGAAAACAGCAATCACAATGTCCAGCACATTCCTTTTCTGCGGATGCCTGAGATGAAGGAAAAGCATAATCAGCGCAACGAGAATGATCAGTCCCGCCGAAATCCGGATCGTGGGCTTCATATCCCCTGACGGGGAAGCCAGGAACAGAACGCCCTGCCCCAGGAGCATCAGTGAAGCGATCACTTTGTTCTGCAGCAGCTTCAGGATGCTTTTTGCTGTTCGGAACACGGGGTTCTTTTTTGTTTCTTTGGGCTTTCTTTTCATATCCGTTCTCCTTCGGATTGCCTGTCATCCCTGCACAGGGCGCCCAGTGTTTATCAAACAGGGGCGCCTTTTCCGAAAGGCGCCCCTGACTGAAGACCGTTCGCGTTATTTCAGTTCAACCGGATCCCAGCCGCTGTCTTTGTACGCAGTCACATCCAGGCCGTTCGCCTCAACATACGCTTTGATAAACCGGGTCCGGAGCGCCTGGTTTGCTTCAGTGCTCAGATCTGCTCCGGCGAAGTATTGATCTTCCAGTTCCTGGTCCCCATCCGCAAAGCGCCTGATATCCGCAGCATAGTCTTCGCCGTTTCCAGCCTCTTCCATGGAGGTTACCTTCCACTTATCATCCATTTTTTCCAGCATGATGATCGCGGGATATTCCCCGCCGGAGATATTTTCCAGCACGTCCCCTTTTTTCACGTAGTTCAGGATCCAGAAAGTGCCGTAGACCTTCGCATGCGTATCATCGGTCATCTCTGTCTTATAAAGTATCGGACAGGGAATCGACACAAAGCCGGGCTCCGTCAGGTACAGCTCCACGCGCTCGTCTGTCGCCAGAAACTCAGCGATGGCTCCCTCTACAGGATCTTCGCCGGTATAGTTATAAGCGGGCAGCTGTTCCCCCTCTGCAAACGCTGCCGCAGCCAGTACAACCAGCATCAATACTGCAATCGCGGTTGCCCAAATTCTTTTCATTTTTGATTCCTCCATATCGTTTTATTGTATCCGGATAAGTCAATGCATCCGGATCAGTTTGACCCGATGATCTTCATGGTATGGTGATTGTATATACGAAACTGCTTCCAGTTAATTGTATGCCCTATCTTTTCCCCTGTCAACAATGCAAAAAACTCGTTGTCGTACGGTTGTGGTATTTGGGCTCTCAAAAAAATACAAGGAA
>Ga0310694_10002413_pt1 | contig 19226 bp, 20 predicted proteins | sample 174DNAGHGhighgp2_FD_203884 | JGI IMG/M metagenome (GOLD analysis project Ga0310694, IMG submission 203884) | Sheep rumen microbial communities from Palmerston North, Manawatu-Wanganui, New Zealand - 1742 DNA GHGhigh gp2 (v2) (version 2) | ecosystem: Host-associated > Mammals > Digestive system... | reverse complement strand
TTCATGGCTAACCCTGTAATATCCGCAAAGAACTGATACTTTTTATTATGTTCTTTTAGAAGGTCCATGCCCTAGACTAGCAAACGCAGATTTTTGAACGATTTTTATTCCATTTTTGAAAGATTTCTACTCCGAAGGAGTATCCCATCAATCCTCTAAATGAGCTTTCAGATAGAGTTTCTTCACGAACCTCATATCATGATCCACCATGATTTTAATCAGCTCTTCAAACGATGTCTTCCGGGGGTTCCAGCCGAGGAGCGTCTTCGCCTTAGTGGGGTCGCCGAGCAACTGCTCCACCTCAGCAGGACGGAAAAAGCGGGGGTCGACTTCAACCAGCACATTGCCTGTAGCAACGTCAATGCCTTTTTCATCGACACCTTCGCCTTCCCAACGCAATTCGATGCCGACATGCTTGAAAGCCAACGTACAAAACTCACGCACCGTGTGGTACTCACCCGTGGCGATAACGAAATCCTCAGGCTGCTCCTGTTGGAGGATAAGCCACATGCACTCCACGTAGTCCTTGGCATAGCCCCAGTCGCGAAGTGCGTTAAGGTTACCCAAATAAAGCTTGTCCTGATAGCCTTGCTTGATGCGAGCTGCGGCTAGCGTGATCTTTCGCGTGACAAAGGTCTCTCCACGGCGTTCGCTCTCGTGGTTGAAAAGGATGCCGTTGACGGCAAACATGCCATAGCTCTCGCGGTAGTTCTTCACAATCCAAAAGCCGTACTGCTTGGCCACTCCATAGGGTGAACGCGGATAGAACGGTGTTGTCTCCTTCTGCGGCACCTCCTGTACCTTACCGAAGAGCTCCGACGTGGAGGCTTGGTAGATACGGCATTTCTTCTCGAGTCCAAGGATGCGCACGGCTTCGAGGAGGCGTAATGTGCCCACAGCGTCGGCTTCAGCGGTGTATTCCGGACAGTCGAACGAGACTTTCACATGGCTTTGGGCAGCAAGGTTATAGATCTCGTCGGGTTGGATCTTTTGGATTATGCGCACCAGCGATGACGAGTCGGTCATGTCGCCATAATGCAAGGTGAGCAGGCGTTTGTTTTTCATGTCGCGCACCCATTCGTCGAGGTAAAGATGCTCGATGCGGCCTGTGTTGAACGATGACGAACGGCGGATGATGCCATGTACGTCGTAGCCTTTTTCAAGTAAAAACTCGGCGAGGAAAGAGCCGTCTTGCCCCGTGATGCCGGTGATTAATGCGGTTTTTGACATTTATAGTTTGTTATTAACTTATCATTATTGTCAGAACACGACATCGTCAGCCAAAGTGACGATGATCGGGGTGCCATTGCTGGTACGTTTTATGACTTTCACATAGCCTTCTATCTCTCCTTCCGAGAGTAGGGCATCCACACGAAACTGATTGGCGCCACTGTAACCTTTAATGTCGTCAACATACAACTCGGCCTTGCCTTTCATAAACTCAAGCACCTTGCGGCGGTCTTGTTCCTTCAGGTTGTTGGGGTCGGAGCCGAAGGTGATAAGATAGGAGTTCTTTTGCTTCTGTTTTGACGACTCGATTGATTCCTTGATTTCGCGACGGTCGAGCAATTCCTGCAGCCGCATCCACCAATTGCGATTGCCGAAATGGGTAGTAATAGAAAAATGCGACAGGCGATGCATGAACTCGGTGTGATGGTTCGCCTGGACACGCAAAAAGAAATACGTGCCCCACACCAACAGCATTGAGACAGCTGTGACCACATACAGTTGCCAGTCCATCCTCGCGTCACACTCGACCATCAAAGCCCAAATCAGGACGATGATTCCGTTAAGGCTGATTTCGATTATCGAAGTGACGACATGGCTTGTACCCACATTGATAAACACATGGTGAAGATGGGTCTTATCGGGACTGAAAGGATTCTTACCCTTGAGGATGCGCATGAACATGACGCGCACGGTGTCGAAAATGGGGACACTCAAAATGGCCAATGCCATGGCAATCATGTTGGCGTTGGGCACATGCAACCTAAGGGCCAATTCGTTTTTGCTACTCAAGGCACTGATGGTGAACCAAATCATCAACATACCCATGACCATCGTGCCTGCGTCGCCGATAAACATGCGCGACTTCGAACCAAACACATTATGGAGCAAGAAAGGCACCAATGCTGCCATCATCGAAAATGCCAAAAGGGCGTTGGCCATGTCGCCTGCTACGGCGAAAATAACGCCATAGATGAGGCAACAGGTAATGCACATGCCACTGCTTAGTCCATTGACACCGTCAATCATATTGATGGCATTAATGACACCCACGCCTGCCACCACGGTAATGGGCACGCCTATCCACCAGCTGAATGATTCAACGCCCCACAAACCATGAAACGAGTCGACACAGCTACCAGAAGCGTAAATCAAGCCCAGCAGGGTAAGGATTTCGATGGCGAAGCGACTGCCTGGAGAGAGGCCCACGACATCGTCCATAGCCCCCGTATAAAGCATGACCATCATCGACAAAATGACTGGCAACAATACAGCGGGCGATTCCAACTTGAAGATGGCAACCATCGCAGCTCCCACCAATAGTCCGGCCACAACGCCGATGAAAACGGCGATGCCGCCCATTACTGGCACGGGGGCCTTTTGTAACTTGCGTGCGTCGGGGTTGTCGACGAGGTTCTTATCCTTGGCGATTTTCAAAATCTTGAAAAATGCCCAACGGACGGTCAACAGCGACACAAGCGACGCTAAAATGATATTGGCCGTCCAAATAGTGGATGCGTTATTCATGGTTAATTGGATGTTGTTTCACGTTCATTTTATTTCTTTTCAAAGCCTTTCCTCTGTCTTTTCCGGGTCGTATTTTGTATTTTTGAACTCAACGATTACCGTGCCACTCTCCAAGCTTTGACAAGTATGGTATTGACCCACAGGCACATGTACAGCAGGAGCATCGCCACCGGGCACTAAAAGAAATCGGGCTGTTTCCTGGCCCGAAGAGTCATAAAACACCTCTTCGGCCCGACCGCGCAAGATGATAACATCTTCTGACGTCATATTGTGCCGATGCACTGGTATCACCGTCCCTGGCTCGATGGCATTCAGCATACGTTGGCTCTCGTCATCGGCTGAATCGCGCAGGTCCATATTCATGCGGAGACGAGGCGAGCTCTTTGCCCGTTCCGTCAAACCGTCCAAAAGTTCCTTATCTATTAGCATCAATACTTTCTCCAAACCATTTTGTTTACAATTCCAGTATAGCTCTGGATGATTTTCACCACCTTGGTGCTCACATTCTCATCCACATAGTCGGGCACAGGGATACCGTGGTCGCCTGCAACATTCATAGCCACTGCTGTCTCCACTGCTTGCAACAACGATTTCTCATCAATACCAGCAATGAAGAAACAAGCTTTATCCAATGCCTCGGGTCTTTCCGTCGATGTCCTGATGCAAACAGCAGGGAAAGGATGTCCCACGCTGGTGAAGAAGCTGCTCTCCTCGGGCAAGGTGCCGCTGTCGCTCACCACAGCAAAGGCATTCATCTGAAGGCAATTGTAATCGTGGAAGCCCAGAGGCTCATGTTGGATGACACGCGGGTCAAGCTTGAAACCGCTGGCTTCAAGGCGTTTGCGCGAACGCGGGTGACAACTATAAAGGATAGGCATGTCGTATTTCTCCGCCATTTTGTTGATAGCCGTAAAGAGCGACAAGAAGTTTTTCTCTGTGTCGATGTTCTCCTCACGATGGGCACTCAACAAGATGTATTTCCCTTTCTGCAAACCTAATCTTTGATGGATATCTGAAGCTTCGATTTCCTTCAGGTTGTTGTGCAACACTTCAGCCATGGGGCTACCCGTGACGTAGGTGCGTTCCTTAGGCAGACCACAGTCAGCCAAATAGCGACGAGCGTGCTCGCTGTAGGCCATGTTCACGTCGCTGATGATGTCGACGATGCGGCGATTGGTCTCCTCAGGCAGGCATTCGTCCTTGCAGCGGTTACCTGCTTCCATGTGGAAGATAGGAATATGGAGACGCTTGGCACCAATAACGCTAAGGCAAGAGTTGGTGTCGCCCAAGACAAGTACCGCATCGGGCTTGATCTCCACCATGAGTTGATAGCTTTTGGCGATGATGTTGCCCATGGTCTCACCTAAGTCGTTGCCGACAGCATTCATATATACTTCGGGGTCAGCGAGTTTTAGGTCCTTGAAGAAAACACCATTGAGATTGTAGTCATAGTTCTGGCCAGTATGTGCCAGGATGCAGTCAAAATATTGTCTGCATTTGTTAATCACAGCAGCAAGACGGATGATCTCCGGGCGTGTGCCGACGATGATCAACAGCTTTAGTTTTCCATTGTTCTTAAACATGTTTTTGTCTCCACGTATTACACGTATCTGCGCGTATCTTTTTCTGGGATTATACCCATGATACGCGAGATACGTGGAGATTTATTATTTATTTGATTACTTTATATCCATTTTTGAAATCACTTACATCAAAATTCACTAACAAGCCAACAGGTTTGTCCAGCAACTTCATATAAGTTCTTACTTGTTTGAAATGCACAGGCATTAAGGCTTCAACGGATTTAAGTTCAATGATTAATGTGTCATTCACAATAATGTCAAGCCTTAAATCAGCACCAACAGTTTCACCTTTATAAACAATCTCAACTGGTACTTGCGAAGATACATTTAATCTACGCAACTTTAATTCATGTATCAATGCTTTTTCATAAACACTTTCTAACAACCCTGGACCAAGAGCATTGTACACCTCAAATGAAGCACCAATAGCCTCATATATTAGCTGATTAACATCCATGATATACTCGCGATACGCGTGATACGTGGAGCCCTATACTGGATCAAAGAAAGTATCCGGGTGAGAAGGATCAAAGACCTCATTGCAATACATCACCGTGACCAGATTCTCAGTATCGGAGAGGTTAATGATGTTGTGTGTATATCCAGGCAACATGTGGATACATTGGATATTGTCGCCTGTGACTTCAAATTCGATGACCTTGCCTTCAGGGTCGTTAAGGTTGCGCTCTTGGATGAGGCCATGACCCGCCACCACGATAAAGAACTCCCACTTGGTGTTGTGCCAATGCTGACCCTTGGTGATGCCAGGCTTAGAGATGTTGATGCTCACTTGGCCGCAATTCAAGGTATGCACCAACTCGGTGAAAGAGCCTCTTTGGTCCACATTCATCTTCAGCGGGAAGGCGACCTTCTCCTTGGGAAGATACGAGAGATACGTGGAGTAAAGTTTCTTGGCGAAACTGCCGTTGGGAATCTCAGGGATGGTCAAGGTCTTGGGCTGTTCGGCGAATTTGTATAATAAATCGACGATATCGCATAAAGTGGCTTTGTGAGTCACTGGAACATAACAATACCTCCACGTATCACACGTATTATCCACAGAATTCGGGGCAGGAATAACTTCCAAGCCATCGAAGTCGCAGCGGTGCTCCTTGCCTTGCAGGGCTGCTATCATTTCATCCACCAAGTCATCGATATATAACAGCTCCAACTCCACGCTCGGGTCGTTGACGGTGATGGGCAGGTCGTTGGCGATGTTGTTACAGAAGGTGGCTACAGCACTGTTGTAGTTGGGACGGCACCATTTGCCGAATAGGTTCGGGAAACGATAAATCAACACACGAGGTCTAAGTGGACTCCGCGTATCACGCGTATTACACGTATCTTTATTATCCGCGAGACACGAGCGATCCGTTGTGAGAAAATCTCGTTCGTAGTTAAGGAACAACTCCTCTCCCGCTTTTTTGCTTCTGCCATATTCCGAGTTGCCGAAACGGCCTGTCAGCGAGGCTTGTTGTGAACTGCTCAGCATCACCGGACAACGGTTGTTGTGTTTCTTGAGGGTGTCGAGCAAGGTGCTGACGAAGCCGAAGTTGCCTTGCATGAATTCCTCTTGGTTCTGGGGACGATTGACGCCGGCGAGGTTGAAAACAAAGTCGCACTCACGACACCATGCATCTAATTCCTCGGGCGTATTGCCCAGGTCGTACTCGAAGATGGCATCGATCTTCAGGTCGGGGAAACGCTTGTCTTTTCCTTCTTGTATGTTCTTTAGAGCCGCACAAAGGTTCTTTCCCACAAAGCCTTTGGCGCCTGTTACTAATATTTTCATTTTTTCCACGTATTACACGTATCTGCACGTATCTATTTCCGAGATTATCTTCTTGATACCAGAGATACGCGAAGGTTTGTATTGTTTTGTCTCCACGTATTACACGTATCTGCACGTATCTATTTCCGAGATTATCCTCTTGATACCCAGAGATACGTGGAGACTTTTACTCGCTACGGATATCTTTCGATTTGGTACGAGGCTCCAAGCCGAGGTCTTCGCGGATGAAACGCAACTTGAGCAGCAGTTCCTTCATGCCTTCCACGTCGAGGCGACGGGTGTTGTGGCTGTGGTAGTCCTCGATCTTGGCGATATCTTGGTTACCCTCAGTGAAGAACTTGTCGTAGTTGAGGTCGCGGCTGTCGCAGGGGATGCGCCAGTAGTTGCCCATGTCGATGGCACGGGCCATCTCCTCACGGGTCACCAACGTCTCGTAGAGTTTCTCGCCGTGGCGGGTACCGATCACACGCACCTCGGTGTCGAGGTATTTTTTGTCCAATTTCGAATAAGTCTCCTTAAGTGCCTGGGCCAAAGTGGAAAGTGTGGCGGCAGGGGCTTTTTGTACAAACAGGTCGCCGTTATGACCATGCGTGAAGGCATACACCACCAGGTCGACGGCATCGTCCAAGGTCATCATGAAACGGGTCATGTTGGTGTCGGTGATGGTGATGGGTTTGCCTTCCATCATCTGTTCCACCCAGAGGGGGATGACCGAACCACGGCTGGCCATCACGTTACCATAGCGCGTGCAGCAGATGGTGGTGGCAGCACCCTCGCCCAAGGCACGGCCCTGAGCAATGGCCACTTTCTCCATCATGGCCTTGCTGATACCCATGGCGTTGATGGGATAGGCTGCCTTGTCGGTGGAGAGCACCACCACGTTCTTCACGCCATGTGCGATAGCACTCAACAACACGTTATTGGTGCCTTCCACATTCGTCCTAACGGCTTCCATGGGAAAGAACTCGCAGCTGGGCACCTGCTTGAGAGCGGCGGCGCTGAACACATAGTCAACGCCACCCATGGCGAAGTCGACCGCCTCGCGTTGGCGCACGTTGCCAATGTAGAACTTCACCTTGTTGAACACATCGGGGCGCTGCGCCTGAAGGTAATGGCGCATGTCGTCCTGTTTCTTCTCGTCGCGCGAGAAAATGCGGATTTCCTTAATGTCGCTGTCCAAAAAGCGACGCAACACGGCGTTGCCGAAGCTGCCTGTGCCTCCTGTGATGAGGAGGGTTTTGTCTTTGAAAACACTCATATTTATTGATTATTATTTGTCTATTATGTTAATTTCACTATAGGAACTTCATTCCAGTTTACACTATCGTTGGCGGTCTGAATGTCCACGAATCGGAAATCAGTGAGCCAGCGTCTTAATTTGTTTTCCGCTTTTTTCAAACCTACATAAGATTTGAATTTTCTCGTGAGTGGCAGACCTTCTAACATCGGTTGCCCTGCATCCAAGTCTCGCGGATGGATGTAAGCCATCAGGTAATCGGACGACTCTTTGCTCCATTTCTTCACAAGACTATACGGACATAGTCTGAAATAACCGCCACCACTAAATATGATATGTTTCCCGGCAATAGTCTTGAAACCCACGGGAAATTCTTTCATTTGGATACCCTTGTATTCAATAATACCGGATGTCGGCTTAGGATATGACGGTAATCCACCATGCGCATGTGCTGCTGGAAACACAGAACAATCGTACTTGATGCCCAAATCATTCAATACCTCGAAGGCCCAACCTTCCGATTCGCGTATGCTGAAGCCTGGCGCCCGGAAGCATTCCACCTTTTTGCCCGTAATGTCTTCTAGCATTTTCACACCAGTTTCTACATCCTCACGAAATTCCGCTGGCGTTTGTTGCCAAACCAATTGATGGTTCATGGTATGGCAACCGATCTGGTATTTTTCAGCAATTTTCTTTACTAAATCAGGATAGGTTTTGGCTATCCAACCGATGATAAAAAAAGTGGCTTTTGTATTAGTATCATCAAGAATACGGAAGATACGTTCCACATTTTCATGGATGCGCACCTCATATTTTCCCCACTCGGCCTCGGTGCGGGTGGCATCGAAATCGAGGAGGTGGAACCATTCTTCTACGTCGAAAGTGAGAATATTCATCGTTTAACTATTTAATACAACGATTTCAAAAAGAGTTTTGTTTTTCGCCAATTATTTAATCAATGTATTTCTTTTCAATGTTCTTATAAGCAAACGTTCTATAACATACACAATTATAGAAGTTATGATAAGCGTAATAACAAACGGCAATAAACACAACAATACATTTTTGCTCACACTAATTGGGGTTGTATTGAGTAGTTTTGCTATGATGACAATCACAATACCTTTCACTGGATTATGCACAGCCATAAATCGGAAACTGTTACGCCCAATCCACTTTATGCTGCTCACCAATTTTGAAACCGACTGGCTAACAAAAATACACAGTAGCATAAACCCAACCACACCAAACATCGCCGTTCCGTAAAACACCCATGGATTGCACCCCAAATGGGCATGACCCATTGACACATGACCATTGTAACTTGCGCCGTAATAGACTACCGTGGCTGCTACCACAAATAAAATCACACACAAGATTTTGTGATTTTTCACTAACTCCAACTGCTTGGCATGCGACACATGCTTGGTCAGTAAACTGCCAATCATATAAAACGGCAACGCCATCAATGCAACATCAATACTCCACGGCAATGTACTGAAGTCATAAAACGTAGCTTTGGTGGATAATACGCCAAGAACACATAACACAATGCACAACAGCATATTAACCCAGTCTTTCAGTTTGGACAGAAAGTAATAAATAACTTCCACCGAGAATAGACACATTACAAACCATAGAGGAACATTATGTACCAAATAGCCCTCTGACCCTTGCGCTATCAAGGTTTGCAGCAAAGGCATCCAATAGCTCTCAACATCTGCATGTGTTGCATATGAATACACAGCCCATACAATCCATGTCAAAAACGAGAATACCGCATATGGAATTAATAAACCTTTTAATCGTTTCTTCAAGAACTCACCAAAACAAGCATATCGATTTGGCAAAAATACTAATCCACTCAAAAAGAAGAACAACGGAATATGAAATGAATATACAATGGAATTACTCAATCCGCGAAGGCATATATGTCCCCACACAATAGTAAGCATACCTAATCCCTTGGCAACATCAATATAATCAAGGCGTTGCCTATCACTTGACACATTTACATTCATTTGTTTTTGTCTTATATTTAAAAATATTATTGTCTCTTTTCGCCCATCTTTTTGCGATAATCTCTCACGCAACTCAACGAAAATGCAAACCAAGGCCACGGATCATCCCAATAGAACATTTGCTCTTTTACTCGCTTATAGCCCAGTTTTCGAGGACTACGACGGAACCTGTCTTTCGAGGAAAGGAACCAAAGCACATCACTCTGCATAATGCGAACCGCGGTTGTCTTATCAATTACTTCCATAGGAGTGACTTCTGTGCCAAAAGCATCCTCCAGAATCTGTTGTGCATGATTTATACCCGCCACAAAACCCAATGTTATAGCGTGAACAGCACGCGGGTTGATTTCTATCACCTTACCTATGTTGTCTCTTGGATCCAAAATGATGTCAACCCCTACTTCACCATGAATACTCATAAGTTTCACAAGCTTTTCACAGTTAGATTGTATGTCAGGTCTGTCAACAATGCCATTCAGTGTACTCGTACCTCCTGTCTCAGGATAAAGATGTTCACTAACATATACGTATGAACTTTTTACCACACCATTTCTATCTACCATTATGTTGCCGCTCATCATCAAGCTACCCTCTGGAATGAACTCTTGGATTACATATTCTCTCAAATCAATTCCCTTCTCTTGTACATATCGCCGCATCTCCTCCGCTGTATTGAACAAGTGAAATCCTCTTGCACCATACATGCTGTGGGGCTTGATAATAACTGGGAACTGAATTCTACCGTCAATATCTTCTACATTTTCTATCCCAAAATAGGTCTGCGGGCATGGTATGCCATTCTCCATACATACCCGCATCACTTCTTCCTTGTTGTTGGCTTTGTCAAATACATCACTGTCGTTGGTGTAGATTATCGCATACTTTGAAAGCTCCTCTTTGTTATGAGAGAGTATCTTTGCTGAGAAATCGAAGGGAGGATACACCATATCATAATTACCACTCTTGATCAATTCCACAATATATTTTTCCGAACTCTCATAATCATGCGGATCACAGGTGCCAAGTATCTTGTGGTCAGGAAAACGGGAGGCGTAGCCACAATCCAACTTGGACGCGCAAAGCACACTTACTTCACACCCCAAATCTTTGAATCCTCTCAAGAAAGGCAGTACTTGCTTGCAATACCCTTCCAACACAAGAACATGTTTGCCACTATATGGTTTGTTATCTTTCATTTTGATGAAATAATGCCTTCAAGATGAGTAATACATTGCTCCTTTGTGAAATGGCTCTCAAAATACCTGCGGCCATTTTCGCCTTTCTTCCTTAATACTTCCTTATCCATCTTCACCACGTCTCTTATCAGATTCACCAAGGCGTCAGATTCTCCTGCTGGCACACTGAATCCGCAGTCTGCCATTTTGATAAGCTCGCTCGCACCATGGTCAATCATGGCAATTACAGGTTTTCCTGCTGACATATAAGATTGTAACCTTCCTGGTATCGTGGCTTTCAAATGCGGAAGGTCTGTCTTTTTCAATGTCAATAGCATAGCGTCGGCATGGTTATAATATGAGGGTATTTCTGAAAATGGTACTTGTCCCGTAAGAACAACATTGCCAAGACCTTTTTCTTTTACTATTGCCCTGAACGCTTGTTCCTGCGCGCCCCCTCCCACAAAGACAAAAACAATATTCGGATTGTCTTTCAATGCCTCTAAAACAGGGATAATATAGGGCAAACCAATTCCATCTGCAATATTTCCAGCCATCATAATGACGAAGTCACCTTTGAAAGAAATCTGTTTCGTCATAGGCATCTTTAAGATGTCATCACACCAGTTTGGGAAGAACACAAGCTTTTCAGAATAGTCATGATTCCTATTGACAAGAGGCATCATTCCAGGTGACGTCACCAGTATTTTATGGGAATTCCTATAGACCCAATCCGTAACCTTACCAGCAAATGAAACGGCCGTTTTGGCTTTTCCCCGTGGTATTGAGGAAATGAAAGAATCGGGCCAGACATCTAGCACCCAAGTATAGACAGGGGTTCTTTTGAATTTCTTCAAAATAACGGCTGGGATGGCCTGAGTAATAGGTGATGTCTGAAAGACAATGCAGGCATCATACCGTTTTTTGAACACAAAGAAAAACAAAACCCTTAGAGTGGCATTGATGGCGTAGGTCAGGTAATTAAGAGTCAGTCCTATTGCTGAGGCTTTTGTCCCTCGAGGGGTCTGGAACACCCTATAGATAGTTACTCCGTCTTTTTTTTCCTTACGTTTCCGAAAGATACCATAACCTTTATAATACTTCCCTTGGGGATAGTTGGGTATACCCACCAAGGCATCCACAAGATACCCCCGCTTCGCTAATTCAAAAGCAATATCATTACTTTTGAAATTCTCAGGGTCGAAATACTGTGTGACAAGAAGTACCCTTTTATTGATCATATTTTAAGTATTATATTGAAAAATAACGCTTTAGTTTTTCCAAACATCAAGCAATTTTTCCCAAACAATTGGCATGGCATATTGCTCCCTCACCCGATCTTCTGCATACTTGCCCATACGAATAGCTTCTTCCTTATTATTTAACAAATACTGAATGGCATCCTTCAACTGCACAACATTTTTTGGCTCTACACATATACCACATTTTTTGTCTCCGTTTATGTCGAGCATTTCTGGTATTGCCCCCACAGGGGTCGTTACAATGGCGCAGCCACAGGCCATGCTTTCAATGATGACATTCGGGAAACCTTCAGTATATGTTGGCAATACGAATACACTACACGAAAGCATTTCTTTGATAACCTGTTCGATAGACATTGGACCTGTTAAGTGAAGCCAATTGTTACCTTTTTTTTCTCCAATTTCTACAAGTTGTCTTTCTATGTCTTTCTCAGGAATGGGTCCAATGATGAATAACTCAATGTCTTTTATTTGGGAACAAGCATCAACTAATTCGAAGACACCCTTTGTTATAACAACATGACCTACAAAAACAATTTTATTAGGGATTCGCGAAATCTCCGTTTTTTCTTCAATTAATTCTTGTATTGAAACTGCGAGAGGATTAGGAATATTCTTTACGTTCCTATAGCCAGCGTGAATCAAGCAATCATACGACTTTTTATCAATAACCAATAATTGGTCTGTGTATTTTAGAAGCCTGATAAATAATCGTTTTTCCCAATTATTGGCAACAAAGAAATCTGGTATTCGACCAAAACGACAATGTACAACGGTTTTTACCCCTCGCTTATGCGCATACCTTGCAAATAATATATCTTTAAGCAAACTAATAGATGCACTTGTGCAAATATGGACTACATCAAAATGTTCTTTCTTTGTTGTCTTAATAAAATCATGATACAGCGGAATATAACTACTAATTCCATTATATAATCGCCGAAACAGAGAAGTCGTGGCAAATGTCGCCTTTGAATGTTTATTATACAACAAACACAATTCTAAATTATTATCATGATGTTGTTCATAATACGACAGGATATGTCCTGTCCAAGAGGCAATTCCTCCCTTCAATCCATTTCCAAATGGAGAAACAAGCAGCACCTTCATATGTTAACTATCTTTGAAGAAAAACCAATTCCATTGGTATTTAACTTATGATTATTCGCAATTAGCCTGATTTATTTGTGTATTCTGAGACCTTGTGCGATACGTTCACACACACATTCGAAGCCTTAACAATATACTTTTTGCATTCAGGTTCAAATAGCAGATTGTTTTCTAATGCGCGATTGGGTTCTTGGGAAACGTGAAATGCCACCAGGAACGCCATCGTAAGGTGCTACGAGAAGTACTTTCATGCTTCAGTAGTTTATTAGCAACCTTTTTCTTCGAGTAGCGATATAATATCGCCAACTTTTTTCAGTTTATTGAGCTCTTTCAGGCGGAACTTCACGCCAAAAGATTCCTCCACCTTGGCAATCATCATCATGTGGGTAAGAGAATCCCACTTCTCAACATCGTTCGCCGTCATTTCGTCATTAAGAACGATGCTGTTGTCTCCAAATACATCATGAAAAACACTTGTCAGTTTTTCAACAATTTCTGTTCTATTCATTTTAGTCAGATTTTAAGTTAGAAAATATTCTTTATTATGTGGTTTACAATTCTCTTTCCAATAACACCATCGTGTCGTCAGGATAATATTCTCGCACCTGTGGGTGATGTGATGTATAATAACGCACCACGTGGAACCCACTTCTTTCGCAAGCCCTTAAACTTTTTTCGTTTTCTTTGCTCACGTGAGCTTGAACCTTCTTGGCACCTTTCTTAATGGCAATGTCTATATGATAAGCATCCAAAAGTCCCATTATATGCAACCCTCTAAAATCTGCTTTTGTATATGAGTTTTCCAACTGATAAGTACCCATTTCACGTTCTATCATAATATCTTTTACGATATCATACTTACTTTGACCTTTCATAAGGTTTTCTTTGGGTAATATAAAAGCAAACAGATTCGACTTTAACAAAGAGGAAGACGCATGGTCTTCATTATCTCCTTCCAGCCATCCTCCTCGGGCCGCAACGACTTGTCCTTCGTATTCTGCCACAACAAAACTACTTATCGATATTTCGCAGCCATCTATTTCTTCTTCCAACATCTGAATCAGATACTTTCGATAATCCTCTTCAGAAATCTCAAAATAATTAGCCGGACCTATTTTGTCTGTTGAACTTTTTTCTGCTTCAATGATTGTTGTGGCAATAAAATCCACATCGTTTAGAGTGGCGGGTCTTATTTTCAATTTGTCAGGATCATACATAATCATTCCTATTTTTAACCATTAATTGAATAAAAATCTTTTACCTTATCAGGGTTTTTAATTTCACTTTATCTGTTTTATCGTTTGAGTTCAACGGAAAGACGGGAACAAAGAATAGTCTTGTTGGGATCATATAAGCCGGCATTTTTGTCCGCATATAAGCGAGCAATTCTTCCGAATCAAACTCTGAACTTTCAATGAACATGGCTATTTCCGTTAATGCTTTATCATTATCGAATGCAATACAAACAACATTTTTCTTCAAATATTCGCGAGCATGGTACTCAATCTCTCCCAGTTCAACACGGAAACCTTGTATTTTTGCTTGATGGTCCAAACGACCTGAATACATGATGTCACCGTCTTCGTCTTTATAACATAAATCTCCTGTATGATAAAAACGCATTCTCTCTCCATTTACCTCTTTGAAGAAGAAGGAACTCTCGTTTTTCTTAGGATTATTCCAATAACCTTTTGTCACCTGATCACCGGCAATACATAATTCACCTTTTTCACCCGCTGGCAATTCATTTCCATGCTCATCAAGGATGAGTCCAACACAATTAGCCAGCGGCTTCCCAATGGAGATGATGCCATTCAAACTCTTATTCTCTCCGTTGCGAGTTAGCTTGTAATATGTGCAATAAATAGTTGCCTCTGTGGGACCATAAAAATCAAAGATTTCAGTATTTGTTGCACAATGATACCAATCTTCCATCAAATTGACGGGACAAGCTTCTGCCGTAAGGATACATGCTTTCAAACTTGTAGCGTCCATCTCACCAAAATAGGGTTGCAAATAGCGAAGCATTGAAGGAGCCATTGCACCAAACGTAATACCATGGTCTTCAATCAACCCACTCGCATATACATATTTCACCTGCCCATGAGGAATGGTATAAACACATGCTCCCCTCGTCAAGGCCACCAGATAACTCTGCACGGAAACATCAAAACTCAAATCGAAGGCTTGAAGACATTTATCCTCTTCGTTGATGACAATACCTGTCTGCCAAAAAGAATCCATGAAAGCGGCCACATTCTTGCGCATTAATTGTACACCTTTGGGCTTCCCAGTACTACCTGATGTAAAAAGGATGTAGGCCAGCTCTTCCTCTTCAACCCCTTGAATGGCATTGGATGGGATTTGTACTCCAACCAACCCTTTGGTTTTCAAGACCCTAATACTATCATATCGGGTATTGTCTGATGAATCAAGAATCAAGTCCAATTCTACCTGTTCGCAAATATCCAAGCAACGGTCTAAGGGCCAGTTGGGGTGCAACGGCACATAACATTTACCTATAAGCCACAACGCGAAGATAGAAGCGTAGGTCTCAAGATCATCATTGATGACCAATCCAACTTTTTGATTATGAAACTCCCTATTATCAAGGGCTTCAAGAATACCCGATATTAACCCCCCGAACGTTTCATAAGTATAGAACCGTTCATCTATACAAAAAGCGTTTCTGTCGCCATACTTTTCAATACAGGACAGAACAGGGTTTAACACCTGATTATAAAAAGAATACTTCATTTTGTGCTAACCAGCTCTATTAAACCGATATCAAGGTGAAATAAATAGCAAATTTGATGACCGTCCATGGCCACTGATTCTATAGGCATAAACAGGGGCTTAAATCCTTCATCAAACAAGTCCTCAACAGCCTGATCAATGTCGTCCACATCGTAACAGATATGGTATGTTGAACATCCGACTTTCTCCAAAAAGTTATCTACTGGAGAAGGCTCGCCCTCCTTCAATGGAGCGACCAACTCGATGGTTGGAAAACCTTCTTTGTTAAGAAACGCGATTTTGGTATGCTGAACCTCTTCGTCAAAAACCTTTGACAAAGACCATCCAGTGCTTATATACAGTTGTGCTGTTTTTTGGATGTCGCGCACTGCATATCCGATATGATTGACTGACTTTAAGTGATGCATGTCTATGTATTTAAAAAAGCTTGTATTTCTTTGATCCTTGAAACAAAGTATTTGTTGAAATTATCCGTCAGGACCTCCTCTGGGATACGTTCCGACTCTTCATAAAGTGCTTCCTCGTGTTCGACTATGACACCTGGTGTAAAGCGGAACCCCACCACACGCGCAGGATTTCCTGTGGCAATGGCATAAGGAGGAATGTCAGAACGAACCACCGAGCCAGCGCCAACAGTGCTCCCTCTACCCACGGTTACACCATGGAGAAGCGTTACGTTGGCTCCTATCCACACATCTTCTCCAATGATAATATCCTGATCCTGCTCGTGATTAACATCCACTTCGGCTTTCATTTCATTAGTGATATCCTTCATCCAAACTCCAGGAATTGCCACATGACCACCAGTTATAGCAGTAAAACCAAAGGCGCACCCCGATTTCTTTTTGATTATTACTCTAGCTTTGGTATTCATAATTCTGGCACCTTCATCTATAAAAACATCTTCTCCTACGAAAAGGTTCTTTCGATTCCAAATCGTCATTTTACCTCTAAGATAAGCCGTGGGTGCCAATTCACCAAATCTAAATCCAACAATACGGTTCTTACACCTAATACCTAAATGTTTAATTTTTCTAAGAATACTAATAATACCCATTACTATGCTTAATTTGGTAATTGATTAGAGTTTCCGAACAATTAGTCTGGTTCAAACGGAACAAGATTACCCATGTGGAATGTTGTTGAACTCACCATAATAGATATTCCCTATTTTATCAAATTCATGTATGTATCAACAAATTGTTCTTTTGATAGTTTTTGCTCAGCCAAGAGACGGCTTCGTCGACAAAATAACTCGTAACTTTCATCTCTCAAAGCAAATAAGCGTTCAAAAGCACTCACAACACTATCTGTATCTTTAGGATCAAACAAAAATCCGTTTTCACCTCCAATTACATATTTTGAATTATCGCATACATCGCTACAAGCCACGGGCAACCCACAAGCAATGGCCTCACAAATCACATTGGGTGTGCCTTCATAAAAAGATGGCAAGCAAAAAAAGTCAGATTTTTGGTAACAATCTTTTATTTGTTTTGTTTTTTCTTTCAAAGTAATGTATTGACCAATTTCGTATTGGTCAATTTTGTTTTGGCTTTGGTTGACATATTTTAAATGTTCGGGGTAATCACCATATTCGATTCCATACCAGCTAACATGAAATATGTATCCTTTTTGTCTCAATTGTGCCACGGCATCAATAAAACCAAGAGTGTTCTTTGAAGGCCAAACGCTAGCAGCAATCATTATCTCTGGCACTTCACGACGGTGCCGTTCCAACGGGGGTACAAAATATTCCAAATCCACAAAATTAGGTATCGTAATCGTCTTACTTGCAAGTTTTGGGAATGTTGTTTTAATGTAAGATTCCTGCGAATAGGAATTGGGCACCACATAATCAGCCAATTGAAAAAGTCGAAATCGTATCTTTTCGTTTATTCCAGTACGCTGTGTGGTGCTTCTTTCCGAAACAATAAGTTTAAAACTATGATTGAACAATTTGGCCACACACGCACAAATTGATGGGGTTGCCTGATATGCAATCACCACATCCGGTTTTAACTTACGGAAATAACGCGCTATATGCCACAACCGAAATGTAGTTTTCTTTGCCTTCTCAAGGTATTGATATGTCACACCGATTGACAATAGTTGATCTGCAAAAAAGCGGTTATCATGGTAACAGGCCACCGTTACGTCATAGCCTCGTTCTTTAAGGAAACACGCAAGACCAACCAATTGCCGCTGGGCTCCACCAGCACCAAGAGAGTCGATAAAACAGAGAATTTTTTTCATTCCAGAAAACATGTGTTGTCTCAACAAATACAATATTACCTAACATCAACCTTCACAAAAGGCTTGGTTTCAAATTTATCCTCTGGCATTGAAAGGAGGAACTCCTTTTTCTCAACGGCAGATTTATCCCACACGATTTGGTATTAAATTGACATAATAAGAACCCAAACCAAACAATCTTGTTCAATTCAACTACTTTTTCACAAATTTGTCATCCGGCAAAGACAAAAGCAGTTTCTTTTTATCCTGATAGTTAAGCTCTTTGGTTTTTAAATCAAATTGTTTGTTTCGTTCGTAATACTCTTCTGTTGTGCAAATGTATTTGGCCGGATTTCCTCCAACGACAGTATGCGGAGCCACCGATTTCGTCACCACGCTACCCGAGGCCACCAAAGCGCCTTCGCAAATGGTCACGCCAGGCATGATTTGGCTGAAAGCTCCAATATAAGCCCAATCTTAATAATTACCTTACCGAAAATGTCAAAATCGGGATGTTGTTGCCTGACCGAGTGTCCCCCTCCGTGCGAATATATTGAAACACCATGAGTCAGCTGAACATGATTGCCAATGGATATCAGATAAGGTTCGGAAGGCCAATACCGAGTGGCAATCAAGCAGTTCTCCCCGATTTTCACCCCAAGATGTTGAGCCTGTTTTTCGGGCGAGGCGATGACATTCCAATAAAACAAGCGAATGAGTTCAAAAAGTCTTTTCATGTTTTGTTGAATTAAAGAGGAAACCCATTAGTGTTTCCGGATACAACCTATAATCAAAATGGTTTTGCGCAACCCTATATGCTTTCCCTGCCATTTGTTGCTTTTCGGCAATACTCATTTGGGCAAGTTCATCAAATTTTTTCTTAAAAGCATCCCTGCCGTAGCCATCACACATAAGGCAATTCTCTCCATCCTGAAAATAATCAGCCACCACTCCCGTATTTGTCATAATGATGGGAGTCCCCGAAACGGCATATTCCGACAATTTGGTGGAAAAGCCATAATAGTTTTGCTTGTTGTTTGAACGAGGCAACAGCAAAGCCCCGGCCGTTGACAACACTTCTTCAACCTCCGAGTGCTGTAGTTTACCTAAATACAGAATCTGTTCTTTCATGTCGCTTTTCTCAACAAACCCTTCCAATCTCTTTTGATCAGATGGAGAGATTGGGCCATACAACTTCAACCGAGCTTCAGGATATTCGTTGGCAAACAAGCAAAATCCTTCGAACAATTCTTCCAAGTTTTCTTTTGGAAATGATATCGACCCAACAAACACAAAGTCA
>Ga0310694_10002412_pt1 | contig 19229 bp, 20 predicted proteins | sample 174DNAGHGhighgp2_FD_203884 | JGI IMG/M metagenome (GOLD analysis project Ga0310694, IMG submission 203884) | Sheep rumen microbial communities from Palmerston North, Manawatu-Wanganui, New Zealand - 1742 DNA GHGhigh gp2 (v2) (version 2) | ecosystem: Host-associated > Mammals > Digestive system... | reverse complement strand
CCATTTGGCCTAGACTACCTTTGCCTCTCTTAGGCTCATAGTCATCCCATGCAAAGTCACGCAAGGTCTTTCCCAGCAAACCTTTGCTGTATTCAAAGATGCTTAAAGAATCTTTGATGTTGTATGGTAATGTGGGGGTAGTGTCCATATTCTTGATGTAATTTCAATTTGCAAAAATACGAAAGTTGAGCGATGTCTACGCTTTTTTGATGTTTGAGTTTAAAGCCAAAACATGCCAGCTGCCATCGTCGCGGCGGTCGAGATAGCCTTTCTTGCGGAATGTCTCTACCTGCTTCTGTACAGCAGAACGGTTGACCGACAGATTGTCCGCCATCTCGGAGAAGGTGACGAAGGGCTTGTCGCGCAGGAGCGCAAGCAGGCGGCTGCCGTTCCCGCTCCTGAAGTGGATCCGCTGACCGTCGTACCACCAGGTGTCCTTGTCGGCATTCCTCACGATGTCTATCTCGCATTGCATCTCCTCGCACACCGTCTGGCGGAAGAAGGCAAGGAAGGAAGCAATCTTGCCTATGGTGGCGTGAGCACCGTCGGAGGGCACTTTGCCGATTTTCTGGTCAGCACGATGCAGGGCCTCAAGGTATTCAGCCTTCTTGCGGTTGCGGATGACAACCATGGGCCACCCGTGACGGGCCATGATGTAGTTCACCATCAGGCGGGCGATGCGTCCGTTGCCGTCTTCGAAGGGGTGGATGCGGATGTAGCGATAATGGAACAAAGCAGCCAGCTCCACAGGCGACAGCTTGCCCTCCCGCTCAGCAGTATTATACCAATCCACAAGGTCGCTCATCAGCGAGGCCGTTTCTTCGGGCGACGCATATTCGAAGCGGTCGCCATATCGGGTAATGACGCTGTTGGGGCGCGTCTTATACTGTCCGGCATGGACGGTGTAGCTTGTCTGTCCACCTCTAGGGAGGTCACGATAGACGGTGTAGTCCTCGCGTAGTAGCACCTTGTGCAGTTGGCGGATGAAGTTCTGTGTCAGCGGTATGCCTTTGTCGCGTACGGCTTCCATCACCATCTCAACGCCCACCTGACTGGCTTTCATATCGACAAAGTCCTTCAGGTCTCCTTCGCCGCTCACCTTGCCAAACAGCAGGAGCAACTCCGTCTGCCCGTAGGTCAGCGTGTTGCCCTCGATGTGGTTGCTGTTGTAGTTGTACTCGGTCGTAAACTTGTTACGCAACAGTTCCACATGCTTCTCCGATAGCGGGAAAAGAGCCCTCCAGTCGTTGTATATTTCTTCTATCTTCATAAGCGTACCACTATATTATATGGGTTTCATACCACCTTACTAACGCACTTCTTTCGTTTTTATTGTATATACTACCTATTTAAGTGGTGGTTGTACCACCATTGAAGCAAATATCGCAGTTTCTCCGTTGATTACTTCGTGATATTCAGTAGATTTATCGACTGCAAAGATACGCATTTTTTCTTGTTTGGTAAAATGTTTTTTTAACTGATGTTGAGAATGGTAGTGACACCATATAATGGTCGCCGAGAGACCTCCGTGGTGTGCCGTCGGCTCTGCCGACAAGGATTACCAATCTTTGAATTGAAAATCAGAGACTTATTATTTTATATGATTCGTGCATTATAATGTATTAGTTTTTCGGGAAAAATGTAATTGCCACAAAGAAGGTATATACAATCCGTTAAGAACTTATCGTATTCCAGGTTGATCGGTTTGTATTTATTGTGAAAATAATGATGTTTTTTGTGAAATAGATATATGAGGGTATGGTTGTAATTTTGCAGCGTCAAATTAAATAAAAGATAATTGAATAATAAACAATAAAACAAATATTTATGCAAGAAACAATAGTAGATCCGAGACTGACAACTCTAATAATTATTTAAAACGGCGTGATATGCCTGCGAATACATAATGAATAAAGAGTTTGCTTTTCCGAGCCAAAGAAATGTCAACGGAGATAATTAAACGAATTATAGAGGTCGCCTCAAAAATAAATAATAAACATTAAATCCCTTTAACCCTTCAAACCCTCAATCCCTTAATCTTCATGGAATACATCAAATTGAATAACGGCGTGGAAATGCCGACCCTGGGCTACGGAGTTTTCCTGGTGAGCCCGAACGAATGTGAACGCTGCGTGAGCGACGCCCTGAGCGTCGCCTACCGCCTCATCGACACCGCACAGGCCTACGCCAACGAAGAGGGCGTGGGCAACGCCTGGCGCAAGAGCGGCCTGAAGCGCGAGGACCTTTTCCTCGTCACCAAAGTGTGGATCAGCAATGCCGGCGAAGAGCGCGCCGCCCGAAGCATCGACGAGAGCCTGCGCAAACTGCAGACCGACTACATAGACCTGCTGCTTATCCATCAGGCATACAACGACGTCTTCGGCACCTGGCGCGCCATGGAGCGTGCCTACCGCGACGGAAAGGTGCGCGCCATCGGCGTGAGCAATTTCCAGGCGGGCCGCTTCTTCGACTTCGCCCACTATGTGGAGGTGAAGCCGATGGTCAACCAGCTGCAGTGCAACACCCTAATCCAGCAGACCGCCATCGAGCCGCTGCTCGCCGAGTTCGGCACCCGCATGATGGCCTGGGGCCCACTGGGCGGACAGGGCGTGGACGGCGTGGTGAAGAGCCCCGAGCTGGCCGCCATCGGCGATAAGTACGGCAAAAGCGCCGCACAGGTGGCCCTGCGCTGGCTCACCCAACGCGGCATAGTGGCCATCCCAAAGAGCAGCCACAAAGAGCGCATGGCGCAAAATTTGGACATCTTCGATTTCCGCCTCACCGACAGCGAGATGGCCCAGATTGCCAAGCTCAACCAGCACGACACCGGCGTCATCAACTTCGGCGACCCCCAGTTCGTCAAGCACCTCATAGAGAACTACGGATAAACTTTCTTCATTTCTATAAAAAGTTCAAGCCGCCCCGCGCCTTGCAGCGCGTGGCGGCTCAATTATGTACAAACTTTTAGTAGGCGTATCTCTTCAGTTAAACAATTCCGCAGGATTAATTTTAAATTGTAAGTCCTTTGCTGTATCTCGACCACCATCTCCTCCCTTCCGCTGCATTGTAATTCGTCCTATGCGAAAGTTTCCACGATCCGTTATTACAACATCCCCATTGCCAAAGAAATTGAGACAGTAGTTCATCGGTTTCAAAACCCAACGGGCGTTAAATGCTACTTTCTGCGCGACAAGCATCCATTCAGCAGCGAATTCACCTCGACCTTTCAGAATATCTGAAACAATAAGTATCTTGTTTTGTTTTATCCAATCCAAGACCAATTTCTGTTCTGATAAGGAAAATTCGTCGGCGAACATTCTTCGCGGGTCTTTTGGATACGGAATGGAAGGCTCATCCTCTCCAGTATAGCGTCTCAAAACAGACCTAACATCGTAAGGCATACCCCAAAGATCGGCGTATCTGTCTACCCGACGTCTTTCTATTTGGTTGAATCCGTTTTCGTTACTTACGAGTTTTACCTGTAGATTTCGAATGTCAATGGCTTTCTTGAGATATATTGTAACCTGTACCTGAACATCTGTTTTATAATGCCCCGATAACACAACTGCTTCCACATGTTCAATGTCCTTTAAATCATAGTTCATGATGTGAAGCCACTTCTGTGCTTCTTCATCATAGCGCCAGTTGTTGAACTTATCTGCAATCTCCCTTTCGTTCTGAAAGCCATGGCGTGCGGTCAGGCTGCCAAGCTGTACTGGATTGATTAATGTCGGCATAACGATAAGGTTTTAGATATTTCACCGACAATGTATTGTAGCACGTTTATTGTAACACTGTTGCCAAACTGTTTATACGCTTGCTGAATGTTCGGATGTATGACAAAAACATCCGGAAATCCCTGTAAACGGGCACATTCACGTGGACTTAGTTTCCTAACAAGCCCTTTGACATAGTATAGTCCTGTTTTTGCTCCTGCTCCTCCTCCATATGCACTTAGGGTTATTGCATGACCAATTGGGTCATAGATTCGTTCTCCTTGGCCTCCTTTATTAACTATACCAATCTGAATTGGCTTGTTTGGCAAATCGTCTGTATGGGGGATCTCTCTATAGATTTGAATATCTTTTCGTTCAATAGTTTTTGCATCCTTTGGGGAATCTTCAAGAAGCGTCTTCAATGCCGAAGCTTTCTCGATACAAGGAAATGTAAAAGAATGTTCTTGCAACACATCGTTTCGAAAGCACACCATGTAGATGCGCTCCCTGTGTTGGGGCACTCCGAAGTCGCCACTATTAAGTACTTTGGAAAACATTGAATAACCAAGTTCCTCCATCGTACCTTGCACTACTTTGAATGTGCGTCCTCCATCATGCTGCACAAGATTTTTAACATTCTCCATGAATACCACTTTAGGTTTGTGGTGTTTCACTATGCGAGCTATGTCAAAGAAGAGTGTTCCGCGTGTGTCTTCAAATCCAAGCCGTTTGCCACTGACAGAGAAAGCTTGACAAGGAAAACCACCGCACAAAATATCGTGAGGGGGAATCTCTTCAGCAGCAATTTTTGTGATGTCACCAGATGGCATCATTCCAAAATTGGCAAAATAGGTTTCTTGGGCTGGTTTGTCCCATTCAGATGCATATAGGCATTCTGCCCCATACGATGACAAGGCATAGTGGAATCCGCCTATTCCTGCAAACAAATCAATAAAAGAGTAACCTTTTAGGCTCTTTTCTGTTACTTCTATCATTTTGTGATTGATTAGCGCATTGCTATCAATCACTAACCGGCAACAAGAAAGGCGTGAGCCTTTTATGCGTTCAGGGAAAGCCTAGGAAGAAACCCCTGTATAGATGCTGCTCACGCCAGAAAGCGTTTTCTACCAGCATCTATACTGGGCTTACCTTATCGGCTTGCCTTGAACTATCTTTTTCCGATTATCAAAATCAGTTTCCTAGGCTTATTTTGAACGCGAAATGGTAGTCAATGCTATGTTATTATGTCTTTATGTCTATTCTAATTTGTTGTTTTATGCCATAGTTTATATTTTGGTTTCACGATGCAAAAGTACACGTTTTGTTTCAATTATATTTTGCCTGTCTTTAATTCGCCTGAGAGAAAGGAGTATACGTAGCGAGGGCTTTGGTAGTACAGCTGTGTGTCGTCGTTAAGGATTCGCTGGTAGGTGTCGGAGTTTATGACCAACGAGAGTGCCTGCTCCATCGTAAGCGACGGATTGTCTTCTTGCAACAGCAGTGCAAGGTTTTTCACCATATCCAGTGTCATCTGTTCCCGCTCGCTCATAGTCTTTTCAGAAGTTTTATGGCACGTTCTGTGCCGAAGTAATACTGTATCGTCACTCCTTTCATATATTGCAGATTGCGCACGAGCGTTGCCAAATCAATGGCCTGCGTCTCATATCGCCACAGCTGCACTCCCACGCGGTCGTTGGCTATAGGTCCAATGACAATATCATAATCGTGAGCAGGTTCGGCACTGGCATTACTACGATTGAGGAGAATAAACCTTGCCCAGTCTTCGCTGTATGCGTCAAAATGAAGCACCTTCAACTGAGCCATCTGTGTCTCGTCGAATTCGTAAGCCATTACCGTGGGTGTGCCCGATTCAAACTGTTCCACCTTGACTTTCGCCATCTCCAAGGCCTGCTCCTTGTCGGCTGAAAGGTAAAAGCCACGACCGAAGTCTTTGTTCGGTCTGGAACACGAGAGGTCGATCGCCTCAAACGATGCATTTGTGCCGTGATAGAGTATCATACAAGCGCACCTCCTTTCCTGTGGCAGTATTCGCCGATGTCGTCAACCATCGACTGAAACGATTGGGTATGAACATATCCGTAGTGCCGGTCAATGAAGTCAATACCTTGATAGCGACTTAAGTAATTGAATGCCTGCTTCAACGTAAGTCCAAACCTCTGCCCAAACACCGACGCAAATATTAGCGTCCACTCCAGCTTGTCTTTTGTATCGTATTCCATGATATAATGGCATTCTTTATTACTTCATCAGTATACCTTTTCGATTTGCAAAATTACGACTTTTATTTGGAATGGCAAAATTTATTTTCCGCCGACAATCAATTTTGGTTCACATATAATTGCCATGTAATTGACCACTAATTATATGGCTTGTGATGTTTCACAGTAATTGACCGTTAATTATATGGCTTGTGTTGTTTCACATGTAATTGCCATGTGGATGACCATTAATTATATGACTAATTATACGGTAATTTGTGTGGGAATATATGCTTTAACGCAAGAGACGGTTGCAAAATGTGAAACAATTGCAGTGATTTGTGAAACTGCCGTATGGGGAAATGTTTGTACTTTTGCATTTCGAAACGTAAAGATATTATCATCTGCAAACTCTTGAAATAATGAACAATAAACAAGTATCGGTATTGATGGGTGCTGGCAGTATCGGGCTAGCCATCATACGCCGCGTTTCGGCAGGCAAGCATATCGTGCTGGCCGACTATTCGCAGCAGAACGCAGAGCAGGCAGCCACGACACTGGAGAACGCTGGCTTTGAATGTTCTGTCCTGCGGTGCGACCTCGGGTCGAAGGAGGACATCCTGCGCTTGGTGGAGCACGCCACAGGCAATGGACCGGTGACCCACGTGGTGTGTGCCGCCGGCATGTCGCCCTCGCAGGCCGCTGTCGAGGATATCCTCCGTGTGGACCTCTACGGCACCGCCGTGCTGCTCGAGGAGTTTGGCAAGGTCGTCGCCGAGGGCGGCAGCGGCATCGTCATCAGCTCGCAGAGCGGTCACCGTCTGCCCGCTTTGTCCGAAGAGCAAAACCGCGCTCTGGCCCTCACGCCTTGCAACGAGCTGCTCGACATTCCCTTCATCAAGGAAATCACCGACACCCTGAAGGCCTACCAATATTCCAAGCGCTGCAATGTGCTGCGCGTGGCGATGGAGGCCACCCGCTGGGGTCGCCGCGACGCCACGGTCAACAGCATCTCGCCCGGCATCATCATCACCCCGCTGGCCAACGACGAGCTGCACGGCCCACGCAAGGAGGGCTACCTGCGGATGATAGAGGGTATGCCTGCCCGACGTGCCGGCACCCCCGACGAGGTGGGCGATCTGGCCGAGTTCCTGATGAGCAGCCGCGGACGCTTCATCAGCGGCGCCGACTTGCTCATCGACGGCGGATGCACCGCCAGCTACTGGTACGGCGACCTGCAATACCTGAAAGCAACTCATTGAAAGCAATACAAAAACATTCATATTATGCAGAATTTTGATTACATGACCCCGACGCGCCTCGTCTTTGGCAAGGGCGTAGTAGAAAAGCTCCCCGGAGTGATGGGAAAACTCGGCAAGAAAGTACTCCTGACCTATGGCGGCGGAAGCATTAAGAAGATAGGACTCTACCAGAAGGTACTGGAACTGCTGAAAGGCTTCGATATCGTCGAACTCAGCGGCATCCAGCCCAACCCAAAATACGACCCCAGCGTGCTCGACGGCGTGCGCCTCTGCAAGGAGCACAAGGTCGAGGTTATCCTTGCCGTGGGCGGCGGCTCGGTACTCGACTGCTCGAAGGCAATAGCTGCCGGCGCCTGCTACGACGGCGACCCGTGGGATCTCATCTCCTACAAGGTCAAAGCCCAGGCCGCGCTGCCCATCGTCGACATCATCACCCTCGCCGCCACCGGTAGCGAATACGATGCCGGCGGCGTCATCTCGCGCACCGAGACCAACGACAAGATTGGCTATGTCGCCCCCCTGCTCTACCCCGTGTGCTCGTTCCTCGACCCCACCTATACCTTCACCGTCAGCAAGAAACAGACCGCTGCCGGCATCGCCGACGCTATGAACCACACCATCGAGCAATATTTCGCCGAGGACACCACGCTACTCAACGACGGTTTCTGCGAGTCGATGCTGCGCTCGCTGATGGTCAACGGACGCAAATGTCTGGAGAACCCTGAAGACTACACCGCCCGTGCCGAGATGATGCTCTGCTGCACCTACGGCTGCAACCGCATCCTCTCGCTCGGCAACAGCCCCAGCGGATGGCCCTGCCACGGTATAGAGCACGCCCTCAGCGCCTACTACGACATCACCCACGGCGAGGGACTGGCCATCATCACGCCCCGCTGGATGCGCCACATACTGAACGACCACACCATGCCCCGCTTCGTGAAATACGGCATCAACGTCTTCGGCATCGACGCTACGCTGCCACAACGCGAGATCGCCGAGCGCGCCATCGACGAGACCTACCGCTTCTTCGAGAGCATCAATATCCCGATGCACCTCCGCGAGGTGGGCATCGACGACAGTCGCCTCGACGAGATGGCACACCACATCGCCGTCAACGAAGGCCTGGAGACCGCCTATGCGCCCATCACCGAAAAGGACATCAAACAGATATTGGTAGACAGCCTGTGATGCACCGTGGGTAATGATTTTATTAAAAGCGCGTGCCGATCGACAATCCTTTTTCTCGCATTAATCATGGCATCACTCACCATACAGGCGCAAGCCACGGACCAGCAGCAGATCGAGCAGCTCTACGAGCGCATGTACCGCGCGATGATCGAGAAGGACACCGCAGCCCTGCGGCCTATGTTCGCCGCCGACTTCTACCTGGTTCACATGACCGGCACACGGCAGGACCGCAAGCAGTATCTGGAGGCCATCGCCGACGGCACGCTGAACTACTACAGCTGCCAGACCGAGCAGCTGGATGTAAAAGTCGATGGCGACAGCGCCACCCTCACGGGTCGCAGCCGTGTGCTGGCAGCCGTCTACGGCGGCGGCAAGCACACCTGGCGCCTGCAGCTCACCTTCCGCCTGCGGCGCGAAGCCGACGGCTGGCGCTTCACCTACTCCACGGCAAGCACCTACTGAAAAAAACTTTCCAGCAATAAGAATCCCCAACATACCGCTAATAGCAGAAAAAACATCATGGAACATAAACTCAACGTACTCCTGATCAACGGCAGTCCCAACGCCAAGGGCTGCACCTTCACCGCCCTGAGCGAGGTGGAACGCACTCTGCAGGCCGAGGGCATCGCCACCGAGATGGTGCATATCGGCAACAAGGACATCCGTGGCTGCATAGCCTGCTTCAAATGTGCCGAGCAGGGCCGTTGCGTCTTCAACGACTTGGTCAACGAGCTGGCGCCCAAGTTCGAAGCCGCCGATGGCCTTGTCATTGGGTCGCCCGTCTACTATGCCGGTCCCAACGGCACGCTGACCAACCTGCTCGACCGCCTCTTCTTTTCCACCCACTTCAGCAAACGCATGAAGGTGGGCGCCGCCGTATGTTCCGCCCGTCGCGGCGGCACCACAGCTACCTTCGACCGGCTGAACAAATACTTCACCATCAGCGAGATGCCCATCGTCAGCGGCCGCTACTGGAATATGGTTCACGGCAGCAACGCCGAGCAGGCGATGCAGGATGAAGAAGGCATGCAGAATATGCGTTTCCTGGGTCGCAACATGGCCTTCCTCCTCCGCGCCATCGCCGCCGAACGCGCCGTCCACGGCCTGCCCCAGCAGGAGGAAACCATCTACACCAATTTTATCCGCTAATGAAATGAAAAAAATCCTTCTAGCCCTCGCAGCCTTGCTGACATTCGCAGGCTGTGGCAACGCACAGAACAAACAAGAAGTAAAATCCTCAAACAACAACACAAAAATGAACGCAATTGTCATCTTCTTCTCGCACGCTGGCGACAACTACAGCGTGGGCAACATTGAGGTGGGCAACACGAAGATTGTTGCCGACTACATCAGCGAACTCACCGGTGCCGACCAGTTCGAGATTGTCACACACAAGTACGACGGCATGGCCTATATGCCCCTCATCGACCTCGCCAAGAAGGAAGCCGCAGCCGGCGAGCTGCCGCCCTACGAGGGACAGGCCCCCGACCTCGCGAAGTACGACACCATCTTCATCGGCGGTCCCGTCTGGTGGGGCACCTATCCGCAGGTGATGTTCACCCTCTTCCGCGACATCAACCTCGACGGCAAGACCGTCATCCCATTCACCACCCACGAGGGCAGCGGCCTGGCCAACTGTGTCAGCGACGTCAAGAAAGCCTTCCCAAAGGCCAACGTCACCAAAGGCTTCGACATCTATGGCCACGAAGTCCGCACGGGCAAAGCCAAGGTGGAGAAATGGATAAAGAGCCTGTAAGTGAAGCGGACATCTATAAATTACCTCGAAGAGGCTAATATCAAACAAATACAATTTATCGTCTCGAACCGTGGTCGGCGACTTTATGGAGCCAAGAAAAGCACTCTCGAACGTGTATTTATAAATGTCCCCTATAGTGTTTAAGGCGTTATGAAAAAAGACGGCGTTATCTCTGTAGTACTCCCTTTGTTTAGACCACTTTAGAATTGATATTGCGGAAAATGTTTAACATTATTTGTGAGTTTGATTGTCGTACAAAAGTTGTTGTATATGGAATTTTGATGCTGTTTTTATGCTGCTTTTGAAGTATTACCAAGAAACAGTTCTGCCGGTGGCACATGGCCAATGGACGAGTGGCATCGTCGATGGTTGTAGTAGTCGATATAACCGCTGATGCCATCGCGCATCGATGCCGCCTCGCCCAACGGGTTGAGATACACATACTCGGTTTTCAAAGTCCTCCAGAATCTTTCTATCCAGGCGTTCGCTCGTCAAGCTCGCGGGTCATAGCAGTCGCGACAGCGTCCCCGCCCATCCATGCTCTTTCCCTACAAGTGCGTCCTGTCCTCTTTGGGCAAGTGTACTGGCTCACCTGATCAGAATTGACCATCTCGGGTTTGCCGTGCTCCTCAATGGCCCGGTTCTGCACTTCGATGGCGTTACTCGCCTCGAGTGTGGAATACAGGCCCCATCCCACTATATAGCGGCAGTATACATCGATGATGGCATACAGGTACAGGAATCCCTTTGGCATCAGCATATTAGGTTATGTCGCTGCTCCACACCTGATTGCGACGGGTCCAGCCATACACCTCAGCAGGTAGGGATGCACGTATTTCGCCTTGCCCAGCTTGCTGAGGTTTGGTTTGGGGAGAATGGATGGATTTCTCCCTCGTTTTCTTGCCGCTATTGTTCCAAAACGGATTTTCTTGCTGTCTTTGCACAACGGTGTTGCATTATGATGTTGTGTCTACAAAAAGTACACTCTTGAAATATTTTTTAGTAATCTCAAAAAAAAATACTATTTTTGCATTCGCATATAATGCACTTTCTATAGAGTAACGTCACCACAAAACAAATCACTATAATCATGAAAAACAGAGTGATAATAACGATTCTCGCGCTCCTCGTCGCTTTTGGCGCCGTCGATGCTCAGGCTCAGAATCGTAACAAAAAAACAAACAAGACAACAAAAAATAATAAGACTCAGGTCAAAAACGAACCCGAGAACCTGCAGTTGCCGGCCAACAGCAACGACTGTCTCTTTGCCATCGAACTGCAACCCGACGTGGCATACGGCCCCACAACGGCTCCGCAGGGCGCGGGACGCCAGCTCGAAGTGGTACGCGACAAGAACAACCCTCATGTCTTCGAGTACGAACACAACTCCACATGGTATAAGTTCACCGTCCCCTACTCCGGCAACCTCGAGATAGCCATCACTCCCAACAGCGAATGGGACGACTACGACTTCATCGTCTATCGCTACACCGACGTCTATTTCAGCAACCACCTCATTCAGAACAAGATTAAACCTCTCGCTTCAAGCCTCGCCACTAAGGATACCACAGGCATCGCCGCCGCAACGCCAAAGAACGCCAAAGGTCAGGTCGTCGCCAAGCCTCGTAGCCGCCACCTCACCGCACCCACTATGGGCATGAATAAAGATGGCAAACGCTTCTTCGTCGGACCCGCCGAAAACGAGGAGTTCCTCAAATCTCTGCCCGTCAAGAAAGGCGAGACATACTATATCGTCCTCGACAGCAAGAGCGCCAAAGGTGACGGACACACCATCAAGGTCTCCATTCAGGTCGAAGCCCTCGAACCCCTCGTCCTCTTCTACGACCCAGCCCTCAAACGCAACATCGATGTCGACCTCGTCATCCTCGAACGCAACACCGATAACCGCCCCATCGTCAAGAACCCCTCTTTCCGTGGCGGCAAAGTCAAACTCGTCCCTGGATTCAACTACGCCCTCTACGCCAAACGCAATGGCTACTTCACCGTCTACAAAGAGTTCAACTCCAACATCTTCAAGGACGACACCCTCATGCGCGTCATGATGAATAAGACCGAGAAAGGCACCGTCTTCCCAATCGCCGACATATATTTCGACGACGACGCACGCCTCCTCCCCGAGTCCGACACCTCGCTCCTCAACTACATCCAGATGTTCAAAGGACATCCCGAACTCACATTTCAGATTAAAGGCTACGTCCAGTCCTACGCCGTCGACATCGAAGCCGACCAACGTCTCTCCATCGCCCGCGCTCAGAGCGTCAAAGAGTTCTTCGTCGCCCATGGCCTCAGCGCCGACCGCATCACCATCGCCGGCATGACGCAGAACGAAATCAAACGCTCCGCCGCCGCCGCTCTCAACAAACGACAAGCCTTCAAGGATACCAAAATCGAACTCATCATCACCGGTGTCAACCCCTGACACACAATAACCTATCCTGTCCTACAACACCATTTTCGCCCGAACAGCCCCCACTGTTCGGGCGAAATACTTTTTTGTTTTGCGTTCTGGAAGCAAAGTAGCTGCAATAGAAGTGAAATCAAACCACGAGCGGTACAACCGCGGACTCGCACTTTTCCGAGAGCGATTTTCGCCCCACGCAGCTTTTGTGGTTGGATATGAAGGTTATCCGGCAGAAGATTTCCTTAAAACCAAACTCACGGCTCTGTTCGAATGAACCGTAAAAAAACACACTCGAAAGAATACACAAAATAATCGTATCATCGACCTCTATCATCGACGACTTGCCCCCACGATGCGAAATGACAGTAATTGAAGTCTATTTTGCTTTCGATTACGATTAGAAATGTTTTGGAAAATAGATTGGCTATTGTGCAATAATAGCCATCATTTTATGTATATGCTTATACTGGCCCCGCCATAATTCCCTACACTATTGTCGCGATAACCAGCATTATACAACTCCAATGCACGCGGCAGGTTGAACGGTTCAGGGCATGCTATCAGCAGAAGATGGTCAGTGCCTCGGGGCTCGAAGAATTCTATTGGATAGGGAAGCACAACTGCCGAGTGAGGCGGCAAGAGCTCGCATTCAGTCGATACGGCGCTCCACACGCTATCAGCATCCACGTCGATTATCCCAACATAGAGAGCATCATCGCTTTCGTTCACGACCAACAGTTCCACACTTTCGCCGACTGCTACCGTGCGCACTGCTTTGTGATGCACGGGATCCATTGCGTGGAGTGCCACGGTATACTGCGATTTCAGTATCTCGTATCGGGAGTCTATGTTTGCCGCCAACCAGCAAGCCAGCATTTCGTCGTTATTGCCTCCGCGATACGTCACGCCACCGCGAGTGGCATAACGGTCGTCTTGCTTGCCGAAAAGGGAATTCTTCACCTCGGCAAAGGCCTCACGCGTCAGGCTTTTGGCTCGTGCGCGCTGTGTTGCTACCAAAGCTTCAACGGTGCAGCCTTCCTCACTTTGCACGGCATAGATTTTTCGCCGTTCGTTGTCGAGAATCGTCAAACTGCCGCGCTGTGATGTTCGCACACGGTCGGAAAAGTTGAGTGGCTGGCCTTTAACCAAAGTCGTCCATTTGCCTTTATTTTCCATTTCGGCACGGCCATTGATGGCAAACACCTGCATCTCCTGTGCCGAAACGCAGGTGTTCACTATCATTATCAAAAGAAAAATCAGTTTTTTGTACATAAATATTTATTTATTGTGGAACAGCGTGATGTCGCCGGCATCGACGCCTTTGAATACGGGCGTCTGGCGGCTGTTCTTGTTGCGCACATAGTCGCTGAGGTAGGTACGCAGGGTGTTGACCGTGATGTATCCGTCGGCGTTGGCGGCGGCACCGTTGAGGCCGCTGATGAGACCTGCGGTGAAGACGCCGTTCTGCAGCTTCTCGTCCTCGGCGCTCTCCTCGCCGGTTGTGCTGCTGTAGAACTCGATGACGTTCTGCACGTCGAGCTCGGTCAACTTGGGGGCTGCGCCTTTGGCACCCACCATGGCGCCGGCGTGGCAGGCGTCCATGAAGGCCACCACCTTCACCTGCCGTTCGGTGAGCTTGCGCATGTTGTTCTTCAGGTCGGCGAAGTTGACGCCCTCGTCGCTGGGAGCCTCGCTCGAGGCGTCGACGGTCATGAAGTAGGTCTCGCTGCCGTCCTGCACGCCGTGGCCGCTGAAGTAGAACATCACCACGTCGCCGCTCTGGGCCTCGGCCAGCACCTCGCGCAGACCCTTGTTGATGTTGCTGCGGGTGGCTTGGCGGTCGGTGTAGAGGTGCTCCTTCAGGCCGGTGTAGTCGCTCAAGTTGCACTGGCGTATGGTTGCGCTGAAGTCGCGGGCGTCCTTGGCAGCGTAGCGCAGCTTGGTGAGGTCGCCGCTGGTGTAGTCGCCCACGCCCACGGCAAAGAGGATGAGCTGCGGTTTGCGCACCTGGCCCACGTAGGTCAGCTTCACCTTCTGGGTCTCGCTGGTGACGTTTTGCTCGTCGCGGGCGGTGAAGGCCAGGTTGACGGTCTTGCCGGGCTCGGTGGGCAGGCTGACCTCGTAGAGCTTGCCTTCCACGGCGCGGGCCCCTTTGGTGCCTTGCTCCACGGGTTGCAACGCCACAGCCTCGGCACCGTTGATCTCTACATAGAGCACCGGCTGCTGCCCGTCGCCGGGCACCACGTTGATGCGGAAGCTGACGGTGCCCTGCTGGTACTGGCTGCCGTTCTGCGGCGAGAGGATCTGCACCTTGGGCTTGCGCATGCTGGCCGTGCTGTTGCCAGTGACGATGTTGATGGCTGGCAGGTCGAGGGCGTCGGGGTTCAGTTGGTATTGCGAGTAGTTGAGGGCGTTGTTGTTGCTGTAGTGGTAGGTCTTGCCGCTTACAGTGATATCGAACGAGGCGAGGGCTATCTTGTCGTTCTCGATAAAGTACTTCTCGTTGCTGATGGTGGCGTTTCGGAAGCCTTGTTTGAATGCAGGACCGTTGCTGATGGGCACGGGCAGCAGCAGACGGCCGAACTTGCTGCTGTTGAGCGAGAATACCTCGTTCTCCGAGTCGTAGGTCTCGAGTGTCAGGGAGGACTTGAGGTTGATGTTCTCGCGATTCTCCTTGATGAAGCGGTCTTCGGCCTCCTTAGTGAAGGCGTCGATTTTGCGCTGGCGGTTCTCGCCGCTGACGCGTCGGGTGTAGTCTGCCACCTTCTCGAACTCGCCTTTCTTCTGCCACTCTGCCATCTTGGGCTGCACGTAGGTCGTGGCGTATTTGGTGAAAGAAGCCAGTTTTTCCTCTTTTATTCGGCGTTGCTCTCGCTCACGAAGCAGTTCTGCTACACGAGCTTGCTCTTCTTGCTTGGCCTTGGCTTCGGCTTCTTTTTTTTCTATATACTCTTTTCTTAGTTTTCGGAGACTCCCAGTCATATAAACATTTTCCCATGTATAGGCACTAATAAGGTCTTCTCGGTCTCCATCAATACTTTTATACTTGGGTTTAACAATCGTTCCTCCAGTGGGAAGGTCTATTATACCCCAATCCTGTCCTTTTTTTACAGAGATACATCCCATTTCACGAATGTATAAACCAGTAATTTTAATTTCGTCATATAAAGGTTGAATGTACCATTTGGTATAATCTTTGCTACTAATCACACCCCAAAGACCTGTTTTTGCCTCTTTGGCGATGTAATACCATATTCCTTGGTAACTATCGGGTGTTAAGTACAACGCCCTAGTGCACTCAATGCTGCTTACAAATTTCTGTGTTCTTTCATTAAAAAGACATAGGTTTCCATGTCCTGTATCATAGTTATTTTTCCAATTCACTTCTTGCGCGTTGCAGAGGTTCGCAGTCAGCAGCAGGGCTGTCAATGTGAAAAGAAAATATTTTTTCATTATCTAATTGTATTAGGAGTTTATTCTTTGATTATTGCATCAACAATATTTTTGGCCAGTCCTGCGAGGCCGAAGCCCACGATGGCCAGGGTGGGGGAGCAGACGATATGCAGGCCCACGAAGAGCAGGTAGCACACCGGCAGCATCAGCAGCATGAAGGCTATCTGCAGTGCGCCGTGCACCCAGTTGTCCATCGTCTGCGGCAGCAGGTAGAGCAGCCAGCAGAAGAGGAAGATGATGATGATTTGCAGCCCGATGCCCAGCCATCGCGGCAGCGTGTGGTAGGGGTTGTCGGCGAGCAGTGCGGCCGTGGCCAGGGCGTGCACCTCGGTGCCGGCCATACGGCTCTGTCCGCCGGCGCCGACGGGGATGTTGTGGTAGTCGCGCAAGTCACCCAAGTCGCCAACGAAGACTATTTTGTCTTCCAACGCAGGCAGATAGAAGTCCTCCACTCCTGGCGTCCAGCGCATAAGGTTGACCCCGCCGAAGTCGATAAGCGCCCTCTCGTCGACAGGACGATTGCTAACCAAGCAGGCCACCTGTGCAGCGAAGGTGGGCAGGGTGTCGAACCGCGGCTCGGCGTAGCGCACTATGCTGGCGGGCATGTTGATCGTTCCCTCGCTGTAGCCGTCGGCGAAGAAGGAGCGCTCCAGCCGCCAGCCGCCGTCGGGCAGCGGCACGGCATTCTGCGCCAGCACTGCCTGCGGGCAGGCAGCCACGGCGGCCGTCAGGTGCGAGTCGGCCACTGGGTCGAGACTCACGGCCTGCGGAAAGATGACATCCAGCGCCACCACGCGGGGCCGCTGTGCGTTGATGCTGTCCAGCAAGGTGGCTATTTCCTCGCGGTCGTGCAGATATTGTATGTCCACCAGCACCATGTCCTGCGCGGCCTCGGCATTGTGGCCACGATGCCAGTGGAAATAGATGTCAGAGAAGTGGAAATTGTCCATTGCGGCACTCAGAGGGTTGAAGGCATTGGTATTGACCACGACAGCCCGTCCGCCCCACATCAGCAAGAGCAACAACAAAGTGGTAAGGGCTGCTTTTAGAGCCGTTTCCCACCCTTTTCTTTTTTGTTTTTCTTTAAGCCGCATTTTATAATTGTGTTTGAAAACATACTACCGCCTTATTTTCTACGCAGTTTTGTCACTTTGAATTTCGGTGCAAAATTACGACTTTATTTTCATTTGGCAAATTTTTTCCGCAGGTGGGGTGCCTGCGGAGCGGATTTGCGCGCCAAAAAACGGGTGGCATAGCCACTGCCCTGCCGTCTGGAAGGGTGCGGCGTACCCTCTCGGCAGGGCTAAATTTTATGTTAATTTTTAACTTAATCTTATCAAGTTCTATTGAAGTAAAATTTGGTAAGAAGATGATAAAAAGATGGTATCTCGAAATCAGGCAGTTGAGGGAAGGCAAAAATAGGGCTGTTTTCAACGGTTTTTAAGTTAAAATTGCCTCAAAAAGTGTTAAAATAGCGAATGCAAAAAGATGATTTTGGGATAAAATTTTAACAAGTAGGTGACGGTTGTTTCGGAGTTCCTACCAATGTGCGAGGAGCTTTTTTTCAGGCGTATAGGTCGGAAAGTGACTGGTATGGATGACGATATGGCGCATGGGGAATCAAACCATCAGTGTGCCACGCGCAACAAGGGCGGCATGGCCACCGATGCATATCTCTCCGTTGGCGCTGAGCTGGGCCATCACCACCGAGGGACGCCCCATGGCTTCGCCCTGCAGGAAGTGACAGGTGGCGTCGGGGGCGATGCTGCCGAATTCGCGCAACGCATGGGCCAGCGCGGCGTTGGCGGTGCCGGTGGCGCTCTCCTCGGGGACGCCGCAGGCGGGGGTGAAGTCGCGCACACGGGCGGTGATGCCGTCGTGGCCACAGAGGGCGTAGGCGTGGATGCTGATGGCACCGAGTCGGTTGGTTAGGGCAGCGACAGCCTCCATGTCGGGATGCAGCGCATCGAGCCGGTCGGACGGCACGGGAAGCATGATGTCTGGCAGGCCGGCGTAGGCGATGACGACGGGCAACTCCGGCCGGTAGCCTTCGAGGCCCACGGCGCGGTAGGCATCGCCACCCTCCTCGGCAGTCAACGTGCGGACTATGCGAGGGGTGGCCATCTGCATCAGCACTTCGTCGTCGGCCACCACTTCCAGGTCGCCCGCCAGGGTACGGCAGTGGCAGGTGCCATGAGCCATCCCCAGACGGTGCAGCAACGCGAAGGTGGCCACGGTGGCGTGGCCACAGAGCTCCACCTCGCCACGTGGTGTGAAGTAGCGCAGGTGATAGTCGCCCTCGGACAGGCGGCGCACAAAGGCAGTCTCGGAATAGCGCAACTCGGCTGCCACGCTCTGCATAAGCTCCTCGGCGGGGAAAGCCTCTTCGCCCAAGAGCACCACCCCGGCGGTGTTGCCACCGAAGGGACGGTCGGTGAAGGCGTCAACGATGTAGTAATTCAGCATAACAGTATTATTATCAGTTTATCCAATACGGTCGCCACAGAAGTCTTTTCGCTTGCATTGCGCGCAATGCGCCCCCTGCCACACGCTGTCCAGATGGTCGGCGGCGGCATCCACAAGCAAAGGCTCGTCGGTCAGTATTCCGGCCTCAAAATTGCGGTTGCCCTCCCCTTTCATGCCAATGCCTGCTCCCGTCAGGTTGGCCGAGCCTATGTAGGCCACCGAGCAGTCGAATATCATCACTTTGAAGTGCACTCGCGGGCAGAGCCTCCGCTCCAGCTTAGTCCACAACCCGGGATATTTGTCGAAATCCTCACGGAAGTTATCCCCGGGCTCCTTGGCGTGCAGCAACCTCACCTCCACTCCGCGCTTGACCAGCCTGTCGAGGACAGAAAGGAACGGCTCCACACTCTTTCCGGCGCCCACATATAGGTCTTTCAGGTCGGCAGTGCCTATCCACAAGTCATGCTTCACCTTCTCGCAACGCACAAGGACTTCGCTATAATGCTCCCTATCAGCTATATATCTAATCATTCTTCCCTCCTCAGTCGCAAAGCACATACAGGTCCTCGCGCGGATTGAGGAACAGGATGGGGATGCGGTATTTGTTGACGATGGTACGCTGCTCTTGTGTGCCGATGAAGAATTCAAGGCCGTCCTTCTCCTTGGTGGTGACGGCTATCAGAAGGTCGTAACCGTTTTCGCTACAATAGTTCAACGCATTGACATCCATATAGGTAGACTTGTCGC
>Ga0310694_10002411_pt1 | contig 19234 bp, 37 predicted proteins | sample 174DNAGHGhighgp2_FD_203884 | JGI IMG/M metagenome (GOLD analysis project Ga0310694, IMG submission 203884) | Sheep rumen microbial communities from Palmerston North, Manawatu-Wanganui, New Zealand - 1742 DNA GHGhigh gp2 (v2) (version 2) | ecosystem: Host-associated > Mammals > Digestive system... | reverse complement strand
AGCTTCGTGTCGTCCGTCAGCTTGAGATTGAACTTGCGCGCCGCCAGGATGGCCCAGACGCGGTCGACAAGCTCGGGCTTTCCCTCTGTGCATTTCACAAGCTCGTTGCAGCTGTCCGTCATGTACAAAGTGTTCTTGTACCAGACGTATTCAAAATTCTCGAATGTGAACTGCACGGGCCTGTCGCTTCCGGGCAGTTCCGCCAGCTTCTTGGTGATGTCAATGTTCGACATGTCTTCTCCTGTGTCTGCTTCCTTGTTGCTGAATAAAAGAAACCCGCGCCGAAGCAATGACGCGGGTTCCCTTTCCGTGGACATGTCCGGAGACATGTCTTGTTTTCTTTCTTTGGTGTTCACGCCTTGACGAAAGGCGCGCACAGCATGAATCCGGCGAGTCCCAGTATGTTCACCACGAACGGGGCCGCCACGAACATCCAAAACAGCGCTTCCATGGGAAACTCCTTTTGGTTTTCGCCGCCTGCCGCGGCTGGCTTGACAGGCAGGATGCCCGTCAAGGTATATTGCCATTATTCGGCGTGCTTTTTAGCGTTGGTTTTGGACCATATGTCGGCCACCTTGACGACCGTGGGCTTGGCCATGACCAGCCCCCATTTGTAGTCCCAGTCGTCGTCGCTCTCGTCGTCCCAGAGGTCGCCGTCTCCTTGCTTGTCGACGAGCTCCTTGCCGTCCCACTCGTAGCGGCCGTACAGGGCGAACCCCGGCTCCCAGTAGTCGATGTCGAGGGACTCGGCGTCGTACTCGTCGGCCAGCAGCCTGATAAAGGACTGGGCGTCGTCGTGGTTCATACTCCAGTTTATCTCGCCGAACACATGGAGGACGCGGGCGTCCTTCTCGTCGATTTCGGCCGTGTCCACGCCAAACCCGCGGGGGACGCCGTCCTCGTCCGTCCACACGAACGTGGCGAGCGAGTTGTCCATCTCCTTGCGGAGCTTCTCGGGGTCGGGCATGCGGATGTGCATGTCAAGGCAGCATGGATTAGACATTGGGCGCCTCCTTCGCCGGCTCGTCGCCCTCCGGCCAGTCGCTCTGGCTGTCCACATTCATCGGACAGGCAGCCATACGTCCGGCCTTGCTCACGGCGTGTGCCGCGAGTGCTTTCCTGCCAAGCTCCTTGATGGCGCCGTTCAAATACGACCGCGTGTTCTTGTAGTCGTACAGGGAGACCGTGACATGGTCGCTGAACTCCTCCACCACGGGCTCCATGAGGCACATCCTGCCCGCGCCTCCCTTGGTGCCCTGGCAGCGGTCGATGTGGACGTCAATCTTCCTGGGGTTGTACCGCTCGTAGCGCAGGACGAACCGGAAGAACGTGACGGTGTCGCCCGTTTCACAGTGCTCCCTGTGCTCGTTGACCGCTTTCTCGTCGGCCAGCAGCGCCCCGCACACGGGGCATTTGTAGGCCGTCACTTTCTCAAATTGTGTCATCCTGGTCTCCTATGTTCGATGTCTCCCACAGCACGTCGCGCACGACCCTGCTGACCATGCGCGCCTTGAACGCCTCCAGCCAGTCGGCGCGACGCTGCGCCGTGTCATTTTGAAAATCCTTGTTCATGCACTTGTATAAATCGTGTATGGATTTGCCCACAGTTACAAGCGTATGCTGGACGTCCAGCTCATGCGCCGGATAGACCTCCAGCAGCCCGTCCAGGATTTCGACTGGCTGCAGCTCCCGCAGGAACCTGATATGGTCGGTCGCGCAGCCCACATGCCGATTGTCGCCTATGTTGGCAGGCGCGAGCCTTCCTTTGGCGTCCACCTCGAACACCCTGGACCAGTAGGTCATGTGCATGTATTTGCACAGGGAGGCCAGGTCCTGGTAGAAGTGATAGCCGTTGATGCCCGCGACAGGCTCCCCGTCCGTCTTGTACTCTTGTCCGACCTTGTAGACAAGCCCTGGCACATGGAAGTAGACGGGATGGCCGTAGAACCCGGTGATTTTGTAGCCTTTCATATGAGCCTCTTTTGTTTGATATTCCGCAGGACAGCGCGCATGAGCGAGCAATTCTTCTTCTCATCGAACGCCTTCCGCCACGCCTTGCGATGCTCCGTCACGTCGTCCACGCCGACGCCTTCGTCGTTCAGCATGCGTTCTGAATCGTCGTCCAGCCAGATGGCCGAATGCCGCAGCCTGGCTATGTATATGCGAATCCAGTACCTCTCGTCCGGAGGTTCGCGGTCGTACTCGGCCTGCAGTATGTCAATGGCCTCCGCAGGCGACAGCTCGCGCACGACGCGCAGGGCGTTCGTGGCTATGAGGCTGCCGTGCACGTCCTCCGCGCCTTCGGACTCGACTTCAAGGAGCCTGTGCCAGCACACCTCGTTGAACTGCTTGTAGACATGCCACAGCTTTGTGTAGAAGTGAAAGCCGGACATGCTCATGCGAGGCGGCGCGGCCTGCCTGTACAGCTGGCCGTCCCTGTAGACTATGAGACAGTCTTTGATTAGGACAGGGTGCCGCTTGAATGTTACAATCTTGTATCCTTTCATTTTGACCTCGTTTATTTAGACCAGCAGAATGGCGCGCATGAGTTTGCTGTCCATTCTCGCATCGAACGCCTCGCGCCACAGCTCACGGTGCTTGTTGACCGGCTCGGCGTTTACGCCTGCGAGCCTCAGCCAGGGCGTGTCGATGTCCATGTCCCGGCAAACCGAATAGTAGAGCCTTTGCACGTAACAGCGTATGCAAGCCTTGTTGCAGTCTGTCTCGCGCGCATACTCGCGCCGGAGCGTGTCCAGCGCCTGGGCCGGGGTCAGCTCACGGACGATGTAAAGGGCGTTCGTGGCCACAATCATGTCGGCCTCGTCCAGGTCGCCTTGGGACCGTACAGCCAGCAGCCTGTGCCAGAATACCTCGGAATAGCGGTCGTAGACCTGCCATAGCTTCCTGTAGAAATGGAAGCCGCGCACCTGCGCGACGGGCGGCTCCTTCTGCGTGTACAGCTGGCCAGGGTTGTAGACTATGCCGCTGTATGTCATCTGGATGGGATACCGCTTGAACGTGACAATCTTGTATCCCCTCATGGCGCCCACTCCCCCAGCGGACCTTGCACGGTACGCTGCAGCAGCTCGTTGTTCTCCGCCAGCTTCAGGAACGCGTCCCTCCACTGGCGGCGCCAGTCGTGCGTATCCTTTCCGATGCGCGCGCCGAAGCGAAGGTACTTGCCTATGGCCTCGTCAGTCGCGTTCGCCGACCGCCATAGACCGCGCAGGTACACGCGGACAGCCAAACGGCTCTGGTTGGGGTCGTTCACGGGCAGCTTCCTGTATTCATCCAGCATTTGCCGGATGACTTCCTCGGGCTGCATCTCGGCGCCGAACAAGATGCCGTTCGTCGAGTAGATGTCCATCGCCTCGTCGACGGCGCCAACCGCCGTCACATGGAACACACGGCGCCAGCAGTACTCCGACACCGTCGTGTACACGCGCCAGAGCTCCGTCGTGAAATGGAACCCGCGCGTCCCGGAGCTCGGGAGCGCGTCCTCCGTGAACAGCTTGCCTGGCTCGTACTTGTAGTTGTCCAGGAATATGGGCCGCATATACCAGGACACGAGTTTAAAACCTTTCATGCATCCTCCTATGCGCCGGGATTCCGACGGTTTTCCTCTGCTCTGATTACGTTCGACATGTCCAGCCTGTCGACCTGGTCGGCCAGGCTTTCAAGACAGGACGCGATGGCGTCCATGCAAGTCTGCACGGCCGCGGACACCGTCGTGTCGTCCGCCGCTGGCACGTACAGGGAGGCGGAGAACCTACCCTCCGTGCAGGCGAGCGTCGTGCCTTTCATGACGAGATGCTGAGCCTGGCTGAAGGAGCTAGGCTCCTGATGGACGTCGCACGCCACCCATCCGGAGTCCGGATACTGGTTGAAGTCCACGATGACCACGACACGGTACACGGACGTCTGGTGCCGCTTGCGACAGTCCAGCAGGTGCTCCTCGCCTGATGACCTGCTGGGATACTCCTTTCCGCAAATGGGGCATATGTAGACTATTCCTATTTCTGCTTCCTGCATAAGTCCTCCAGAACATGCATGCACACACTGAGCTCCGACACCTTCTGGGAGCGTACCTTCTGAGCCCGCTGCCGAAGCAGGTCCGAAATCTCGGCGCGCGCCTGCTGCTCGTACTCCTGCTTGAGGCCGTCCGTGTAGACGACGCCGCAGAGAATTCCGGGCCCCATCCAGGCGCGCTTCTTGTTTATCCAGTCCGCCGCGTTTACGCACGACACTGTGACAAGCCGCACGGTCGCCTGCTTGTAGACAGTCCATGTGCTCGGCGAATACGTCGCCGTGAACTCGACCATGGTGACGCTGTCCCGCTTGCGTTCCGGACATACCGCCATGTGCAGACGGCAGCCGGACACCGTGCCGAACAGCCGCCCGCAGTACGGGCACCTGTGCTTGACAATCAATTCCTGGTCATTCCGCATATCCGACTCCTTGAATCTTTTCAATCTCAATGGTGTTAGGGTCGACCGCGTCCACGGCCGCCAGCTGCTCGCCCAGATGCCCGTAAAGCGCCTCCTTGGCCAGCTCCATGGCCTTGTCCAGCGTCCAGGGCTCCTTGTCGGGCACCATGACGCGGACGCCTGGCAGCTCGTACGAAGCCGATAGCTCCGCGTACGGCATGCGGCGCAGCATGGCCCCGTCCGTTGTCTTGTCGTCCTTCATCGCGCAGACAAGCGAGGGCGACGCGCCCTCCAGCGGATTGAAATCCACCAGGACGGACACGACATGGTAGGTCCGTGTCGAGACGTGCTTCTGCACATGCCTCATGTACTCGTCCAGCTCGTCGAACACCATGCTGCACTTGGGGCAGCCGTACCGGACAAGCGGCGCATCCTGCTTGTTCATTTTCTCTTTTCGCATAACGCCTCCCTTGTGAAAGACATCTTCCGGAGCTTGTCCCTGTAATCCGAATACGTGTCGTGCAGGGCCTTCTTCAACCTAGGCACCGCGCCCCGGGCCTCTTCGGCGGACTCCACCCATGTCATCGCCACCATGGTCTGCCCCATGCCGGTCCTTATTTTCAGCTTGCCCAGATAATTCTGCCTGGCTTCCTGGTACACCTGCACCTTGGCCAGGGTGCACCGTATCCCATTCGCGTCGGCGACAAGCGAGACCCTGTAGAGGACGACGCCGACAAGCCGCAGGCACTTCACCCTGTGCTCGTCCCAGGCCTTGGCGGAATCCAGCTGAAGCCCGCATCCCGGGCAGTACATGAGCAGTCTCGGTTCCGGTATCTTCATTTCTTCCATTCCTTTCTCTTGACGGTCAACCCTCTGGAGCCCGTGGCGGCAATGCGCGTCTTCAGGTTCCCAAGATATTCAATCATGGAGGCCCTGGCCTCCTCCAGGGCTGGCTTGCAGGTGTCCCTGTCCAGCACCTCGGCCTTGCTCAGCCAGGTGCTGTACTTGTAGGTCACGCCGGAGGTCCGTGTTCCGGCCCCGACCTCGTCGTCCACCTTCTCCTTCGTCCCGTACGCGTGCGACAGCACCGTGTTCACCCATGCCGCGCCACCGTCGTCGCCTGCCCATGTGAACGCGGCGTGCAGGTACACCCTGCTCACCGGATGATGTGTGCCCGCGCACGCCTTCAGATGCGCGTCGTACTCCTTCCGTGTCCCGAAGAACTGGCCGCACATCTTGCATTTCAGAATATTTACAGGCTTAGTAGTCATCGTTCAGCTCCTTGAAGTCCTTGTACAGGTCCGCCTTCTTCAGACCCGCTATCATCCTGTCGACCCGTTCCGTGTAGGCCTTCTTCATCGTGTCCACGGCCTCCTGCACGGTCGCGTCGTCGTCGCCCAGCGCAAGAATCTGCATCCGGATGTTGTTCGGGTGCACCACGACGAAATCGACGCGGGCGGTGTCCAGATGGTCGACAGGCACCGTGTCGGGCACGGTCATCCCTATGGCGTCCACGCGGAGCCTGCGCTGGATGCTGTCGTACGGCTTGTGCAGCGTGAACCCTATCTCGTAGACCTTAATGCTATGGTGCGCCGGGCAGGTGGCCTTGTGCGCCTCCCATGCCTCCATGTCCCGCAGCCTGGCCTGGCAGTCGGGGCACATGCACCAGGTCTCTGGTGTCAGTCTGTCATCTTTCTTCATTGTTTCTCCTGTGAAATTTATACTCCGAGTATAGAAACGAAAAGCCCCGGGTTGTCCGCCCGGGGCCTTGCTCAATGTTTCCTGTACTCCCTCATCCGCTCCCTTGTGCTCCGCGCCAGCTCCTCGTACCGCCTGTCAAGCTCCCGCGCCTGCATGAGCTGGTCGTACAGGTACGGGTCGGCGGCCGCCTTGGCGACCTGCTTGTCGTGGACATAGGCGCGCACCAGCAGGTACCACACAGCCGCCACGATAACCACCAGAACGCGCATCGGGACATGCACGTACCACCTGGCCCGCGCACGGATGCAGATTGCCATGCTTACGACGAGCGCGGCCATGAACTCCAGCATGGCTCCGAATGCCAGCAACCCTGTGCTTGAAATGAGACGTAGAAAGTCCTGCTCCATCATACGCCTCCAGTCTCACGCCACCATGGCGAGGCCGATGCACAGGCCCGCGAGCAGGCAGTCGCCCAGCAGCCACGCCACCCGCTCCGGGAACGTGTACGCCACCCAGTCGGCCTTGGGGCTGCACGACCAGCCGACCATGACCTTCTGGTCGACGGTCATGTCCTCCCAGTCCGTGCCCTTGGCAGGGACAGGCGTCCGCTTGGACAGCCGGGCGATGACATGCATGGCGGACCGTCGGCCGGCCATGTAGAAGAACATGGCGAATATGTACGACCCGACGACTTTCAGACCGAACGCCAGCATCAGGATTCGCGTGTACTCGTCGGCTCCCATCCTGCTCAGGATGAACGCGATGCCAAGGACCACCAGGCCATGCAGCCCGGCTGCCACCATGTACATGGCGCTGGCGGACATATGGAAGCGCTCCTCCGCGTCGCAGAAGAACGCTATCCTGTACACGCCGTCGTCCACGCCCACCGCATGCCCGCTGCGGCCCAGCGTGTAGGCCCGCACGACGTCCACCGAGTTCAGAAACGCCCACGTCAGGCAGATGGTTGCTGTCGACATACTTCCTCCTTCAATGATTCAAGCCAGGGGCGCACGTCGTCGCCCAGTTTCCATGTCGGGATGAAACCCGACTCCATCTTCTCCAGCACGCTGTCCACCAGCCCCTCCAGACCCTTGCGGGACTCGATGCTCGCGGCGACATCGCCGACATGCACCGAGCAGCGGGCGAACCCGCCGGAATGGCTGAACTTGAACTTCGCGCTGTCGAACTTCTTGCGCCAGCCCTTGTCTACGGGGTCCTCGACGGCTCCCGCGGCGGCCAGCGCCTTTGTCTCCGAATCGTTGTACATAGGTCTAATCCTTTTGCGTTATATAGCTCAAAACCAGGAAAACCACCACGGCGACCAGACACACCACGGACGACATGACGGAGTCGAAAGCCAACGTGTCCGACAGGACCCGCCACGGGATGGCCGACTCCGGGTCGGCCTCCATCCGTTCGGCCGCCTGTATGGACAGCCATTTCAGCCCGGCAGGCAGCACCAGATGCCCTAGGAGCGCCATGAAGGCGAACGCCAGGTATTTTCTGTTCCACGTCTTTTTCATCTTGGACCTCCTGTCGTCATGTTCGGCGTGACACGCTTCACCGTGGCATGCCCGTACTTCAGCCTGCTGGCCGCCGTGTCCGCGGCCGTCTTGTGGTCGTAGACCATGGCGTACCGCGCATAGGGCGACCACCACATGTCGCGCTTCTTGCGCCTGTCCACAAGATACAGCGCGGGGCAGTTCGCATGGTCCGACTTGCGCATCACGACGAACTTTCCCACCTGCGACGGCACGAAGCTGGCCAGCCGCCGTTTCACGTACGCCAGCTTCTCCTCCTGCGTGTAGGGGGCGAACCCCTCCAAGTCGCCGTCATGGATTTCGTCCATGTGGGCGGCTTCCGAATCGTCAGCATCATACATTGTTCTTCTCCTTGTCTGTCAGCGAAGCCAGAAACTCAGGCGAGAGATAGGCCTCGCCCGCAAACTCCACGGCCTTCGCCCTGACGGCCTCGGCCATCTCCCGCACGACGCGTTTCCTGTCCAGCCAATCCGCCAGTATGAAATCCTTGAGCACCTTGCCGAGCCTCGCCATGGAGTCAACCTCGGCTTTCACATAGCCGGCGCAGAGCACGCCGTGGAAGCCTGTGATTTTGCACACTCCCTCGGACTCCATGTTCGCCTCCAAGGTCAGCTTCAGCATGATGACGGCGCCGTTCGGCCCTTCGTAGTAGCGGACGACCGTGTCTCCCTTGCTGTCCCTGTCCTCGAGCGACGTCTTCGCGTCCAGCCACTCCCTGTACTGCGTGTGCAGGTCGGCCATGGCCTTGTCCATCCGCTTGTCGAAGTTCATCCGGAGAAGCTCCACCGCGCCTTTGGCGGAAACGCGGCTCCTGGCCGACAGCCAGGGCTCCTGGTTGAAGCGCATGCCGGCATTCCAGACGTGCAGGCCTTCGTGGTCCGTCTCCTTCCGGATACGCCCGGAAAGACCTCCGACATACACCAGGGCCTCCTTGTCCGGGTCGCCGTCGTGCTCCGTCCGCGTCCGCATCTCGGCAAGCAGCAGCCTTCCGAGCGCGTAACGCGCGCCAAGCGCCTTGGCGGCCTCCAGGTTCTCAGCCAGCGTGTTCGCCATTGTCGGCCTCCTTCGGTTTGACTATAGGGGCTCCCTGAAGCGTGATGTGGCGCTCGAACCATAGGCGGCATGCGCCCGGGTTCCCGTAGGAAAGCCGTTCGTTGTCGTCATCGTCGTCGCCCAGGCGCAGGAACTCGCACCCAGCCTTGTCCTCCGTGTCCAGGTCCATCATGAACAGGTGGATGGCGTCGACGTCCTCCAGGTCGGTGTCCCACTTGGTGTTGCACGCATGGCACAACAGGCACCCGTCGTCCAGCTCCCTGACCGTCTCGAACGTGCGGTCGATGGCCTTCCTGACATCGTCCGGCATCATTGCCACCGCGTCCTGATTGAACCTGACCGCCACTTCACTGTTGTACGCCATAGGGCTTGCCCTCCTCGTCCTCGAGTTCACGTTCCTCGTAGACATACACGTCGCCTTCATACCGCCAGCGCCCTTCGGCGTCCATGGCTTGTCTCATGTCCTCCACAAGAGCCTCCAGCTCCTGCTCGTCGCGCTCGTTCTCGTCGTGCATCTCCTTGTAGTCCTTGCGGATGCCCTCCTCGATGAAAGGCTTCACGCTTTCCTTGCAGTTGAACACATGCACGTACGTCTCGTCGTCGTCGAGTGGATAGACCAGCAGGACGTGCACGACCCTGCCCTTCGGCTTTCCGTACGCCTCGACGAACTGCCTTACGGTCATGGACTCGTCCGTGAAATCCAGGCCCTCGTCCAGCTCCATGCACTCCACGCCCGGAGGGAGGACAGGCTCGGCCGTGATGACGCAGCCCGCGTGGTTGACACGGACATGCTCCTCGATGGCGCACGGCGCACAAGGGTCGTCGTCCGAGCCCCTGAGGTCGTAGCAATGCACGCCCTCAGGCAGCCTCGCCCTGTCCACGCGGCAGTCCGCGAACAACCCCTTGACGCCCACGGCGGTTCCGCCAACGTTCGCGCGGATGTCGACGACGTCGTACGTCTCGTCCGTAATGACCCCGACACCGGCCTTCCCGGCGTACGGCGTCTTTTCGTGTGTGTTTGTCCTGTTTTCGTCCATCTCATTTCTCCTTTAATTCCGTGAACACTGATTCGAAAGACAGCTCCTTGGCGCCTTCAAGGCCCTTGTCAGAGTCCCATTTGCCCGCCGTCTTCAGGCACATCTCGGCATCGCACGCCAGCTGGAAGTAATTCCTCCCTTCCAGCGTCACGGCCCGCACGCCGTGCATCCATTCCACCAGCTCCGTCTGGCAATAGCCTCGCGCGGCCTCCACGTAGAGCCCGGCCCCGAGCGTGTCGGCCAGCGCGTTCCCGCCCGCGTCAAGCATGTCCTGCGCCAGCCGGCGCATGCCGTCACGCGTGCGCTTGTACAGATGCCCGGACAGGAAGCACTCGACCATGTCCGCCGAATAGACCCTGTCCGGCCCCGTCATGGCCGTGAACACGTCCTTGTCCAGCCCCTTGGCGCGCTCCATGACCGCCAGGATGTAGTCGACGCGCCCGGTGGCCGGGTTTCCGTACATGAGGCCTTTTGTCACCTTTCCGAGCCAGGCAAGCACGGTCTTCGGCAGAATGCCCGTCTCGTGCATCGCCACCATCATGGCCACCATGACGCCTGGCTCCTGCTGCCCGGAGAGCGACACCGGCATGCATACCACGGGCTGGGTGCTCGTGGCCAGGAAGTACGGGCTGTTCGCCCCGTTAGCCCGGAAGATGTTCCGGAGGCTTTCGGACGTGAGGTCCATCCCCTTGAAGTCCAGACGCCACGACGACCAGCCGGTGACCGTGGACGGGTACACCTTGGCGTCCGCCACGAACGACCACGACGGCATGCCCTCGAAGCCCATGAAGTCCATGATTTCATTGACCCTGTTGGCCAGCATGAGCGCTTCGGACGCGGCGCACGCCGAGTACGCCCTGAGCAGGGCGTTCACCATGCGCAGGCGGGTGCCCGTCGTGGTGCATGCAACCAGCCGGCGTGTCTCCTTGAGCACGAAACCGACCTCGCCTGTGGAGACTTTCAAACATCTTTTCATCCTTCCAGCTCCTTCAGTTTCAGTTCGTCGCTTGTGAAATCCGGCTTGAGCACGCCTTTCATGACCAGGATGAACGCGGCGAGCCCCGCGGCGCGCACCGTCGAGCCGTTGTCCAGATTGTACGCCATGCCGCCTACGGCAAGCCCCGCCCGTGTCATGAACAGCATGTCCGGGTGCTCCTCGGGGATGCAAAGCCCGTACTGCTTGACGCTGAACTGCATGCGCTTCGCGTCGATGCAGTCCTTTCCAAGCACGCTGCCGTACGCGTTGTCCCACCCGTGCGCGGTGTCCTGGTACGCCAGCATCCCGTAGCGGAACACATCCGTCTCGATGCACGAGACGGAGCGGAAGCGGCGCTTGACGACGCGTGTCGAGATTTCCTCTATGTCCCATTTCTCATCCGCCGCAATCGCCACGACGAGCCTGAGCAGGGAAGCCATGACGCCCCAGCGGCGCTTGTCAGGCTTGATTGCCAGCAGACGCCGTGTCAGTTCGGGGAACGACACGTACTCCTTAAACCTGGCGTCTTTGGAACGCCTGCGCACAGGCTCCGCTGCCAGCGTCTCGGACACGGGCGGTTTGCCGAAGCTCATGATGTCGAGCGCCGAGTGACGCGCCTCGGCCTCCGACTTGGCTTCCACGCTCACCGTGGCCGAGACGGTGCGTGTGACTTTCAATTCGTATTTCATATCCGCTCCTTAAACAAGTTCACTGCCTACCAAGACCAGCCAGATTTCCATCAATATACCCAGGATGCCCAGGGCGTCCCCGCGCTCGGCGGCCTCCACGCATGTGAGCACAAGACAGAACACCGACCACACCTCCACGAAGAACGCCCGCCTGCTCATTTCCCGGCCTTCCTGCCGTCCAGTTCCTTGAGCTCCTTGAGCGTCTTGCCGAGGTCGAAGGGCTCCGGCAGCGGAAGGCCCTGCGCCGTGCTCCTGAGCTGGCCCCACACGGCGTCCTCGCCGTTCCTGGCGTCCCAGCCCGGCGTGCGTTGGCTGTACCACCCGCAGAACGTGATGTGGCCGTCCCTCACCCCGTAGACGTCGCCGCGCATGCACCACTCCCCTCCGTTCTCCTCCAGATACTTGATGAGCTCTGGCGTGGACATGGGGCGATGAGTCCCGTCTCCCAGGTGGTCGTAGACCATGTGGCGCGCGACCAGGAACAGCTTCTGGCCGTCCACGGACTCCATCACCTTGCAGTCATGGAGTATCTCGTGGAGCTCGTCTTTGATGAGCGGATATTCGTCCGGTGTCGGTTTGCGCACATGCGACACGACCAGTGTCTTGCCGCGCTGGATGAACCGGCCGCCGCGCAGCGTCCCGTCAAGTTTCAGCCCGTTCCTGCTGTCCACCGTGAGCCTGTACTCGGAAGCCATCGAGCACAGCGCGGCGATAATCAAAGTCAAAAGCAATCTTGATGTCCTCATTCCAGAATCCTCCAAATGAAAAGGCCGGCTCCATGACTGGGCCGGCCTTGTTTTATGTCCACGTTTTTGTCACCAGTGCTTTGGCGCAGCTTGTTGCCGCTGCGGCGGGTCGATGTCCTGCTGCTCCAGCGCCTTGTCCAGCGCGTGCTCAATCAGCTTCATGGACTTCTTGTAGACGTCCGTCTGCTTGTCGAGGTCGACGCTTATCTGCTTCACCTTGGACAGCCCGAGCAGGATGAGCCCTGACCTGGTGTTCGGCACGAACGTCACCACCAGCGTCAGCAGGCAGGCGAAGCAGAAGCCCGAACGCGTCATCGTCGTCCCGATGTACGTCCATTTGCGGGCCACCTTCGTGAGGTGGCACACCTTGTTCTCGGTCTCGGCGTCGCCCGTCGTCGCGTCCTTCACGTTGCAGCAGTACATGACCACGCCGATGAAGAAGGCGCAGACGCTCAAGAACAGGAAGATGCCGGCAGCCACGAGTATGGCGTCCAGCTGCAGTACAAGATACAGAATCCACATTTTATTGCCCTTTCATTTCCTTGTCGAACTCCTCCATGGCGCGCATGGCCTGCGCCATGCGGCCCCAGCGCTCCGTCATGACGCACATCGCGACACCGAGAGCTCCTTTCAGTGTATCCATGATGCACACATGGATGGACCCTGTGTCGGGCACGCCGGTGTCCACGATGGCCACGCCGCAGCACACGCCCTTCGTCCCGTCCGCCTTGTGCGCTTCGTGCACGCGGACGACGAAGTGCTGTCTCTCGATGACATACTCATGGTCCTTGAACTTGGCGCCATGTGCCTCGAGCCATTCGATGTCCTGTTTCGTCAGCATCCTAGCCTCCTGTGTTTCCTGCGCCAGTTCGCCCAGCGCGTTTTCAATCTGGTGAACTCGAGGTCGCGCCACTTGTTGGCTTCGTGATAGCCACGCAGCTCCTCCTCGAGCCTCCTGCTTCGGCGTTCATGCAAAGCTAAGCTACCCCACATGGCAGCCACGCCGAGGGCCCAGCCTATGAACACGCAACATATGTACAACATCATTTTCTCCTGTGCTTCTGCTTCGCCGTCTTCGGGTGTTTCTTCGTGCGCGCGGGGTCCCCGCCCCCGGAGCGCCCCGTGCGGGGCTGGCTCCTCTGCGCACGAAGATAATCTAAATCCAGCAAATCGCGAAACAAGGCTTCCTCTTCCGCCGTACGCGGCGGCAATCTGTTCTCCGGCATGTTGTTCCTCCTGTCTGGTTACGCCGAAAGCGCCGCCGTTATGAGCGCCTCCGACAGCTTCGGGCAGACGGCGTTGCCAATCTGCTTTATCTGCTCCGTCTTGTTCCCGCAGAACTTGTAGCCCTCCGGGAACGACATGGCTGCGGCCAGCTCGTGCGGCTGCAGCATCCTGAACGTTATGTCCAGCACGTACTCCGTGCCGTCCTCCATGCGGAGCACCTGCCCTTCCAGCAGCCCGGAACGGGCCTTGGCGGGTATTGCGCCCAGCGGCTCGTACGCCGGCTTGCACGACGTCGCGCTCCCGTAGCACGGGCGCACCAGGGGCTCCACGACGCTGATGGCGCCGGCCGTGCTGATGGTGGGCAGCGGGTTCGTGACGGGCTTGGCCGTCCCCGCCGACTGCTGCGGGACGAACAACGGGGACACGACCCCGTGGGTCCCGTGCGTGCATGTGATGGTGTTGAGAGGGCTGTCCGGCGGAAGCGCCGTCCTGTTGCTCTTCGTGTGCGCCAGGTCGATGACGAACGGCCGAATCTCGGGCGCCACGACGCCGATGTGCTTCCCGCTGGCCGTGATGGGCGGCACGGGCCTGTCCAGCGCCTGCGCCGTCCTGCCGATGGCGCCCTCCGTCGTTCCCCGCAGCGTGCAGAGGAACGGCTGGACGACGCCCGCGTGGATGCCTCCGGCCGAGATGGTCGGCAGCGGCTCCCCGATAGGTTTCGCCGTGCAGTCCAGCTGGTAGTCCTTCGTGCCCCGCATGAGGACGATGAAAGGCTCCGCCCATTCGCCCCAGTATTTGCGGATGCCGTTCTCAATCCGCTTAAGGGTGTTCGGCTTGAGGGGCCGCTTCCGGTGGAAGATGGACTCCCCTTTGATGGACCAGTCTATGATGCTCGCCGCGGGCCTCCAGGGCGTCCGTACGGACAAATCGGGCACCCGCCTGTGTGTCGGTACGGGCCAGACGATTCTTTCGCCCAGGCCCGTCCTGACGGCCTGCACGACCAGCCGCTCGCGGGACGTGGCCGCGCCGTAGTCCGCCGCGTTGAGGATGCGCCAGTCGACGCGGTACCCGGAGCGCCTGATGCTTTCCACCCAGTCCTTGAAGAACACCGTCTTCCTGCGCGGGTCCGGCGTGCCCGCCTTGTACAGCTTCCCGTCGATGACGGTGTCCTCCGCGAGGAGCGGCCCCCATTCGAGGAACTCGGGCACGTTCTCCACGTAGAGACGCCGCACCAGGAGCTTCCTTATCCACGGAAGCAGGAGCTCCGGCTGGCACCTGGACTGGTTCTGCCTGGGCTTCCCGCCCTTGGCCCGGCTGTGGTTCGTGCATTCGGGGCTCGCCCACAGGATGTCCAGGACGCCGCCCTTCACGAGGTCGGTGGGCTCCACGCCCTCCACGGGGGCGCAGTAGTACGCCCCCTCGTGGTTGGCCTTGTTCGTGTCGATAGCGAGCGACCAGTGGTTCACGCCGATGAACGCGCAGTCCACTCCCGCCTTGCGGAAGGCGGCCATCATGCCCGTGGACGCGCCGCCGCCGCCGCAGAAGAGGTCGGCCACGTACAACTTCCTGTTCTTGACCATGTGGCGCCTCATCCGCATGAACGACCGCACGACGTCCTGACGGGCTTCCCGCAGATTTCCAATGGGGCGGGGCCCTGGGGAGGAGCCGCGAGCCTGTACGGGCAGTTCCCGCCCTTCAGCGGCTCGTAGAACGTGCCGTGGCAGGTGTCCAGCCGTTCGTACACGACCTTGCGGCCCTGGAGCGGGCACCCTTCGACGGTGTTCCGCGCCAGCCCGTCCTCGCTGTTGACGAACCCTCTGGAGAACAAGTCAGCCACGCATTCCTGCATGTCCTTGCACGGCGAAGACCAGTCCAGCGACACGGACGCGTCCGGGAACACGACGATGTCGTTCACCACGAGCGCCCGGGGCAGCCTTATGGACGTGTACGTCATGCCCCTGTGGTACGAGACGTCGAGCTGGTTGTCCAGCGTGAATCGGTCGTCGTTGCACACCTGGCAGCCGCTGGAGCCCTTGTACACGCCGCGCCGCGCGAGGAACCGGAAGAACAGGTCGTCCAGGCTCTTGAGCTCCGTAATCGTGGCTATGGCCCGGTTGTCCGAGCGGAACGACACGTAGGAGCACTTGAACAGCATGGTGTCCGTGTACGCCTTGAACAGCTCGTCTGGCACGGGCAACGCCTCGATGACGCAGTTGACGCGAATCTTGTCGCGCCACCTGTCCAGCATCTTCAGCTTCTCGGCCTTCGCCTTGAAGTCCTCGGACATGTGGATGGACACGCTGACGCCGTCCACCCTGTCCATGATGGAGCCCAGCTGGGGCATGTTGCCGAACATGGAGTCCGGCAACGAGGTGTTGACATAGACACGCAGGCGCTCCGGGGCGTTGCCGATGATGGCCGCCAGACCGTCCAGTCGCGCGAAGGGCTCCCCGCCAGTCAGCACGAAGTCGCGGATGGAGCCCTGCTGGTGCGGGGCGGAGCGCCTGACGTCGTATATGGCGCCCAGCGTCCTCGGCAGGCTGAGCCTTCCCTTCTTGTACAAAGGCTTCGTCGTGCAGAACGAGCAGTGGTTCCCGCAGTCCCACGGCACGAACACCGTCACCGCCAGATTGCCCCTGCCCATCACATAGTACAGGTCGTTCATCTCATGCTCCTTTTGAATTGCTCATACCAGGTGTCGTACCACGCCATGTACGCCGGGCGCCTGCGCGCCTTCAGCTTCAGGCGTTTCGCCTTCCGCCAGGCCCTGATGCGTTCGCGGTCCCGCGCCCGGCGCTCCAGCGCCTCGCGCGTCCAGTAGCCGTCGTTGCCTGTCCGCTTCATTTTCCGCCCTCCTTTCCATCGGGCTTCACGGGCTCGCTTGTGAGCTTGTCGCCCCCGAGGTGGTAGATGCTGTCCCCGAGCTCCATGTCCGCCTGCTGGCCGTAGCAGTGGAGCAGGGTGTGGAGCATGAAGGCGGCGGTCATCTCGGCGCCCGTCTTCATGCCGATGATACTGATGGCCTCGTCGGCCGAAATATCGTCCGTGACATGCGCCTGGATTTCCTTGACCACATGGTTGTAGGCCTTTCCAAGCTCGTTCACAAGCGTCTGCAGTTCTTGCATGTTCATAAGTCTTCGCTCCTCAGTGTGAATTCATTTCCACGCGCCTTCACTGTCAGCATGAACGGCGACCGCATCCAGTGTTCCGGGTCGTCGTACACCATGGTGGCCGACCAGTCCACGTCCAGCAGGCGGCACTCGTAATAACAGACGTTCAGCACGTCGCGGCTGATGTAGAAGCCAGCCGTCCTTGAGCCGTACCGCTGGTCGCGACCATCCACGCGGATGACGCCGTTGCTGGCGCTCGCGACGCGCTCGTAGCCGTTGACGCACTCAATCTGGTCGCCAAGCTCGGCGCGGCGCGCAAGCTCCGCCTGCAGCTTCTTCGCGGCCGTGGTCGTGCTGACGAGGATGCGCGCCGTCAAGAGCTCCTCGCACGACATGTCCGGGATGGCCTTGAACAACGTCGAGGTCTTCATCTTGTTCAGCCCCTTGAAGCTGAACCCTGAATCCGGTTTGTTTCTCATGGTTTTCTCCTGTGTTTGATGATTAATGGTAATCCCCGTCCGAAAGAATGTCCGCCACGGGTTTCATGCATCTCCTTAGCCTGATGGCGTAGACATCCTCGTCCAGCAGGACCACGACAATGTCCGCCACGCGTCCCAGGCACTGTGTCAGGGCGTCCCGCAGGCGCTTGGCGTCGTTGCCGTTGTCCTCGTCCGTCCGTACAAACCACATGTGCCCTGTGACGTCGTCCCCGTACAGGCACACCTGCATGACACCCTCCAGGCCGGCCAGGCAGCGGGTGGCGTCCGCCGTGTCCAGATACCTGAACGGGTTCAGCATGACGGCGTACAACCCTCCGCTGGCGGGCTCGGTATTGTTATTGCCCTTTATCAGCTTGTACAACGTGGTGCCCAACGCGGTCAGACCGCCTTGCGTAGTCTTCAGCGCCGCCAGACGGGATTGCGCGGCGTCCATGGACGCCTGCCTCGACACCGCCTGTTCGAACAGCTCCAACAGCCTCAGTGGCGGCTCTGGAAGCGGTATGTCGTCCATCACGGCTCCTTGAAGATGTCCAGTTCCTCGGGCTCCTGCTGGCCGAACGTGTCGACGAAGGCCTTGAGCGCCGCCCGCCAGTCCCACTTGCGCGGCAGGTACAGGTCGCGCTCCTGCTCGGGGAGCGCCCGCACGACGCTGCTGGAGACATGCTGGTACCCGACATCCCCTCTGATATAGAAGATGGGAACGGGCGGGTACCCGCGGTGCTTCGCCTGGTCCTGCAGCACCTGGTTGAACTGGAACTCCTGCATGAGGTCGTAGCCGTCCCGGAGCCCCCTGACGAGCGTCACCTGCTCGCCGACCTCCGTGGACCACGCGTGCAGGTAGTCCACCAGCATGCCGCCGAACGACTCGATGGCCACGGGCTCGTCGCCGCGCACCCACCTGTGGCTGATGTCCCTCTTGTCGGGGTTGACGCCGCGGGCGACCACGACATGGTCGAACACCCGGCACGCCTTCATGTAGATGTCGTAATGGCCGACATGGAACGGGAGGAAGCTCCCCGCGTACACGGCCACGCGCGTCGGGCGCTCCATGAGGTACACGACAAAGTCGCACGCCGCCTTGCTGAGGAATCCGCGCTCTACCGCGTTCTGCAGGAACTCCATGCGGCCCTCCCTGTAGCGGCGGGTGTTCGGCCCATACTCGTGCTGGATGCCGCGCTCCCATGCCCCGAGGAGCTCCATGTCCTGCATGTCCATGTCCGACGTCCTGTCCAGCCCGCACCAGTCCGCCGCGCAGAAGACGGACTCTGGCTCCGTTCCTGCCAACGTGTACCCGGCGTCCGTGATTGGCAGGGCGGTCGCCTGAATGAGCCTTGCGGCCTCCTCCGTGACAGGCGTCGGCTTGAGGACCATACGCATGGCCTCCTCGGACTTCGCCTCGTTGTCCAGACTGCCGGGCTCATACACGAAATCGTGCCAGTACATGGCGGTCTTCATGGCCAGCGCGTAGTCCTTGTCCATGTACGGAGGGAAGTCCAGGGCGACGGCCATGCGGCGCAGATGCGCCATGTTGTGCCATCCCCTCGCGGGCTGGCTGTAGGCCTGGCGGATTAAGCCGGCCAGCGCTTGTCTGACGAGGTCGGTCAGCGCTTCTCTTGCTTGATTTTCCATTGTTGCCTCCTTGATAAAAGAGAAGGCCGGGGAACATGTTGGTTCTCCGGCCAGGGTTTTGCCGCAACGGTTTCCCGCTGGGCGCTGAAATTTTCCATGCCGTCGCATGGCGTATGCAGGCTCTCGCCTACATGATATTATGCCACGCGCAGGCGCGTGTTTTAATCTGGATTTTATACTCCAAGTATAAATTCAATTATCCGAACAGCCTGGCTACGGCCGTCGCTGGCTCAATGCTTGAAAAACGCCTCCAGCAGCCCGGCCAGCATGCTCGCGACCATGCTCCAGAACAGAAGCTGCCCGATGCCTTCGAAAATATCCTGGAAACCGATGCCTTTCATATAGCCTCCTAAGCCCTTGTGCAAAGTACGCATACGCGGAACCAATTCATAAGGCACCCCTTGTCTTGTTTATGTTTTCGATGATGAACGGCTTCAGGTTGCCGTTCCACAGGTCGTACCAGCTCCTGGGAAGACGGGCCTCGATGTCGGTCTTCAGCAGGACAACCTGCTGGATGAGCGACTGGATGTCCTTCGGGTCGACATCGAACTGGTCCACCAGCCCGAACAGGCTGGCGATGTTTATCTGTTCCAGCGAC
>Ga0310694_10002410_pt1 | contig 19235 bp, 17 predicted proteins | sample 174DNAGHGhighgp2_FD_203884 | JGI IMG/M metagenome (GOLD analysis project Ga0310694, IMG submission 203884) | Sheep rumen microbial communities from Palmerston North, Manawatu-Wanganui, New Zealand - 1742 DNA GHGhigh gp2 (v2) (version 2) | ecosystem: Host-associated > Mammals > Digestive system... | reverse complement strand
GGACATTTTGAGACCACAGCACGCACACGCGACAGTTATTTCGGCAACTCGTCGTTTACCGACTTCATCCACAACATGCAGCTGAAGATATCAGGAGCTGACATATCGATGAACGCACCCCTGTCGTTCGACACACAAATCAAGGCTGGCGACATCACCGTGGGCGATATGTTCAAACTCTATCGCTACGAAAACCAGCTGTATGTGCTCAACTTGACTGGAGAGGAGGTACGTAAGCATCTGGAAGAGAGCTACGATCGTTGGGTGAACACGATGAGCAGTCCCAACGACCACCTGCTGCTGCTTTCTCCTCGCAACCAGGGCGACCAGCAGCGCATGGGCTTCCAGAACTTCACATTCAACTTCGACTCGGCAGCAGGCATCGACTACGAGGTGGACGTCACCAAACCCAACGGTAAGAAGGTACGCATACTGCGCATGAGCAATGGAGAGCCTTTCGATGAGAAGAAGACCTACCGTGTGGTAATGAACAGCTATCGTGGCAACGGTGGTGGCGAACTGCTGACGAAAGGAGCCGGCATCGCCAAGGAGGAACTGGACAAGCGCATCATCTATCAGTCGCCCCTCGACCTGCGCCACTATCTGATGGAAGAGATAGAACGTATGGACAACGTTAACCCGCAGCCTAACCACAACTGGCGTTTTGTGCCTGAAGAGTGGACAAAGCCTGCTGCTGAACGCGACCGCAAACTGATTTTTGACGAATGAACGAGTTTTTTTGACGAGAAGACGAGAGAACGAAGTTTTTTGATGAATAGATGAGAGAATGAAAAAATATTACTTCGTATTCTGCAAAGACGACCTGCTGCTGGAACGACAGGAGGACGGCACCTATACCATACCCCTACAGGAAGAACCACCCACGGAGGTAAAACCCTGGACAGTGATACTCAACATCACCCCACTCGACGGCATCGAGGTGAAAGCCTACGCCATCGACACACCTGTCACAGACGACCCACCACTCTCAAATTTTTACGAGATGTGTCCTCTACGCCAGAGCTACTACAAGCTGCCAGAGCCACTCTACCTGAAGGCTGGTAAGTGTGCAGAACTGCTCTACTGGGACCATAACACCCGTTTCTGTGGCGTCTGCGGCGGACCCATGAAATTCCACACAGACATATCCAAACGCTGCGAACATTGCGGCAAGGAGGTGTGGCCACAGCTGGCTACTGCCGTTATCGTACTGATTCACAAAGGACCTGACGAAGTGCTATTGGCAAAGGGACGTAGCTTTAAACGCGATTTCTTTGGTCTCATAGCGGGTTTCGTTGAGACAGGCGAGACATTGGAACAGGCAGTAGAACGTGAGGTGATGGAAGAGACGGGTATCCGCATCAAGAACATACGCTATTTTGACTCACAGCCCTGGCCCTACCCCAGCGGACTGATGGTGGGCTTCAATGCCGACTATGCTGAAGGCGAACTGCACGTGCAGCGAGAGGAACTGAAGAAGGCGGCCTGGTTTCACCGCGACCACCTTCCCAATCTTCCAGAAAAACTATCTATCGCCAGACGCCTCATAGACCACTGGCTGGAAACAGAGAACAGGAGCTAATTTCCCATTCTCCAAAACATCTCCTCACAATCACTCAAACAGCCAAGCATCCTTCAGAAGTGGCTGCTTCAGATCTTTATCGCTGGTCAACACCTCTGACGGATCGATAGGCCACTTGATGCCTAAATCTGGATCATTCCAACAGATGCCTGCCTCAGCCTGTGGAGCATAGGCATTGTCAACCTTATAAGTAAAGATAGCCTCGTCGCTCAGCACCAGAAAGCCGTGGGCAAAACCACGAGGAATGAAGAACTGGCATTTGTTGTCCTCGCTGAGTTCAACCATCACATGCTGTCCAAACGTTGGCGAGCTCTTACGGATATCGACAGCCACATCGAGCACACGTCCCTTGATGACACGAACCAGTTTGGCCTGCGACCATTCACCTTTTTGATAATGCAGACCACGCAACACACCACGCGATGACTTCGACTCGTTGTCCTGAATGAAATCAACAGGACCTATATTGACCTCAAACTCTTCTTTCTTGAAGGCTTCAAAGAAATAGCCGCGAGCATCATTAAACACCCGAGGCTCAATCAGATAGACTCCTTTTATTTTAGTCTCACTATAATTCATATTAAAACTTCTTTGGTTCAATTTGCATGCAAAGGTACGAAAAATATTAAAGACTAGTGATAAAAATCAAAGATTTTATTTGCCCATATCGGAAAAAAGTCGTAATTTTGCACACATGATTGAATTTGACAGACATATTGAGATACTGCTTTTGAGCAACGATTGCGTGATAGTGCCTGATTTTGGAGGATTTATGGCCCATCACGTTGATGCTCGCTACGACGAGGCAGACCACACCTTCTTACCACCGTTGCGTTCGCTTGGTTTCAACCCACAGCTCAAGATGAACGATTCGCTGTTGGCACAATCCTATGTTGAAGCCTACGACATCAGCTACCCAGAGGCCGTTCGCCGACTGGAAGGCGAGGTGGCAGAATTGCGTCAGCATCTGGAGACAACAGGCAGCTATGAGCTCAACGACCTGGGTACCCTGCGTCTGAACGAGGAGGGAAGCATTGTATTCGAGCCTTGTGAGGCAGGCATCCTGACGCCTGGTCTCTATGGTCTCAGCTCGTTCGAGATGAAGCCACTGGCACAGGTAGAGAAGACAGCCATAGTCGTTCCCATCGAAGCATCAGAGACCATCAGGGAAGCTGTTGAAGAGCCCAACATCACCATTAAGATGTCGTGGTTGCGCAATGTGGTGGCAGTGGCTGCTGCCGTCATCGCTTTCTTCATGATAGGCACGCCTATCTCGAACAGCGACATTCAACAGAGCTCGTTCATTCACATCGGCAGCACCCCAACTGCAACGACAGGTACAGTATCTACATCGGCCTCAGACAGCAAGAATGCAGTCTCTACCAACACCTCTGCTACCAACGCAGAAGAAGCAGCATCTACGGCTCAGACCACCTACACGCTGGTATTGGCAAGTCAGGTTTCAGAAAAGAACGCTGGCATTTTCATTAACACCCTTGCGAAGGGCGGTTTCAATGATGCACGCATCCTGAAAACGACGATGACACGTGTGGTCTATGGCTCGTACACTTCAGAAAGTGAGGCATACAATGCTCAACAGCAGTTGCGCAAGCAGAGTCGCCACTTCAGAGAAGCGTGGGTGATGAAAGTGACTACTGAATGATATTCTGCCCTATCCATAATCCGTAGAGTAGATGAAACGCGTACGCTGTCCAAAGTGCGAGAATTTCATAACCTTTGATGAAACGAAATATGCGACTGGCCAGTCGCTGGTGTTTCAATGTCCGGATTGCGGCAAGCAATTCGGCATTCGCATAGGTGTTTCCAAACTTCGTGATACGCAGAAGCAGGAAAACGCCAACAGCCAACAGATGACAGCCGACAGTCCCATAGGAAGCATTGTCATCATTGAAAACGTGTTCCACTACAAGCAGGTGATTCCCCTTCAGATGGGCGACAACGTGATAGGCCGTCATCAGAAAGGCAATCCCATCAACACACCTTTTGAAACCGTTGATCCCAGCGTGGACCTGAACCACTGTACGCTGAACGTCAGTCGCGACAAACAAGGACGGCTGAAATACACCCTACGTGACAACAACAGCAATACGGGCACGTTCGTTGACAACGTGGAGATACCACCTCGTGAGCGTCGCATCATTGAAGACGGAACACTCTTCACCATTGGTGCCACCAGTATTATCCTCAAGGGACCAGAAAACGAAGAATAAGGGTTTACTTTGACTGCAGCACACGAAGATGCATAGCCATCAACTCGGCTTGTTTACGAGCTGGCTTCCCTGTCTCAGTCATCGGCAGTTGGTCAACATGAAAATAGTGTTTAGGCTGCCAGAATTTGGGAAGATGCTCTTCACAAAGGTTTCTCAATGCCTGTAGGTCTGAGTCTTCTGTCAGCAACGACAACACCTCACCAAACTTCTCATCCTTTATTTTGGTTATCATGAACGACTCTGACAACAGAGGTCGCAACATACGTTCTACCTCTTCTATCTGAATCTTGATGCCCCCACAACAAACGGTATTGTCCTTACGACCAAGGATTCGGAAACGACCATCATCACACATTTCTGCCATATCATTGGTCTTTAGGGGGTGATCACACACCAACGGTGCGTCAATGAGCAGACAACCTTCGTCAGCCAAAGAGACACTCACATTTTCGAAAGGGGTGTACCACTCGCTGGCTTCAGGACCGTTCAATCGACGCAGGGCAATGTGTGAGAGGGTCTCAGTCATGCCATAGGTGCTCCACACAGCATGAGGGAATGATCGCAGTTCTTCCTCCATCTTCTCATCGATAGCGCCACCACCAATAATCAAGTGGTTAATCTGCATGAGACGTTGACGGCCTTCTTGCGACTGGAGAAGATTATACACCTGCATGGGTACCATCGCGGCAAAGTCAATATGACCGTCCCATTGGGGATGTCCACTAACTGGCACTTCTACCAACTTCAGGCCACAGGTCAACGCACGCACCACCATCATTTTGCCTGCAATATAGTCGAGTGGCATACATAGCAGAGCCGTATCGCCTTGGCGCAGTCCCAGAAAGTCACACGTCATGCGTGCCGAAGCCTCCATACGTCGTTTCTCCACCCACAGAGGCTTAGGTTCTCCTGTAGAGCCACTGGTATGCACCAGAATCACAGGACTATCGTTTTGCCATTCTGCTAAGAATGCTTCGACACCCATAGTCGTTCACCACGTATTTCAAGTCCCATCTCAATATTGTCCGTGAACAGCTGACCTGTGCCAAGACCTTGCGACATCGTTATACGTTCACCATAGACATCACTACAAAACTGGGCGATGGCATTCAGACCAACATTACTCTCAAGGGCTGAGGTAATCCACGAGCCAACGCCTTCCTCACGGGCTATCTCTATCCACTCACGACATCCGACCATACCTCCATGTAGCGAAGGCTTCAAAATGATATAGGCAGGCTTGATGATACGCAACATCTGACGTTTCTGATCAGGATTGTTCACCCCTATCAGTTCTTCATCGAGGGCTATCCGCAAGGGGGCTTCACGACAAAGCTCAGCCATCAGCGCCCACTGACCAGCCTTGATGGGTTGTTCAATGGAGTGAATGGCATATTGTGACAGCAGTTCCAACTTATAAAGAGCCTCGTCGTAAGGGAACGCGCCATTGGCATCCAAACGCAGTTCCACATCACGATGGCTGAAACGCTCACGGATACGCTTCAACAGAGCCACTTCCTGGTCGAAATCGATAGCACCAATCTTCAGTTTGATACAATGAAACCCCTGTTCAAGTTTTGTCTCCATGCGCTGGAGCATCTCTTCGTAAGCCCCCATCCAAACAAGACCGTTGATGGGTATTCCTTCCTCGCCACGCGTAAAAGCTGTATCAAACAATATCGGACAGCTTCCCTCTTCCTTCTCGAATTTTCCATCTTCCCTCTTTCCTCTTACATCTTCCTTCTTACATCTTGCATCTTCCTTCTTACATCTCACATCCAGCAAAGCAGTTTCCAAGCCGAACAGCATCGAGGGATAGTCGCGTAACGCCTCAAGGTTGATCTCGCCTGTGCGCTCAACTTCATCACAGAACTGGCGTAGCACCTTGACATATTGCTCTGGTGGCAGTGCATCACAACTCAGATCGGGCAATGGGGCACACTCTCCCACCCCACAATAGTCACCGTCAGTCACCTCCACGAACCAAGACCGCCGCACGGTGTAGATGCCGCGCGACGTTCCTGCTGGTTGTTTGAAATGGAACAATCGTTCCTTAATATCAATCTTCATTCGTTCCAATCCTTCTCTCGTAAAGACTCTCGTTCTCTCCTCAAAAATATTCGTTCTCTCGTCTTCTAGTCAAAAAACCTCGTTCTCTCGTCCTAAGGCATTTTGGGATACTTGCTGAAATCGGGCTTGCGTTTCTCAAGAAAAGCCTTGCCGCCCTCCTGCGCCTCATCGAGGAAATAATAGAGCATTGTACAGTCGCCTGCCAGTTCTTGAATGCCTGCCTGACCATCGAGCTCGGCATTAAGGCCTGCCTTAATCATTCTGAGAGCCAATGGCGAGCGTTCCATCATGGTCTCGGCCCACTCAACGCACTCGTCTTCAAGACGTTCGATAGGTACCACCTTATTGACCATTCCCATACGCTCAGCCTCAGCAGCAGTATACTGCCGACAGAGGAACCATATCTCGCGAGCTTTCTTCTGACCAACGATACGAGCCAAATAAGAAGAGCCAAAACCTGCATCAAACGAACCGACCTTGGGTCCTGTCTGTCCAAAGATGGCGTTCTCAGAAGCGATGGTGAGGTCGCATACCAGATGCAGCACATGCCCACCACCAATGGCATAACCATTGACCATCGCTATGACTGGCTTAGGAAGACGACGAATCTGCATCTGTACGTCAAGCACGCTCAAACGGGGCACACCTTCATCATCGACATAGCCTCCACGTCCTTTTACATGCATGTCGCCACCAGAACAAAAGGCGTGTTTCACATCGCCAAGGGTCTTGCCTTCAGGTACTTCGCTCATCGCTCCTGTCAGGATGACTACAGAGATTTCCTGCATCTCGCGACACATGGCGAATGCCTGACTCAACTCCAACGTTGTTTTGGGAGTAAAAGCATTGCGGTATCTGGCGCGATTGATGGTTATCTTGGCAATACCATGATACGCCTCAAACAGTATTTCCTTGAACTTGCGGATTTCTTTCCACTGTCTTGTTGCCATCATGCCTAATTTTTTAGCAACATTATTCGCTCATAGCCTCAGCAAACTTGCCGCTGGCAATGCTGACAGCATCAGAGATGCCCGTTTCCTGACGAATCTGTTCTGTGCGATCAAGAACCAACACCTGATCAGATGACTCTGCGCTGTCAATCTTCTTTTTAGGTGCATGATAATATTGCTGGTCATAGAAGCCACCGTAGCTGCCAGTTCCATAACCTCTATATGTATCCCAGCCATCGAAAGTGCCGTCGCTGGTAAGGTCAAACTTGATCTTGCGGTTGGAGCCATCATAAATATAACCATAGAAACGGCTACCTGACAAATGATAATCTACGATATAAATGGGACTCCACTTGGAATCATCATAAATCAGTGTAATCTCACCATCCACGATGAACCATTTGAATGTGCAGTAGGCATAATCCTGATAAGGTGAACGCGTGTCGTAGTCTACCTCATAGCCACGACCACTGGTATAAAACTCGTCCTTGGACTCAAAACGCATCACAGTGGCATATTCATCACCTGAAAGACGCCAACGATTCTGGTAGTAGGTTCCTATATAACCCTGCCAGTCACGATTACGCAATGTTGTTGCCAAATAGCCGTCATCATCTTCACAGCTTGAAAACATCACCAAGGCTGTCAGAGCCATCACGGTGTAGGTAAAAATCTTTTTCATATTCTTTTATTTTAAAAGTTTTACGCTGCAAAGGTAAGCAATAATTCTCATTCCACAAGGGAGAAATGCCTATAAAATAGTAGGGATTTTCCTATTTTGTCTTCTTTTTTCCAAATTCTGGATCAATTTTCACAAACCAAGTGACGAGGAAGGTTGCCAGACAGCAGATGACTGTCCAAATGAAGAAATGACGATAGCCAATGGTTTCTTGCAGCCAACCAGCCGCCATTCCTGGCAACATCATACCCAAAGCCATAAAACCAGTACATATGGCGTAATGGGCCGTCTTGTGTTCTCCCTCAGAGAAATAGATCAGATAGAGCATGAAGGCCGTGAAACCAAAGCCATAGCCAAACTGCTCAACAAACACGCAAGCATTAACCAACAGCAGGCTGTCTGGTTGCGCATAGCTCAGATAGACATAGACGAGGTCAGGCAATGTTATAGCGCATACCATCGGCCACAGCCATTTCTTGAGGCCGCCACGTGCTGCTGCAAGACCTCCCAAGATACCGCCAATGGTCAGTCCGATGATACCTACCGTACCATAGACAAAGCCCACCTGTTCTGTGTTCAGTCCAAGACCGCCTTTGTCAACAGGATCAAGCATAAAGGGATTAATCAGCTTCACCAGCTGGGCTTCAGGCAAACGATACAACAACATGAAGAGAATAGCGACAAGCACATCTTTCTTTGCAAAGAAGGACTTGAAGGTCTCTATGAAATCGTGAAATACCGTACTGGCCTTCACCTCCTTTGTGGGATGATCAGACACAGGATGCGGCAAGATGAATTGATGGTAGATAGCTGCCAATAGGAAGAATGCAGAGAAAGCACCAAAGGTGATGGTCCAAGCTAAAGAGATTTTACCTGTCGTTTCCTCCAGCCATCCAGCAAGAATAACCAAAAGGCCCTGTCCTACTACTGTCGCAATACGATAGAAAGTGCTACGAATGCCCACGTAGAACGACTGTTCGTGGTCGTCGAGCGTATGCATATAGTATCCATCAGCAGCAATATCGTGAGTGGCAGAAGTGAAGGCTACCAGCCAGAAAGCAGCCAAAGTCAACTGGAAGAACATTGATGTAGGCAGCGAGAAAGCGATGCAGGCAAAGGCGATGGCAATGAGAAACTGCATCGTCACTGTCCACCAGCGTTTGGTCTTAACCAAATCGACAAAGGGACTCCAGAAAGGCTTGATGACCCAAGGCAGATAGAGCCAGCCTGTATAAAGGGCAATATCAGTATTGGAGATACCAAGTCGTTTGTACATAATGACAGAAATGGTCATTACAGCCACATAAGGCAGTCCTTCTGCCATATAGAGTGTGGGAACCCACGCCCAAGGGTTTCTTTTCTTTTGTAACATATTAATAGATTCTGTTTATTTCTGCTCCACGATAATAATAAAGAAGGATGTCCTCATAGCTATAGCCTTGCTCACTCATCACGGCTGCACCTATCTGACAGAGGCCAACGCCGTGTCCCCAGCCTCGGCCTTTCAGAATAAAACGACCATCGCGTTTCTCCACATCGAAAGCTGAACTATAGAGATGGGTATCACTCAAAGCACGACGAATCTCCAACTCCTTACCTATTATAAAGGAACGCTTGGTGCCAACAATCTGCATACGCCAGATACGTCCACTCTTACCTCGGCTCAATGGCACCAGGTCGATGATGTCGCCAAGGTCGAGCTTCAGCTTGTTGTTGATCAGTTCTGTAAGTTTTTCCTGCGTATATTCCACCTGCCAGTTATAGAAGTCAGGGGTTTCCTGATCGTAGTCGTTGAGCACCTGACGGAGAACACGCCAGTCTTTGGTATTACAGAATGGATCCTGAACTGACATCAGGTATGGACGAGGCGTATCCTCCCAACAATACTGGAATTCCTCCGTCTGTCCACCACAGCACTTGGAGAAACGGGCGTCACAGAGTTCACCCTCATACATCAGCACCTGACCACGAGTAGCCCTGACAGCCTCAGCGACAGAGGGACGCGTGGCACGGGTGATGCCCTGATACCGCTGACAATGGTCGTCGGCACAGACGTCGAAGAGGGTGTGATCCTCGCGATCATACCATTTCAACAGCTCGTCTTCTTTCTTGACAAACGAGAAGAAGCCATCTTTCTTTTCACCCTTCTCCTCGCGACGATTCTTCTGATAAAGCAACCAAGAACGTGAAATAACGGCATGAGCCTTCAACAGTTCAAGCGATGAGGTAGCACTCATCTCACTTGAAATGACACTTTCTAGATATTGCTCAACAGGTAAAACGTTGATAGCCTGCACCTTGTCAGACTCGACCACCAAATGGAGCGAGCCACGGAATGTCTGGCGCTCCTGTCGTTCCCAGTGGAAGCCCACGCCAATGGTGACATCGTCGAGCGAGAATGAAGCATCAGCATTCTGAGGCACAAAGCGTAACTCGCGATATTGTTGTCCACGCCACAGAAGACCACCTTCTGAGAGTTCTACTGTCTGAGGTCCTGTCAGAACCTCGCCCTTAGCCATATAGGCATTATTGAGTACAAACGACAAGCGCTCAGCACTAACAATACCTACAGAAACCATCGGCTCCTGAACATCGGGATTAGACGTTGCTGAATGGAGGGACATATTTTTGATGCGTTCCTTCAGCAGGTCCATTCCCTCGTCAGACAAAGCACATTCGCGCAAAATCGACAAAGCAAGGCCTGCATCCAGCCGTTCAAAATCTTCCTGATGAGGTGTGATGATCAGACCTGACATATCGAGGGCGCCAGGACTGACAAGGAACTGAGCTTCACCTTTCTTATAATAGCAGTCAGGACGATGCTTCTCGCGTGGGAATATAACTGTCTGGAACTCGTCGTCCTGCTTCCACGCCACAATATTCATCATTGGCTCAGACTCGCCCTCGCGCTGTGTCATCGCTTCATAGAGAATGGTGAAGAGACGTTTTCCTGTCTTCTCATCCTTTGCCTTTATGACTAAAGCTGCACAAGGGTAGTCATCGATAGAAGCTATCTCGGCATCATCGTTCAGTTTCAGCAGGGTAGTCATGCTGCGTGACAAGCGTTGCCATTCCTTCTGCAAAGGCAACACACCACTGGTGCCTGCCTGAAGATGTGCATGATCTGGGGCCGATGCGCCACAAAGCGGTCCATTATAGAAAACAGTCAATTCAGAATAGGTTTTCAGCAGACGCAACATCTCACCAAACATAGGACGGATGCGCTGGGGCTGATGACGAAGCATAGGAATGGTGAAATGCACAGGAAGGATGGGGAACGGATTAACCAGCAGTTCATAATCGCCATCCTGCACCTTGCGCATCTGCTGCATGGGACGGTTTTTCCGACACAAGAAACAAGGGCGCTCAGCCAAAGCTTCTTTGGTAATCGTTGCCCCCGTTGACTGGATACGGGCAGGATTAAACTGCACCTCGAAGGTCGTAGTGCCCACCGTCACCTCGTGCGTCTGCACATCAACCAGTTGTTCGTAACGTCGAGAGGCTTCAGGCCACAACTGCATCTGACGTTTGAAGAAACGGCTTAAAGCCCCCGTCTCTTCCCTACTCTCCCCCTTTTCGTTGCGATTCATATGCTGACGGGCTTGAATCTCGAGGGTGCGCAGACGGTCTTTATAAAGGTTGTTGGCATTGATACGCTCCTGACTGAGCGCAGCATCGCTGTTACCACCCCATCGACGACAGAGATAGAGTTCGTCATAGATACGTCCAATGCGATAACGACGTGAGAACCACAGTCCCATCGCATAGTCCTCACCATAGCTGGTATTGGGCAACTGTACTTCACGCAGCAATGGTGTAAAGAAAGCACGTGGGGCACCCAAGCCATTGATTCTTAGAGCGTTGTTGGGACCATTCTCATCTGTCCACTCCTTATGGGCAATCAATCCTGGCGGCAAGGTCTTCAGTTCAAAATCGCACATACGGTAGCTGCCCACTATCATCGCTGCCTGCTGTTCGTAGAAAGCATTGACAATATGTTGCAGCGTTCGTGGCGAAGAATACAGGTCGTCAGAATCGAGTTGTACGGCAAAGCGTCCGCAGCGTTCGTCATTAACAGCCATATTCCAGCAGCCACCAATACCCAAGTCAGTACGCTCCGGGACAATATGCACCAGTCGCTCGTCTGCGATACCCTCGAGAATCTCCGTCGTACGGTCTGTAGAGTGGTTGTCCACCACGATGACGTTGAAAGGGAACGATGTCTTTTGCGACAAGGCACTCTTCACAGCATCGGCTATGGTCTTCTCACGATTATAAACAGGAATAATGACTGAGGCCTCCAAGGCAAACTCCTGCTCGTTGAAATCGACAGGACGATGCGACGAGGCATCAATGATGGCGTCGATGGCTTTCAGATGGTGAGTAGCCACCTGTTCGCGTTCTATCTGTACCTCACGGTTGGCAGGATTCACGTAGTCAAACTGTTTTTCACCTGAAGCTCTTGTGTCTTGTTCCACCTCTGTATAAAGATATTCGTTCAGATGGAACAACTCACCCTGACGGCTGAGGAAGAGACGCAGGTCGTAAAGACCACTGTACTGACACGAAGTCTCCACCTGCTGTGCCCATTGTTGTAGCAATGATGAACGCACCAGCATCACAGCGCCAAAGTCAAAATCATCACGTACAGAACCCAACTGATAGTCAATCAATGGATGACGCTCTATCACCCATTTCCCATCCTGCTCTTTTTTGTCATAATGGTCAGCATAGACCATTGCAGCACAACTATCAATAGCTACCCTGAGAAGGCGTTCCAAAGCACCCTCGCAGAAATCCACCTGCTGTTGTTTTGTCAACAGAAGCGTATAGGGAGCTTTCGTACGATCTGCAATCTGCTTGAGGGTGTCAGAAGAAGCCTGAGCGCCAATATTAAATATGTTGATTTGAGTTTTCATCATCTTTTTGACGTTATCACACAATTCTGCCTGCAAAGATAATACTTTCTTTTCAGACTTGCAAATTTTCTTCTCCTATTTGGAAGTTTCAACATTTTTTCGTACCTTTGCGCCATATTATTATAAGTAATGAATAAGAAGATACTGATGGGCATGAGCGTTGCCGAACTGAAAGAAGCGGCACGCGAACTGGGGATGCCTGCCTTTACAGGCAGTCAGATAGCCCAATGGCTCTACGACAAGCACGTCACTTCTATCGACGAGATGACCAACTTATCGCAGAAAAACCGTTCCATTCTCAATGAGCACTACTGCGTGGGGGCAATGGCACCTATCGACTGTCAGCGCTCTCAGGACGGTACCATCAAGTATCTCTTCCCTGTCCGCTGTTCAAGTATCGAGACGAATGACACGCAGTTCGTTGAAACGGTTTTCATCCCTGATGGCGATCGAGGCACGCTGTGCGTATCTTCACAAGTAGGTTGCAAGATGAACTGCCTGTTTTGTCAGACAGGAAAGCAGGGCTTTCACGGTAACCTCACGGCAGCCGATATCCTCAACCAGATCTATGCCCTACCAGAAAGAGAACTACTCACCAACATCGTCTTCATGGGACAGGGTGAGCCGATGGACAATCTGGATGAGGTGCTACGCGCCACCCAGATTCTCACAGCCAAAGACGGATACGCCTGGAGTCCCAAGCGCATCACGGTGAGTTCTGTAGGTGTCAAGAACAAACTGAAACGTTTCCTTGACGAGAGCGACTGTCATGTGGCTATCTCCATGCACTCGCCCCTGCACGAGCAACGAATGAGCCTGATGCCTGCAGAAAAGGCTATGCCCATAGAAGACGTGGTTGCTCTTCTGAAGCAATACGACTTCTCACACCAGCGCCGCTGTTCGTTTGAGTACATCTGTTTCAGTGGACTGAACGATACACTGGCCCACGGACGCGAGATTGTACGGCTACTACAGGGATTGGAGTGTCGTGTCAACCTCATCCGCTTCCATGAGATTCCCTGGGTGGATTTGCCTGGAGCTGACGAGCAACGCATGGAACAGTTGCGCGACTTCTTGACATCGCATGGTGTGTTCACCACGATTCGCGCCAGTCGTGGACAAGACATCTTTGCGGCCTGTGGTCTGCTATCAACAGCTAAACAACAAGAACACTCAGAGAAAGTGACGCAAACACTCAGAGAAAGTGATGCAAACACTCAGAGAAAGTGACGCAAACACTCAGAGAAAGTGACGCAATCGCTCAAAGAGAATAATATGAACGCTTGGAGTAAACATATCATCGGATTAGTGTGTGTGCTGTTTTTGGCAGCATGCAACCACTCCCCCATGTTTCCCACCAGTGGCGGACGCAGCTACGAGGTGTTGGTGACAGGACCTGACAACCAGTCCGTTCAAGCCATTGCCTCAGCCCTCCATAGTATTACTCTGGACGCCCTGCCACAAGAAGAGGAAGCCTTCGATGTGTCAGCACTTGTCAGGAGCGAATTGGATCAAGGTACCCGCTATGCACGCAACATCATTCTCGTATCTGTGGACAGTACCCAACTGAAACAGACACGCATCCGCTACGAGCAGAACGTCTATGCCTATCCGCAGCTTATCATCCACGTCGATGCACCATCAAATGATCAGTTGCAGAAAGACCTATCCCAATGTCTCAAACAGATTTCAGACGCGTTGACTCGTACAGAGATGAACAATGCCATCATCAATCTGCGAGAGCACCACAGTATGGAGGCTTCCACTATGATTGAGAAGTTCTTTGGATGCCGACTGTGGATTCCTGAGGACCTCAGACTGGTAAAGCGCGGCAACGACTTCCTGTGGTTCTCGAACAATGCCGCAAGAGGCATGCAGAACATCTGTATATATCGCTATGAATCAGATAGTTTACGACGACAGGAATTGTTGCATAAACGCGATAGCGTCATGTTGGTCAACATGCAAGGAGAAAATGACTCTGTTCACATGCGGACCATTACTGAAAGTGTGCAGTTTCGTGTCAGAAGAGAACAGAATATCCAGGAGTTGGGCGTACGCGGCCTATGGGAAATGGAAGGCGATGCAATGGGAGGCCCCTTTGTGAGCCTTGCCCTTCAACAGGGGCACAGCATCATTTGCGTCGAAGGGTTTGTATATGCACCTGAAATGAAAAAGCGCAACCTGATACGACGTCTGGAAGCAACGCTCTATACATTAAAGATAAATCATTGAACAAAACAGATTAAACAACAGTCAAATATGGAAAACAGAAAAATACGCGTAGCAATAACCCACGGCGACACCAACGGCGTGGGCTACGAAGTGATATTCAAAGCATTTGAAGACCCTGCCATACTGGAACTCTTTACACCCATCATCTATGGATCGCCACGCACAGCAGCCTACCATCAGAAGGCACTGGGTATGGACATTCCGTTTCATGTCATCAACAATGCGAAAGAGGCAGTAGATGGTAAACTAAACCTACTGGCAGTATATAATGACGAGGTAAATGTGGAAATGGGCACTCCCACCCCAGAGGCAGGAACCGCTGCCCTGAAAGCCATCGATCGTGCTTTGGACGATTACAAACGAGGCGCCTTCGACGTATTGGTGACATCACCCGTCTGCAAAAACAGCATCAAGGGCTTCAATGGTCACACCAACTATATCGAGAAAAGTCTCAACGACGGTAAGAAGGGACTGACCATCCTGACCAACGATGACCTGCGTGTGGCACTTGTGACAAACCATGTAGCTATCAAGGATGTAGCTGAAGCCATCACCAAACAGATCATTATAGAAAAGGCTCAGCTATTCCTGCAAAGCCTGAAACGCGACCTGCGCATCTCTAATCCACGCATCGCCGTACTCGCTCTCAATCCCCGTTGTGGTGAAGACGGTGCTCTGGGCGACGAGGAGCAGGAAATCATCATGCCTGCCATCAAGGAACTGGAAGAGAAAGGCTTGCAGGTGTTTGGACCCTATCCTGCCGACGATTTCTTTGGCAATGGCGACTACTTCCGTTTCGATGGCGTCCTGGCTATGTACCACGATCAGGGACAGACGCCCTTCAAAGCTTTGGTTCCAGAAAACGGTGTGCGTTTCACCACAGGACTCTCGATGGTAAGGACGGCTCCTGCTCACGGCACATACTTCAACATCGCTGGCCGCAATCAGGCCGAGGCACAGTCTATGAGACAGGCTATCTACACAGCCATCGACATCTGGCGCAACCGTCAGAATTATGACGAGCCAACGGCTAACCCACTGCCAAAACTCTATCACGAGAAGCGCGACGATAGTGAGAAAGTACGTTTCCGTTCCAATGAAGGTGCCCCCCGCTTTGGTAAAGACAAAGAGAAGAAACAGGCAGATACAGAGGAATAAACTTGGCGAAAACAACATTTTTCTGCCATTATTGCAGTTTATTCAGAAAAAATGTGTAATTTTGTCAGCCAATTATGAATAGTGCCGAACTACAACGCATCAAACAGAGATACAACATCGTAGGCAACTGCGATGCGCTGAATCATGTACTGGATGTCGCCCTACAGGTGGCACCTACTGACCTCAGCGTGCTTATCGTGGGAGAAAGTGGCGTAGGTAAGGAGATCATACCCCGTGTGATTCACGACAACTCACCACGCCGACGCGAGAAGTACTTCGCCATCAACTGTGGTTCCATACCCGAAGGCACCATCGACTCAGAACTGTTTGGTCACGTCAAGGGTTCATATACTGGTGCCATCAACGACTCACCAGGTTATTTTGGTGTCGCTAACAAGGGAACGCTATTCTTAGACGAAGTAGGCGAACTGCCTTTGGCAACACAGGCCCGACTGCTGCGTGTTCTTGAGACAGGCGAATATATTCCTGTGGGAGGAACGGAAATCAGAAAGACTGATGTACGCATCGTAGCAGCTACCAATGTCAACATTCGTCAGGCCATCAGCGAAGGACGCTTCCGTGAAGACCTCTACTACCGTCTGAACTCCATACCCATCCAGATGCCAGCCCTTCGCGAGCGTGGCGAGGATATCGTGTTGCTGTTCCGTCTCTTTGCCATGCAGATGGCTGAGAAGTACCGCATGGACCGTGTGGTGTTGACTGACGAGGCCAAGCAGATGCTGATGCGCTATAAGTGGCCAGGCAACGTACGCCAGCTGAAGAATATCACGGAGCAGATCTCCATTCTCAGTAAGGAACGCTCCATCACACCAGAGATTCTCTCAAAGTTCATTCCGCAGGATAAGGAAAGTACACAGCTGGCTGTCATCAACAAGGGCGGCGACCACTCGTTTGAGAACGAACGCGAGATTCTGTATAAGATTCTCTTCGAACTGCGTGGCAATGTCAACGACATGCGTCGAGAGATGAGTATGCTGAAGAAGCAACTGGAGGACGTGCAGGTGTCTGCCCCCTCCATGTCAACCGTATCAACAATACCGACGATGCCTGCCTCGCCTGCCATCCCTGCCTCATCACCTACGCTCGAGGATGCGGTCGCAGAGGAATATATTGAGCCTACACCTGAACAGGAAAACCTAAACCTCAACATCCTGAGCAGACAGATGCTGGAGAAGGCTTTGGAACGCAACAACGGCAACCGCAAGAAGGCTGCCCAGGAACTGGGCATCAGCGATCGCACACTCTATAGAAGACTGAAACAGTATGATCTGGACGACAATAAATAATAATAAGGTACGCGCATGTAAGGCCATGCTGATGGGTATGTTACTGCTGTCTCTGTCAGCATGTAGCATTTCCTATAGTTTCAATGGTGCCAGTATCGACTACAGCAAAACCAAGACCATACAGATATCAGACTTCCCCATCCGCTCCAATTATGTGTGGGGACCAATGGCAAGCATCTTCAACAACCAGTTGAAAGACCAATATGCCAACCACACCAAGCTACAGCAGGTGAAACGTAACGGTGACCTGAAACTTGAGGGTGAGATCACACGCTATGAACAGCGTAACAAGTCAGTATCGGCAGAAGGAAGTTCTGCACAAGTAGAGTTGTCCATAACGGTCAATGTGCGTTTCACCAATAACGTCAACCACGATGAGGACTTTGAGAAACAGTTCACAGCCTCACAAAGCTACGACTCCAAACTCAGCCTCAACGCTGTACAGGAAGAGTTGGTCACCCAGATGATCAAAGACATCACAGAGCAGATCTTCAACGCAACTGTAGCCAACTGGTAGCCCCCTCAATAGCCCCATAAGCCCTATAAGACCCATAAGTCCAATAAGACTCATTAAACCAATAAAGACCTATTAGCCCCAAAAGAACAACAATGGAAATAGCTCATCTCATCAACCACCCAGAACAACTCGACCGCGAGACGCTGTACGAGTTACGTTCCATGCTGGCCCTATACCCCTATTTCCAGACAGCACGCCTGCTCATGTTGCAGAACCTGTACCTGCTTCACGACCCTTCCTTTGACGAAAAACTGAGACGTGCCGCCATCTATATTACTGACCGCAAAGTCATCTTCCAAATGATAGAGGCTGCCCATTACAGGCTAAAGACGCTGAAAAAGGAGGATGCAGAAATAGAGATGCCCCAGCTTCAAACACCTATGGAGCGTGACAGTCGCACTCTGTCGCTCATCGACAACTTTCTGGAATCATTACCCAAGGAGGAGGAAGAGCCACAGGAGAAGAAGACCAAGCGCAAGCCGACACCTGCCGATGCCGCTGTCGACTATGTGGCATACCTCTTGGAGAGCGAGAGTGATGACGAACGTCAACAGACGCAAGAAGCACCTCAGCTGATTGGTCAGAATTTGATTGACACTTTCATAGAAAATGACAAAGGAAAGATCGTTCTCAATCCTAATCCTATACTCACACCCGACATTGAGCCAACGTTGGAAAAAGAAGAAAAAGGACCCGAAGAAGACTATTATACTGAAGCTTTAGCCCGAATTTACATCAAACAAGGCAGATATTTGCAGGCTTTAGAAATTATTAAGCGATTATGTTTGGATAATCCAAAAAAAAATGCTTACTTTGCAGACCAAATTCGCTTCTTAGAGAAATTGATAGTAAATAACAACAAAAAATAAAAGTAAAAAAAATGTACACATTATTAATCGTCTTTATTGTGATTGCAGCACTGCTCATGATTGGTATCGTGCTGATTCAGGAATCCAAAGGTGGCGGTCTTGCTTCCAATTTTGCCTCCTACAACCAGATTGGTGGCGTCCGCAAGACTACCGACTTTATTGAAAAGGCAACATGGACTCTCGCAGCCTTCATGGTTGTTGTAAGTATTGTTTGTGCTTATGTTGCTCCTAAAGCCAATGAGACTGGTACTGCTATCGAGAAGATTCAGACCACTCAGCAGCAGAACACTCAGCAGGGTGCTGGATACGACATCCCCACTCAGCAGGGAGCCAACAGTCAGCAGCAATAAGTTTTTCGAAAAAATCTCCCAAATTATTTGGCAGATTGAAATAAAAGCAGTACCTTTGCACTCGCTTTTTAACCAAGAGCATAGATGGTGCCCGTAGTTCAGTTGGTTAGAGCGTCAGATTGTGGTTCTGAATGTCGACGGTTCGAGTCCGTCCGGGCACCCCAAAGGAGACATCGCCGAAAGGCAATGTCTCTTCTTTGTGAGAAGAACGAGGAAAGACATCGCCGAAAGGCAATGTCTCTTCTTTGTGAGAAGAACGAGGAAAGACATCGCCGAAAGGCAATGTCTCTTTTTGTAAATTAAGCCTAAAATAATTCTATATGTCATTCAAAAGAATCGCATGCATCATCAGCTTCGTGGCTTTGTTT
>Ga0310694_10002409_pt1 | contig 19247 bp, 14 predicted proteins | sample 174DNAGHGhighgp2_FD_203884 | JGI IMG/M metagenome (GOLD analysis project Ga0310694, IMG submission 203884) | Sheep rumen microbial communities from Palmerston North, Manawatu-Wanganui, New Zealand - 1742 DNA GHGhigh gp2 (v2) (version 2) | ecosystem: Host-associated > Mammals > Digestive system... | reverse complement strand
GGTAAAGAAGGCGATGGAAACCATAGAGCAGGAGAACCCTAAGATGGAGGGTGTGCTACCTAAGGAAGTCTATGGTCAGTTGGTACCAGAAGAGGAACCAGAACTGCTGAGCCGTATCGTCAGAGTGTTTAAGGATATTCCAGAGGATATCAGTATCGATCTCTTTGGTCAGATTTACGAATATTTCCTTGGCAACTTTGCATTGGCCGAAGGTCAGGGTGGAGGAGCCTTCTATACTCCAGCTAGTGTAGTACAGTATATGGTAGAGGTGCTCCAGCCAAAGACTGGCGATAAGAAATTTCTCGATCCTGCTTGTGGATCAGGTGGTATGTTTGTTCAGGCTGCACGCTACATGCATAAGCATAATGCCAGCAGCGATGACATGATGCGCTTCCGCTGTTATGGTGTTGAGAAAGAGCCAGATACCGTTAAATTGGCAAAGATGAATCTGCTGCTGAACAATGTTCGTGGCGAGATTACAGAGGCCAACTCTTTCTATAGCGACCCATACGATGCTTTCGAGAAGTTTGATTATGTGATGGCTAATCCACCATTTAATGTGGACGAGGTGGTGCTGGATAGAGTAATTGATGATAAGCGCTTTAATACCTATGGTGTACCACGCAACAAAACAAAATCAGCCAAGAAGGGTAGCGATAAGAAGGAAACGGTTCCCAATGCCAACTACCTTTGGATAGGTTATTTCGCTACAGCTCTTAACGAAAACGGAAAGGCTGCGCTTGTAATGGCTAACTCGGCCAGTGATGCTGGTGGTTCGGAGCTGGAAATTCGTAAGAAGATGATCGAGGATGGTATCATCAGTCAGATGGTAACATTGCCCAGCAATATGTTCTCTACTGTTACACTGCCTGCCACATTGTGGTTTTTTAACAAGCAGCGTACCAATAAGGACGAGATTCTGTTTATCGATGCTCGTAACATCTTTACCCAGGTGGATCGTGCACATCGTAAGTTCTCTGATGAGCAGATTAAGAACTTAGGCATCATCAGCCGCCTTTATGAGGGCGACTCAGATAGTTTCTGGGCACTGATAGATGAGTATAAGGCAGCAGGCCAGCAAGACCAAGTAGATTGGCTCTTGGAGCGTTGGCCTGAGGGTAAGTATCAGGATGTGATAGGACTCTGCAAGGTTGCTAAACTCGAAGGTGAGGATGGTATCAAGGACCAAGACTATTCGCTGAATGCAGGCCGATATGTGGGTGTTGTCATCGAGGATGACGGCATGACAGAGGCTGAGTTTGCTGACACCATGCGAGAATTGCACTCTGAGTTCTCACAACTCAATGCCGAAGCCATGAAGTTGCAGGCAGAGATAGATAAAAACATGAAGGAACTGTTTGGGGAGGACTGAGTGATATAAAATAATAGTTTGTGACAATGAGCGAAATAAAATATATGGAACCGCAACAAGAGGCCACATTATATGGCTCTGTGTGTGGGGCTGAGATACAAAAACATTGTGTACGCAATGCGTACACTTTCCCAGAAGAAAAAATTATCTCCGCAACGCAGAGACAATTGATAAACAAGATTCATCCGACAGCATCGGATGAATATGAGATGTTGATATCTACTTATATGCTCCAACTGCCAGATAAGAGCACTTTGGAGAATTTCTTGTTGAAGGAATTAAATGAAAAAGGGAAGGAGTAGAGGATGGAGTGGGATAAAATAACACTTGATAAATTAGGTTCTGTTTCAAGAGGACGTTCAAAACATCGTCCAAGAAATGATGAATCGCTATTTAATGGTATTTATCCATTTATACAAACAGGTGACGTCAAAAGGTCTGGCTTACATATCGTTGATTATACGGAAACATATAACGAAAAAGGATTAGCACAAAGTAAATTATGGGCACCAGGGACACTCTGTATAACTATCGCTGCTAATATTGCTGATACATCAATATTAAGTTTTCCCGCATGCTTTCCTGATAGTATCATTGGTTTTGTTGCTGATAAAGAAAAATCCGATGTGCGTTTTATAAAGTATTCATTTGATATCCTTCAAAAGAAATGCCAGGCAATATCACTCGGAGCAACTCAAGATAACTTGTCATGGGAGAAGTTGTCAAAAATTAAATTTGATATTCCTTCTCTCTCAATACAACATTGCATTGCCTCTATTCTTTCTGCCTATGACAATCTGATAGAGAACAATAACAAGCGGATACGCCTTTTGGAGCAAATGGCGGAGAATCTTTATAAGGAGTGGTTTGTTCGCTTCCGTTTCCCAGGTCACGAAAAGGCTGAGTTTGAAAATGGCTTGCCAAAAGGATGGAAGAGAGTGAAGATTTGTGATGTTTGCAATGTGACAGATGGTGTCCACAATACGGTTATTGATGCTCCGCAATCAAAATACTTTCTATTAAGTAGCAAGAATATTAAAGCTGGCAAAATTGTAATAGGGGATAATGAGAGAACTATTGATGAAGATACATTTATAATACTTCGTAAAAGAACAAAGATGTCAAAGGGTGATATTCTCTTATCTTCTGTTGGAACAATAGGTGAAGTATGTCTTCTAAATGAAGAACCTTCATACTATGAGTTTCAGAGAAGCGTAGCAATAATTAAGCCCGATTCCAGTATCGCTAATTCTTGTTTGCTGTATGAAATGTTTAAAGTAATGAGGAGTGATTTTGTTAATGCTTCTCATGGTGCTGCTCAACAATGTCTTTTTATAGGTGATTTGAAAAAGATGAAGATTTGTCTTCCTTCTAAAAATATAAGTGATATTTTTGAAAGGAAAGTACGCCCAATTTATAATATGATTTCCTCTATATCGAAGCAGAATGAGAATCTATCTCGCCAGCGCGATTTGTTACTCCCTCGCTTGATGTCTGGTAAACTCGAAGTAAAATAATAAGGATTAGATTATGTCAGAATTGAAAGAGATATACGCTATAGAATGGATGGGACCTTTTGATTCTATCGATGAGATAAAGGAAAGAAATGGCTCTGAGGATTGTTTCATCTATCTTATAACAGGTCGTCTTTATCACAAAGGACCTCTTGGTATCAGATATGTTGGCATATCCAAGCGTTTTGTAGGTAATAGACTAAAGGATAAAGACCATCGGCAGAAACAATCAAAATTGCTGAACAAACAATTTTGGACGGGGCGTTTTTCAGTCTCAACATATAATAATCTCGACACAAAAGCTCGAAGGAACAGGGCTGAACGTGTAGAAACTTTGTTGGTGAGATATCTGACGAATAAATCAGACATAAAGATGATAAATGACAAGAAGGTATATTCTGACCCATGCAGACCCATCGGCATTGTGAACCGTTGGCAAAAGAAATTCATAGAAGAAGGAAGATACAACAAACCTTCAATCCTATCTGAGATACCAGATACGTTATTGTATGTTGACAAAGAATTCTTTGCTGGCGACAAAATGAAATTAAGATTATACACACCTGAATGAAATAACAAATAGATAAAACAATTTGAAATATGGCAGCAGCAAATATAAATGTAAACAAACAGACGGTGCTCCAATTATTGACCAGTGGGCAAGAAGTACCATTCGTTATCCCAGAGTATCAGCGTCCATATTCTTGGAGTGATGATGAGATATGTACTTTATTTGATGATATCTGGGATTTCTCAATTGATCGAACGCAGCCTAATGGTGCAAACAGCTATTTCCTTGGTTGTGTTGTGTCGTATAACGAGAATGGCGAACGCCAGATAATTGATGGTCAGCAGCGAATTACATCATTGGTATTGCTTCTCAGAGCAGTCTTTACGATGTTGGAGAATGAGGAAACGAAGTCTGACGAGGTTCAAAATTTCATCAGAGAGATCACGCCTGCAATCTGGAAAAAGGATGAAATGACAGGTAAGGTAAATCGCAATCATATGTTGCTAAGGTCTGAAGTGGTTACAGATTCTGGCAATGAATTGTTACGCAATATCCTCGAAACAGGAAAGGCTGATCCTAAAGCAACAGATAACTATTCTAAGAACTTCAATAAGTTCGTTGAACTATATACGGATAAGGCGCAGAATAGCCCTCATCAGATATTCCAATTTATATTATCTCTGCTGAAATATACCATTTTGCTGCCTATTGATGCAGATGATCAAGAGACAGCATTGACGATATTCAACACTCTGAATAATAGAGGTCTGCCTCTATCTGATGCGGATATATTTAAATCTCACATATATAAGAGTCTTGATGAGGCTGGTAAAAAGGACTTTATAAACAAATGGAAGAAACTGGAAAATGATTCAGCGAAAGTGTCTGAAAGCATCCAGTCGTTGTTCTATTACCACATGTTCTATCTCAGAGCCAAGGATAATGATGTGAAGACTACAACGCCTGGTGTTAGAAAGTATTATCAGGAGAAAGGCAAGAATCGTCTCTCTGTAGAGATTATCGATGAGCTGGCTGATAGCTTACATCTTTGGGAGGTGGTTAATGGACGTGAATCTATTAATACTGAGGTCTGGAGTCAGAATATGGATATCAGGAAGATACTCGATTGTTTGTCTTCATACTCTAACGAATTCTGGAAATATCCAGTATCCATCTTCTATATGCAATATAAGGATAGAGAAGATTTTGAGGAGATATTCTTAAAATTCCTCAGAAAGCTTTATGTGATGCTGCTAATACGTTTCCTTGAAGCACCAACCATCAGTGCTGTTAAAGGCGATATCCTGAAGTTGAATGCGCAGATAATCAACACTTATCATCCTATATTTGCTGCTGGTTTTGAGGAAAAGAAAACAGAAGACGAATACGAATTGCAGGCAGAAAAGGTTAGGACAGATAATCTGCTGATTAAGCCAAATAGGAAGGTGGAAAGAATGATCCTGAAGCTCTTGGCTTATGAGGAAGAGAAACAAGAGGATATGCTACCGAGTTATTGGGAAATAGAACACATATTCCCTCAAACTTGGGATTCAAAGTATTATACCTTTGATGAAGAAGAGGCCAACGAAAAGTTAGAGCACATAGGCAACAAACTTCCGTTAGAGAAGAAACTGAATATTTCAGCCAGCAATAATTATTTCGACAAAAAGAAAGAGAAATATAAAGAGTCTACAATTGCTATCTGTAAAAAGTTGGGTAATTCCTCACTTGGAGAATGGGATCTTACCAATATTGTCACTAATGATGAGAAGATCTGTACTCATCTGAAGGACCTTTTCAAAAAGTGGGTTGGCGAATATGATCAGGTAGAGGTCACGCCAGATGCCAGCCCAGTGCCAACGGCAGAAGAGCAGGCAATGATAGATATGCTTCGAAGCAAGGGGTTAATAAAATAGAGTATAGTTATGTATATACCACCATTTACGATAACGTCTGAAATCATGCGATTAGTGTCGGAGATATCCGAACAAGTAGGCATTGTTACAACATTACTGGGTGACAATGTGCCATCGCCAATGCTGCGCAAAGCCAATCGCATTAAGACAATCCACTCTTCGTTGGCGATAGAACATAATACACTGTCATTGAAGCAGGTGACAGATATTATTGACGGCAAACATGTGTTAGGTGCTCCTAATGAGATACAGGAGGTTAAGAATGCACTACAAGCCTATCAGTTGATGTCGCAGTTGGATGCTTTCAAGGAAAAAGATCTGTTACGAGTACATGAGTTGATGATGCTGGCTTTGGTTGACAACGCTGGTTGTTATCGTCATGCAGGCGTAGGTGTATTTGATGGTGACAAATGTATCCACATGGCTCCTCCTGCCGATCGTGTTCCTGCATTAATGGCCGACCTCTTTGAATGGATAAAAAAGACCGATGTGCATCCGCTTGTAAGTTCTTGCGTATTCCACTACGAGTTTGAGTTTATCCACCCCTTCATAGATGGCAATGGACGTATGGGGCGCTATTGGCAGACGATGTTGCTAAGTAAGTGGAAAGGAATTTTTTCATGGATTCCTGTTGAAACCATTGTTAAGGAGCATCAACAAGAGTACTATGATGTAATAGCAAAGTGTGATACTGTAGGTAACAGCACGGCTTTCATCGAGTTTATGTTGCGCTGCTTGCTTGATGCTATGAAACGTATTGAGGATGAACCTGAAGAAGTTCCTATTAAAGTTCCTAATAAAGTTTCCAAGAAAGTAGCCGATAAAGTAGCCGATAAAGTAGCCAATAAATCTGCTCAGAAGGTTCTGCTGTTGCTTTATGATAATGGCCATCTGACTCGCGATGAACTAAGCGCGCTTACAGGTCTTTCGTTGGGAGGCATAAAGAAAATAATCAACTCGCTTCGCGAAAGCGGCCTTATTGAGCGAGTGGGTAGTAATAAAACAGGTTTCTGGAAAGTTAATTTAAAATAGAAAGACTATGAAATCCTTTATCAGCGAAGACGATATAGAGCAGGCAATATGTAATCGCTTATCGCAGCCGGAATACGGTTGGACTCGCATAGAATGCGACCCCAGCGTAGAGAAACAGGACGATGTTAGCGGAACTGGTCGTAACAGCGTGAAGGAATGCATACTGCCAGAGGTGTTCCGCAATGCACTCATACGCATCAATCGAAACGTAAGCGAGGATATAATCAACGATATAGTAAACGACTACCGAAAAGACTTTAGTAGTCAGGATATGGTAGATGTAAACTACCGACTGTACAACCAACTGCGTAATGGAAAGAAACTAAATACGCGAACTGCTAAAGGCGATGACTTTGAGATAGTTAAGCTGATAGACTTCGACAACATAGAGAACAACGACTTCCACTGCGTGAATCAGATGTGGATAAAGGGCCATTATCGCTATCGCCGCCCAGATGTGCTGCTGTTTGTAAATGGACTACCTATAGTATTTATTGAACTTAAGAACTCTACAGTAAAAGTAGAGGAATCGTATAATAAGAATCTGGTTTCATATCGTGAGGATATACCAAATATCTTTGCGCTGAATCAGATTTGTGTGCTATCAAACGGACTGCAGACCAAGATTGGCGCATGGAATGCTGGCTACGAATACTTCTTTGAGTGGCTTCGCGCGAACGACGAGAAGGAAAAACTGGACAGAGACCAGATAGCAGAACATGGACTGTCAATACAAATCCTGATAGACGGACTGTTTAGGAAAGAGCGACTGATAGACTATATCGAGAACTTTATCTTCTACGATAACAAGCGCACAAAGATTATTGCAAAGAACCACCAGTTCCTTGGTGTAAATAATCTGATGAAGAGTGTGGAACGTCGCGAAGAACTTAACGGTAAGTTGGGCGTGTTCTGGCATACACAAGGCTCTGGTAAGAGCTACTCTATGGTGATGTTTGTAAGGAAGGTAAGGCGTAAGCTTCATGGTAACTTTACGTTCCTGATAGTAACTGATCGTGACGACCTTGACACACAGATACACAAGACGTTTGTACGCTCGGAGGTGATAGGCGAAAAGGAAGAATGCCAGCCTAAGAACTCTGCACAGCTACGCGAGTATCTGATGAGCAACAAGCCAATGCTGTTTACGCTGATACATAAGTTCCAGTACGACAAGCAGAAGAAATACCCTATACTATCAGAGCGTAATGATATATTTGTATTGGTTGACGAGGCCCATCGCACGCAGTATAAACAGTTGGCGGAGAATATGCATACAGGCTTGCCAAACGCCAACTATATCGCCTTTACAGGTACACCATTGCTTGGCGCTAAGCGCCTTACAAATCAGTGGTTCGGAGACTATGTATCGAAGTATAACTTTGCCGAAGCTATCGCAGATGGCTCAACAGTGCCATTGTTCTATAGTCGTAGAGTCCCAGAAGTAGGATTAACCAACGATTGGCTTGATACCGATGTGGCAGAAATAGTGGAAGATGAGAACCTGAACGATAGAGAACAGGAATTGCTGGAAAACAGTTCGTCGCGAATACTTGAGGTTATTAAGCGTGATGATCGTTTGGATAAGATAGCTCAGGATATAGCCCACCATTTCCCACGAAGAGGATTCCTTGGAAAAGGTATGGTGGTAAGTGTAGATAAATACACGGCTGTTAAGATGTACGACAAGGTGCAGCACTACTGGGCTGAGGAAAAGAAAGAACTGATAAAACAGCGAAACAAAGCCAAGACAGAGGAGGAACGCGAGAATATTAGTCGTATATTGGGCTATATGGATCGTGTAGAGATGGCTGTGGTAATAAGTGAGGAAGCTGACGAGAAAGAGAAATTCATGAAGCAAGGGCTTGATATTACCAAGCATAGGGAGATGATGAACAAGATTACCACTGATGGCAAGGATATAGAAGACAGATTTAAGGATAAGGACGATCGCTTAAGTCTGGTATTTGTATGCGCCATGTGGCTTACTGGTTTCGATGTGCCATCACTATCTACTCTGTATCTTGATAAACCCATGAAGAGTCATACGCTGATGCAGGCTATCGCTCGTGCCAATCGTGTGTTCCCTGGCAAGACATGTGGTATCATCGTCGACTACGTCAACGTGTTTAAGTATATGCAGGAGGCCCTGAGTGATTATGCATCAAGAGGTGAGGGCGATGGTGATTATCCTGCAAAGAACATTGAGCAGCTTATTACCAATATCGACAACTGTATACTTGAGTGCGATGCTTTCCTATTGACGCTAGGCATTAATCTGGATGAGATAATCGCTGAGGCCAATACGCTGGATAGATTAGAGATGCTGCGACAGGCATATAATCGGATATTGAAGAAAGACGAGTGGAAAGATCGCTTCAAGGTACTGAGCAATCTGCTGATGAATCTCTACGATGCCAGCAAGCCTGAGATATTCGAACGTGGTTGGCATAATGATAAGTTTGCGCCTATCAGTTATATCAACGGGCTATTCTGCAATCAGATAGACGATGAGAAGCTGGAGCGCGCCAAGGCCAGAATGGCTGAAAAACTTGACCAGAGTGTAACATCTACTAATCAGGTATGCGATAATGCCGACTATGTAATACATCAAGGCAAGGTGATCGACCTGAGCAAGATAAATGTGGATGATTTACGCAAGGAAATAAGTCTTACTCCATATAAGGCATTGGAGATTGACGACCTGCGTGTGTTTATAGAACAACTATTGCAACAGATGATAAACAAGAACTGCACGCGTATATCATTCTCTGAGCGTTATAAGAGTATTATTAATCGCTATAATGCAGGGGGAAGTGAGAATGAGGATTATTACGAGAAACTGTTGCAGCTGATAGAAGAAATGAAGAAAGAACAAGGTCGTTCTACTGATCTTGGCTTGGAGGAAGAGGAACTTGAAATATACGATTTGCTGATTCAAGGCAAGAAACTTACAAAGGCTGAAGAGCAGAAAGTTATCTTGGCAGCAAAGAACCTCTATCAGAAACTTAAGGCCGAGAAGGATAACTTCTTGGTGGTAGACTGGTATAAGGACGAACAACCACGAAAGAAAGTATTCTCTCTCATACAGATATCTCTAAATAATGACTTGCCAGAAAGCTACGATAGAGTATCATTTGTAGACAAGACAAACCTATTAATGAATCATTTCATCGACATGGCTGTACAAGGTTACGGCTGGGTGTCGGCGTAAAACAATCGTAGAAGTTATAATATAATCCCTTATGCCTCAATTTAAACTATCTGATATTACTAATCCATTTTGGGCTACTAATGATGGCTTTAAAGGTGGTCGTGACCCAATGGGAATTCAAAATAGTTCAGTTGCCACCTATGGTAAATTGTTACCAGGATTAACTAACCTTACTGGCCATATCCGCTATTATAGTCTATATTGCTGGCTTCTTAGCGAGTATGATAATTTGGAGATATCTAAGAAAACAGATGTTCATCAATATAATTTCATTCGTCGTGCAGAGCTCGCATTGGCTTTAATAATGAAAGACCAAAATGTAGGTTCTGTTGTAGGTGCGTTATTCGTGACGCAGCAAAGATACAACATCGTTGATGATGATCTGTATGATTTAGAAGATGGTGCTGATTACAATTCGGAAGACAAATACTGGACATATATTACAGGGGCATTTGGACAGTATTATTTAGGCTCTCTCATTTACTATGATTTAGTGAAAATAGATCAAGGGCGTTTTTATCTACTTGAACATGGAAAAGAATTGGCTGATGCTGTTCGTAAATCTGTTGATGAAGATACTAGAGTACTTTTCATAGAGTGCTTAAAAGAGGGAGCAATGTCAGAGGATGAAAGAGTTGAACTTCTTCCACTTGGACTTAATAAATTGGAAAAGTACTCAGAAGAATGGAATTATCTTAATTTTCTTCTAACAAAAAAGGATAATGCTTCGTCTTTACGTCGAGAAACGGTACTTCTCATGCTTAATGATCTTGAAAATAGTATCTCAAAAAACAATTTCGTTGAGCATCGTTTTTTGAATGTTGATAAAGATGATAATTATGAAGCTGCCTTTGGTTGGTATTTCTATTATTTATGTGAGGCCTTCCACTTTTGTATTGAGTCGGTCTTCTGTTTCATATTGAACGAAATAGATGATTTAAATAGGGACTGTCGTTAAATATTAAGATTATTTATAACTATCTGTTTCTCAATGTGATAGAAATTTTGTACCTTTGTAAGGGATAAGAAAAATCCCCCAATCACCGTAGGAAAGTGAAAAATTGGGGGAATCACAAATGTGATGTGATAACGATGGCAAAGGTACAACATATTTCTGGAATAACCAAGAGAATTCCGTTTGAGGGGTTCGATTTTTATGATTTATTTCGTATTACGTTCGAGAACAGCGAGCTTGGGCGTATGAAACGGCTCCTTCCTCTGCATGAGATGGCATTGAACTTCGGTTTGGTGAGCAATCGTCCAGAACGGAAGCGTGGTCCGAAACCCTTTTTCTCTCCTGAGGGAAAGGTGGCGCTGATGTTCCTAAAGATGTACACCCAACTGAGTGCCCCGAAACTTTTGGAACAGCTGAACGGCAACGTCCACTATCAGATATTCTGCGACATCTCAATCAATCCGCTGAGTCCCCTGAGGAACTACAAGCTGATAGACGACATTGTCTCTGAGCTTTCCGGCAAGCTTAGAATCCAGCAGCAACAGGACATACTTGCAGAGGCATGGAAACCGTACATGAAGGATCTGGAGACGTTTTACACAGATGCGACGTGCTATGAGAGCGAGATGCGCTATCCGACAGACCAGAAGCTGCTGTGGGAGTGCTGCGAGAAGGCATATTCAATAATGTGCATAGTGTGTCAGCGTCTTGAGATCCATCGTCCGAGGACAAAGTACCTTGACGTGGAGAAGGCGAACATGGGATACGTGAAGCAGCGCAAGCACAGCAAGTCGCAACAGCGTAAGCTGACCCGTCGCCTGATACATCTGCTTGGGAAGATTCTTGAGGAAATACGCAAGATGGTGCGTGAACATGATGATGAGGAAGTGTTGACAGTGCGTGAGAAGTCGACCATGGACATTATTACAAAGGTGTACCGCCAGCAGAAGAACCATTTCAATAGCAACGATCCCAGGGAAAGCATCCCTGACAGGATTGTGAGCATATCAAAGCCATACGTGAGGCCTATCGTGCGTGGCAAGGAGGTGAAGAACGTTGAGTTTGGCGCCAAGTGCAATAATATCCTTGTTGACGGCATCTCGTTCATCGAGAAACTCTCCTTCAATGCCTTCAGTGAAGGTACGAGGCTTGAGCACTGCATCAAGATGCACAAGCGGCTGTTCAAGGTGGACGCAAAGAAGATAGGTGGTGACACAGGCTATGCAGGCACAGCCAACCGGGATCTCTGCAGAAAGCTGGATATCCAGACATCGTTTGTCAAGCGCGGCCGTCCATCCGCGGAGAAGAAGGAGAAGGACTTCGTCCGCCAAGAGCTGGCCAGAGTCAGGGCTACAGCGATGGAAGGCTCATTTGGAACTCAGAAGGAGCATTACGCCATGCGCCGGATCAAGGCAAGGAAGAAGAAAACAGAAATCCTGTACATCTTCTTCGGCATCCATACTGCGAACTTAGTCCACCTGGCAGAGCGGCTGGCAGAACAAGAACAAGCAAAGGCTGCATAGAAAAAAAACTCAGACGATCAAGAAATGGAGTCCTCCGCAGAGAACTCCCTATCAATGGTCGCCCAAAGTGACAAAAACATCGCCCAAATAATGGTAAGATAGCAGAAAACGCAATGGTGGCAAAGCTAGATTCAAAACGTGTCAATGGCAAAGCCTCATATCAACCTATACAAGAAGAATTAAACGACAATCCCTAAATAACCCTCCAATGAAATTTCTCATCGAGGATATAAAGAATAAAGTTCTTTCCAATATGGATAAAGAGCAATTATCCCTAACTATAAACGATTGGAAAGAAAATATAGTCGGTGGTATTGACGAGATGTTTAATGAGCTTAAAAGGTTAATTGAAGAAGGGGAGGATTATCCACAGGCCGTAGTACAATCAATTGCCCTATTATTAAGGCTTCAGATAGAATTTGAATTAAATAAAGATAGAATAGAAAAGTTTGAGAATAGATATGATTTAATAGATCAGCGTGGTATAATTAGTACTGGTCTAAAGTCATATGTAGTACGCCATTCTAATCTTTTAATTCCTAATTATATAGAGACGGTTGTCAAGCAAATTATGCAAGAACATACTATCGTCGCAATTGGAAAGATGGGTAACAATGATACCGACCTCAGGAAGTTCATATTTGAGGATGGAAAGGTTGTCTTAGTGGAAAGACGTAAACCTACTGTAACAAGTCCTCGTATAGAATCTCTTTATAGTTTTCTTCAGGATTTAAGTTATATAGATTCCAAGGGAAAACTTTCTGAAATTGCAAAAGATTATATTAAGAACTATGGCGATGATTGAACACTCTATCTTTTCAGATATTCCTACTGGAAAGAAAAATGGTAGATTTCATTCTGCCATCCTAACTACTTATGCGGTTGACCTTATACATTTTGACAATCATTTGGTTAATTTGCTGCATAGAAAACAAATTAGCAGTATCAATATATTAGCTGACTCGCAACAGTTGGAGAAGGAGATGGAGTATGTTAATCCAAGGTTTATGAAGAACATTGGAAAGGACTATTGTATTTCAGGTATTTCCTCAAAAGGAGCATTCCATCCCAAAATTAATTTTTTCGTAGGTGATGATTCGATACTAGTAGTTTTTGGTACAGGTAACCTGACTGTTACAGGACAAGGAAAGAACCACGAAGCTTTTACAGGTTTGATGATTGATGAGACAGATGTTACCCAACGTCCTTTAATAGAAGAATGCTGGCGATTTATAACACGATTCGCAGAGCAGTTAAGTCCTTTTGAGAGAAGACGTGTACTTAATGAAATATCTGATAATTGCACTTATCTTGATTCAAAATACGATATTGTTCCACATCAGCTTTGCAACATTACAAAAGGCGTAAAAGCAGCTTTACTATATAACGACAATACTTCGAGTATTTTGAAGCAAATATCAGGTATAGTACCTTTCGAAAAAGTTCTGAACGTAACTGTTGTAAGTCCGTTCTTTGACGAAAAAGGAGAATCTTTATTGACATTGGCCGAACTATGTCCGAACTCAAAGATTGATGTTCTCATCGATGAAAGATGTTCTCTTCCACCATGCAAAATGCCTGAAACAAAACAAATATGTTTTTATGGATTTAATGATACTACTAGAGGAAAACAAACCTTAAAAATATATACCAGACAGCTTCACGCAAAAATATACCATTTTAAGACAAAAAGCACTGAATATTGTGTGATAGGGAGTGCTAATGCAACGATAGCTGGGCTTGGAACACTTGAAAAAAGGGGCAGAAATGAAGAGTTCGGGATTATTTATGCTTCACAAGCCATTGATTTTTTAAGAGAACTAGGTATAAAGCCTAAAAAGAGATTAAACAAGAAACTACATGATATGAAGCGTACGTCTTCAAAAGAGGAAGAATCCACTGCTCATAAATGTCGTGTTTTATCTGCTACTTATGATAGCGGGAGGCTATCCATTATCTGCAATCAGCCAATAGCCCCCAATTTGTCAATAGCTATTGATTATGGTGATAATATAACAAAAAAGGACATTAGTAAAATAGAAAATTCTACTTGTTGTATTGACACAATTATAGGGAAGAATCCGGCGATTTGTTATATTATCAATGCAGAATGCGAATGCTTGTCAAATAAGGTATTTATAAACAGGCTCGACCAACTTGAATCGACTAATCCATCACAGGCAAGTAGGAGCCTTAATAGATTTATATCTCAAATTGAAGGTGAAGGTTATGAAGGTATTGAGGTCGCAGGCATGTTGTCTGAAATTATGTGGGATCTCGTTGATGATGAAAATGGCGAGGCAAAGCCTATAAAAGTTTCTTCATCAGTAAAAGGACGTCAAAGCCAAAAATCCCTACCTCAAATTGCATATAACGCTGCTCTTGATAATAATGAAGTTAATAGTAGTAGGGCTATTCGTGTTGACAGGACCTCACGATTAATAGAATGTATAGAAGATAGCATTAGTAAGAAGATCCATTCGATAGAAGATGCCATAACAGACGAAGAGGAATCTGGTAATGCCGAAACGAGCAATGACAGAAATATTGTAGAGCAAAAAGAAGTATATGTGTCTAAAAAGACGGTCAAAGACTATGGAGAGATATCAAACAAATTATTGTCAAACTATTCCGAGCTCATACTGGCCAGAATCGAACAGATTCGTAAATCTGGTATTAATGTTATAACAAAGGACGATCTGAATTACTTTTCATTGTCTATTTTTACATCCATTGAAATATGCTATTTGAAAAGACATCTTTATCAATTTGATGAAATAGATAGTATTAGTCGTAGTTTTTGTCAAAAGATACTTTACGACAGCCTCGATGGAAGTATGAATACTAAAGGGGTTGAAGCATTAGAAAGATTCTCCAACTTTTGCGTTTCACAGGGCAAAAATACTATAGTTGACGATGATTTCAAGAAAAAAGCTGAGCGAGCTATGAAGTATGCAATCTTGTTTTCTGCTCTTTTCTATAGAAATGCCACAGTAAAAGAAGAGCATATAAAACGAAGAGTGCTTAAAGCCATGCAAGCACTTGCAGCTCTTTTCGGTTTGCCATCAGAAGATTATCTTGAAGAAGAGTTAACCCCTTTGGCAGAAAGATATGATTACGCCTATCACTTTAGAGACATTAAAAAGCTGATAGTAATTATGAAGAATAACAAATAGTATTTACTAAGAAATATGAATAATAAACTCCCCCAGGACTATGTCCCTTCCGTTAAGGATGTAGAATGGTTTCTAAATTATTGGAAAGGGCTCCCCAATTACTTCGACCAGGAGAGAGCATTGGATAAGCTATTCTTCCAGTTATGTCCAGAAAACAAATGTATAGAAGATGTTCTTGTCAAATGTTCCTCGTTAAATGATTTCTATAGTACCAATATCTTTGATATACATACTGTAGCTCAGCATATTTTAAATTCAAATATTGACCAACGTCTTAAAGATGGCGACTTTTCTTTAGTTCGTGACATTGCCCAAGTTGAAGTAAACGGTAAAGAACATAATTTCTATTCTTTTGCCACAAAATATTGTAGCCATCATCAACCAGAGCAATTTGCAATTTATGATAGCTATGTCGAAAAAGTCTTAGTATCACTTAATGCTCGCGAACATTTCGCAAACTTCAAAAAGGAAGACTTGAAGGACTATGACATTTATATGAACGCCATTTATGGATTTCAGAAAAAGTATGGATTGACGGATTATAATATTAAACAATTGGACCAGTATCTTTGGCAGCTTGGGAAATGGTATTTCAATCAGTATGGTCTTTCCTTCAAATATTACAATCGTGAAGCGCATAACCCTTATTCAGAGAATGATATTAGAAACCGTTTTTGGTATGGTGAAATGATGTTTGTAACTTCTCACATGAGCGTAGGAAAATGGAAAGCTTATGGAAAAATCTTTTTAAAAGAGGCTAACGAGAAAATTCAAGCCTTTGCTGCTACTCTTACTCCAGAACAATTCGGTGTGGTGACCTACGTCTCCACTTTGTTTGGCAAATGGATTCCATATGACGCTCAGGCTTGGATCATTGAATATTAAAGAAAACGATAATAATATGTCATACACTTACAAATACCCCCGCCCAGCTGTCACAGCCGACTGTGTTGTAATGACAAATGAGCTACAGCCAAAGGTACTGCTTATTCAAAGAGGAACAGACCCATTTAAGGGAGCATGGGCTTTTCCTGGTGGATTCATGAATATGGATGAGACTACCGAACAATGTGCCATTCGTGAGCTTGAAGAAGAAACAGGTCTAAAAGTAACAAAGGTTCATCAGATCGGTGCATACTCCAAGGTTGATCGCGACCCAAGAGGACGTACAATCACAGTTGCTTACCTCGCAATCATAGACACTCCAGGAACTGTAAAAGGTCAGGATGACGCAGCCCAAGCAGAATGGTTTCCTATTACTGATTTACCGAATCTTGCATTCGACCATTACGACATCATGAAGGATGCCATGGATACCTATACTCTTTTTGTGTAACACAACAAAAAGAAGCCCTTTCAGTTTCCGGTTTAGCACGCCGGGCTTTTCAGGGCTTCTGGAAAAGACATTAAATCAATTCCTTATTAGTTTTCATTTTCCTCAAAGTCATCGACTTTTTAGTCGCTTTGCTCGTCAAAGAACTTTCCTACAGGCATTGGTGCAGCTTCTGCCACACAGCAGTTGTAGCGTTCGCGGCTACGACGCTCGCGAGCGAACATCTTCTTTGTCCCTTCTTCGTCCTGAGTGAATTCCATGTGTTCCTCAATGGCAAACGACTGGGCCATTTCCTCAACATCGAGATTGTCGGTACCAATCAGAGTGAAGGTCCAGTTCTGTTTCTTTAGCTTCTCGATGAGATTACGTATCATCTTCAGTGTCCATTCGACTGAACAATTCTCATAGCCATCTGTTATGATTGTCACAAGGACATGGTCGCCATCTTCAACCTGAGCATTTACCTTAGAAATGCCTTTCCCGATAGCATCATAAAGCGGAGTTGCTGCACAGGGACGGTATGCTTTCCACTTCAAATCCGTTGTTTTGTCAGCAAGTGTATTGTCGTAGTGCAACTTGGTGTGGTCGCTGTCGAAAGTGATAAGAGTGACGTACTGAGTCTGGTTGGGATACTTCTTCTGCATCAGACGAACAGTTTGCAGGGTTTCGTTCAAACCAGTAAAGGCTTGCTTGCGGATGCACTCCATAGAGCCGCTTTCGTCGACAATAATCAAATTGTGTACTCTTGATGGAATTAAATCTGTCATAATCGTAATGTTTTAATAGGTGAATACTTCATTTTTCGACATGTCTTTATAACTTTAAAGAAGTTTTTCGGAAAAAATTAAGTGATATCACATTTTTTTTGTAAATTCGCACCATAAAACTGAAATATGACCTATAGACGACTTTCTGATGATGAAATAATAAGAGGCTTCCGTAGAGGCGATTCTGACATTATCCGTAGCTATTTCTACGGATATTGTGAGGTGGGCTATTGCATATTCGATCAGCGATATCAGCTGCGCGAGAAAGAGAATCTTGACTTCCTTTCGCTAGCTCATCAGTACGCAATCTTTCTGATGGAGCATGATTGGAAACCTCTAGAAAACCATTCACCAGAGGTGAGTTTGAAGACATGGATAATCAATGGTTTTCGTTTTGTAGTGCTTGATGCACTGAAATGGTATCGCAAGGAATACGGCAGCATTTCTTTTGAGGATTATCTGCAGTCGTTTGATGTTACTAGCGACCTTCGGCTGCAGTTTAATCATATGGTACAGGATGTATGCGACCATGTTCCAATGGGACGTCAGGAGCGTTTAATCATTGATATGATTCTACTGCAGGGTTTCAAATCTAAGGATGTTGCTGCCCAGATGGGAATGACTCCTGCTGCTATATCGCAGAAATACAAGAAAGTCAAGGAAGACATCATTGTGCCGTATTTCCGTCAGTACTTTGATATGGATCTCGATATGCCTGAGATTATGCCAGACTTCGGTATTGTACGCGAGGCTGTTATGGAAAATGCAGCACCATGTGGCGCAGCTATGGATTTCATGAAAAGAAGTGCAACAAAGAATATGGAACAGAAACGTACCACTCCAGAGCGTATTACTTCGCTCCAACCAAACGAGATTTTTGTTTTTGGCTCGAACCTTCGCGGAATGCATGGCGGAGGTGCTGCCTATATTGCATATCGCCAATTCGGCGCTATTATGGGCAAAGGTGTAGGTCTGCAAGGACAGAGTTATGCTATCCCGACTATGCAAGGTGGTGTGGAAACTATTAAGCCTTATGTAGATGAGTTCATAGAGTTTGCTAAACAACACCAGAACTTGACGTTCCTAGTAACGCGTATTGGTTGTGGTATAGCAGGCTTCACGGATGATGAAATCTCACCACTATTCGAGAAAGCACATGAGGTGGGTAATATTATTTTGCCTGCAGGGTGGTAAATTTGTTTGTTAATTAATAATCAATTTGATAATTGTTAGTTATGGAAAAAAACATTAGTATAGCAGAAATAGCACCTCTTTTGGAAAGGGAGTGCGGTTATGTTAAAATTGTAGATGATAGTCCAGGTAGGCCAACAATAATCATCTTTCTACCCAAAGAGGGACATGAAGATGAATTCTATGCTGTTATTAAAACATTTGATGGTAACTATATCACATTAGATGAATATAGGAACTTAGTAGAAGAGATTGGCGGAGACGATGTTAAAGAATTATATACAAAGGGATACAAACTTGCGTGTCAAAATAAACATTATCTTTCACTTCCATTTATGGAAAAAGTAAGTCGTTTAGGATATATAGAAGCATCATATTATCTTGGCCAATTATACGAAAATGGAGTAGGAGTCCCTCAAGATCTCGACAGGGCAATTGAATATTATAAGTTATGCGAAAAAGAAAACCATATAGAGGCCATTTTTAAATTAGCGACTATTTATGATTTTGGTAAGGGAGGGCATCAAGACTACTCTATTGCCTATTCTTATTACAAGAGAGCTGGTGTAAAAGGGACATATATGCTAGGAATATGGTATAGAGATGGAACATATGTTAGGGACTGTCGTTAAATATTAAGATTATTTATAACTATCTGTTTCTCAATGTGATAGAAATTTTGTACCTTTGTAAGGGATAAGAAAAATCCCCCAATCACCGTAGGAAAGTGAAAAATTGGGGGA
>Ga0310694_10002408_pt1 | contig 19254 bp, 25 predicted proteins | sample 174DNAGHGhighgp2_FD_203884 | JGI IMG/M metagenome (GOLD analysis project Ga0310694, IMG submission 203884) | Sheep rumen microbial communities from Palmerston North, Manawatu-Wanganui, New Zealand - 1742 DNA GHGhigh gp2 (v2) (version 2) | ecosystem: Host-associated > Mammals > Digestive system... | reverse complement strand
CTTCTTCCCTCTTTCAGTTCTGACACCGTAACAATATTCTCTTTTGCCCGGAGATCTTCCGGCGTGCAATTGAAATCTACGGACAATTGCCGGAGCAGCATCTCATAATACTTCTTAAACATTTTACGGCTTCCTCTGTCATGCTTTTCCGTTTTGTCGACAGCACATTAAACATTTCATCCTTCAGTATGCCAAACCGGAATAATATACCGGCTCAGCCCGTTTCCGGGAAAAAAATTACAGCTGTCCTGCATCCTTCACATACATCCTCAATGGTAAAGCGCTCCCATGAAAGTATGCACAGATTTCTAAGAATTTTATATCACAGTTAACCGGCAATGTAAACCAAACCGCCCGGATGCAATGCTTTTCCTGGCAGCTGACAGGATTAACCCGGTATTCCTGTTGACGCAAACCGGAAAATACATTATAATCGCCATGTTATATGAACACGTTCATAAAAGGGAGTATGGATCATGCCGAAGATCATCCCTGAGCTGAGAACATCGCTGATTCAGGCTGCCAGGAAAAGTTTGCTGGAGAGCGAATTGCACGATATCAATGTGCGTAAGATAGCCAGGGAATGCGGTACTGCCGTGGGAACTGTATACAATTATTTTCCTTCAAAAGAAGCATTGATTGCAGAGAGCATGATGGGCGACTGGCTGGAATGTGTCCGCAACATGAGGGAAGGCGCAAACATCGAAAGCCAGCCTTTGGATGTCATTCATGCAACGGTAACGGCATTGCGGGAGTTCACGTCCAAATATAAACCGGTATGGAATAAAAACGCAGATGAACGAAAAAGCCTGCTTAGTCTGGAAAGCCGCCACAACCAGGTGATTGCTGAGATCTCAGATGCCGTGTATGAAACACTTGCCAGGTTTGATCTGCTGTATGACAAATATCTTCCGGAAGTTGTCGCAGAGCTGGTGCTGCTGGCCAGCCGTACAGAAAACGGTTTTGAGCGAATCGCACCCTTGCTGGAGAGAACACTGAGGTAATCCGCGCTGTCACAGCGCCGTAAATATGAAAGGAGAACCCTGAAAGAAAAAGACACTTGCCCTTGTTCTGATCCTGTGCCTCGCAGCTCTGCCGGTCGGTCTGCATTGGCATCGTCAGGAAAGCTCAATATTCAGCCATTTCCCCTGGCGGATCCTGTGATGCAGCAGCCGGTCCCTGACGATGGCATCAATCAGGAAAGCAATCCAGGGAGACAGCACCGCGACCGGCACACCGGGCCAGGTATTGGCCAACGGATAACAGAACAGCCAGGTCAGGAAGGGGCGAAGGATTGAAACGCTGAGCAAGGCACAGATGGCTACGAAACGGACATCGCCGGCGCCCCGCAGGACGCCTGACTGAACAACCCGCCCGTTTTGGGGAATCATGGCGGCGATTGCCACAAAGAAGGAGAGCGTTACTGCATAGATGATTTCCTCATCGTTTGTAAAGAGCATCGCAAGCTGACGGCTGAAAACAAAGATAACCAGCATCAGCAGCAGAGCGACCATGAGGCCGAGCCGTGACGCCGCCTGGGCATAGCCCATGGCCAGGTCCTTGCGCTTAGCGCCGAGGCTCTGGCCGACGAGGGAGGTTGCAGCGGTGCTGACTCCGTCTCCCAGGGTGAATGAAAGAGACGTTACCTGGCCGACGATCTGGTAAGCGGCAAAAGCGTTTGTGCCGATGCCCGCAATCAGGCGTGCAAGAATCAGAAAACCGATCCTGAGGCAGGCAGCTTCCACCATCGAACTGGATCCAACCCGGACAAGGCCGTTCATTGTCAGGCGGTCAAACTTCGGAAATGCCAGATGGTAATAGCCCCCCTTGCGTAAGGCAAGCGCCACGCAGATCAGGCTTGCCGATACGGTTCCGCAGGCTGTGGCGATAGCTGCGCCTCTAACGCCCAGGGCAGGGAAACCCAGTTTTCCGTTAATCAGGATATAATTGAGAACAACGTTAATCAGATTGGCCGTAATGTTCGTTAACATGGTAATGCGGGTTTTGCCGATCGCACGCATGGCCGCACAAATGCACAGCTGCCAGCACTGCGGCAGGAAAGCCAGGCTGATGATCCGGAAATAATCCGTGCTCAATGCAAATGTATCCTCATTTGCCCCGCCCAGGCGCATCAGCCATTCCGCGCCGAAGTAGCCGATCAGCGTCATCAGGATACCGATAACGGTAATAATTCCCAGGGACTGATTCAGGCAGTCATTGGCCCCGTTCCTGTCCTGCGCGCCTTTGCGGCGGGCACAAATCGCCGTTGTACCGATGCAGAGTGCCTGGGCAAAGATCAGCATAATCATCCGGGGCTGGCCGGTCAGTCCCACAGCAGCGATGGATGCCGCGCCAAGCGTTCCGACCATCATCGTGTCCACAGAGCTGATGATACTCAGCAGCGCGCCTTCCACCGTGGAAGGCCAGGCGATGGAAAGCATGTTACGGTAAAGTTCTTTTGTCTGGGACGGACCAATGGGCTTTCCCGTATGATCTTTTACTCCCAGAAATTTCTGTATAAACATGAAAATGCCTTCCCCCGCATTGTTTACGGCCGAAATCTCGTTTTGACATAATATAACATAACGCCCGGAAGGCCGCAAGGAACACAAACCGTTTGCTTTTCCCGCAGACGTTCACCCTGCTCAGTCAGCTTTCCTCAAACTCGTCAGCGTGCTTTTTGAAAAAGTCATAGTATACCCTTGGATTTTTCAGTTCCGTCCAGCTGTCCACTACCCGGGAATGCTCATCCAGGTTGATGATCTTCGCTCCCGGAAACGCCAGCAGGAAGGGTGAATGGGTGCTGATCACCAGCTGGTTCCCGCAGTACCGGACAGATTCCGCCAGGAAATCCGCAAGGACCACCTGGTTTTCAGGACTCAGGCTGTTCTCCGGCTCATCCAGCAGGCACAGTGTGTCCATTTCGATCTTACCCTGGAAATACATCAGTGTGCTTTCCCCGTTCGACCGTTCCCGCAGGCTTTTCCCGGATTCGTTCTCGATAAACCGGCTTTTCGTCTTGCTCCTTGCCTGGTTAATCATGCGCAGGTGGTCCAGGTCGTCCAGGGATCTGAGCTGAAACTTCTCATGTTTCAGATCGTAATAATCCTCCGCCAGCTTTTCCCGTCTGCGGTCAATCCCTTCGTTGATGGACCGGATATCCAGCATCATGTCAAACACATCGTCGCTGGTTATGATCCGGCTGCCTTTCGGGATCGCTCCGCCCACGGTTGCGCGGCACCGGTCGACATAATCCTCAAAGAATCGCGAACGGTTGTAAGCGCTGCTCCGGATCAGCCGCAGCTTTTCCGCAATTACATTCAGGGCTGTGCTTTTCCCGCTGCCGTTCCCGCCGTAAAGAATGGTCACCGGCCGGAAGACAATCTCATTCAGCCCGGCTTGGGGCAGCACGCCGTATGGATACACTGACTGGTCATAAGTGGTTTTCAGTCCGAACATGAAGTCAGATTCCGCTTCCTCCCCCGGAAAATAAAACGCACTCAAAAACAGGTCGTCCATACTTTATCCTCTCCGTTTTTTCAGCAATCCCATTGATACTTTTTCAGGTCCACACAGCCGTTCGCCCTGAACTCAACACCTTCATCCTCCAGCAGTTCCCGCTGGGTTCGGAAACCCGGTGCGGTTCTTCCGGCATGATTGACCACCCGGTGGCATGGATACTGTCCGTAATACGCTGATATGCTCAGGATCTTTCCGATCATTCTCGCATTCCTGTCCCTGCCGGTCAGCCTGGCAATCTGGCCGTAGGTTGCCACGCGTCCTTCCGGAATCTCCTCCACAACGGACAGGACTTCATAAATCAGATCTTTGTTCATCATACTCATTTTGTTTCATAAATATAAATAATGTTCAGAACTGAAGTTCCCTGCGTTACCGGCAGTCTGAACTGTCCCCGTTGTTTTCCGGCAGCGTCAGGCTGCCCGGTTGTTCCTTTGTGTTGATCCAGACCCAGATCCGCTCATCCGTCTGCCCGGTAATCACGCCGCCATTGGCCAGCGCCACCTTTCGGGACGGGGTATTGTCCGCATGGATGGTCAGCAGGGCCTTTTCGATTCCCGCCGCGGCCGCTTCCCGCAGCAACCGCCGCAAAAGCTCCTTGCCGTAGCCCTTCCTGCGGTATTGTGGTGCGATACCGTATCCGATATGGCCACCCGCTTTGCGCAGTGCGTCGGTCAGGAAACTCCGCACATTGCCGAAACCCACCGGGGTTCCGTCCACATACAGCCAGTATGTCGCAGAAGGTACCTTCCATCCGTCCACCAGGCCTTCCTGCTCAGCTTCCTGCTGCTTTTTGACCAGCCAGGTTTTGTATTCCTCCCAGGTCATGCCGTTCACGTTATTGATCAGACCGTTCTCATCCTTCGGCATTGTTTGCAGCATATCGTATATATCACGTCCGTCCTCTACAGACAGCTTTTTCAGCTCCGTCATTTTCAAATCCTTCTTTTCATTTATTCCATATGCATTCCCGGGAAGCTCCCTGCGGCACAGCCGCGTCTTCCGGGGTTTTCCGCCCGCATCCCGGTATTTTTCCGATACTATACCATAGAATCCTGAAACAGTTCAACCGGGAATTCCGCCGGAAAAGCAAAATCCCGGGAACATTGATTTACAATGCCCCGGGAAGCCAAAGCGGCGGGATTCAGCTTCGCTCCGCTATCGTTTATCTCTTTTTGTACAGCACAAGCTCCGGATCGGCGCCTTCCGCCGCATATGTGCAGACCAGGATAAAATCCATACAGGCCAGGATCCCGAAGCACCGGTCCCCGCCGAACTCCGATTCCAGCTGGTTGCCAAGGTATGTCGTCCCATCCTTCAGGAACCTGGCTTTTTCCCCGCTTGGCAGCGGATAGGCGAGATTGACATCCCTGCCCACCAGCGCGTTCAGTTTTTCGACTTTCGGCAGGCCCGGAATGTGAAGGTCATTGATCTCCCGGATCAGCTGCTCCTTGAATGCCTCAAACTGACCGCCGTCACTGAGCTCTTCATACCTTTTCCAGTAGTCCAGCTGCGGCAGCGTCTGCTTCAGGTAATTACGGGCCTGCTCCTCTGTAAATCCTTGCGGAACCATGTGACGGACGCTGATATCGATCAGGTCCTCCATCTTGCTGTAGGTATATGCCCCGTCGGCATAACACCACTGGCAGTAGTCCTCATTGATTGTGCCGTCTTTTTCCCGGCTGAGGAGCGCGTCCTCCAGCGGCATGCCGCAGCATTGGCAGATCAGCTGCCTCGGCGCGCCAAGCAGGGTATTGATCGACACATTGTATAATCTGGAAAGCAGTTTCAGCGTTTCTGTATTGGGAACCGTATCCCCGTTTTCCCATCGGGAAACCGCCTGCCGGGTTACAAAAACCTTTTCGGCCAGTTCATCCTGGGACAGGCCGAATTTTGTCCGCAGATCAAGCAATACGTCCTTTGTTGTCATCAGAATCACCTCCGGATTTTTTACAGCCTGATTGTATTGCGTATCACACAGCTTGACAAGCAACAGGCAGTTGCCTCCCTGGTTTGCTCCTCTGAACCGTTTGTCAGGCGCACCGGCGGCCTGTCTCTGAAACACGGATCCGCCCGGGCAACCGATTCCGGTTCCGGATCTCCGTCCTGGCAAATAAACCGCGCCTGTGATTCTCTCTTGACGCTTCACCATTCCTCACCGAAGCCGCCGTACGGGATATCGTTTACCAGGCAGTATACAGCATTACCGATGTCTTCCCTGTCCGGTTCCCCGCCTTCCCTGGCACAGCATTCAAACTCGTCGATTACAAATTCAATGATTGTCATGTCGATGAAAAGCGGCAGCTTCTCCAGCATCCTTTCCGAAACATCCGTTTCGCTCCGGTATCCTTCCAGAATCTTCCCGAAGTACCGGTCCATGCAGGCCATCCGCTGCCCGGCATCGCGTATATGCCGGCACCAGCCGACACCGTGCGTCCAGAGATGGGCCAGGTCGAACATATACCAGCAGTAGATGCAATTGTCAAAGTCAAAGGCTGTGATGTCGCCCGTTTCAAGATCAACATGATAGTTGCCGTCGCTGAAGTCGAAATGGACAAGTCCGTAATCCTTCGGATCCGTTGGAAGCGTCCGGTACTCCTCCAGCCGCCTGCAGATCGCCTGCTTCAGATCCGTATAGGCATCCGGGATCAGGCGGTCGATATATTCCATTGTGTATTTGTCTGAAAACGCACCCCGGCGGTGAACCGGCCTGTACTGTCTGGACAGCCGGTGAATGGCTCCCAGCGCCTTGCCTGTATTGCAGAAATATTCATCCAGCGGGACGCCTTCCCGGTATCGGTATCCGTTATCACTCAGCAGCATTCCCTTTGCGTACTCAAACAGGGAAAGAAAGGCTGTTGCCTCGCTATACTCGATACGTTCAACCAGTTTCCCCCGGACAGAGGGAATCACATCCGCTACAGGCGCACCGTTCAGGGCAAGGTATCGGACGAACTCCGTTTCCGCAAGGTACTCCTCTTCCGTCCGGTCGCCCAGTGCCGAGATCCGGAGTACATACCTGTTCTCTCCGTTCAGGCTGCAGATATACACCTGGTTTCGCCCGCCCTCATGGCCGGGTACCGGCCGCAGTTCAAAACTGTCAAGCGCATACAGTTTTTTTGCTTTTTCCGTCATCATCTTCCAGTCCCCCTCCCGTGTCTTTGGAGCGCCGCGTTCCTTTTGCGCCGTTCCATGGCAATGTTCATCATCTTCTCATTCTTCCGGATCTTGCTCCATTGATTCTCTTTCTCCAGCCTGCTGAACATCTTCCATCTTTCGGCGGAGTACAATTCTTTTTCTTCATTTCGCACAAGGTAACGGTCCCTGTGAACCTGTACCACTCGGTAAACCTGATTCAATGCTTTGATTCCTCCTTACTCATTTCCGTACCTGCTTGCGGTAGCGCCAGGTCGTTTTGCCGAAAGAACCTGTATAGGCAAGTTCCTCCCAGCCGTCCGCATACAGCTGTTCGTTCCTCCCGGTTTCGCGGTGCTGGTCTCCGGGCACATCCAGCAGCCAGCCGCCGGGTTTTGCGACCCGCGCCAGTTCATCCACTTCCTCGCGGAAAAAGTCACCGACCACGTGCCCGCTCATTACAACGTCAAAGCTGTTATCCGGAAACGGCAGACAGTGGCAGAGCCCGTCACAGACTCTCATATTCCTGATGCCCTTTCTTGCGATCTCGTCGCGCAAAAATTCCCGCAAAGCATCCACCGGCTCGCTGGCCACCGCAAACGCGGCTTTCTCCGCAGCGGCAAACGCCAGCCTTCCTGTTCCGCTTCCGACGTCCAGGACAATCTTCCCTTCCAGGTTGCACATCTCAAACAATCGTTCTTTGTTCCAGCCGTAGATAAAGTCGCATTTTTCTGTCATCACTTCCGGTGTCGTGTATATCACAAAGTCTTCGAATTCATCCATGACCCTGGTCTCCGCTGCCCGGATCTGTTCAGGCGTGTATCCTTCATGTACCTGGGCGGTCAGTGCCTTGAGCTTATCTGCCATCTCCGGGCATTTTTGCCTGAAGAGCCACGCTGTCTTCGGATTCGCTTTCAGTGCGATTGCCATGGCGCTTTCAGTCTCTGCATTCAGGCATTCAAGCATCAGCCTGATCTGAAAGCGCTCCATGCGGAGCATACAGTCAAAAGAATAGTTTTCCGTATTGATCCAGCCGATATTTCCCATCATGTTCCTCCTTAATTTGTACGCAAAAAAACTGCTTATCCGCCACGGATAAGCAGCCGGTCAAACCGAATATATACCGGGGATTATTCCGGTCTGCTCTTCGGATGATCGGACACAAAGCCTGTACGGATAGAGTTCGCAGTATTTACGGTCACTGCCGCCCGTTCATTCATCACTGTCCGCATACGAAGAGCCCCCTTTCCTGTGAAACTGAAAAAAATATACTATGAAAAACGGTCATTGTCAATTCTTTCGGAGCGCTGCTGACTTTCCAGGTTGTCACCCGTAAAAAACATCAATTTGCTTTTTCATTTCTCTGGCAATGTCCCTGACGCCGTCTTGCCGACACAGGGAGACCCGCTGATGAGGATCAACTCCTTTTTCATTGCTACACAGTAGTCAAGGTTTTCTTTCTCATGATACGGAACTTGTCTCTTATTGTGCCATGCAGGCATAAAGCGTTACCCACTTGTTCTCTTCACCGACGTTTCCTGCCTTAAATGCCGGAACACTTTTGGATGCTGTTAAAACATATCTTCCGTTTTCCTTCCGATACTGATCCAGCACTTTATAGCCGGCCTGCATCGCTTCAGAATCCGGCCGGCACCCTAAAACCCTCAGCGCATAAAGGATGTTCTGTGCCCCGACCTTGATCGGGTCAGAAGGATAGAATGTGCCCATCATTACGTCAACCATAGGTGTTCTCATATCGTCTGTCCTGTAAAAGATGTTCCTTTTTGCAAAATACTGAACGAGTTTACTCTCGCAGTCCATCCTGTATCCCAGCAGATGCAGTTCAGCAACAAGCAGGAGGTATTCCACCGTCAGCCTTGCGCAGCTCTTATGCGGTTTCCCCGGATCGTTGATCTTTTTGTTTGTGCTGATGCATCCAAAGCCCCCGTCTTCTTTGATTCCGCTTAAGACACAGGCGATTTCGTTCTTTACGGTATCCTCCTGATCATATCCCAGTTTCACGAGATTCCTGAGCAGATACGGTTCTCCGCAAAGCATTTTAAACCCGGTACTGTCTATGAGAGCAAACACCTCATCATCGATATCTTTTCCGATATCTTTACGGATCAGTCCCCATTCGGCAAATGCCATGACGGCATCAAACTTATCCCACAGCTTATCCTTCCTGAGTTTTTTCAGTGCCCGTTCGTACATTTTGCTCTGCAGCAGCAGCTTTTTGCATTCGATGACTTTTTCATCATCGTCCGGCAGTTTCATATATTCTTTCAGCGTTCTGAGCCGCACCTCCGGCGTCTTTTCCTCCAGCAGCCACTCCAAAATCAGCCGATCCATCTTTTTACCTCCGCATCACTTGTTTTTTCTGACAGGAATGCAGATCTCGCTGACATAATCCCGTGAAGACGGATCTCCGGGCAAATAGTTTTCAATATCATAATCCGGTATCAGCTCATAATCGGAAACCGGCAGCCACTCCCTGTAAATCCGTTCCCACATGGCCTGAATTGCCTTGGGTGTCGGTCCGACGCATTTAAAAACCGCCCAGGTGTATTCCGGAATATGGATGATCTCGAATCCCTCCGGGATGCCTTCCACATCGGAAGCTTTACAACCGATGCCGTACCGGAACTCATCGCTGTCCGTTTTCTGCTGGGCACAGAGTCCCAGATATCCTGGAATCTTCCGGGTTTCTTCATGGGCATAATACTCATCCCAGAATTTGGGGATCTCTGTTTCGCTTGTTCCTGCGTGAAAATCCTTCGCGTGCATGAGAAGATCCATCGCTTCCCATTTTTCAATCGTATACTCCATGATACCGCCTCCTTCAATTGCTATGCGAACGGTAAGCCGGTTCATGAACTGAATGGGGCTTCCTTTTTTTGCCTGCATCGGCGAAACACCGTGGAACCGTGTAAACGCTTTGGTAAAGCTTTCCGGCGAATCATAGCAGTACTTCAAGGCAACGTCGATGACCTTTTCACCGCCGCTGATCAGGTCCGCCCCGGCCTGCGACAGGCGCCTTTTCCGCAGGTATTCCGCCGGGGACATTTCTGTCAGCAGGGAAAACGCCCTCTGGAAATGAAAAGCGGAAAGGTTTACATACCCCGCGATATCCGCCAGCGTAATCTCATCTGTCAGGTGATTTTCCATATACCCGATGGCGTCGTTGATTGTTTTGATCCAGTTCATCCGGTCTCCCTCCTTTCGCAATTGATGATAAGGCTGGTCACAGCAAATATCCTGTCATGGATTGCTTTGTTTTGTCCAATCATGACTGCGGCAGCCAGTAAACCAAATACTCCCGCTCGGCTTTAAAGCCGAATTTCTCAGCCAGATGCCGGGAAACATCATTTTGCGCGTCCCAATGGACCGTGATGCTGCGCTCTATGCAATCCTGAAGCATCCGGGCAACACAGGCCGCAGCCAGTTTTTTTCCCCGGTGGTTCTCCAGTGTGGATACGTCCAGTTCAACTTCATTTTTTACGCTTAGGAAGGAAGAGGCGGCTGCCACGATCTCCCCGCCGTGATATACTACAGCGCCGGAGCCCTCCGCCTGAAAAGCGGCCCAGCCGGTATAATTCTCACCATGGGAAAAAGGATGCTGTTCAAAAGCCGCTTCATCCATATCGGCCACCCGGTATCCTTCCGGGAGTTCCGGGTTTTCCGGCATGATAAAGCGGCATGCAGGTTTCATCGCCGTTCTCCGGTATACTGCAGCATTGGGATACTGTTCCCTGATCAGTGCTTCCCAGGCATTTGACAGGCATACCAACGGCTTGCCCCTGAAATGTGATTCCACCCGTGCAATGGCTTCTGCCTCCGGCTCCCCATCCAGGTAAACAAACGCTTCGGCTGTATTGTTTATATTTGCCGAAAACGCCCTGCCGGGCAGCCCGGTATAAAAAATGCATGTCCATGCTCCTTACCTGATTGCATTTTTGCAGAAATTCAGTATTTCAGAAAGCCCCGTCTTTTCCCGGGTTTCTCCATGTTCTTTCCTTCCGGTTATATGCTAAAGGCTCGGTCTTCCCCGACGGTATACATCTTCCAGGGAACGTATAGATTCGCCAGCTGAAATACATTCGTCAATGTCATCAGCTGCTCCCTTATTTTTCCATCAGGATAACATGGTTGATCCCATCGTTGCTCAGACCGACCTGGCAGGTAATACCGCCTCCCCCGTTCATTGCATGATTCCTGGCGGCCATGACAGCCAGCATCATTGTCGGAAAGCCGCCGTCTGTCACAGGACTGCCCTCACGGACCAGGAAATGAAAATAATGCTCCTTGCCGCCGCCCAGATCCGGAACATTTTTCAGCCAATCCGATACATGTTCCCATCCTTCCTGTGCAAAAATCCTGTGAGCGCCTTCCGGGATCCTTTCCTCATATTCCCTGCTTTCCCGGCTCAGCATCAGCCGGTCTGCATTCTCCAGCGCACCGCTCTCGATCTGCTCTGCCACATTCTTCAGGCCGCTGAACTCCCGGTTGTCTGCAAACAGGGAAACTTTAGCGCCCTCCGCACGGCACTGGACCAGCCAGTCTGTCAGGACTTCATGTACTTTGGCGATAATCTGCGTATCTTCCTTTGAATCCAGCCCGAACTCCTGCCAGAGTGCCGGATTGTCCAGTTTCCTTTCCACATAGTCCATGATTGTGTTGACTGCATTGCGCATTTCCATTGTTTCTTCGAGATACGATCTCTGTATTTTCCGGATTTTCGCCAGCTTCTGTTGCTGCTCCTCCACTTTCCGGTCAAACGCTGCGAGTACATAATCATCATTCTGGCCGAGCAATGATTTGATCTCCTCAATGGAAAAATCCGCCTGCTGCAGGTTTTTGATCCTCACAAACAGCACGGCCTGCTCTTCTTCATAGTACCGGTAGCCGGTCCATTCATCCACCCTGGCCGGGGCAAGCAGGCCGATCCGGTCATAGTAGCGCAGCGTCTGGGTATTGCATCCGCACAATCTGGCGAAACCCTGGATTGTAATCATATCTCTGCCTCCTCACCGGGAAGGTAGCATTGCAGTTAAGTGCAAGGTCAAGACCTGCTCAGGAAATTTTCTGCTTTTCCGGGGCATGCTTTTCTATGCTCCGATAATATGGTTGAGCGTAATGTCTATCTGTCTGGCGAGATCAGGATCATCCTGAACGGAGACAATATTCGTATTGGGTGATCTTATATAATCTAAAGCCAAATTATATTCTTAAGACCGAAATCTCCGCGATCTGCTGTCGCTTTTGAATGATGTCTAAAAACCCGGATCCACCTGATTTTGTAGTTGCGTTTTCTGCACCGCCGTTAACGTTTTTTTGAATAGTAAACAAAATCAGTGTCCCGTTTCACTTCCGAATACCCCAGTTTGGTGTAGAAGGCGTTTGTCCGGGTATTCCAGGCAGGCGTGTCAAGCGTAAAAACCTTTACATCCGGAAACATGGCCTCGATTTCCCGCATCATCAGGATGCCGTACCCTTTCCGAAAGTGCTGCGGATCGATGAATATCCTTCCGATGTTCAGTGTATCTCCCTTCCGGAACAGGATTGCACCGCCCATGATCACACCGTTTTCATCAGCCAGTTTGAACAAATGGTTCATCCGGGCCATTCTGGCATGGAATGGGACAGACTGATATCCGGGCGGACCGCCCGAAGAAGCGGCTCCCGCCTTCACATCACTGTTGAAAGCCTGCCTGGAGAGGCCGGCGAGCACCAGAGCGTCTGAAGTCCCGGCTTTCAGGAACTGTAAACTCATCAGTTGCCTCCGCATTCCTGATATTCATCATTTGCAGGCCATGTAAATGTCCATGCTTTCCCCATCCGTTTCAAAGCAGGGGATAACTTCATTCTCCACATGAACCAGCCCGTTCGTCCTCATATAATCCCCCAGGGTATGATAGGCGCCCGGAATCGTGGAAAACGGATTGTCAAAAGGCCGTTCGATATGAATTGCCGCATATCTGTGCACTGCCTGTTCCTTGATCTCAAACCCCTCCGGTGTAATCCCGTTCGGCAGGATCCATGCAGCTGTGTATCCATGCATCTTGAACACATTGATCTGCTCAACCGACAGCTTGGGGAAATCCCATCCGATCACCTTTGGATGATCAATTCCATTGTACTTCGCGTATTTGTATATCCTTTCCATCGCGTCGCTCTCCGGCTCTGTGCTGATAACTGTATGCTCCACATACCGGAACCCCGGAACCTCTTCAACCCGAAGATTGGTATAAGCGCTGCTGTGCTGGTCCATCTCAACCCTGAAAAGACTGTCCAGGGAGCAGTTGAATATTTTGCAGAGTTCAAGCGCCTTATCCATTTCCGGATTCGCGGCGTCCATCTCCCACTTTGAGATCGTCTGGCGGCTTACACCCAGTTTTTCCGCCAAAGTTTCCTGCGTCATGCCCGTCCTGAGCTGACGCAGATACTGAAGATTTTTGCCAAAGCTCATGGTCATCCTCCTTTGAATCCTTCTATGCTGTTTCTGTAAGGATTTTGCTCCGCGGTGCAAAAACAGAATAACAGAGGAAATCTTCAGTCACCACCAACCAGTAATTGCGTTTTTGCAAAATGACGCAACCTGCAGTTGCGCAGGTGGCATTTCCCCATTATAGTCTTACTCTTCTTTCCGCTTTTTCTTTTGTCCACTTCTCATTCCAGGGTTCTTCAGAGTACGCCTTTGACATGGCGTTTGCCAACCCGCAGATATCTTCAGGATTTACTTTTCTGTATTCCATACGATGCTCCCTGTGCCGGAATTTCAGTCCTTCAAATCCCAGTTTGTTTTCCTTCAAAATATAATCTATGATTCATTTTCCGGAAAGCTCCTGAAATAAACCATATTGTTGTCCGGATCATAAAAGCTCATGTTGATTGTCCCCCACGGCCGTTTCGTCGGAGGTTCTATGATTTTCGCTCCCATGGCCAGGACCTTTTCATATTCCCCGTCAATATCATCCACCGTAAATGCCAGGCAGATATTCTGGTTCAGGCTATTCTTTACGGTCCCGTCGTTGTAGATGGTCAGGGCTGTTCCTTCGGAGATGATAAACTGATGCGCCTCATCATTGCTTCCGTTTTCCACGCCCAGCAGCTGCTTATAAAACGCCGAGAGCCTCGGCACATTGTTTGTCAGTAAGCATACTTCGCCGATCGTCACTTATACTTCCTCCGTTCTCTGTCTATCATATCCTTTTTTCTGCTTACAGCATGATCCAGTAACGCCTGACAAAATGATCCCTTTCTGCTTCGTTATACCTCTCAATGATATCCCAAAGCTTTCCGCCCATCTTTTCGCAGAGATGACTGGATGCCGCGTTCTTTTCATTGATGTTCAGCAGTACCTTTTCCATGCCGTGTTCTCTGGCGATTTCCAGACCCCGGCGCAGGATCTGCGTTCCGTATCCCTTGTTCCATTCCGATACTTTTACCGCGTAGCCAATGCTTCCGATATCCAGCATCACTTTCGGCGGAAACTCTGTCCTCAGCTGGAACTCCCCGACAAACCTGCCGTCATCCACTGCCCAGTAATGAAAACTGACGGGCTGGCCTTCCAGAAGTCCCTTTTCCTTCCGGTCATACCAGTCCTTTGTACGCTCAAACCAGTCGTCCACCAGGTACTTTGGATTCGAAGGCCTGAAGAATACAACATTGTGATCATAGTATTCCTGACAATATGCTTTATACCCCTCCGCGTATTCAGGGCACCTCTTGATCAGCTGAAGCATGGTTCCCTCCGCAAATGCCGGTTTTTGTCAGGTTCCCATAGCAGGATCAGTATTCCATCACGTCAATCTTTTTCTGCAGCACAGCCGCATAATCATGTCCGGTTTTCAGCACATGCTCCGGATTCATCTGGTAATGAATGTTATAAAGAAGTCCCTGTTCGCCGGTCCTGTCCTCCAGATGATCCTCATCGATATGCACACCCAGCACTTCCAGGCAGATTATCACATGATCGTCTCCCGGTACGATCTCTTTTTCCCATACATACCGGCATTCCAGGTTCATAAAGCATTCTTTGACCACCGGAGCGTTCACCTGGCTTGCTTTTTCCGCTGTCAGCCCGGAAGCTTTAATCTCGTCTGCCTCAAATGCGTTGTTCCGGATGGTTGCCATGCAGGCGGCATCATAGACACAAATCAATGGCTGCACCTCCTTTTAGGGCTTGCTTTCAGCCGTTTTCGTATGGTAAAATGTGGTTAGCAGGTTGGCACGTTACAGACCGAACAAAACCGAATAAGAAAGCGAGTGATACCCATGGGATTCAGAACAAGGTTCCGTGAGTTGCGCGAAAGCCGTGGTCTATCACAAGCCGCTGCTGACGAAGCATTCGGCCTTGTACGCGGAACATGCAGCAACTGGGAAAACGGATTCAGTGAACCCGAAGATGAGCTGATTGAAGATATCGCCAGATTCTTCGGTGTCCGGATTCGGGAACTGGTGGAGGAGGCTTAACGGCCTCCTTTTATAGTGTCCGCCGCCTCGGGGAGATCACGATGCTCGTTACATTGCCGGTCCAGCTGATCGCATTCATACCGGGCAGCAGTTTCGGGAATTCACCGCTCATGTGATTGTTCTGGGACGTGGTGCCCTTGTAGGCTTCCTGGATTTCAGAGTCCAGGAAGATCTGGCTGCTGATATCCGCATTTGCAACGACACAGATAGTTTGGCTCATTTAGCTTGTCCTCGCCCTCATTTCCAATAATTGTCAAGCAACCATAGCGTGTGCCAACCGGCAGCGTTTTCATTTGTGGATTGCACTCCGGACAGCTCCTTCCAAAGAGTGTCCTGGCAGCAACAGGTCCTTCCCAAATATGACCATTCTCGCATTTCCAGGATAAAGATCGTGAAGAATTGTATTCAATTATCTCTGTGTAATCGCCATAAAAGTAATCACTATTAATGTCATTGGCCAATTCTTGAAGCAATTTCATATGGCCATTTTTCTGACACCACGCTTTTAAACTGCTGTCCCTTCGGGCCATACGCTTACCTCCTCTGTTTTATTTATGAAATATATTAGCAAACCTCCCAGGCTGTGTCCATCCAGCAAAATGCTGCCACCAACGGGGCGTTCGTGATCCACAGCAGGAACTTCTAGCTCTCCCTCCGCGAAAAACCCGGATCAACGGGGTCTGTGGTCAGAAATTTTGTCAAAGCTGACATTTTCAAAGCGGAAAAAAACGGAAATTTGCGGAAATTCCCGGAAGTGTTTTTTCCACCTGCCAAACCGGTGCCTTGCCGCCCTGCTGCAACCCGGAAGGTTGCAAACCGGAAAAAGCCGGCAAATCCGCCAAAAACGAAAAACCTGGAAGCGTAGGAAAATCAACGCTTCCGGGAGTCGAAGTGGCGGGATTCGAACCGCGGCCTTTTGGTCCCGAAATCGAGAACTATGAATTCCAACCCCGGGTTTCCCCGCATGGCCGCATTTCCTCCGGTTAAGCCATCAAAAGGCCCTGTTTTTCTGCATTTGGCCGGCTCTGGCCAGCCATTTATAAAGTGGACATTCTGCCTTTCCGGACAATTCTAAAGGTGCAATTCACGTTGCAACCCGATTGGTTGCAGCCCCCGGCCGTATCTTAGCCTTGGGTCAAACTTTGGGGTTGCCGTCTGGTTCCATGCCCATCTTCACGGTCAGATCCCCGAGCGACTTATCATACTGCGCGCGGCTGATCGCGCCATGTTCCAGGAACGTATCCAGTAATTCCTTCTGCCGCAAATAGAGGCCACGCTTCTTTTCCTCCGCGGTCATCGATTCCTTTTCCACCGTGTTCACCTGATCCTTCACCCTCATCATAAAAAGCCTTGGCAGGATTCATGTTCCGGGTTTTCATCCGCTCCATAACCGGAAGACGGCCCTCTGCTGTTACAATATTCTGCGCATGACTGCCTGCCCTTTTTCCCTGGCAACTTCAATAAATCCTGCTTTCTGATAAAGGCATAAAGGACCCTGATAATCAAAATCATTTCGTTGGTCAGAGAGTTTCGCGTACCCTTCAACAGCAGCATATCCCTTTGATCCGGCATCTGTACAGATGCTGTCAATGAACGCTGATGCTATGCCCATTCCACGGTATTCCGGTGCGATTTCAAAACAAACAATCGAGATCGTTTTCCCGCAGGCGATCTCCCTCGCAAGCGCAGGAACGAACCCAGCATAGCTCTCCATATCCGCCGCATTGCACCATCCGACAGATTGATCTCCGTCATAAGCAAGGTATCCGTGAATCTGGTTCCTGCCAAGCATTTCTGCCGCATATTTGCGCAGCGTCTCTTTCACGCCGTATGTTTTAAACTCACGGACCATCTGTTCAATCTGTTCTGGTTCCTGATTGGGGGAAGTGCAATAACACGGGCCGTTCGGATTATCATCCGTGAAGGCTCTGTGATCAAAAAAGTCAAGATAATCAGCGCTCAATTCAGCGGTCAACGGCCGGATAACGATTGTTTTCATCAGGCATTCACTCCGTTAATCCTCTATATGCTTTTTCATTTCCCTGACAATTTCCCGGACGCCTTTGTTGTCTGTTTCAATCAGAATATCCCCCGGGCAGGGCGGAAGATGTAACCAGTAAGAATTCGTTTCACCTTTATCGCCCCTTTTGTCATACCGCTTCTTCAGCGTTTCCTCCGAGCAGGTCAGCGTAAAGGAGACGGTTTCGTAATCCTTCGCCGTGATCCCCTTCAGGATGCCTTCCCGGATCTTCGGATCCGTCAGTACGACCGAGGTGAAAAATACATATTCAAAATCCGAATCCAGATAGTTGGAGAGAATAAAGGACATGCTTCTGTCTCCGTTACGGAGCCGGCTGTCCGTAACGGAAAACGGATGCACACACCAGCACCAGTCCCCGTCCAGATAGGCGCTGTTGCCATAGTTTTCAAAAAGCCGTGTGCCCACAGCCGTCTTGCCGACGCAGGGAGACCCGCTGATGAGGATCAGCTTCTTCTTCATTGCCCGGCTTTCTCCTTTGCTGCAAACCTGAACAACGGATCCCCGTTTTCTTCCGTACCGTACTGCGCCATGCCGCCCTTCTCCATCGCACGGGCGGAGGCGATATTCTCTTTGGCGCAGCCGCCGTGCACGCCGGAAAGCGCGTAATCCTCCGCGGCGATCCGCAGCAGCGCCTTTACGCATTGGGTTCCGTATCCCTTGTTTCGGTATGCTTCATCCAGCAGGATGAAGATTTCAGGCTCTGAATGATTCCTCGTGCCGTCCAGCCCGCACCATCCCATGATTGTTCCGGGATCATTTTTTCCGCACACCGCCATGCACAGGTGAAAAAGACAGCCTTTCATATTCCTCCCGTAATTTCCGCGCATATAGGCAATTGCTTCCCGTGCCTCTGTGTCAGAAAGCGGATGATGATCCGCGGGCCAGGTCCGTGCGACTTCTGTCAGGTCTTTCTCTGTGACGTAATGGAGGGTCAGGTTTCCCGACTGATAATCCATCATATCGTTTATCACTTTATTCTTCCTCTCTGTCACATAAATGCTTTACTGATCAGTTCATACCCCCATACAGCTGGTTTTTCAGCACCTTCCGGCAGCAGATTATGCGTATAGCTCTGCTCCTCGTGCCTGCGGATAAATGTATTGGGGCCGATGCAGTACAGTTCAATGTGGATATTCTGGTTAACACGTACCAGATACAGTTTCCCGTCCTTCACTTCAATATGAATTTTGCCGGGAAGATATGTGCCGGTGAACTTTCGGAGTTCCTCTTCCGTAATGGGGGCTTCCTCCGGCCTCTCCGCATGTTTCGGTTCTTTTCCATAAAGGATTTCAGCGATGCCTTCTCCCAGCCGGTACTGATTCAGCGATTCATTATTGGAAAGAATGATAATGCAGAGATCATCCTCAAAGAAATACTGCGTATAAGCGGCAATCCCGTTGGCGTCTCCGCCGTGGGCATACATGGTTACGCCGTTCCGGTCATGGCGTTCCAGCCCGTAACAGTAGTGATTCATGTTTTCAGCAAAATAGCGCTGACAGGCCTTTCCAGACAGCAGTTTCCTCTGCTTCAGGCAGTCATACCACTTCTGCAGATCGTCACAATTCGAAACCAATGCCCCGGCTCCCGTCAGAAACAGATTGTTGACATATGGTACACGAACAATCCGCCCGTAATCATGCATATAATTGTTTGCTTTGTTTTCGTGAACCGCCAGGCCGTCATCAAACACAGTGCTGGTCATCCCCAGCGGAAGGAATATGTTCTCACGCAGGAATTCCGCATAGGATTGTTTTGATACGTATTCAATGATCCATGCCAGCAGATTGTAGTTCGAATTGTTGTAATTGAATGCTTCTCCCGGGGTATTCATCGGCTGTTTCAGAATCCATTTGCTGAGGAATGCTTTCCGGTCATAAGGCAGCCTGTCCTCTCCGATGTAAAAGTTGTCTTCGAAGTTGTAGAAGTTATACAGTCCGGAGGTATGGGCAAGCAGATTGTGGACTGTAATCCCGGAAGGAATCTGCATGTCTCCCGGAAGATATGTATTCGCATCCGCGTCCGGGGATAAAAGGCCCTTGTCATACAGAAGCATCACCGCAAACGCGGTAAACTGCTTTGTAACC
>Ga0310694_10002403_pt1 | contig 19275 bp, 12 predicted proteins | sample 174DNAGHGhighgp2_FD_203884 | JGI IMG/M metagenome (GOLD analysis project Ga0310694, IMG submission 203884) | Sheep rumen microbial communities from Palmerston North, Manawatu-Wanganui, New Zealand - 1742 DNA GHGhigh gp2 (v2) (version 2) | ecosystem: Host-associated > Mammals > Digestive system... | reverse complement strand
ACATCGCTGGCGACATGGTTATCTCGCTCGATACCGTGCGCAGCAATGCCGAGATGCTGGGTGTGTCTTATAAGCAGGAACTGCTGCGTGTGATTATTCATGGTGTGTTGCACCTGTGCGGAATCAATGATAAGGGACCGGGTGAACGCGAAATCATGGAAGGGTATGAAGACGCAGCCATCGCGATGCTCCCTGACCATGTCTTTCTGGAGGACTAAACCTGTTGACTTGAAAAGATGAGAATCGACTATGATGTCATAGTGGTTGGCGCGGGCCATGCCGGATGTGAAGCGGCATGTGCCGCAGCACGCTTGGGATCACGAACGCTCTTGATTACCATCGACATGAACAAGATTGCGCAGATGAGCTGCAATCCTGCTGTCGGCGGTATTGCCAAGGGCCAGATTGTGCGTGAAATCGACGCGCTGGGCGGCCAGATGGGTATCATTACCGACCGCAGCAGCATTCAGTTCAGGATGCTCAACCGCAGTAAGGGCCCCGCCATGTGGAGCCCGCGTTCTCAGAGCGACCGCCAGCGTTTCATCTTGGAATGGCGCAAGGTGCTCGAGAACACACCCAACCTGTATATGTGGCAGGATTCGGTGAACCAAATGGTCATCGAGGGTGGGGTAGTGAAGGGCGTCAAGACAGCCCTCGGCATGACATTCCATGCCCATGCCGTAGTGCTCACTGCCGGAACTTTCCTGAACGGATTGATGCATGTGGGTCCTGTGCAGACGCCTGGCGGACGTGTTTCAGAACCTCCCGCCCGTGGCATCACCGAGCAATTGGCTGCTTTGGGCTTTACTGTGGGCCGCATGAAGACGGGTACTCCGCCTCGTCTCGATGAGCGTACAATCGACTTCACACAGTGCATCCGTCAGGATGGCGAACAGGATTTCCATCAATTTTCCTATCTGCCCGGCATCAAGAGCGAACTGCCCCAGCGCCCCTGCTGGATCGTCCATACCAATGAACAAGTGCATGAGGTGTTGCAGCGAGGTTTGCCGCAATCACCATTATATAACGGTCAAATCACCAGTGTGGGACCGCGCTATTGTCCCAGCATCGAGACCAAGATTGTGACCTTTGCCGACAAGACGTCTCACCAGCTTTTCATCGAGCCCGAGGGCGCCGATACCCATGAGATGTACCTCAACGGTTTCTCCTCATCGTTGCCATGGGAGGTGCAATTTGAGGCATTGCGACTGATTCCCGCCTTGCGTGATGTGCATGCCTTCAGGCCCGGATATGCGATCGAGTACGATTACTTTGATCCCACCCAGCTGCTCCACACCCTTGAGTCAAAGATTGTCAAGAACCTGTTCCTGGCTGGTCAGGTCAACGGCACAACGGGCTATGAGGAAGCGGCAGGGCAGGGGCTCATTGCCGGCATCAATGCGCACCAGAATGTGTCGGGTGGCACACCTTTTACCCTTGCACGCAACGAGGCTTACATCGGCGTGCTGATTGACGACCTGGTGACCTGTGGTGTGGATGAGCCTTACCGCATGTTTACCTCGCGTGCCGAGCACCGCATCCTGCTGCGTCAGGACGATGCTGATATGCGACTCACCGAGAAGGGATACAAGATCGGTCTTGCGACACAAGAACGCTATGACCTGATGGTCTCCAAACGTGACCAGGTTGAACGCCTCATTGCCTATTGCCGCGACTTCACCGTCAAGGCCGCTGTGATTAATCCGACCCTTGAAGCGATGGGTATGCAGCCGTTGACTCAGGGGCAGCGTCTGCACGATCTGCTGTTGCGCCCCCAATTGGATTTTGCTAACTTGAGTCAGGCATTGCCCGAACTGCGCGCCCAGCTGGATGCTCTCGAGGCTGCCCGCCGTGACGAGATTATCGAGGCTGCGACCATAGCTATCAAGTACCGCGGCTATATTGAACGCGAGACCCAGCTTGCCGACCGTGTGGCACGTCTCGACAATGTGACGCTTAAGGGCAAGTTTGATTACAGCCAAATCCTTCAGATTTCCACCGAGGCGCGCCAGAAACTCCAAGCCATCGACCCCGATACCGTGGGTCAGGCCTCTCGCATTCCTGGCGTCTCGCCCAGCGATATCAATATCCTGCTCGTTTTGTTGGGCAGATGATATGTTCCACGTGAAACAATTAACACTTAAAATACTGATTAACAATGAATAAGCAAAGATTAGAGAAAGTAAAGAACGTGGTGAGGAACATTCCTGACTTCCCCGTTCCCGGTATCCAGTTCAAGGATCTGACCACGGCGTTTAAGGACCCCGAGTCCCTCGCCGTCATGGCCGACGCTCTGGCCGACCTGTACCGTGACAAGGGTGTGACCCGCGTGGTGGGTATCGAGGCGCGTGGCTTTATCGGCGGCGCCATCCTCGCCACCAAACTGGGTGCTGGCTTTGTGCCCCTGCGCAAGCCGGGCAAGTTGCCTGCCGAGGTCATCCAGAAGTCTTACACCAAGGAGTATGGCACCGACACCATCGAGATCCACAAGGATGCCATCACGCCCGACGATGTGGTTGTCATCCACGATGACCTGTTGGCGACGGGTGGCACGATGCTGGCCGCCTACGACTTGGTGAAGTCGATGCATCCCAAGAAGATCTACATCAACTTCATCTGCGACCTGGCTGACCTGAACGGGCGATACGTGTTCCCGCCCGAAGTGGAGATCACCTCGCTGTTCACCTTCTGAAAATAAAGGCGCTGTGTCATAATTGGCAACTGGTAGCATTCATTGTGCTTCGAGCGAGAACCTTTAGCTCGGCGAAGCCAAATTAAACAAAAACTCAGTCTTGTTTAATTTTTAAATTAATTTTTATTTAATTTCTCGGCCGTTAGGCCGATAATAAGCCAGTAGAACAATTATGACACAGTGTGTTTAAGTCAGGGATTCCATGACCGACGAACTCAAGCTCAAGTTGTCGCTGCTCCCCGATGAGCCTGGCGTGTATCGCTACCGCAATCGGGAGGGTACGATTATCTATGTGGGTAAGGCCAAGAACTTGAAGCGCCGCGTCCATTCCTATTTCAACCGTGAGCATGCGTCGGTGCGCACCACTTTGCTCGTGCGCAATATCGCCGACCTGGAATACACAGTTGTCAATACCGAGGAGGAGGCGCTCGATCTCGAGAATGCCCTCATCAAGGAGTACCAGCCCCGTTACAACGTGCTGCTCAAGGATGACAAGAGTTATCCCTGGATATGCGTTTCGGGCGACCTTTATCCGCGTGTGTACATCACTCGTGATGCGCGTGCGCGTGGCGACAAGTTCTATGGACCGTACCCCAGGGCCGAAGTCGCCAAGGTGCTCATTGACACCATCCGCCAGATATATCCGCTGCGCACCTGCCGTCTGAATGTTTCACGTGAAACAATCGAGGCGGGCAAGCACCGCCTGTGCCTGCAATACCACATCCATCGCTGTGAAGGCTGCTGTCAGGGCCTCGTCACGGCTGAGCACTATGGGGAGTACATCAGCGAAATTCGCCAGATTCTCAACGGCGATACCCATCAACTGATGGACCTGCTCATGGAGCAGATGCAGCAGTTGGCCAGCGAACTGCGTTTTGAGGAGGCCGAGGTGCTGAAGCGGCGTTACAAGCTGCTGGAGCACGTCAGGCGGCGTTCGGTCATTGTCAGCCCCACAATCCACAACATCGACGTGTTCGGACTGTTGCGCGATGAGGATGCCGCCTGGGTCAACTATATGCATGTGCGGGGTGGGGCAGTGGTCCAGTCCGTCACGCTGGAGTATCGCCTATCGACGCACGACGAGACCGATGCCGAATTGATGTCGATGGCCATTGCCGAGGTGCATCTGCGGTTTGTCGAGACCTATCGCCGCGACCGCGTCACCGAAGCCACCGTCAACGTCCTGCCCGATGTGGAGTTTGCAGGGCTCACCTGCTCCGTCCCGCAGCGCGGTGACAAGAAGAAACTGCTCGATATCGCCGTCAAGAACGCCGTGCAGCGTCGCACCGACCGCCTCAAGATGATGGAGAAACTCAATCCCGAGCAGCGCACCACGCGCACGTTGACGACCATGCAGCGCGACCTGCGCATGACGGTGTTGCCGCGTCATGTCGAGTGCTTTGACAACAGCAACATCAGCGGGTCGTCTCCCGTGGCCTCGTGCGTGGTGTTCCGCAATGCCAAGCCGTCCAAGAAAGAGTACCGCCATTTCAACATCAAGACCGTGGAAGGCAGCGACGACTTCGCCTCGATGCGAGAGGTCGTTACGCGACGCTACAGCCGTCTGGTGGAGGAGGGACAGGACTTGCCGCAGCTGCTCATTGTGGATGGCGGTAAGGGCCAGGTGACGGCGGCAATCGAGGCGCTCGACAGCATCGGCCTGCACGGCCAGATGACCGTCGTGGGCATCGCCAAACGGCTTAACGAGGTCTATTTCCCGGGCGACAGCGTGCCCCTGTTCATCGACAAGAACAGCGAGACTCTGCACGTCATCCAGCGGCTGCGTGACGAGGCCCACCGCTTTGCCATCACCTTCCACCGCAAGCAGCGCAGCCGTGGGCAGGTGCACAGCGCCCTCGATGATGTCCCTGGCATCGGCCCCAAGACGCGCACCTTGCTGCTCAAGCATTTCAAGTCGCTCAAGCGCATCAAGGAAGCCAGCGAGCAGGACCTTGCTGCGGTCGTCGGGCCTGTCAAGGCCCATTCACTGGTCACAGCGCTCAGTGAGCCCCAATCCTCGTCAGCTGAACCTCAGTGAAGCACGTCCCTTGATGTTTTCAAGATAATTAGGTGAATACATTGAAATAAAGTCATTAACTTTGCCGTCATGAAACGTCTGCTCATTTTTGGAAACACTTTTCAGCAGGATAGTGCTGCCGCTGTGGTGGCGCTGCTGAAGCACCTGCGTGAACGTGGGCTGGATGTCCTTATCGAACGCGAATACCTGAATTATCTTGCTGGTGCCGCTTCGGCAGCCGGTTTTGAGTCGTTTGACACGGCCCGTGTGCCTGATGCCGACATGGCGTTCTCGCTGGGTGGTGACGGCACCTTCCTGATTACCGTGATGTGGGTGTCGCGTCAGGGAATGCCTATTCTGGGCATCAACCTGGGACATTTGGGTTATCTCACGGCAGGTCGTCTCGACGTCAATAGTAGCGTGATCGATGACGTGCTGGCGGGTAACTACCGCATCGAGGAGCGTACCATGCTGCAAGTGCATTGCGATGCCGTGGATATTCCGCATCCATGGGCGCTCAACGAGGTGGCCATCCTGCGCCACGATACGTCATCGATGCTTGACATGGAGACGCAGCTGCGCAGCCACAATCTCACCACCTATCGTGGTGATGGACTCATAGTGAGCACGCCGACTGGCTCGACGGCCTATAACATGAGCGTTGGCGGCCCGATACTGGAGCCTACTACCTCATGCATGGTATTGTCACCCATTTCGCCGCATTCGCTGACGATGCGTCCACTGGTGGTGCGCGACGACAGTGTAATCATGGTCCGTACCCATTCCCGGGCCGACCACTATGAGGTGAGTATCGACGGTGAGGTTACCTTGTGTCCCACGGGATCGACGTTGACGATCGCCCGGGCGCCTTACTGTGCCCGTGTCGTGCAGTTGCAGGGCAACAATTTTGCCAGCACATTGCGGCAGAAACTCCTCTGGGGTACCGACCAGCGATAACCTTTTAAGTGTGATATAACAGCAAGGCGACGGAAAGACATCATCTACCGTCGCCTTGCTGTGTTATGGTGTTGTGCCTGATGCTTACTCCACGTAGAGCCTGCGGTGCATGAGCACCGACCTGTAGATGTGAATCATGTGGTCGGCAAGCACCTTACCCGTGAATTTCTCGGAATTATCACGTGCGGCCTGCAGGATCTGGGCCCTCTTGTTGTCGTCCTCCAGCACGTCGCTCAGGCGCTCGGCGCCCTCATTGAAGTTGGAGTAATAGATAGCGCCGTCGCCGCACATCTCGCGAGCCTTGGGTGAATCCTTGCAGATAACCAGTGCTCCGGTACGCTGGGCATTGATCAGTTTGAAGCAGTCGCGTGAACGCTCGGTATTGGGAATGATGACGGCCTTAGCCATCTTGCACACGGCGGTGAGGTCGGCCTGGTGTACCTTGTCGATCTGCTTGAAGCGGTGGAAGATGTGCAGGTCATGGGCTTGCTCCTTGATGACGTGGTCAAAGTGGTCGGTGCGGTAACCGAGCAGCACGATAGAGATATTGCGGTTGCGCAATTCATGAATCAGCTGCATCGCCTCCTTCAGATTGTCGTCCTTATCCAGACGTCCCTTGTACAGGATGAAACGCTCAGGCAGATGGTACTTGCTGCGCAGGATGTCATACATGTTCTCGGGCACTGAATCATCACAGCCGTCATAGAAGCAGGGATGCACCACCTCGACAATGTCGGGATTCAGGTGATAATGGTCGATGATGAGTTGGCGGTCAACCTCGTTGAGGGCAATGACGCGCTTGGCGATTTTGCACGCCTTGCGGGCGCGACGCTGCAACATCATGCGCTCAATCCATCCGCCGGCGTTGCGGTACAGCGGGTCGGTCATTGTGAATACCGTGGGGAAGTTGCTGCCGTCAAAGCCCGATGCAATGCCGTCGTCAATTCCGTGGAAAGTGTTGACACCGTGTGCTTTAGCCGATTTTACGATGCCGTTCTTGACGTACCAGCGGTTCTTGTTGTGGATGTGGTTGCGCGGGAACTTCACGCGCACGCTTTTCTCGTTGAAGAGCGCTGTGAGTCGCTTGTTGGACTGGTTCTCCGGCGAGTACAGGATATAATAGTTATCGGGATAGTTTGTGGCCAATGCTTTAATAAGGATACGACCATAATAGGAGGTATCGTTATTCTCCATGACGATTCTGCGGCCACCGTAACCTACTACCATAATTGATGTTTAGATTTTTATTCTATAGTGATTTACAAATGTGATTCTCAGTGTCGAAACTTGACAACCTGCAAAGTTAATACGATTTTTTCATTTTATGGGTTATTTTGGGCGGATTTTTGGTAAATAGCAGTAACTTTGCCGCAAAAGATGAACGATATGAGACGAATTTTGACCATTTTATGTGCCCTTGCCCTGTTGTCGTCTTGTGCGACGACGCGCAACAGCCACGCCGGGAATAACGGGACATTGCACCCCAATGACGTGTTTACCGTGACCGAAGAAGATATCGCACGTGAGACGCGCCAGATCAACAACACCATCAGCGGACAATGGACCTACAGCGCTCCCAGTGTTGACGTGAGCGGAAAGAATCTGCTGGCAGGTATGGGCAAGTCGATTGCCAAGGGCAAGCTCAAGAAGAAACTCAAGAACGCCTATAAGAAGTTAGGGCTCGATAAGGCGCGCCCGCAATTCACGTTCAACCAGGATGGCACCTGTGCCGTCTCGTTGCTGGGCATGAGCATGAAGGGTTCCTATAACTATAACCCCAGCGACGAGAAAATCACGCTCAAGTGGCGCGGAATCCCGATGACGGCTCGCCTCAAGCGGGATGGTAAGAAAAAGCTTCACCTCACCTTTGACGCTGACAAACTCCTGTCATTGTTAAGCCTGGCGAGCAAGGTTAGTGACAGCTCCGCGCTCAAGGCGCTCTCTTTCCTGCTGGATAACTATCAAGATGTGATGGTGGGCTTTGAGATGAAAAAGTGACCTGATATTTACAGGTTATTTATCACGAACAAGGAGAGAACCCCGATGTGGAGTTCTCTCCTGATTTCATTTATTTCTAATTCATTCTCTTGATATTACCTGCGGGGAGGTCTTTTCATCATCTGCTTGCCTTGGTTCACAGCCTGTTTCTTGCTCAGGCCGGGCTGACTCTTGCTGCCAGGCTGGCTCTTGCTGCCGCCCATGCTGGGTTTGGGCTGTGACTTGCTTTCGGGAGCGCCAAAGGTGCGTCCATTGTAAGCACTGTGGTCAAAGTAGCGGTTAGAGCCCTTGTACACTTGGTATCCGGGAGGGGCTGCGCGATAGTAGCGGCCCTTGGGATAGCGGTTGTAAATGGTGAAGACAAATTTGTTGTTCACCCATGTTACGGGACGATAGAAGTGCTCAAGGGTGAGGTACATCTGGTACTGTGCGGGTGAGAGCACAAACCTCAGCTCATTGTTGCGACGGTTCCAGAATGTGCCGAAGATGTCATCATATACGTCGAGACACATGATGTAGTCCATATTGATTTCAAACACGGCGTTGTACTGGTCATCGCTCAGTGCCAACTCGTAGGCCATCTTGTCGGTCAGGAAGAACGCCTGATCGCGGGCCGACTTGTAACTCATCGCATTTGCGGCTGCTCCAAGTGTCAGCACTGCTACCATTGTTAAGATAAACCGTTTCATAGTGCGTATGTTTAAAAAGTTACTAAATGTTTGTTGGCTCAAAATTAGTCTTAATTCATGAATTACTGCAAATTATTTAGACCAATATTCATAAATAATAGACTAATTGCCCATCAATCTGCATATTCTATGCCACACTTGCATTTTTGGGTCATGAGGGCGGTTGTGCTAGCCGATGCGTCTTTTTTCATAGACAAAATGGCCTATTTTGCCTATTTTTTGAGTTGTAGTGTCTCGTTTTTCAGGGTTTATTTGTACTTTTGCAGTCTATGATAGATTTCACTCCACTGCTTCGTAATCATTTCCTGTCGCGCTTGCAGCAGCAAGTACGCTTCATCAATCATGCCGATGCGGTGCAGCAGGGCGAACTGGTGCGCCTCATCGAGAAGGCTGCCTTGACTCGCATCGGTCGCAAGTACGACTTTTCGTCCATCAGGACCTATAGGCAGTTTGCGTCAACGCTGCCTCTGTACCGCTATGAGGACCTGCAGCCGCAGGTCATGCGCATGATCAATGGCGCCAAGGATGAGCTGTGGCCCGGACGTTGTATGCATTTTGCCCAGTCCTCGGGCACGAGCGACGGCCGCAGCAAGTATATCCCCATCACACGCGAGTCCTTCCAGTGGAACCACTATGTGGGCTCCAGCGATGTGGTTTCCCATTACCTGAACCTGAACCCGGCGAGCCGCATCTTCTCGGGCAAGGCGTTTATCCTGGGCGGTAGCTTCGCCAACAACTTGCAGCTCAAGCCTGGGGTGAGGGTAGGGGACCTGAGTGCCAATCTCATCGAGAACATGAATCCGTTGGCCAACCTGGTGCGAATTCCGTCCAAGCAGGTGGCGCTCATGGAGGACTGGGTCGAGAAACTGCCCATGCTCGTCGAGGCGAGCCTCAATGCCAATGTGACCAACCTGAGCGGTGTGCCCTCATGGTTCCTGACTGTCCTCAGGGAGGTGCTCAAGAAGTCGGGCAAGTCATGCATCCATGACGTGTGGCCCAACCTCGAGGTCTTTTTCCATGGCGGCATCGCCTTTGAGCCCTACAGGCAGCAATATGAGGAAATATGCGACATGAGCAAGATGCACTTCCTGGACACTTACAATGCCAGCGAGGGCTTCTTTGCCGTGCAGAGCGACTGGGACAGCGAGGCCATGCTGCTATTGCTCGATGTGGGCGTGTTCTACGAGTTCCTGCCTGTGGAAGAGAGCAATAGCGATACCCCTGAGGTCTATCCCATCTGGGAGATTGAGCAGGGCCGCACCTACGAGCTCATCATCACGGCTGCCAACGGCCTGTGGCGCTACCGCCTGGGCGACACGGTGACCATTGAGCAGCTCAACCCGGTCAAAATCACCATTGCCGGACGTACCCACAGCTTCATCAACGCCTTTGGCGAGGAGCTGATGGTGCACAATGCCGACCATGCCATCACCCTGGCGGCCCAGGAGACCGATGCCGAGGTGCTCAACTATACGGCTGCTCCGGTCTATTCCATTAGCGGGCAGCGCGGTCATCACCAGTGGCTCATCGAGTTTGCACGTGAGCCGCAGGACGAGGAGCGTTTCATGCAACTGCTGGATCAGCACCTGCGCGAGGTGAACAGTGACTATGATGCCAAGCGCAGCGGCGACATCTTCCTCGCTCCGCCGACGCTGGTGGTCGCCCCGATGGGCCTGTTTGACCGCTGGCTGGCATCGACGGGCAAATTGGGCGGCCAGCGCAAGGTGCCCCGCCTGAACAACAACCGCACCATCATCGAGCAGATGCTTGCCATAATGAGCTAACGCTCAGTATAGATTAACCAAATAACCTAATCGACAAATGGATAACTCCCAAAATAATCTAACCGAGTTTTTATCAACTGAATATCAGCAGTTGGTTGATAGAATATCAACCGTTCGGGATAGTGCAAAAAGCAAGGCCATCCAAACTGTCAATGCTCAATTAATAGAGGCTAATTGGTTAACAGGCCAGCAAATTGTTGAATTTGAGCAGCAAGGTAATGTCCGTGCCCAATATGGTGTGCAACTTCTCGTAAATTTGTCCAAAGACTTGACCATGAAACGAGGTAGGGGTTTCAGCAGGTCAAATCTCACCTACATGCGCAAGCTCTATCTGACATTTCCAAAATGTGAGACGCTGTCTCACAAATTGACATGGAGCCATTATTTCGAAAATCAATTGTTTGCAGCAAGATATCAACTGTATTTGCCTAAACGAGAAGAACTTCAAGCTCAGTATAATAGCCTATTGAATGAAGAATAAATGCAGGTAAGATGAGGTTCAAGAAACTGATTCATAGCAACATAGGCGCTGCCTTGCTGAACATGCTGGTGGCTTATCTCGTGTGGATGCTCTCGCGGGTCGCATTCTTCGCCGAGAACTGGTCCACGTTTGCGCCCTACATGTCGTGGTCCTTGTTCAAGAGCATGCTGCACGGAGCGCTGGTGTTTGACACGTCGGCGTTGCTCTATGTCAACGCCCTCTATCTGGTGCTCATGCTGCTTCCCTTCCACCTCAAGGAGCGTGCAGGCTTCCATCGGGGGCTCAAGTGGCTGTTTGTCGTCACCAATGCTGTGGCCATCGCCATGAACCTGATGGACGCGGTCTATTTCCAATATACGGGTCGCCGCTCTACGGTGTCGGTCTTCACCGAGTTTGCCAATGAGGGCAACATCACATCCATCCTGCTGACCGAATTTGTCAACCATTGGTACCTTGTCCTGGCATTCATGGCGCTGGTGTTCATCCTGTGGCGGTGCTACACTAAGCCTCGACTGGATGTGTATCGTTTTGGCTTTCAGTATTATATCTCTCAGGCTATTGCCCTGATTGTGATGATTCCGCTGGCCATTGTGGGCATCCGTGGCAGTGTCACGGCGGGCACGCGCCCCATCACCATCAGCAACGCCAATGAGTATGTCAACCGTCCTGTCGAGTCGTCGGTGGTGCTGAACACGCCCTTCTCGATGATACGCAGCATCGGTAAGAAACCCTTTGTCACGCCCGATTACCTGCCGGCCGATGAGCTGGAAGCCGTCTATAGCCCGGTGCACGGCAGTCCCGTGGTCGATGAACTGAGCCACAAGGGCAAGAATGTGGTCATCCTCATTGTCGAGAGCATGGGTAAGGAATACATCGGCTCATTGAATCCCGACCTTGACGCGGGACGATACAAGGGCTATATGCCGTTTGTCGATAGCCTGTTGACGCGGTCGCTCACTTTCAAGTACAGCTATGCCAACGGGCGCATCAGCATGGATGCCATGCCCTCGATCCTGTCGGGCTTGCCCATGATGGTGGAGCCCTTCTTCCTCACGCCGGCGTCGCTCAACGATGTGGATGGCATCTCGTCGATACTGGACCGCGAGGGCTACAGCACGGCGTTTTTCCATGGCGCCCATAACATCTCGATGGGTTTCAGCGCCTATGCCCACAGCATCGGCTATGAGCGCTACTACGGCCTCGACGAGTACTGCGAGTCACCCAAGTACGGTGGCATGGATGACTGGGACGGCAAGTGGGCCGTCTGGGACGAACCTTTCCTGCAGTTTACCCTTGACAACATCGACGGCATGAAGCAGCCATTCCTGGCCACGGTCTTCACCGCCTCGTCCCACCACCCCTACAATGTACCGGAGCAGTATCGTGACTCGCTGCGTGACGAGGGCGGCCTGCCCATTCACAAGTGTGTGCGCTACACCGACCTGGCTCTGCGGCGCTTCTTTGAGCGTGCCAGCCGCCAGCCGTGGTACAACAACACAGTTTTTGTGCTGGTGGCCGACCATACCAACCAGAGCAGCCACGACGTGTATAAGACCGATCTGGGCCTCTATAGCATCCCGATTATCTTCTATGCCCCCGACGGCTCGATAGCCCCCGCCCTGCGCGACGACATCATCGTCCAGCAGACCGACATCACCCCAACGCTGCTGCATCTGCTGGGCTACAGCAAGCCATATCTGGCCTTTGGCAACGATGTGCTGTCGGTTGCCCCGGACCAGTCGTGGGCCTTCAACTACAATGCCGGCATCTATCAGCTGGTTAAGGGAGACCTGTTGCTCCAGTTCGACGGCGACAGGACCAAGGCCCTTTACCGCTTCAAGGACGATCCGTTGCTCAGGAACAACCTGGCTGGCCAGTTGCCTGAGCAGCAGTCTATGGAACTGTTCCTCAAGGCCTTGATCCAGCAATACATGTCGCGCATGAACGAGAACCGCCTTTTACCCGATAACCCCTAATAACGACAACCCGATGAAGAAACCTAGCGAAGTCACCCAGCTTGATTTGCACGATGTGCCGCAAGTCTATCACAACCTCAAGTACAATGACGGCGAGATTTTCTTTGCCGACAACATCACGTCAATACCTGGACTGATGGAGCAGTTCCAGGTCAATTTCATCGCCTATGTCATGGTGCTGGAAGGGTCACTATCGGTGAATCTCAACGGCGTTACCCACCAGTTGTCACGCAACTGCTCCCTGTTCATCGACCGCAAGGTGGTGGTCGATCATGTGCGTCACACCGAGCGCTTCCGTTGTCTCATCTGTGCCATGAGCACCGACATGGGCTTTGCCTTCTTCAACAAGAGCCTGCTGCAGTCGGTGATGCACATCCTGGCCAATCCCGTCATCACCATGACGCAGGACGAGGTGGACCTGATGGTGAAGTATTACGATCTGCTGGTGTTCAAGATGGACCACCCCGAGATGAACTTCGGGCGCGAGACGGTGCGGGACATCATCCGCTGCTTTGCCTATGACCTGCTGTCCAACATCAACAAGCACCTGAATCAGGATGATGACGGCGACATGCTGCGGCAGGGCGACCGCATCTTCCGCCGCTTTATGCTGATGCTGGCCGAGGACACCAGCGCAACCCGCAGCGTCCAGTCCTATGCCGACGAACTCTGTGTCTCGCCCAAGTACCTGACCAGCGTGTGCCGCAAGCACAGCAGTTCCACGGCCAGCGAACTCATCGCAGCTTCGGTCGTTAGCCGCATCAAGCAGTTACTGCTCTACAGCGACATGAGCATCAAGGAAGTCGCCAACGAAATGGGTTTCGACAACCTCTCCTTCTTCGGCAAATACGTCCGCAAGCACCTCGGCCTCTCCCCCAACCACTACCGCAAGGCCAACGGCTACGGCAAGTAGAGTTAGGAGTGAGTAATGAGGAGTGAGAAATGAGAAGTTAGAAATTAGGAGTACCTAACCATAAACCTTAGCGTCATAGCAAGGGGCAAAGTAGCGCGTCAGCTAGCTGAGATCTAAAGTCTAAAAATAGTTCGGATGCAAATAAAGCAATTATATCTAGGATGCCAAACACCCTAATTGACGTATTGCTTCACGAAGTCGTCGAGGTCGTTGACGTGGAGTTTCTTGGCGATTTGCAGTTTCTTGTTATAGACCGTGCCGATATTGTTGTAACCCATCGTCACCATGATCACCGTGCGTGAAAAGCCACAGCAATAGAGAGCCAGCAGGTTCAATTCACTATCGTTCAGCGTGCCGCCCGCCTCCTCTTGCGCCCTGACCAGTATGTTGTCGTGCAGGTCGTTGACCAGAGTCTGCAGATTCGACCAATAGTTGCTGTCGTCGCCCACGCTTAGGGTCATCATCTCTTTGAACTTTTCGGCAAATTTGTCGCCGTCATATTGGTAAGACCATTCCATCAGTTGATGCACGGCATCAATCTGCTTGTTGATGATGGAACGCAGTTCGTTGCTCTGGGCGGTTTTGTCTTCATCGGTCTGCAGGCCGTCAAGCCGTGCTTGCACCTGCTTCAGACTCGCCAGCGAGCCGTCTAGATCGACTTTCAGCATCTCGACCTCCTGTTGCCTCATCTTCAGTTGGTTGCGGTATCTCCATACCAGGAGGGTAAGTGCCAGCAACCCCAGTGCCAACAGGGAGGCCAAAAGCAAAGCCCCTCTCAAGCGGGATTCATTTTTCACCTGATTCAATTCCGCCAACTGGATGTCATATTTCTTCTCCACAGCCAGCAAACGGTCATTAAGTCCATTCTCGGTCAAGGAATCGGCAATGTTGTGTGCCAATTGGATGTAGTATTTGGATTTCCCGTCATTTTTCCAATAACGTTGTTCCAGCTCCGACATCAGTTCATAGTATGCGACACTATCCAATGCATTTTGGGCAGCGGGGGCTTTGCTCAGATAATGCACCGCCGAGTCAGGCTTCCCCAGGTGCATGTAGGACGAGGCGAGCCGGTAATGCGCCCGGGGATGGTCAATGATGGCGGGATCGGCCGAAATGGCCTGCAATGCGTATTGCTTGCTCAATTGGTAATCCTTTTCCCTCACCAGGTAATACTCTGAAAGGATGTAGCGGTTGGCAAACATGTGATATTGGTCCCCCAGTTCCTGGGCCAACGCAATAGCGTCTTTCATATAGTACACCGCCGAATCGTGTTTTTCATCAATATTGCGGTAAATGCCGCCAATGCTTGTGAGGCACACCAGTTCATAGTGTTTGTCACCAAGCGCTTTAAAGATGGGTAGCGCTTCCTTGTATTTTCCTAGGGCGATGGTGTTTGTCCCGATAACCTGCGATTGATAAAGGGCGCCCAATCTCAGTTTAGCGTAGGCCATCATCGAACTGTCGGTGGTTAAGGGCAGTTCTTCGGCTTGATGGTAGCTTTCTACCGCCTGTTCAAGGTGGCCCATGTCCTCGTTGACGCAGCCTTGGGCGATAAGTGCTTTCAGGTATTTCAAGTCATCACCCGACCTCTTATAGTGGTCAACGGCCTCATTGATAGCTGAATCGCTTGTGAATGGGATGTAGTTCTTGTATAACGCCATCGATAGCAGCACAGCATGATAGGCGCGTTCTTCTTTGCTCATCTGGTCGGGAAACATCTGCTGCAGCAATGGCAAGGTCTCTTTCTCGTGCTGATGATAGACCATCGAATCGATATGGGAGAGTTCCTGCATGGTGGCGCTGTCGTGATGGCAACCTGCCAGCATGAGGGAAAAGACTGTTGTGAGCGGAATGATGATGTTCTTGATGTGTATCATTTGATAGAGCTGTTTGTTTCAGGTTTGGGGGCAATTCACATAAAAAAACTACAAAATTATAATGCAAAATTAACACTTTCGGCCCCATTTTTGGCGCCAATGAGGGCAAAATGAGATTTTTATTTTTTAAATAACAGGTTTCCAGTATATTACATTTTCTAAAATGAGGTCGGAATGTACCGTGTTTTTTACTGAGATTATAGTTATCTGTAGTAACTTTGCCGGTGAAAATAATCACAAAAAATCGAGATTTCACATGAACACAACAAAGAAACTTACAACACTGCTGTTGGCACACCTGCTGCTGTTTCTTGCTGCACCATTTGACGTAGCAGCGGGTTCTGAATCCTTAACTTATAATGGAATTGTATATGATTTCTATTATTCAGGCACAGGTGACAGCGCGATGGCGGAATATGCCTTGGTGGCACAACAGCCACAAAGCTTTAGCGGTGCTGCAAATATCGCTTCATCGGTGACCTATCAGTACACCTATGCCGATAATGGAAATACTTATACTCGCACCTTGACGGCACAAGTAACTGCCATTAGCGATAAAGCGTTCGATGGGTGCAGTAGTTTAACGAGTGTAATGATCCCTAACTCAGTGACCACCATAGGCAAAGAGGCTTTCTATGGTTGCAGCAGCATGACGAACGCGGTCATCGGCAACTCTGTCACCAGTATTGACAGTATAGCTTTTGCTGATTGCACGTCGTTGACGAGCATCGAGATTCCCAACTCGGTCACGAGCATCGGAGCCCAGGCGTTTGCCGGATGCACAGCGCTGTCAAGTGCAACCATTGGCCTATGCGTCACGACCATTGGTAATGGCGCATTCAAAAACTGTGCAACACTGACGAGTATAACTCTCCCCAATTCGGTCACGAGCATCGGCAGCCTTGCCTTCAGTGATTGCACGGGCCTGACGAGCGTGACTCTAGGCAGGTCTGTCGTAACTATGGGTAAAGATGCTTTCCAGAATGACCCGGCTATAGAAATTATCACTTGCTATGCAACTCTACCGCCGACATGGGAAGACAGGTCCATGTTCACTACCGAGGTCTATAATCAAGCACCTGTGCATGTGCCTGTAGATTGGGAAAAGGAATATAAGTCGGATGCCAATTGGAGGCAATTCGTCAAAATTAAAGGTGACATCAGTGAAGTCATGGCCTATGACTTCGTGGTGGATGGCATTTACTACAAGATTGTAGATAATGAAGCCTGTGTTACCTTCAGGAACTATGCCTATGATCTCCATGATATGTATACTGTGAGTGATTACAGAGGTGATGTGACTATTCCTGCCACTGTAACCTATCAAGGCAAGGCTTACCCGGTCACATCCATCGGTGAACAGGCGTTTAGACCATGTGGTGGAATGACGAGCATCACCCTTCCCAACACCATTACTTCTATCGGCCGCCAAGCTTTCTATTATTGTCATGGATTGACGAGCATAGAAATTCCCAACTCTGTTAAATCTATCGGCTATGGTGCTTTTGAAAACTGCGAAGGTCTGACCGAAGTCCGAATCACTGATATTGCAGCGTGGTGCAATATCAATTTTGGAGAATTTTATGCCAATCCGATCTTCTATGCCCATCATCTCTATCTTAATGGCACTGAAGTGACTGATTTGACTATTCCTGAATCAGTTACCTCCATTGGCTCATACGCCTTTTTAAACTGTACGAGCCTGACAAGCCTCGAGGTGCCTGAATCAGTTACTTCTATAGGCTATAACGCGTTTAGGGGCTGCACGGGGCTGACGAGGGTGCACTTCGACAACTCAGCCACTTACATAGATAATGGGGCTTTTTCAGACTGTACTGCCTTGACTGACTTGACGCTCGGCAATGCTATCGTAACAATCGATGACGCCGCTTTTCAAACTTGCACATCGCTGACGAGCATCAGGATTCCCGACTCTGTTACATTCATCGGCTCTGCAGCATTCAATGGATGCTCAAGGTTGATGATTGTGCGTATCGGCAACTCCGTGACTGATATCGGCTCCCGTGCTTTCGATTATTGCCCGACTCTGGAGAGTGTGACTATTGGGAAATCAGTAAAGAATATCGGTAAAGATGCTTTTAAAAATGACCCGGCAATCAAAACAATCATCTGCAAAGTAATGACACCGCCGTGGTGGGCAGATATGTCCATGTTCCCAACCGATGTCTATGATCAGGCACAGGTACATGTGCTGCCAATTAGTGAAGTGTTCTATAAAGCAGACCACTATTGGGGGCAGTTCAAGAACATCATCGGTGATGTCAGTGAAGATGATCCCAATGGTGATGTAAATGGCGATGGAGAGGTCAACATGGGCGATTTAAACAGTGTGATTGATGTGGTCATTATGGGCGGCAACGCAGGTCATACCCGCTTAATGGATGCCGACGTAAACGAAGACGGAGAAGTTAACATCGGTGATGTGAATACTGTCATTAATCTAATTCTAGACAACAATTAATCATCGCGTTAGTACGACAAAGGAATCAGCAACCCTATCTTCTATTTGGTAGGGCTTCATCAATAGTGTCTACGAAATAAGCAATTAAAATCTTTGAAATCACTGAAGTTTAGTTAGTTACAGGTGACTTTTGTGAGAAATTCTGAGAGCACAGTACTCATCCAAATATGCTGTACCATGATCACTTACTGTCTAATTGAGATCGTGCAGCAGCACATGAAATGAGAGAACTGCATAATATGAATAGCTCTAGATTTTGAGCATCTCGCTAACAGAAAAGACTCAGTTAAGAAACCTTTTCGACAAAAAGAATTTCAATACTGTCAAAGAGTTCAATCGTTCAAATGAACAGAGTTTGTTTGAGATTTTATAAACCGTTCAAATTTTTTTGGGACAGCATTGTTCCTAGATAGATACTCATTTTTCATCATGAGAAATAGCATTCGCCTAATACTTTTGACAGTGATGCTGTCACTGACATCGAACGCTCAGAGCCAATTGCGTCCCCGTGGCGACGTGAACTGTGACTGGGAAGTGAATATAGCCGACCTTAATTCACTTATTGACAATATCTTGAATGAAACCCGATATCATGCGTTTTATACCTACGCACTGGACTTGAACGGGGACAAAGAAATCAATATTGCCGATGTAAACATCCTTGTCGATGGTGTTTTCGGCGCGGAACTGCCGCCCATGCCGTCCTACTCGGGCACACTGCCCGTGCTGTACATCAACACCGAGGGGACCCGCAACATCGACAGCAAGGAGGAGTACGTCCATGCCGACTGGTGGCTCGACAACATGGGCCTTGAGGGCTACGAACCGCTCGGGTCAAGGGAGGAACCCCTGGGCATGCTCATCAGGGGTCGCGGCAACTACACCTGGAGCCACGTTGACAAGAAATCGTTCCGTGTGAAACTTGACAAAAAACAGCCGCTGATGGGCATGAAAAAGAACAGGCACTTCTGCCTGTTGGCTGGAGATTACTGGACCAACCCTGTAGGCTTTGAGCTGAGCCGCCGCATCGGTCTGGCCTACACCCCCGCGCAGGCCCCCGTCGAGGTGGTCCTCAACGGGCAATACATTGGGCTGTATTTCATCACCGAGAAAATCCGTGTGGAGAAAGACCGCGTGAATGTGGCCGAGCAGATAAACGGCGAGGAGGACGCCGACATGGTCACCGGCGGCTGGCTCATCGAGATTGACGGGCACCCTGAAGAGAACCAGTTTGTCGTCACGGAGGGCAACGGCAATCTGCTGGGCGTGGTGTATCACAGCCCCGACAGCTTGTCCACGGCACAGCGCGACTACCTGTACAACCTGATCACTCAGACCGACCGCGCCGTTTATGACAGCATCAACTGCGGCGCGTGGGAAAAGTACATCGACATCGACACGCTGGCCTG